>JACCEA010261340.1_pt1 | contig 10629 bp, 10 predicted proteins | sample 7449851 | NCBI WGS metagenome assembly JACCEA01 (sample SAMN15323453, study PRJNA562643) | freshwater metagenome | isolation source: river surface water | place: USA:Blue River Watershed | collected 2017-08-18 | reverse complement strand
TGGGCGCACAAAATGCCCGACGTGGTCAAAGCGGTTCTTTTGCAAGACGCTCCGGTGTTGACCCCTTCGCCTGCACCGCCCCCGCCTCCTTTGTCAGCGCCAAGGCCCGCACCCACCCCGCCTTCTGCGGCCCCGTCGGCCACACCTGCCGTCTCGCCAGCCCCTCAGCCCCCTGCTTTTGTGCCCGCCACGGAAGTGCCCACCAGTTTGCCCCCCAGCCCCGCCACCGCGATCACGGCCGTCAGCAGCACGCCTCCTGCCAGCCCTCCCAGCCCTGCGAGCAGCATGGCATCCGCACCAGCGCCCTCCACCGCAAGAGCGAGCGCCCCCAGCCGCACAGCGGCCACCGTGAGTGCTGCCCAGTGCGAAAAGCCCGAATACCCCAGCGCCTCTCGCCGCCTGGAAGAAGAGGGCACCGTGAGCCTGCGTTTTTTGGTGGGTGTGGACGGTCGCGTGATCCAATCCGAAATTGAAAAAAGCTCCGGCTTCCCCCGGCTGGACCAAGCTGCCCGTGCCGGTTTGTCCAAATGCCGCTTTCAGCCTGCCACGGTGGATGGCCAAGCCGAGCAAGCCTGGGCCAGCATGAAGTACACCTGGCGCCTGGATTGAGCCGCGCCACCACTGCCCATGCCGATTTGCCCCTTACGATCTGTCCATGCACACTGATTTCACAGGAGTTCCCCCTTCCATGCCTCACACCCTTTTCAGCTCCGTTCTGCTGCGCTCCACATGGGCGGGCATGGCCCTTTCGCTGGCTTTGTGCTGGGTGCCGACCGGCCATGCTGCCGCCTCGAATGCCGCGTCACCGGCTGCCGCCGTGGTCACCAGTGCAAGCCCGGCGGCTTCGAGCAACCCGGCTCCCAATGCACCTGCAGTCGCGCCAGCGACCCCTTCAGACAACCCTTACGGGCTGGGCGCGCTGTGGGCCCAAGGCGATGCCATCGCCAAGATCACCTTGTTGATTTTGGTGCTCATGAGCGTGAGCAGCTGGTACGTCATCTTCAGCAAATGGGCCGAACAAAGGCGCATGCATGCCTTCGCCCAAGCCGCGCAAGGGCCCTTTTGGGCCGCTGCCAGCTTGCGCGAAGCCAGCGAGGGCCTGGACGCCGCCAGCCCCTACCGCTTCATTGCCGAAAAAGGCCTGGAAGGCGCTGCCAAACATGGCGGCTTGCTGGGCAGCGTGGACTTCAACACCTGGGTCAGCCTGAGCCTGCAACGGGCACTGGGCACCGTGCAAAGCCGTCTGCAAAACGGTCTGGCGGTCCTGGCCACCGTGGGCTCAACCGCCCCTTTTGTGGGTTTGTTTGGCACGGTCTGGGGCATCTACCATGCGCTGGTCAAGATCGGCATCTCGGGCCAGGCCAGCATCGACAAAGTGGCGGGCCCGGTGGGCGAGGCGCTGATCATGACCGCCATTGGCCTGGCCGTGGCCGTGCCTGCGGTGTTGGGCTACAACTGGCTGGTGCGCCGCAACAAGGCGGTGATGGAAGAGGTCCAAGCTTTCGGCGCCGACCTGCACGCTGTGCTGCTGGCGTCCAAGTCCAAGTGATGCCCCTCATGACTTTTCACGGACAGCCCTCATGGCCATGAACCTCGGCCCAGGCCTCGGGGCCAATGACGAGGATGAGGTGATTGGCACCATCAACACCACCCCCCTGGTGGATGTGATGCTGGTGCTGCTCATCATTTTCTTGATCACCATCCCGGTGGTGACCACCTCCATCAAGGTCGACCTGCCCCGCGAAAACAATGTGGTGCGCCAAACCTTGCCCGAGAACGTGATCATCTCCGTGAACCGGGCAGGCCAGATTTTCCTGTACGACACCCCCATGAAAAACCAGGCCGATTTGCTGGCGCGCTTGCAAAAATTTGCCGCCATGCAACCGCAACCCGAAGTGCAAATCCGGGGCGATGCCCAAAGCGAATTTGCCGCCGTGGGCCGCGTCATGTACGCGGTTCAGCGCGCCGGCATCACCCAGGTCGGCTTCATCACCGAGCCCAGCCCATGACGTCGCCCGCACAAGGAGGCCCCACATGGCCATGAACCTGGGCAACAGCCCCACGGACGAACCCGAAGTGATGATGGACATCAACACCACGCCGCTGATCGACGTGATGCTGGTGCTGCTCATCATGCTGATCATCACCATCCCGGCGCAGCTGCATACCGTGAACCTGGACATGCCCAGCCCCAGCGCGAACAAGCCGCCTGTGCCACCTGAAGTGGTGCGGATCGACATTGCAGCCGACGCGGTCATCTCATGGAACGGCCAAGCCTTGGCCGACCGCCAGGCCTTGGAAACCCGTTTGGCCGAGACCGCCTTGCGGCAACCTCAGCCTGAGCTGCACATCCGCTCGCACGCCAAAGCCCCCTACGGTGCAGCCGCTGCAGTGTTGGCGGGCGCGCAGCGCCAGGGCCTGAACAAATTGGGCATTTTGGGCAACGAACGCTTCGCAGAATGAAGTTGCAGCGTTAGGCGCGTGCAAAGAAAAAGCCGCTGAGACAGCGGCTTTTTCAAGGGGCTAATTTGAAGATCAGTCGGCGTATTTGCCAGCCGCATCCACAGCAGCCTTGATCTTGATCATCTCGGCAGCCACGAACTTCTTGTGCTCTTCGGGCTCCACACGCTTGTCGTTCACCACCAGGGCGCCGAGGCTTTCGTTCTTCTTGATGAACTCAGGATCCTTCAGAGACTTCTTGAGCGCATCGTTCAACATTTTGGTGATGGCGGGTGGCGTGCCTTTGGGGGCATACAAGCCGTGCCAGATGGTCAGGTTGAAGTTCTTCATGCCCATCTCTTGCAAGGTGGGGTAGTGCTTGAGCACAGGATGAGCGCTCAGTGGTTGGGCTGTGGTGACCGCGAACGCCTTGATGCGGCCGCCTTCGATCTGGGCCGTCGTGTTGGTGGTTTGGTCGCACATCATGTCCACCTGACCGCCGATCAGGGCCGTCATGGCCGGCGCAGTGCCGCCAAACGGGATGGTGGTCATGACTTCTTTGGTCTTCATGTTGGACTGCCACAGCAAACCGCAAATGTGAGAAGCGGAACCCAAACCCGCGTGAGCGATGTTCAACTTGCCGGCGTTGGCACGGATGTAGTTTTCAAAGTCACGGTAGGTGTTGGCAGGCAACTGGGGCTTGCCGACCAGGGTCATGGGCACGTCGTTGACCATGCCCAGGAACTCGAAATCCTCGAGGGGTTTGTAAGCCAGTTTGCGGTACAGGGCTGGTGTCGCGGCCATGCCGATGTGGAACATCAGCAAGGTGTGGCCGTCCGGTGCAGCCTTGGCCACTTTGGTGGCGCCGATGGTGCCACCCGCGCCAGCAGCGTTTTCGACCACGAAATTGCTGCCAGGAATGTGCTTGCGCATGGCCTCGGCCAAATCACGTGCCACACGGTCGGTGGGACCGCCTGCGGCAAAAGGCACAACGATGGAAATCGGCTTGCTACCCGGGAACGACTGAGCGTAAGCGCCCACAGAAAAAGCAGCCAAGGTGGCCATTGCAATCCATTGCTTCATGAACAAACTCCTAAAAAGTGGCGTGATTGTAAAACCACGATAGTGTCATGAAATTTCGGAAAATACTTAGCGGAATACCCTTGATTGCCCTTGAATTGATTGAGGATTTCGGGCGTTTTTGCGGCGAACCGCGAGGGCGGACTCACTGGTAACTGCGAGCGTCTTCGATCACCTTGCCATCGTTGGCCAAGCTGCCTTGCGCCACCAAATGCACCTCGCCGCGCAACTTGGTGACATCACGAACCGCCTCGGACACCCGCGCTTTGAGCGCGTCATCTGCCACAAGCGCGGTCTCCACATGCAGCGCCATCTGGTCGTTGGCCATCTCGCCGGTCACGACCAAGCGGGCCTTGGTCACCTCGGGAAAGCGTTTGACGATCTCGGCCACCTGGCCAGGGTGCACAAACATGCCGCGGATCTTGGTGGTCTGGTCGGCGCGGCCCATCCAGCCCTTGATGCGCTGGCCCGTGCGACCCGTGGGGCAAGCGCCCGGCAAAATGGCCGACAAGTCGCCTGTGCCAAAACGGATCAGCGGGTAGTCGGGATTGAGCACTGTCACGACCACTTCACCGACCTCGCCAATGGCCACAGGGTCTCCGGTGCCTGGGCGGACGATCTCGACGATCACGCCCTCGTCGATCACCAAACCTTCACGCGCGGCAGTTTCATAAGCAATCAAACCCACATCGGCGGTGGCATAGCACTGGTAAGCCGCCACCCCCTGCTGGGTGAACCAGTCGCGCAAGGATGGCGGACAGGCTTCGCCGGACACCAAGGCCTTGGTGATCGACAGCTTTTGACCCGCTTCGGCGGCTTTCTCGATCAGGATCTTCAGAAAACTGGGCGTGCCCGAATAAGCCACGGGACGCAGGTCGGCCACCGCCGCCAATTGCTGTTCGGTGTTGCCCACCCCCCCAGGAATCACTGCACAGCCCAGCGCATGGGCGCCGCTTTCCATGATCCACGCCCCGGGCGTCAGGTGGTAACTGAAGCAGTTGTGGACCAGATCGCCGGCTTCAAAACCAGCCGCCGCCATGGCGCGGGCTGCACGCCAGTAGTCGGGGGCATGGCCCTCGGGTTCATAGATCGGACCGGGTGACTGGTACACGCGGCGCGCGCCGGCCGAACGGACCATGCCCTTCCAGCCAATGGTTGAAAAACCGCCAAAGGGGTCTTGAGCCCGCTGAGCTTGCTGGCGCGCCAGCAACTCGTACTTGCGTGTCACAGGCAATCTGGCCAATGCGTCTCGGCTGGTCACTTGGGCCGAATCGATGCCTTGGAGGATGTCAGCCAAAGCCGCGCTGTTGTTCTGGGCATGCGCAATCTGCGAAGGCAAGGCCGCCATCAGGGCAGCTTCACGGACTTCGGGAGCGCGGGTTTCCAACGCATCGAGGTGATGGGCCATGGGATTCTTTCAGGACACGGACGATGAAGGATTGCTCGTAGATGCACCAGGCATCAGGCCAGCCAACGCTTGCGGCGCTTGTAACTCTTGACGTCCTTGAAGCTCTTGCGCTCACCGCCGCCCATGCCGAGGTAAAACTCTTTCACGTCCTCGTTGGTGCGCAGGTCTTCGGCCTCACCGTCCATCACGATGCGACCCGATTCCATGATGTAGCCGTAATCCGAGTACTTGAGCGCCATGTTGGTGTTTTGCTCAGCGATCAGGAAAGTGACTTTTTCTTTCTCGTTCAGGTCTTTGACGATGTTGAACACCTCTTCCACGATCTGTGGCGCCAGGCCCATCGAAGGCTCGTCCAACAGCATGACGCTGGGGTTGGTCATCAAGGCGCGGCCAATGGCACACATCTGCTGCTCGCCGCCCGATGTGTAGGCGGCTTGCGAGGTGCGGCGGGTTTTCAGGCGCGGAAAGTAGGTGTAGACCTTGTCCAGGTTGGCGGCAATTTCACCCTTGTCGGTGCGGGTGTAACTGCCGGTCAGCAGGTTCTCCTCGATCGACAAGTGGGCAAAGCAATGGCGCCCTTCCATGACCTGCACCACCCCACGGTTGACCAGGTCAGCGGGCGTGAGGTTTTCGATGCGCTCGCCCCGCAGCTCAATGCTGCCTTTGGTGACGTCGCCGCGCTCGCCCTTGAGCAAGTTGGAAATGGCGCGCAAGGTCGTGGTTTTGCCCGCACCGTTGCCGCCCAACAAAGACACGATGCCTTGCTCGGGCACCTGCAAGGACACACCCTTGAGCACCAAGATGACGTGGTTGTAAATGACTTCGATGCCGTTGACGTTCAGAACAATGTTTTTGTCGCTCATGGACTGTGCCTTTTCAAATTCTGGGGTTCAAGCCAAATGAAACCACTGCACGCAAGGGTTTCATTTGGTCTCTCCGGTCAGGCAGCTGCAATCCAGCTCAAGCTGGCTGCAGCTGACCAGCTGCCGCTGGCGCGGCAGCTGGACTCAGATCAAGACTGGCAATCCGCAGGGGTGCGGCGGGTGATCTTTTTCTCGGCAGCGTACTTGTCAGCAGCGGCCTTGACCATGGGCTTGATGATCTGCTCATCGGCCTGCATCCAGTCGCTGGTGAATTGCCACTTGGTGCCGTCCCATGTGTGGATACGGGCCCAGTTGGCACCCATGTGGTCGGCGCACGAGGTGGAGATGGGACGCAGCACGCCCTTGAAGCCCAGGGCATCCAGCTTGGGCTGGGTCAGGTTCAGGTTTTCATAACCCCAGCGCGCTTGCTCGCCGGTCATGACCTTGCCTTTGCCGTACTTCTCTTGGGCTTGGCGCACGCCTTCCACTGCAAACATGGCGCTGAACAAACCGCGCATGTACAGCACTTCACCCACTTCGTCACGAGGACCTGTGCCCTGGCCTTTGGCGTGCAACTTCTCCAGCACTTCCTTCACGATGGCAGAGCCCTTTTCGGTACCGTGCTGCATGGTGATGGCGTTGTAGCCCTTGGCGCCCATGCCGATGTCTTTCACATCAGGCTCGGCACCTGCCCACCACACGCCCCAGATGTTTTCACGGGGGTAGCCGGTGGCTTGGGCTTCCTTGAGCAAGGTGGAGTTCATCACACCCCAGCCCCAGTTGACCACGTAGTCAGGACGATCGCGGCGAATTTGCAGCCAGGTCGATTTTTGCTCCACACCGGGGTGGGTCACAGGCAACAGGCTCAGCTTGTAACCGTGCATGGCAGCGCGCTCTTGCAGGATCGGGATGGCTTCCTTGCCGAAGGGGCTGTCGTGGTACACCAAGGCGATGTGCTTGCCCTTGAGTTTGTCAAAACCACCCGCACGCTTGGCGATGTCCTGGATGATCACGTCACCGGCCACCCAGTAAGTGCCTGCCAAGGGGAAGTTCCACTTGAACACACCACCGTCAGCCGATTCGCTGCGGCCATAACCCGCAGTGATCAATGGGATCTTGTCGATGGGGGCCTTCTCGGTCAAGGCAAATGTGATGCCGGTGGACAACGGCTGGAACACTGTGGCGCCGCCGTTTTTGCCTTTCAGGCGCTCATAGCACTCCACACCACGGTCGGTGGCGTAGCCGGTTTCGCATTCTTCAAAGCTGACCTTGACGCCGTTGATGCCACCGCGCGCATTGACCAGCTTGAGGTAATCGACGTAGCCGTTGGCAAACGGCACGCCGTTGGGCGCATAAGCGCCTGTGCGGTAAACCAGCACGGGGAAAAATTGCTCTTTGGTTTGAGCGGTTGCGACCGTACTGACCAGCGCGCTGGCAAGACCGGCAGCTGCCACAGTGGTGGCAAGGACGAGTTGACGAAGCTTCATGGTATGTCTCCTGTTAAAAAAGGTGGAAGCACTTGGGAAAAAATCGCAATGAAAATCAGTGAGGGAAAGGCCACAGACGCAGCTTTTGTTTGGCCACCGACCACAACTTGGCCAGGCCATGGGGCTCCACAATCAGGAACCAGACAATCAGCGCGCCAAAGATCATGAATTCGGCGTGGGAAACCAGGGCGGTGGAAATCGTGACCCCCACCAAGCCCCCCAGCCAAGGCAAGAACTGGTTGAGGAAAATCGGCAAGATCACGATGAAGGCCGCGCCAAAAAAGCTGCCCATGATGGAGCCCATGCCGCCGATGATGACCATGAACAGCAACTGGAAAGAGCGGTCAATCGAGAAAGCCGCGGGCTCCCAGGAGCCCAGGTGCACAAAGCCCCACAGGCCACCGGCCACGCCAATGATGAAGGAGCTGACCGCGAACGCGCTGAGCTTGGCATACATGGGACGGATGCCGATGACCGAAGCGGCCACATCCATGTCGCGAATGGCCATCCATTCACGACCAATGGCCGAGCGCACCAGGTTTTTGGCCAACAAGCCGAACACCACCAGAAAGGCCAGGCAGAACAGGTACTTTTCCAGTGGTGAGTTGATGGTCCAGCCAAACAGGCTCAGGTTGGAGACCGAAACCGAACCGGATGGGTTGTTGTTGGTGAACCAGCCCACGCGCAAGAAGGCCCAATCGCAAAAAAACTGGGCCGCCAGCGTGGCCACAGCCAGATACAGGCCCTTGACGCGCAAGCTGGGAATGCCGAAGAACATCCCCACCAAAGTGGCAAAGAAGCCACCTGCCAACAAGGCCACGATCAGGGGCATGCCTTCGATGCGCACATAGGTGTTGTAGGCCATGTAAGCCCCCACCGCCATGAAGGCCCCTGAACCGAGCGAAATCTGACCGCAATACCCGACCAGAATGTTCACCCCCAAAGCGGCCATGGCCAGAATCAGGAACGGGATCAGGATGGCGCGGAACATGTACTCATCGACCAGGAAGGGCACGCCGATGAAGGCGAAGGCGATGAGCGCCAGGATGGCCCAACGGTCTTGTGCGATGGCAAAAATCTGCTGGTCGCTGCGGTAAGAGGTCTTGAATTGACCGTTTTCTCTGTAAAACATGTTTTTCTCTCCTTACACGCGGTCGATGATCTTTTCGCCGAACAGGCCTTGCGGACGGAACAGCAAGAACACCAGCGCCAGCACGTAGGCAAACCAGATTTCGATTCCTCCGCCCACAAAGGGTCCCAGGTAAACCTCGGACAGCTTCTCGCCCACCCCAATGATCAAGCCGCCGATGATGGCGCCCGGCACCGAAGTCAAGCCGCCCAAAATGATGACGGGCAAAGCTCGCAGCGCCACCGTCGTCAAGGAAAACTGCACGCCCATCTTGGAGCCCCAGATGATGCCGGCGACCAAGGCCGTGATCCCGGCCACAAACCACACAATCACCCAGATGCGGTTGAGCGGAATGCCAATCGACTGCGCCGCCTGGTGGTCATCGGCCACCGCACGCAGGGCGCGGCCGGTGCCGGTCTTCTGGAAAAACAGCGACAAAACCACCACCAACAAAGCCGCGATGCAGGCTGCATACACGTCCTCCAGGTTGATCAAGACGCCACCAGGGAAAACCGAGTCCAGCAAAAAGACCGGCTCCTTGGGCATGCCCACGTCGATTTTGTAGATGTCACTGCCAAAGATGGTCTGACCCAAGCCATCCAGAAAGTAAGTGATGCCCAGCGTGGCCATCAGCAAGGTCACGCCCTCTTGGTTGACCAGATGGCGCAGCACCAGACGTTCGATCAGCCAAGCCAGCACATACATGATGGCGGCAGCCAAAATGAAGGCCACCAAATTGCCCAGGAACTTGTTCTCCAGCCCCAGCCAGTCAGGGACCCACTCGGCAAAACGGGCCATGGCCAAAGCGGCGAACAACACCATCGCGCCTTGGGCGAAATTGAACACACCCGAGGCCTTGAAAATCAAAACAAAACCAAGCGCCACCAGCGCGTAAAGCATGCCGGCCATCAGACCGCCAAAAAGAGCTTCCAGGAAAAATGCCATGTTCTTTTCTCCTCAGTGACTGGTGCCCAAATAGGCACTGATCACGTCTTCGTTGTTGCGCACTTCTTCGGGAGTCCCGTCGCCGATTTTTTTGCCGTAATCCAGCACGACCACACGGTCCGAGATGTCCATCACCACCCCCATGTCGTGCTCGATCAGCACGATGGTGGTGCCAAACTCGTCGTTCACATCCAGGATGAAGCGGCACATGTCCTGCTTCTCTTCCATGTTCATGCCCGCCATGGGCTCGTCGAGCAAGAGCACTTGGGGCTCCATCGCCAGGGCGCGGCCCAGGTCCACCCGCTTTTGCAATCCGTAAGGCAACTGGCCCACCGGGGTTTTGCGGAACGCCTGAATCTCCAGAAAGTCGATGATGTGCTCGACAAACTCGCGGTGCTGCTCTTCCTCGCGCTGGGCGGGGCCCAGGCGCAACGCCTGCATGAACAGGTTGCTCTTGATGTGCAAGTTGCGGCCGGTCATGATGTTGTCGATCACGCTCATGCCTTTGAACAGGGCCAGGTTCTGGAACGTGCGGGCAATGCCCATCTCGGCCACCTGACGGCTGTTCATGTGCGCGAACTTTTGTCCACGGAAGGTGATGCTGCCCTCTTGGGGCGTGTACACGCCGTTGATGCAGTTGAGCATCGAACTCTTGCCAGCACCGTTGGGGCCAATGATGGCGCGCACCTCATGCTCACGCACGTTGAACGAAATGTCGGTCAGCGCCTTCACGCCGCCGAAACGCAAACTGATGTTGTTGACGTCCAGAATGACGTCGCCGATTTTCTTGGTCATGCTGCTGCCTTCACGGGTGTGAATGTCTTGGCGTCGGAAATCTTGAGCGTGGCACTCACGCTGCCAGTGCGGCCGTCTTCAAACTTGACGACGGTCTCAATGAACTGTTCGGTCTTGCCGCCATACAGGCCATCCACCAAAGGCTTGTACTTGTCGGCAATGAACCCACGGCGGACCTTGTTGGTGCGGGTCAACTCGCCGTCGTCGGCGTCCAGTTCTTTGTGCAAAATCAAAAAGCGCGAGACTTGGCTGCCTGCCAGCAAAGCGTCTTCGGCCAGATCGGCATTGACCTTTTCCACGCAGTCCTGGATGAGCTGGTACACCTCGGGCTTTTGCGCCAGATCGGTGTAACCGGCATACGGCAGGTTGCGACGTTCGGCCCAGTTACCCACGGCGTCAAAGTCGATGTTGATCATCACGCACACTTTTTCGCGCTGGTCGCCGTAGGCCACCACTTCTTTGATGTGCGGGAAAAACTTGAGT
>JACCEA010666608.1_pt1 | contig 10636 bp, 6 predicted proteins | sample 7449851 | NCBI WGS metagenome assembly JACCEA01 (sample SAMN15323453, study PRJNA562643) | freshwater metagenome | isolation source: river surface water | place: USA:Blue River Watershed | collected 2017-08-18 | reverse complement strand
TTCTATATGCTAATGGCAAGAAAAAATCTAGACCAACCACTAGGTGACCCAAAGCATACTTCAATAAAATTCAATGAACAAATTGCAAGTAAATACAGAGCTGGATTGAGTTTTAAGTACTTGAATAATTATTTAAAAGAAGCAACTGTACCTAAAAGCATATTGGCTTTTTATGATTTAAATCAAAGAAAACAAACCAATGACGATGATTTAATAAGCATTCTTAAATCGAATACAACAAAAAACATTGACTGGTTTTTTGAGACAATCATTAACTCCAGAAAATTACTTGATTTTAAGATTGATTTAGTAAGCAAAACAAAAGACAGTATTCGTTTTTCTATCAAAAACAAGACAAATGTTTTTGTACCTGTTCCAATTTATGGGACCAAAAAAGGAAACATCGTTTTTAGCAAATGGTTGGACATCCCAAAAAATCCAGATACTATTTACAGTATCCCAAGAGAAAATGCCGAGAAAATAATTTTGAACTTAAACAATGAAGTTCCTGAATTTAACTTAAGAAATAATTGGAGAAAATTGAATGGTTTTTTTCCAAATAATCGTCCTTTAAAGTTTGTATTTCTAAAAGACCTAGAAGACCCGTATTACAATCAAGTATTGTATACTCCAGTATTAGGATTTAATGTATATGATGGTTTTTCTCCTGGCATACGTTTTCATAACAAAACGATTTTAAACAAGCCATTTACATTCGATATGAGTCCGATGTATTCCTTAAAAGCAAAGACTTTTTCGGGTTCTGGATTTTTTGTAGTGAATGAAAACTATCGAGAAAGTAGGTTGTACAACGTAAGGTATTCATTGGGAGCATCCTACTTTCATTATGCTCCCGATGCTACCTACCTACGACTCAATCCAATGATACAAATGCAAATTAGAAGCAGGGATTTTCGTGACAATCGCAAACAACTTTTAGTATTTCGGCATGTTATGGTCGATAGAGAGAAAAGCGCGATTGTCGTGGATAATTCTATGCTAAACTATTCGGTTTTTAATGCCAGATACATCAATTCAAAAACTGAAATAACCAATCATTTGAGTTTTTCAACAGATTTACAATTGGCAAAAGAATTTGGTAAAACATCTGTAGAGATTGATTACCGAAAATTGTTTCGAGGCAATCGACAACTGAATTTAAGGTTGTTCATTGGGCGTTTTTTGTATAATACTTCTACTAACACTGATTTTTTCAGCTACGCACTAGACCGCCCAACGGATTATTTGTTTGATTACAACTATTACGGACGTTCAGAAAGTACCGGATTTTTTAGCAGACAATTTATCTTGGCTGAGGGAGGATTTAAATCAAAACTCAACACACCTTATGCCAACCAATGGTTGACTACTTTTAATGCAAGCTTCAATATATGGAATTGGATAGAATTGTATGGTGATGCAGGTTTTGTTAAAAATAAAGGTACACAAGCACAATTTGTTTATGATAGTGGCGTTAGACTGAATTTATTAACCGATTATTTTGAACTCTATTTTCCCGTTCATTCAAGTAATGGTTGGGAAATTTCTCAAAGAAATTATAATCAAAAAATTCGCTTTGTCGTTACATTTGACCCAAGTAAACTAATCAATCTTTTTACAAGAAAATGGTTTTAAAAACACTTAAAAACCAACAATAAAATAATAATTTACTATTATTTTAATAAAATAACGAATAATTAAATAATTTAAAACCCTTAAAAAACGGTTTTGATTGAAAATAATTTAATTTTATTTTATCTAACGAATTATGAAAATCACTTGTTTTTAAGTAAGTTTGCATAAAATTACTATCTACTGCATCATGGTAAAAGAACAACACAACACTACATTAACTTTTGAAGATTTCAAAACAGAAGTTATAAACGATTACAAATTAGCCATTACCAGTCGCGAATGTAGCCTTTTAGGACGTAAAGAAGTACTTACCGGGAAAGCTAAGTTTGGTATTTTTGGTGATGGTAAGGAAGTACCACAATTAGCAATGGCTAAGGCTTTTCAAAACGGAGATTTCCGTTCAGGTTATTACAGAGACCAAACTTTCATGATGGCTATAGGCGAATTAACTCCTGTTCAATTCTTTGCTGGATTATACGGTCATACGGACTTGAACCACGACCCTATGTCGGCAGGAAGACAAATGGGAGGCCATTTTGTTACACACAGTTTGAATGAGGATGGTAGTTGGAAAAACCTAACACAACAAAAAAATTCAAGTGCCGATATTTCTCCAACAGCAGGGCAAATGCCAAGATTGTTAGGATTAGCACAAGCTTCAAAAATATACAGAAACATACCTGAGATAAGTAACGCTTCTAATTTTTCTAAAAACGGAAACGAAATTGCTTGGGGAACAATTGGTAATGCAAGTACATCTGAAGGTTTGTTTTTTGAAACCATCAATGCTGCTGGAGTACTACAAGTTCCTATGGTAATGAGTGTTTGGGATGACGAATATGGAATTTCTGTTCATGCTAGACACCAAACTACTAAAGAAAATATTTCTGAAATTCTAAAAGGATACCAAAGAGACGAAAATAATAACGGTTACGAAATTTTTAGAGTAAAAGGCTGGGACTATGCGGAATTGATTGCTACTTACGAAAAAGCAGCAGCTATTGCGCGCGAAGAGCACGTCCCTGTTTTAATCCACGTACAACAGCTTACACAACCTCAAGGTCATTCTACATCAGGCTCTCATGAACGCTATAAAAACAGCGACAGATTGGCTTGGGAAAAAGAATATGACTGCTTGCGTCAAATGCGTTTATGGATGATTGCCATTAATATTGCTTCTCCAGAAGAATTAGACGTGATTGATGCAGAAGCAAAAAAAGAGGTTTTAGAAGCCAAAAAAGAAGCTTGGAATAACTTCATTCAACCAATAATTAATGAACAAAAAGAGCTAATTACCCTATTAGAACAATTAGCACCTTCAAGCATCAATAAAGATTTTATCGCAAAACATGTTGCTGATTTAAAAGCCATTAAAAACCCATTAAAAAAGGAAATTTTAATTGCCGCTAGAAAATCTTTACGTCTGCTAATTAATCAAAAAGGACATGCTAAATTAGCACAATGGATATCAGCGTACATCAATAAAACGCAACCAAAATTCAGCAGTAATCTTTACTCTGAATCTAAACTCAATGTTCAATCGGTACAAAAAGTAGCGCCAACTTATAACGAAAATGCAGCTGCTGATACTGACGGAAGAATGATTTTACGCGATAACTTTGACGCTCTTTTCAATAAATATCCTGAAGTTTTAATTTTTGGAGAAGATGCAGGTACAATTGGTGATGTGAACCAAGGATTGGAAGGAATGCAAGAAAAATATGGAGAATTACGTGTTGCCGATACAGGTATTCGTGAAGCTACCATACTTGGTCAAGGGATTGGTATGGCATTGAGAGGATTGCGTCCTATTGCAGAGATTCAATACTTAGATTATTTACTGTATGCTATCCAAATCATGAGTGATGACTTGGCTACGTTGCAATACCGTACCGTTGGAAAACAAAAAGCGCCATTAATCGTTCGTACTCGTGGCCATCGTTTAGAAGGAATTTGGCATTCTGGCTCCCCAATGGGAATGATTATAAATGCAGTTAGAGGAATGCATGTTTTGGTTCCTAGAAATATGACACAAGCTGCTGGATTTTACAACTCCCTATTAGAATGTGACGAACCAGCTTTGGTGATTGAATGTTTAAATGGTTATCGTTTGAAAGAAGTAGCTCCAACTAATTATGGTGAATTCAAAACACCAATTGGAGTTGTTGAAACTCTGAAAGAAGGGACAGACATCACTTTGGTATCTTACGGTTCAACTTTGCGTTTGGTACAACAAGCTGCTAATGAACTTTTAGAAGTAGGAATCAATTGCGAAGTTATCGATGTTCAATCCTTACTTCCTTTTGACTTGAATCATGATATTGTAAAAAGTTTAGCTAAAACGAATCGTCTTTTAGTCATCGACGAAGATGTTCCTGGAGGAGCTTCTGCTTTTATTCTACAACAAATTACTGAGACTCAAGATGGTTACAAATACTTAGATAGCAAGCCTGAAACACTTACTGCCAAAGCACATCGCCCCGCTTATGGAACCGATGGCGATTATTTTTCAAAACCATCTGCTGAGGATATTTTCGAAAAAGTGTACAGTATGATGCACGAAAGCAATCCTACTAAATTTCCTAGTTTATACTAAAACTAAACACTTATAAAAAATGCCGTTTCGAATAGGAACGGCATTTTTATTTATACAATAAACATTTTGTTATATACTTTTTTTATTACTTTTAAAATTCAATAAAAAAAGGAATGACCTCACTTGAACAAGTACTACAAGAACTCGAAGGAATAAAGGTAATTGCTCCAACCGTACCCTATTCTTCTTACGTTCCCTTAGATTTATCCATTCACAATCAAGAATTAACAAACTATAACCTAACTACTTCTGTTGATTTTGAAAATTATATCGAAAACTACTTAAAACAGAATAAAGCTAGTGTCGCCTATGGCGGATATAACGAAACACGAAATTTATACAAAAGAAGCCAAGTGTTCAACAATACTGAACAAGAAGAGCGCAACATACACATTGGTTTAGATTTATGGACAACTGCTAATACTCCTATTCTAGCAGCATTAGATGGAAAAGTTCACAGCTTTCAATTCAACAATCAATTGGGTGATTATGGCCCAACGATTATACTAGAACATAAAATTGACGACCATCATTTCTACACTTTATATGGTCATCTATCATTAGAAAGCATTCAAAAGCTATATAAGGGACAAATTGTAAAAAAAAGAGAACAAATAGGCACATTAGGAAAAGCAAGCGTAAATGGCGATTATGCACCTCATTTGCATTTCCAAATCATAAAAGATATTCAGGATAAAGAAGGTGATTACCCTGGAGTATGTAGTCAAAGTACGCTTTCTTTTTATTTATCCAATTGTCCAGACCCTAATTTATTATTAAAAATCAACTCATAATCATGCATCCAAACGAACAACTCATCCATAAATTCTACACAGCTTTTCAGAATGGAGACGCCCTTACTATGAAAGAATGTTATCATCCCGACATTCAATTTCGTGACCCAGCTTTTGGCCTTTTAAAAGAAGAACAAGCCAGTATGATGTGGAAAATGCTTTTAGAAAGAGCCAAAGGTGCTATAAAAATTGAGTACAATGAAGTAAAAGCAGATGATACGTATGGCACAGCAAAATGGGTTGCACATTACACTTTTTCACAAACTAACCGAAAAGTAGTCAATCATATTACCGCTGAATTTGAATTCAAAGATAGGCTTATATACAAACATACCGATAACTTCAATGTATGGAAATGGTCGCAACAAGCTATGGGATGGAAAGGATATTTACTAGGATGGACAGGCTTTTTTCAAAAGAAAATTCAAGAAAAAGCACTGTATTCATTAAAAAAATATAGTGAACGTTAATCAGCAAAAAAAAAGGACTATCAAGAAAAAATTCTTCATAGCCCTTTTTTATGTATTGCTTGTTATCTACAAAAAGATACTTAGTATGTAATAAGTAATCGCTGCTAACAATGCTGAAATAGGAATGGTTAATACCCAAGCCCACATCAAACTAACTGTTACTCCCCAACGAACTGCAGAAACTCTTTTGGTCAATCCTACACCAATAATAGAACCTGTAATAGTGTGCGTTGTACTTACAGGAATTTTAAGATGCTCTGTAAAGTATAAGGTTAATGCACCAGCTGTTTCGGCAGCAACACCTTCAAATGAAGATACTTTAGTGATTTTAGAACCCATTGTTTTCACAATTTTCCAACCACCACTCAATGTACCTGCTGCGATAGCTGAATAACATGCTAACGGAATCCAAGAAGGCATAGCACCGCTTATTCCTTTATCTTCATTAGGTAAAATCACATTCAACCATTCTGGCAAAGACTCTTGCGCTACTCCACTCGTATGAATATACACAGCAACTGCAGCAGCAATAATTCCCATTACTTTTTGGGAATCATTCCCTCCGTGTCCTAAACTAAATGCAGCAGAAGAGAGCAATTGAAATTTTTTCAACCAAGAATTCGCTTGATGAATATTCAAACTGCTAAAAATCAAACAAAAAGTACTAATTGACAAAATAATAAATGCAACTAATAACCATTTGATATTATGCGCTTCAAAAGCAACACTCCAAAAATGAGAATCAAATCTTGGTTTTTCAATATCAGCATAATATTTCATTTGTTTTTCAACAAACCAAACAGTTACCGCCATAATAGACAAGGTAAATATTTTGGGATAAATGCTTTTCTTAGAAGAATTCAATAACCAAATCGATATCAAATAAGAAATCAAAGCTCCTAGTAAAGGCGCTAAAACAATAAATGCTATAACGATTAAAACCCCAGAAGGTAAGCCTCCATCTTTTCCTTCTTTGAACCAAGTAACCACACCAAAACCAGCGTGAGCAATGGCTGCACCAGCAAAACCACCTATCAAAGTATGTGAAGAACTAGAAGGAATTCCTAACCACCAAGTTAGCAAGTTCCAACAAATCGCCGCAATAACTCCAGCTAAAATCACTACTAGATTTATATCCATTGTGCTTGCGGTCTTTGCAACTGTGTCAGCTACACCAAAACCAAATACCCAATAGGCTAAAAAGTTAAAGAAAGCTGCCCATAATACTGCCTGAAATGGAGAAAGTACCTTTGTTGCAACTACGGTAGCAATTGCATTAGCCGCATCGTGAAAACCATTGATGTAATCAAAGATTAAGGCTAAAACAATAATTATAATTAATAAAGTAAATTCCATAATTGTATTTTCTATAAGGAATAAATAAGTTTATGAGTGTTTTACAGTGATGGATTCCAAAACACTAGCTACACTTTTACATTTATCCGTAGCAGTTTCTAATACAGAAAGAACTTCTTTGTATTTAATGATATTTTTTACGTCAGTTTCGTTTTCAAAGATTTCAAAAACAGCTTTATTGTAAACATTATCAGACTTGTTTTCTAATTTATTGATTTTAGCACAAGCCGTAGTAATGGTTTTCATTCGCTCTAAGTTTTTCAACTCTTTTACAGCAGCATCAATATGTTGACAAGCTTCTAAATTGATTTCTGTCAATTTACGGATAGATTTGGTGATTTTATCTACTTGATACAAACGCATTCTACTAGCTGCACCATGTAAATTATCGGCCACGTTATCAATTGAAGTAATCAATGAGTGTATGTCTTCTCTATCAAAAGGAGTAATAAAGTTTCTACTTAATTCTAAATTGGTTTGACGCGTTAAGTCTTCACCACGCTGTTCTAATTCATCAATTTTTAAGAACAAAACTTCTCTTTCCTTTAGAGGTAAGTTTACTGCTTCGTGTAAATTAGAAGCTAATTCAATTAAGTTGCTTGATGCCTCTTCAAATAAAGGAAAAAACTTTTTGTCCTTTGGTACTAAAAATTGGAAAACACTATTTAATGTCATTTTATAAGGATTTAGAATTGCAAAATTAGTTCATTATTTTAAGCCAATGTTAATTTAACGTTAACAAATCGTCTTCGATATGAAAACTATCAAGAAACAAAATGGTTTTTTCGATATCGTAATGCAATATTCTATCTTCGCTTACAAAAGGAACTTCTTGTCTATAAGATGCTAAAAACATTTCTATAAATTCACTTGACTGCAAAGGTCTTCTGAATTCAATAGCTTGTGAAGCATTCATCAATTCAATTGCCAAAATTCGCTCTAAATTATCTAGAACTTTCAAACATTTTGTAGCTCCATTAGCCCCCATACTTACATGGTCTTCTTGACCATTGCTAGAAACAATACTGTCAACACTTGAAGGAGTAGCCAATTGCTTGTTTTGACTTGCAATACTTGCTGCGGTGTATTGTGGAATCATAAAACCTGAATTCAATCCTGGATTATCAACCAAAAAAGCTGGAAGATTTCGTAAGCCAGAAATTAGTTGATAGGTTCTTCTTTCTGAAATACTTCCTAACTCCGCCAATGCAATCGCCATAAAATCTAAAGCCAAAGCCAAAGGTTGTCCATGAAAATTACCACCAGATATGATTTGGTCACTTTCTATAAAAATATTTGGGTTATCTGTAACAGAATTAATCTCAGTCTTGAATACTTTTTTCACATATTCCATCGCATCTTTTGAAGCGCCGTGCACTTGTGGAATACAACGAAAGGAATAAGGGTCTTGAACATGCGATTTAGATTGTTCAATAATTTGACTACCTTCTAAAAATTCATTTATACGTTGTGCCGTTACAATTTGTCCTTTGTGTGGTCTTATATAATGTATCAATTCATTAAAAGGTTCAATTCGTCCATCAAAAGCTTCAAGAGAAATTGCGCCAATCAAATCAGCGAAATAAGATAACTTATATCCTTTAATCAAAATGTGCGCGCCATAAGCCGCCATAAATTGTGTCCCATTCAACAAAGCCAAACCTTCTTTGGATTGTAAAACGATAGGCTCCCAGTTAAAAGCTGTAAGTACCTTGCTAGAGTGCACTTTTTTTCCTTCAAAATATACTTCTCCTTCTCCAATCAAAGGTAAAGACAAATGTGCTAAAGGAGCCAAATCTCCTGATGCTCCAAGAGAACCCAAAGTATAAACAACAGGATAGATTGCATTATTGTAAAAATCAACCAAACGTTCAACCGTTTGTAATTGCACTCCAGAGTGACCATAGCTTAACGATTGAATCTTCAATAACAACATCAATTGCACAATAGCAGTTGGCACTTCTTCACCCGTTCCACAAGCATGCGATTTAACCAAATTCTCTTGTAACTTCGATAGATTTTCATTGGAAATCTTGACATTACACAAAGAGCCAAAACCAGTATTAATCCCATAAATAGGTCCGTTATGAGTAGCCATTTTTTTATCCAAGAAATCCCTACATTTCTGAATATTTACTTTAGCTTCTTCAGAGAGAGCAATGGTCTTTTGAAAGGTAATAATCTCTTGTAGTGCTTCAAAAGTAAGGAGTTCGGTAGAAATATAATGCGTATTATCCATTTTAAGAATCGTTTAAGCGCCAAAATTGAATAAATTCACATTAAAAACCAACTGAAAATAGAAATAATTTAAAAAAATATACCGCTTTACATCTTTAAAAAAGTATCGAAATATGTAGCTTCAATCCATTACTTTATTAATCAACATTATTCGCTAATCAAGAGCTTCATTTACAAAAAAGAACTTTAAAACAATTAAAAACACACAAGAACAAACAAAAACCCTATAGGACAACTATATTAAACAAAGTAAAAATCATAATCATTCTTGAGTAAAAATAAATTATGTGTAATTTTATGAATAATGATTCCATATTTTTAAAATATTCGTAAAAAGACTAAACAGTTCTAAATCTTTACAAAAAAACTGTACTTTTGAAAAATCAAAATGAGAAGTATAAAAAGCACATATAAACTACTAATGACAACGCCAACTGGGGTTGCAATTGCTTTTTCTACCACTTCTACTACTACAACCACTACTACCCTTTAGGGGTATACTTTATTACATATCATCCGATTTTATTCCATCTATTTTTTTAGAAAATAGACTTTTGGGAGGCAGCAAACTTTAGCATTCAATTAAACAAAAACATACAATGAGAGTATTAAAATTTGGCGGAACTTCAGTAGCCAATGCAGATAATATAAAACTAGTAATTGCGATAATAACTAACAAAGCAGAAAAAGAACCACTTGCAGTAGTTGTTTCTGCCTTTAGCAAAGTCACAGATTTGCTACAACTAGCAGCTTCTAAAGCCGCTCAAAACGATGAAAGTTTTAGAGACATCGTTTTAGAAATTGAGAAAAAACACCTCGATACCTTAAAGCAATTAATTCCTGTAAGCGAGCAAAGTGCTTTGTTGAGTCACATCAAACGCATCATCAATCACCTAGAAACATTGCTGGATGGTTGTTTCTTGCTAGGTGAATTATCTCCGAGAACTGCCGATACCATTTTAAGTTTTGGTGAATTACTATCTTCATTCATCATTGCTGAAGCTTTAAAACAAAACTTAAAAAACAGTAGTTATAAAGACAGTCGTGAACTCATTAAAACCAACGCAACTTTTGGAAAAGCAAGCGTGAATTTTGAAGTAAGCAATCGTCTCATCCAAGATTACTTTGCAACAAATGATTCTAAAGTAGTACTCCTTCCAGGTTTCATTGGAGCAACAGAAGATGGAATCACAACTACTCTAGGACGTGGCGGTTCAGATTATTCAGCAGCGATTCTTGCTAGTGCATTAGCAGTTGATGAACTAGAAATTTGGACAGATGTAAACGGAATGTACACTGCCAATCCTAAATTGGTAAAACAAGCACAACCTATTGCTACTATCTCTTATCAAGAAGCTATGGAGTTGTCTCATTTTGGGGCTAAAGTTTTATATCCGCCAACTATTCAGCCAGTACTAAGAAAAAATATTCCAATTCTAATCAAAAACACTTTTGAGCCAGAAGCAGAAGGTACTTTTATTTCGAATACAATTGCGGCTAATGGCTCACCTGTAAAAGGAATCAGTCATATCGATAACATCACACTT
>JACCEA011114838.1_pt1 | contig 10638 bp, 7 predicted proteins | sample 7449851 | NCBI WGS metagenome assembly JACCEA01 (sample SAMN15323453, study PRJNA562643) | freshwater metagenome | isolation source: river surface water | place: USA:Blue River Watershed | collected 2017-08-18 | reverse complement strand
GTACATCTTCTCAGAATCAAGGATTTGACTTTATGAATTCTGATGAAATTCAACAATTATTGGATGAACAGAAAAACATCCAAAATGAAGGAAATAAATTATTAGAAGCAGCAAAACAACAACTTCAAATAGAAGGTAAATGAGAATTAGAGAAAATTTAGGAGGATTAGTTGCAGCTACATCTAAACCCCAATCTACTTTTGCTTCTGTGCCCGCACAGGTAGGAAAAGTATTTGGAGTGGTTTTAAATGAAACAACCCCTTCTAAAGAGTTATTTGATAGAAGTGGAGGATGGAATGGAATAGGTACTGTATTTTATTTGGATTATGATCAATCTAAAAATATTACTGAAGTAGATTTAAATACTTGTAAGATTGCTAAACCATTTCATGCTAGTACTCAAAATTATCCTTTAATAGGAGAATTAATCTATATTATAGATGGACCATCTCCATCTACTCAGATATCTACTACTCAAAGTCAAAAATATTATACAGGTACCGTTAATGTATGGAATAATAATCAACAAAACGCTCCGGGAACGGGAGATTTAGGATTAACTTTTAATGAAAATAATGATATTAGAAGATTAATTGCATTCGAAGGTGATAGAATATATCAAGGTAGAAAAGGAAATGGTATTAGATTTGGTAGTACAGTTAAATTAAAATCTAACATCAATGAATGGAGTAGTGTAGGAAATGATGGAGATCCAATTACTATATTAGTTAATGGATATGTTACTACAGATCCTAAATCATTAGTTCCTAATATTGAAGAAATAAATAAGGAAAAATCCTCTATTTATATGACTTCAACCCAGGCAATTCCATTAATGCCTGGAGCTAGTATAGTAAATCCACAAGTTAATACTATTAAACCTAAAGATTACTCAAATTCACAATTAATATTTAATAGTGATAGAATAACTCTCAATTCTAAAAAAGACGAAGTATTATTATTTGCTAAAACTAATATTGAATTAAATACAGATAATATTATTAATTTAAATGCTGGTAAAGTAGCTCATATAAATTCTCCTTATATAATGTTAGGTACTCAAAAAAATGGAGATTACCCCGAAGAACCAGCTATATTAGGAAATCAACTTCATGATTTATTTTTACAATTATTTGACTCATTATCTAGTCTAGCATCAGCATTAACAACTGCAACAGTAGCTACATCAGAAGGTGTAATTCCTGTTACATCATTAACAGCAGATGCTGGGCCACAATTAAGTGCTAATATAGAAAATTTAATAGATAAATTAGAAAAAATAACATCCGATAAAGTATTTATATCATAATGGCAGACATTATACAACCAAATAACCCTCTTAATCCACCGCCTACCCCCCCTCAATCAGGGAACGTATCCTCTTTGGTATCCCCCAATATATTAAGTAATTTAGGAAAATCAAAATCACCATTAGCTTTTGGAGATCAGATACCTAGTGTTGCTGCTGCTACTGTTATAGGGGTTGTTAGTAATTCACCTATAGGTAAATTATTATTAGAAAAAGAGGAATTAGTTTTAGAAGGAATAAATTTAGAAATTGAACATCAACTTACTTTATTAAAATTAAAACAATTAAATACCCCTGCTAAAAAAGTAGTAAATGGTGAAACAGTAGATATTCCTCCTAAATTAAGTGATGAAGAATATACTAAAGCAGTAGAAGCAGAAAATATTAGTTATGAAGCTAAAAAAATTAACTTACAAATAAGAAAGGATAAAAATAATCAAGATATTAAAAATTTCTTTAAAGATCCTTTTGAAAAAATAAAAGCAAATAAGACAAAACGAAAAACTAAAAGAAAAAAAGGTAAAACTAAAAATAAGGGTAAATTAAAAAAAGCCATAAAAGATAAAGCAAAATCAATTCTTAAAAATGCTAAAAAATCTTTACCACCTATAATAATATTAGGTGTAGAAACTATTGTAGTAAATATAGTAACCAATAATAGTGCTCTTAAGAGATTAGTAGATCAAACCAACGCTATAATAGAAGATGCCAATGCATCAAATGACCCAACTAAACTAAGTAATGCTAAAATAGCTAGAGATAATGCTATTAGAGTAATACAGAAAGTTGAAGATTCATTAAGAAGAGTAAGTATAACTCTTAAAACTATATCTATAATAATTACTATATTTTCCATTATAGTAGAAATAATATCAGCTCTTCCAATTCCAACTTCAGTTCCTCCTGGATTTGGTATACCTATTAATGTAATTATACAACTAGTAAAGATATTACAAAAAGCAAACCAAATACTTTTAGTACTAAGTGCATACCTATCTATAATTTCAACTTTATTAGATAAAATAATTGCAGTATTAGAAGATTTGAAAGCACAATTATTACCAATTAATGGAATATTAGAAGCAGCTGCCGCAACTGGAATTAATTCATCTCTTACAGATAATCCTAATCAATTTGGTACAGATTTTGGAACATATACAGATTTTGGAACATATAAAGGATTTAAATTTGCAATAAAAGAAGAAAGTGGCCCTAAAGCAATATCTATATCTGGAAATAAACGCCATTATGCAGAAGCAATTGATACAAATAACGTTGCTGTATTAAAAAGCGAATTATCATTTACATTAGATCCAAATGATTTAATAGATCAATTAAAATTAATAATAGATTCACAAAATTTAATAGCTTAAATATTTATTCGTATGAACATTAAAGTATTCAAAAAACTAATTAAAGAAGCCATAACTGAGGCTATTTATGAGGAATTGCCCGATATCATTAATGAGGTATTAGCTAAACAAAATAAACAGACATTACGTGAAAATAAAACAGTTAGCTTTACTAGCGCTGATGTAGTTCCATTATCTGGGGATGTGCGTAATTCTTTAATGGCTAAAATGGGTGCTGAATTTGGTTTTCAACAACCACAATCACAATTAAAAGTTATTGATGCTGTTGATGAATCAACCGGAGAAAGAGTAAATCCTTATTTAGCATTTATAGCAGATTCAGCTAATAATATGACACCTCAAGATAGATCAGGATTAAGACAATTAGATTAATATGCCAATACCTCAAACGATACGTGTTAATCCATTAGATTTGCAAGGTAATATTGCGATTGGGGTATCTCTTCCATTTGATGGTCCTACTGCTTTCAATAGCACATATAGTACTGCTGATCAAATTAAATCTAATTTAATTAATCTTTTACTTACTAATAAAGGTGAAAGAATAATGAATCCTGAATTTGGTGCTGATTTAAAAATAGTACTATTTGAGGGTATTACAGAAGATACATCAGATATTATTCGTAATTTAATCTCTACAAATGTATCTATTTTTATTCCTGAAGTAACTGTTACTAATATTAATATTATAAAACAAGAAGATCAAAACACAATATCTATAACAGTACAATATAGATTAAATATATCAGGAACATCAGATCAAATAACAGTACAATTTATATAAAATGGCAGATAATAACGTATCATATTTAAATAAGACTTTTAGCGATTTTAAGACTAATCTTATAGATTATGCTAAAACATATTTTCCAACAACATATAATGACTTTTCAGAAGCATCTCCGGGAAATATGTTTATTGAAATGGCTTCGTATGTTGGTGACGTTATGTCATTTTATTTAGATACTCAAGTACAAGAAAATTTTCTATTATATGCTAAGGAAAAAGAAAATTTATATGCTTTATCTTATATGTTAGGTTATAGACCAAAAGCATCATATGCTTCTGTAACTACAGTAGATTTATTCCAATTAATACCTTCATCAGGATCAGGCGGAAATTCTATTCCTGATTATAATTATGCTGTTATTATTCCTGAAAATACACAATTAACGTCAAACGGATTTGGTACTAAATTTATAACAGTTGATAAAGTTGATTTTACTAATACAGCTGATACTGAAATAACATTTGTTGATAGTAACTACTTTTTATTAAAAAAACAAGTAAAAGCAATATCTGCCGAGATAAAATCAACAACACTTACATTCTCAACACCACAAAAATTCCAAATAGCTACTATTACTGATACTAATATATTACAAATATTAGATGCTACTGATGCTCAAAGTAATAGATGGTATGAAGTACCATATTTAGCTCAAGCTACTATATTTGAAAAAACAGCAAATCCTTCTTATGGGGTAGATGGAGTGCCTTATTTACTTGATCTAAAACGAGTACCACGTAGATTTGTATCTCGTTTATTATCAGATAATACATTACAATTAGAATTTGGTGCTGGAGTTTCAAATAAAACAGATCAAACTATTTTACCCACACCAGATAATATTCAATTAGGTTTAGTACCGGGTATTTCTAGCTTATACGATGATTATAATAAAGCAGGTGTATTTTTTACACAAGAATATGGTTTAGCTCCAAGTAATAATATTACAGTACGTTATTTAGTAGGAGGTGGATTAACAGCAAATACCAACTCTAATACAATTACAACAATAGATACATCAGGTGTCTACTTACCTAGTGGATTATCTAACGCCATGGCTACATATGTTATTAATAGTGTAGCAGTAACTAATCCTATTCCAGCTAGTGGTGGCAGAAATGGTGATCAAGTTGAAGAAATACGTAATAATGCATTTAATGCTTATCAATCTCAATTACGTGCAGTAACTAGAGAAGATTATATGGTACGTGCTTTATCATTACCATCAGATTATGGTTCTATTGCTAAAGTATATGTTACACAAGATGTAGCTAAAGAAATGATAGCAACACCAACAGTAGAAACTACTGAAGAAAGAAATCCATTATCATTGGACATGTATATATTAGGATATAATTCTAATAAACAATTAGTAACAGCTGCTACTACTTTAAAAGAAAATTTAGTTACATATATTGATCAATTTAGAATGGTTACAGATGCTATCAATATTAAAGATGCATTTTATATTAATATAGGTATTAATTTTGATATTACTGTTAGAAGTGGATATAATAACAACAGTGTGGTAACGGATTGTATCGTAACACTACAGAATTATTTTAACACTGAAAAATGGAATATTAATCAACCTATCAAAATATCTGATGTTCAATCTGCAATATTAAATGTAAAAGGTGTCCAATCAGTAGTAAAACTTGAATTTATAAATAAACAAGATTCAACAGGAACTACATATTCATTATATGCTTATGATATTCCTGGAGCTATACGTAATAATATTATATACCCATCATTAGATCCTAGTATATTTGAAATAAGATATCCGAATACAGATATTCAAGGAAGAGTAGTATCTTTCTAAACATTTAAGTTATATAATATTTATATGTAGCAACTTAATTAATTATGGCTGTATATAAAATATTTCCTGAAAAAAGTGCAACATTATATTCATATTACCCTGTATTAAATTCAGGTATTGATGAAATATTAGATTTCAGCACTTATTATACTATTGAGGGTACTAATGAAATCTCTCGCCCTATTATTAAATTTCCAACAGAGGAAATATTAGATGTTGTTACAAATAAAGTAAACGGAGCTAACTATGATGCTTATTTACGTTTATCATTAGCTAATGCTTCACAATTACCTTTAGATTATACTATACATTGCCACCCATTAGCAGTTGATTGGAACGTAGGGATAGGTAGATTAGGCGATTCACCTTCTATTACAGATGGTGTTAGTTGGGCGTTTACAACAGAATTAAGCGGAAGCACATGGTTTGATACAATTATATCTGGAACTACAGGTTCATATAGTATTAATGTAGGTGGTGGTTTATGGTATACTTCATCTTTATATGAAGTAACTCAATCATTCACTCGTATATCTTCTAAAGATATTGAATTAAAAGTTACTAATACAGTAGGAGCTTGGACCGGAAGTGCAATAGCTAATTATGGATTTATATTAAAACATGACGAAGTATTAGAATTTACAACAGCATCTAAATTTGAAACTAAATATTTTTCAGGTAATACTCATACAATTTATCCCCCATGTTTAGAAGTAAGATGGGATGATTGGTCATATAATACAGGTTCATTATCTGTTACTACATCACCTAATATAGTAGCTACATTAGCAAATAATCAAAGCGAATACCAACAAGATTCGGTTCAACGTTTTAGAGTAAACATAAGAGACAGATACCCTGCTAGAGCATTTACTGCTACATCTGTTTATCTTAATAATAAAGCTTTACCAACTGCTTCATATTATTCAATAAAAGATTTGGATACCGAAGAAATTGTCGTAGATTACGATACCATATATACTAAAGTAAGTTGCGATTCAACAGGTATGTATTTTGATGTATATATGAATGGATTAGAACCTGAACGTTATTATAAAATATTAATTAAAACTACTATTGATGGTAGTACATTAGTATTAGATGATAATTATTTTTTTAAAGTTGTAAGATAATATGTCTCAAATTCCTATAGAAAAACAAGTATTTGATAAACTTACTTTTCCTAAAGTAATTAATACACAATTTAGTCAATTATTAAATGCTCAAGGATCTGAAGAACAACCGACATTTACATTAGAGGATTTTTTTCAATTATATGAACAATTATTTTACCAAATACCTAAAGAAGGTGAAGCTGATTCACATAGATTTATATTAGAAAAAGAAGCAGAATATTTGGGTGTTATAATTAACCAAGACGATATTCAAGCTTTATTAGACGAAATTACTACACTTAGACAACAACTATTAGATACACAAACTATAGTTAATGATTTAAGTAAAACAATAAATAAATAATGGCAAATAATATTAAAATAACAGGTAATATTATAAATACCACCACAGTTACACGTTATTCTAGTGATGATACTAACTTAATTTCATCTCAGAATTTACAAGAAAATTTTGGTGGAACAGGAGACTACATAGAATATTACATATATGATGCTGGTGGTAATCTTTTAAATACAAATTATAATTATCTTGATTATAAACTACCAACAACAACAGGATTAACTCCCGCTGTTTCTAATAATCCTAATACAACTGGTAATATACAAACAACAGATGTTGGTATTACATCTACTTTAGTAACTCCTACAAGTTCATTATACCCTACTATAGAAATAGATCCTGTTAAAGATATTCAAAATATAGGATATACATCAGGGGAATTTAATTCTAGATATAATTTCTTTCGCAATATATTGTCTAATAATATTGATAGAGCTTTATTTATTAAAGAAATATCGCAGGATAGAACTGAAATTAGGTTAGCCTCTACTACATTAACTAATGATGAAATTGAATCAACAGTTAATAATGTTATTAATCAAATCAATAGTTCATCATATTATGTAGATTATTTATTAAATTTTGGTGATAATCAACAATATGTAGCTGTTAATATAGCATTAAATAAAGCTACTACTGGATATGAGGTTCTATTTAAAATGTATGAATCTTTACCACCAGAAGTTCAAGAAAAACAAACATTATGGGTTGTAGAGGAAAAAGTATCTCCTTATGTATTTGATATAAATTTAGATACTTTAATAATACCACCACCTCCCCCAACATTAAGAGGTCCAAATTTTGATATTTCTATTCCTAATCAAGGCACAGTATCTACTACATATACTAATTACGATACAGCATTAATGACTTTACAGTCATTGCAAAATTCATCTTATCAACAGTTGTTGAATTTAATGACTACACAAAGTATATCAATTAATGTTGATTATACTAATTTTAATAATTTTACTTTTTTTGGATCAGCATATCAACGTGTAGCTAACTTTTATACTAAAGTTCAACAAATTGAAGATTATATAAATTTAATAAATTTATATACTCCTTATGTTGCAACAACAGCAAGTTTACAAACAGAAATAAATCAATATTCATCAAATATTAATACATTAATTACACAGTTCGATGGATATGAATCATACTTATATTTTGAATCTAGTTCATATGCTTGGCCCAAATCCGGCTCTTATAAACCATATTCATTATTATCAACAGGATCAGCTGCTGTAATAAACTGGTATGGTGCTTTAACAGGATCTGCCTTAGATTATGATTATAACAACTACGATAATTTAGTATATGCTGTTCCTAACTTTATAAGAGATGATGAAAATAATGCTCAATATTTGACTTTCCTTAATATGGTTGGTCAATATTTTGATAATATTTGGATTTATCTTAAAGCAGTAACTGACATTAATTTAGCAAATAATAACCTAAACGCAGGTATTTCTAAAGATTTAGTATATAACCAATTACAGTCTTTAGGAATTAAATTATATAATAGCCAAGCAGGTGAATCTGTAGATCAATTCTTAATAGGGGCTAATACAGGCAGTAGTATATTTGATAATGATTTCTCACTTACTGGAAGTTATTTAAATAACATACCACGTAAGGATTTATTAGCGGAGTTATATAAACGTATTTATCATAACTTACCTTTATTACTTAAAACAAAAGGTACAAAATCTGGTTTAGAATATTTAATTACTACATTCGGTATCCCAAGTAGAACTTATATCACTGGTAGTTCCATATCAAGTAGTATATTAAATGTTAAAGAATATGGTGGTAGTCTAAAATCAGATTTAATTAAAGGATATAACGATGAAAAAGTAAGAATTGTATCTAACACAATTACTGGTAGTATATTATCTCCATTATTAAGTTTACAAACATTCCATACTAATTCTAATACATTTAGAGAAAATGATAGCCATTTCATTGACATATCATTCTCACCAGAAACCCAAATAAACACTTATATTTCAGGAGCTATTGCATCGAATAATCCAACATGGAGTTTAGATGATTATATTGGTGATCCTAGACAATTATATAATAACTCATATCCTGATCTAAACGAACAACGTACATTATATTTCGAAACAGGTGTTCCTGGGTTCTCTGGATTTACAGGTTCATACATGGATTATAACGGATTTATTCGTTTAATTCAATTCTTTGATAATGCATTATTTAAAATGCTTGGTGATTTTGTTCCTGAAAGAACAAGTCTATCAACTGGTGTTACAATTGAATCCCCAGTATTAGAAAGAAATAAAGCAGCTTATTCTATACCTAATATAATTAATCAAGAAGTATATGATGCTGAATACCCAGCACCTGTTATTTCTGAACAATACGATAATTTATACAATAATTTAGGTGGTGATAAAGCAGCTTATTTTACAGGAGAAATTTCAGGTAGTGAATTCGACATACATCATATATTTGAAGAAGCTAATTTTAATCCATATTTAGGAAATTGGGATATATATAACGCACAACATTCTGTTTCAAAAAGTATAGACATAAATAAATTTATACATTCTGATTATGATGTATTATTTAATAATGTATCTGAAAACGTAACTTCAAGATATAGAAAAGATATAGAATATATTTGGGGAACAACAGGTAGTATTTTAGTACCTACTCAATTACAAGATTCATATTTGACTTTACGTTCATATAATATATCTCGTTATGAAGGATCTAAATTAACCAGTTTAAAATATAATAACTATACTAGTACAAATTATACTGGGTCTGATGGTTTAACTATTCAAACTGGAGATATATCATATGGTAAAACAGCTGCTATTGATCGCTATGTCCGTAAAATAGGTTTATTTACTCAAATAATAACAAGTTCGTTTTTACCAAAAAGAAGTAGTGTTGCTTTAAAATATCTTGTAGATGAATTTGGCGAATTATATGAATTAAACCAGAATAATAACTACTGGTGTGATGTTCAAAGAACATTCATAATGGTTGATACAGCATCTATATCATTATTTGATAATAAAAAATATGGTAATCAAAAATCAACAGATGGTCAGAAAATGATTTTTGATAGTGGATATCTTTACACTCCAATATTATATGGATCAGGTAATGATGCTAGATTATATTTTGGATATACTGGCGATTCTCCTTCATATCAAAGTATAGCAGGCTTTAATAGTTCTCCTAATAATTTTATTTCAGGAAGTGCAACTCTTGCTTATGAAAGACTTAGTAGTAATGGATATATACAAAACATATATAATAAAATAATAGAGGATTTTGATACAAATCTTAAAGGAGCTCCTTATACAGTACCTTCTCCATCACAATCATACGAAGTACCAGATGGAGGCACATATAATATTAATGCTTCTGTTGGTATAACAATGGAAGTAAGTGCTAGCATAATAGGAAGTTCATCATTTACATTAAAAGTACTTCAAAATAATACTCCAATAAAATCTGGTTCAACTACTTTTCAATTTGAACAAGGAGGAGATGAATATTTTGGATTTTACCCTTATTATATATATTCCACAGCTACTAATATAGCAGGAGTAAGTGTATCAAGTATTAAAGAAATGACTTTAAATGGTACTACATATCCTATAGGACATACATTTTATAGATATGATGCTGTTGAATGGTATGCTGGTATAGATTCACTTCCTCCTACTCCAAATATTTGTACTTTACTCACAGGTTCAGGAACAACATTATGGTCTCCTACAAGAACTTCATTAAGTTTAACAAATCCTTCTGGAAGATGTACTAATGCCGTGCGCACTCCTAATAATTCCTCTTATCCATTATATATAATTGATGATTT
>JACCEA011867309.1_pt1 | contig 10641 bp, 10 predicted proteins | sample 7449851 | NCBI WGS metagenome assembly JACCEA01 (sample SAMN15323453, study PRJNA562643) | freshwater metagenome | isolation source: river surface water | place: USA:Blue River Watershed | collected 2017-08-18 | reverse complement strand
GTAGACGCTTGGAAATCTTCCGATGGTGGTAAAAACTTCAAAAAAATCCCTGTTCAACATGGCGATACGCACGATGTGTGGATTAATCCGAAAAACCCAGAAAACTACATTATTGGAGATGATGGAGGGGCAGAAATCACGTTTAACGGTGGTGCCAATTTTTCGGATATTGACATTCCAACGAGTCAATTTTACCACGTATCCTTAGACAATGATTTTCCGTATAACATTTATGGTGCACAACAAGACAATTCCTCTATTAGAATTCCTTCTAGAACCACTGGTTCCAGTATTGACAGAGAAGATTGGTTTCCTGTTGCGGGTGGTGAAGCAGGATACATTCAAGCCGACCCTACCAATTCCGACCAAACTTATGGAGGCGAATATGATGGTTCATTAAGCAAATACAATTCCAGAACCAAACAAGGACAAGATATTTCACCTTATCCTGAATCCAACATTGGTTCTCCAGCAAAAGCCAAAAAACACCGTTTTCAATGGACTTACCCTATCGTTTTTTCTCCGCATAATCCCAAAAGAATGTATGTGACCTCACAATATGTATTGGTTACAGAAGACGGAGGCCATTCCTTTACTGCCATAAGCCCAGACTTAACCCGAAATGACCCAAAAACCACTGGAGACACTGGAGGCCCAATTACCAAAGACCAAACGGGAGCGGAAGTCTATGCCACTATTTTTACTTTTTCAGAAGCGCCAACGGAACAAGGGGTGCTTTGGACAGGTTCTGACGATGGTTATATTCATGTTTCTAAGAACAATGGAGCAAGCTGGGACAAAGTCAACATTCCGACTTCAATGTTACCCGAATTCTCTTTGATAAGCATCATTCACACTTCGGAACATAGCAAAGGAAAAGCTTATGTCGCTGCCAACAAATACATGTATGGCGACCGTGCTCCTTACCTTTTCAAAACCACAGATTACGGAAAAACTTGGAAGAAAATCACCGCTGGAATTCCTGCTGATGAATATTGCAGAGTGCTACGCGAAGACCCTAACAAACCTGGCCTTTTGTATGCAGGAACCGAGAGAGGTATTTATGTTTCCTTCAACGATGGGGATTCTTGGGAAAAGCTAAACTTAAATTTACCCCTTACGCCTATTCGTGATTTACAAATTCACAAACGCGATAAAGATTTGGTTGTGGCTACTCACGGACGTGCTTTCTGGGTTTTGGATGACATTACGCCTTTGCACGAAATAATGGATAAAAAGGTAACTAGCGAAAAACACCTTTTCCAACCAAGAACTGCCTACAGAACACAAGGTCGTCAAAGCAATACCCAATCATCTGGAACCAATGCACCTAATGGGGTAATCGTTCGTTTTTATCAAAAAGCGAAAGCAGCCAAAGAATTGGAACTTGAATTCTTGAACGACAAAAACGAAAGCATCATCAAGTATTCTTCGATTAAAAACACCAAAGGCGAACCCCAAAAAGTAGCCAAAGAATTCCACCAAGACACTGAGAAAGAAAAAGCAGGTTACGTACCTAACAAAGCCGGAATGAACGTATTTGTTTGGAATATGCGTTATCCAAATGCTACCGAAGTGGAAGGCACGAATGTAATGTGGGCGGGTTCTGGCGTGGGTGCCAAAGTACTTCCAGGCACTTACAAAGTTCGTTTTATCGAAGACAAAAAAATCATCGGTGAGCAAACCTTTGAAATCAAAAAAGACCCAAGAGCAGAAGGAACCGATGCCGACTTGAAAGAGCAATTCGAATTCCATCAAAAAGTAAACAAAAAAGTAAACGAAGCACATTTGTCCATCAATAAAATCCGCAAGATTAAAGGACAAATCAATAGTTATGTTGGTGCAGTGAAAGATTCGGTTATGGTTAAAGAAATGAAAAAAATGACCGAGCCTACCCTCAAATCTTTAGAAGAGCTAGAAGCTACTTTGATGCAGCCCAAAGCCAAAGCCCCACAAGACGTTCTCGCCTACCCTATTATGCTGAACGATAAAATGGCGGGATTGGGTTCGAATGTTTCCTCAGGAGACACCAAACCAACCAAAGGCGCTTATGAAGTATACGATGATTTGGCTAAAAAAATTGATATAGCCGTAGCGAAAGTCAACGAAATCGCAACGGTCAAAGTACCCGAATTCAATGCCTTCATCCAACAAAAGCAGATTCCTGCCATAGTGATTGAGGATAAAAGATAAAGCACCCTTTACAATGCAAGCCGTTTCTGAAAAGAAGCGGCTTTTTTTATTCCCCAAAAAAGCCCTTTCTTATTTATTTTTTTTACAAAAAACCGCCAAGCAAAATTATTTTTTACCACACTTCGATGCCTCAGTGCAGGCTAGAAGCATAGAATTTGTAGCTTTTAATTAGAAAGAAATAGACGTTTTACTCTTCATATAGATAAGCTATGTGAAAAATAGTGCTATTTCTATTTAATCTTTACTAGTTTGCTATTAATCTATGATTCTATGTGGTTAATTCTTCTTTTTTATTTGAATTCCAACCATCTGCTGGTGGTATTCATTTCAATACTTTACCTCTAACCTGCACTCTGCTATCAAATTGTCGCAAAAATAATAATTGCCATAAAAATTCATAAATACTACAAATTAAGTCGATTCCGTTTCAAATTATCATCGAATTCACGGCTACTTTCTCGCTTAAATTTTATAGTTTTATAAAGACAAAAAAACAAAGCTTTTTTACTTCTCTAAAAATCTTCGTATGAAAATAGCCCTTTACAGTAATGAATTTCCTCCGCACATTTATGGTGGTGCGGGAGTACATATCGATTTTTTAAGCCAAGAATTGGCCAAACTCGCCCAAGTAGAAGTCCGTTGTTTTGGGGCACAATCCGAAACCACCCAAAATATGCACGTGCAAGGCATCACCTCCAGCTTGACCAAAATGGAAGACCCAAGCAATGAGCACATCAAAATGTTTCATAACCTGAGCAAAAATGTCGAGATGGCACAAGCCACGCCCGAGGTTGACATTGTGCACTGCCACACTTGGTACACCCATTTAGCAGGCGTATTTACGCGCGAACTGCTACAAGTACCGCTCATTTTGACCACCCACAGTCTCGAAACCCATCGCCCTTGGAAGGTCGAGCAACTCGGCAACGGTTATTTCCTGTCGCGTTGGTTAGAGCAACACGCCTATGCCTCTGCCGATGGGGTGATTGCCGTAAGCGAACAAATGAAAACCGATGTCATCGAAGCCTATGGCGTAGCTCCCGAAAAAGTCACGGTGATTCACAACGGCATCGACCCTGATTTTTACCAACCCACTTTTGATGACGCCTTGTTAACCCAATTAGGCATCGACCCCAACATTCCGTTTGTGCTGTTTGTGGGCCGTATCACGCGCCAAAAAGGCATTTCGCAACTCATCGCTGCGGCACAACATTTCAATGCCAATTGCCAAATCGTATTGTGTGCAGGCGCACCCGATACCCCCGAAATCGCCGCCGAAACCGAACAACTCATCGCCGAGCTAAAAGCCACCCGCGAAGGCGTCATCCTCATCTCCGAAATGCTCCCAAGAGAAAAAGTAAAAGTGCTCTACAGCCACGCCCGCGTTTTCGCCTGCCCCTCGCTATACGAACCCTTTGGCATCATCAATCTCGAGGCGATGTCCTGCGAAACACCCGTAGTAGGAAGCGCCGTAGGAGGCATACCCGAAATCATCGTCGAAGGACAAACCGGATTTTTAGTACCCCTTGCCCCCGTTTCCCGAACCGATTTTAACCCCGCCAATCCTCAAGCTTTCCAACAAGATTTTGCTACCAAAGTCAATCTCTTGCTCGACAACGAAGCCTTGGCCAACCAAATGGGAAAAGCCGGTCGCCAACGTGTACTCCAACAATTCAGTTGGGCTTCTATCGCCAAAACCACCTTGGCCTATTACCAAGAAGTCATTGACCGTTTCGAAAAAGAAAAAGCATAATTGGGGCGTGACCCCAGTACCACAAAGGGGCGAATAGCAAAGTTGTTATTCGCCCCTTTGCGTTCCTGCGGTCGGGCTATCCATACTACTTCGGTAGTTTATTCCTATCCCTCACGCAAATCACAGGAGTTTAAGGTAACCAAACACTAAAGAATATTTAAGATTTTTTTTATATTTTTAAGAGGAAAAAGGTATATTTGGTATAATAGAAAAGCTATACTTAACAGGCAAGAACTATATAGCATTAATAGACGCAATAAAGTAGAAACTTTATGCTAGCTATCTTTAATTTTTAACCAAAATACAGCTTAAATTTGAAGAAAGTAGATTTACATATTCATACTGTTCCATCTATAAGTGACAGAGATTTCTTTTTTAGTTTAAATTCTTTAAAAGATTACGTAGAAAAGTTAGAATTAGATTGTATCGCAATAACCAATCATAATTTATTCGATAAAACTCAATTCGAATACATTTCAAAAGAACTATCTATCAAAGTATTTCCTGGCATTGAAATAGATTTAGAAGCTGGTCATATTCTATTAATATCTGAAAATGAGGATTTACAAGATTTTGATTTAAAATGTAAAAAAGTCACTCGACTTATAAAGTCAAAAAGTGACTATATCACTTATGAACAATTAATTGAGATATTTCCATCATTGTCAAAATATCTTCTTATTCCTCATTACGATAAAAAACCAAATATTAAAGTAGAAACTTTAGAAAAACTTGGTGACAATATTTTCTGTGGTGAAGTTACAAGTATAAGAAAATTCAAGGCGTGTCTAACTGAAAGTGATAAACTCGTACCTGTAATTTTTAGCGATTGTAGATTTGTTGAAAATATGCTTAATTTTCCAACACGCCAAACATACATTGATGCTGCAGAAGATTCACTTATAGCAATAAAAGGTTGTCTATTTGATAAGAATAAAGTTTACCTTTCAAAAGAGGAAGGAAATGAGTTTTTTCAAGCAACAGACGACGGAATCATACTATCTACTGGATTAAATGTAATTATCGGAGAACGTTCAACTGGAAAAACTTACACTTTAGAAAAAATTACAAATGGTTTTGAAAATGTGAAATATATTGAGCAATTTTCATTGTTACAAAATAATGAAGAAAAATTTAAAGAGCTAGTTACAACCCGACATAGTTTAGTTTCTGAAAACTATCTTAAAGAATTCAAAGACGTAATTTATGAAGTAAATGAAGTAGACGTTAAATCAAACAATCAAGATGTTGAAAAGTATCTTGACTCACTTAAAAAGTTTGCTTCAGAAAGTGACAAATTAGATAGTTTTTCTAAATGTAAATTATACAATGAAACTAAATTTGAATTGGATGATTTAGAAAATTTAAAAGAACTAATTAAAGCAACTAAATTATTACTAGATAATTCTGAATATAAATCCATAATTAACAAACATATTTCAAATAATAGTTTGAAAGAGTTGTATTTCGAATTAATAGAGACTTACAAAACAAAACACATTAATAATCTTGAAAAAATCTTCGTTAACGACCTTAGTGAAAGAATTAAAGATGATTTAAAAATTCGTTCTTCTTCTACATCAATTGAAGATATTGATTTTCATAAAGTCCAAATTGATAAAATTAAAGTTATTAAATTTAATAAGATAGCAAGTAATCTTCAAATTGAAAAAATTATTGATAGCAAAGAAATACGAGGTTTTAAAGTTATAGCAAAAACAAGAAAATTTACGGGTGCACAACAATTACAGAAAAAAAGTAAATCTAAACAACCATTTAGTGAAGCTTTTAATAATTATAATAATCCATATAAATTCTTAATATCTCTAAAAAACATTGCAATAGAAGAAACTGATTATTATAAATACTTTGTAGATATAGAATACAAAACTTTAAATAAATACGGATTTCCTGTTTCGGGAGGCGAAAGATCAGAGTTTAATCTACTTCACGAAATTAGTGACGCCCTAAAACACGATATTTTAATGATTGATGAACCTGAATCATCTTTTGATAATATATTTCTTAAAAATGAAGTAAATGAATTAATCAAAGAAATTTCTAAATAAATTCCTGTAATTGTGGTAACACATAATAGCACAATTGGAGCATCAATAAAACCAGATTACTTAGTATATACACAAAAAGAAATAGTAGGTAGCGAATTAAAGTATAATGTGTATTTTGGCCATCCAATGAACAAAGTATTGAAAAATGCCGAAGGAAAAGAAATACAGAATATTGATATTTTATTTAATTGCTTAGAAGCTGGCGAAGAAGCATATTACGAAAGAAAACAAAAAGCATATGAAATACTTAAAAATTGAAAACCATAAAGGTTATTTTATTAAAGACAAATCTACTCCTAATAGCTGGACTGAAATTGACCAAATTGAAAAAGATGATCTTTTAAATTTGCTTGACATAGCCATTAATGAAGATTTTGAATTAGATGTATATGATGAAGCAATTTTAGGAAACAAAGCACATCAAATAATTTATAAACATATAGCAGAGAAATTTACAACCTTTTTAAGTAACAAAAGTAGATTTAAAGATGAAGCTGATAATTTATTTAAGGTAGCTTTAGAAAAGTATTGATATAAAAATGCACTTTGAAGCATCCAAACCGCTAAAATATACTGCACGAACGTCTCCAATTCAGCACTACAACTTCAGCAGCAACCAAAAACCTACCCATAAATAAAGACTATGACTGAAAAATTCTTAAAAGCAAAGCATTGGCAATTATTCTTACTAACTTTTGGAATACCAATGCTTTTTCAAATCGTGCTGATGATAACTATGTTTGCAAATATTGACAGTGGTAATAATCCTGATGTTTCATTGCTATTTAATTACTTTATGTTTTTTCCAATAATTATGATTCTTATTGTGGCAACACAATTTGGTTGGTTTTGGTCTGTGGGCATTGGACTACAGAGTAAAGTTCCCGAAAATGTAAAAATGAAAACCAAAAAATTTAAAATATTTTTTTTCATTCCGTTGCTATATATCATCCTTCTTTCAACAATTTTTAGTGTGTCTGCGAGCGGAATGATGGAAAACGAAACACCTCCAGCCGTTGAATTAATTATGAGCCTTGTTGTAATTATTATACCCTTACATTTGTTTTCAATGTTTTGTATTTTCTATTCACTATATTTTGTAGCCAAAACATACAAAACGGTTGAATTACAGCGTCAAGTGAGTTTTTCTGATTTTGCAGGAGAGTTTTTTATGATTTGGTTTTACCCAATTGGAATATGGATAATCCAGCCGAAACTCAACAAAATTATTGAAAATGAAAGTGCTGCTCCCAACCCACAACAGATTTGAGTAATTGGCTTTCCCGAAGCTTTGATAAGGCAAATCCGAAGAAGGTTAATTTTGTCTCAAACCGGTTTTGTTATCAAGACATTTGCAGATATAATAACCAAAATAAAAATAGAATATGAAAAAAACACTTTTAATTTTGACATTAGGTTTAATTACAAACTTTGGATTTAGTCAAGAAACAAAAAAAATTGAAACTAAAACTTATGACCTAAAACTAGTTGGCTGCTGGAAAGGTTCTGAAATCGGACAACAAAAAGAAGATTTGAGTAAATATTGGGTTGCTTGTCGATTTGAAAACGGAACAAGTACTTTATTATTTGTTGCAATTGATAAAAACGGAAAAGTAATTCAAGAAACTGAAAATGGAAAATGGTGGGTTGAAAATGGTAAATTTTATGAATTACACAATGTGAGTGGGATAACCGATATTTATGAATATGAAGTACTAGAGAATAGTGTGAAATTTAATGCAATTGAAATTATGGGAAAGAAAAATCCAAATTATACTTTCATTGATTATAAAATAGAAGAAGATTAATTTTAAAAAGTTAAACCCAATCTCCCTAGAATACAAACCGTAAAGTATGCAGCGCGAACGTCTCCGACTTCGCGTCATTTTTAATCACGTTGCCCTTGGAAAACACCAAAAAATACCTTTGCGCTTTTTTGGTGTTTTTTTTGGTTACAAATCAAGACACTCGAATCCAATCGTAGTCAAAAAAGAAACAATCCAGAAAACTTTACGGAGCTGTTTTTTCTGTTTTTTTTCTTGTCAAATAAAAAATATTCACCCCAAGAATAAAAGCATTGGTAATGATAACGGGCCAAGAAACACCCAACATAAAACCATAAATCACAAACAAAAAACATCCCGCAGAATTGATAATCCTCAAGGTTGTGATATTTTTCATCAAAAATGAAACCATCAAAACAAATGACCCCAAATAACCTACCCAATCAGTAAAAGACATATCCATAACGTATCCTTTTTTAAGAACTAAATTTACTCATTATCAAGGTTTTTCAAAAACGATTCATAATATTTTTAAAAATATAGATTATCTCGCTCATCGATGATTAAAAACTGTTAAAGCATACTGCGAGAATGTCTCCGACTTCTAGCTATTTTTAATTAGGTTATACTCCGCAAACACGATAAAAATCGATAGACATTTAGTATTTTTATGTTTTTGAAAAAAAAAAAAAAAAAAATATAAAATCCGCAAAGTAAAACAGTTTTCGCAACGAAGAAAATCACCATTAAAATAAATTTATGAAAAAAATAGTTTTAATTATTTTGTTTTATTTCTTTTCAAATTACGCTTTTAGTTGCGTTTGTGGAATCGAAACATTAATTGAGAGATTTCAAAAATCTGAATTTGTTGCAAAGGTCAAAATAGTAAAAATCACCACTATTGAAAATGATTTTGATTACCAAGACGCTGAAATTGAAATATTAGAGCTCTATAAAGGAGAAAAACGACAAACAATTAAGATATTGTACGCAATTAATAGTTCTTGTGCATTTAATGTTCCAGAAAACTCAACTTGGTTAGTTTTTGCTGATACCTATAATGGAAAATTAAGTTTCGGTTTTTGCTCAGGCTCAAAACAAATAGATAGGAATTTTGATGAAAATGAATATCCAAATGCTCAAAAATATCAAAATCAATCCATTCAAAGACAATTATCAATTCTTACTATTTTAAAAGAAAATAAAGTTACTGATTTTAATGAAAATGGCTTGTGGCTTCTTCGCTCAAAAAAATGTGAAAACGATTTTAAAGGTTATGAAGTAAATGATAATACAGCCCTTTATGAAATTAAGGTTAATACTAAATTGAAAATAAAAAAAGTCAAAGCTTTAAAAGAATTTGATAATGCTGATTTATCAAAAGCAATTTTAAAATGTTTATCTAATAACTTTATAATTGGCAATGAAAAAATAAAAAAAATACCTAAAAAAACTAAAATTTATGTTGCCTATGTATACTACAAAAACGACAATAAAAATGAAAGTTTTATGAGTGAAATTGATTTGTAATACAAAAAATTCTACAAGCAAAAATCAATTTGGGGATAAGATTTAATTTAAAGTTGATTAACTATTTTGACGACTTGATTTTCCAGCTTTCAAATGGTCGAGTGCCATATCCATTGAAGTAAATAACATTAGCTACAAACTTAAAAAATGAGAACACGGATTTTAATAGCATTTTTTCTATTTTGTTTGATTTCCAATCAATCAATTGCTTGCGATTGTAGAGATTTTAAAGATTTAAAAGAAATTCAAAATAGAGAGTTTACGAATTCAAAGTATATTTTTATCGGAGAAATTTTAAAAATTGACACTAAAAAACACACTTTTGAAGTCAAAGTTATTGAATCGTTTAAGGGAGCAAAAAATGGAAAAGTGTTTAAAGGATTATACAACAAATTATGCGGTCCAGTAATAGATGAAGTTGGAAAATGGCTGATTTATGGAACTTCGTACTCAGGAAATACCATTAAAGTAAGTGTTTGTGGATTAACTAGAAGTTTTAAAAATCCTGAACATATTTTTTCTGTAACAAAACCACCAAAACCATTGCCTTCAAATGCATCAAAATCTCAAATTGAAAAGGAAAGCATCGCTTGGAAAGAAAGAGCAAAGGGGGATTTAGCAAAGGAAATAGCTGTTTTGAGAAAAAGATGTAACTAAAAGCCAATTACCATCAGTAGATACAACGGATTTGAACCATTGACTTAATTAAAATATGGTTTTGTATTTATGATGTTCACTGATAACTAAATAATATATTATACTTTAGTCTCAAAACAGTTGTAGTATCGTTACCAATTAACCCATAATAGATGTAATGAAAAATCGTGAAATTGTAAGTTCTAGAATTTTAAACTCGCCAGTAGAAAAGGTCTATCAAGCTTTCGAAAATCCAAATCATTTAAAAAATTGGTGGGGACCAGAAGGCTTTACAAACACAATACATGCGTTTGATCTCAGGCCTGGTGGCAATTGGCTACTTACTATGCATGGTCCGGAAAAAGGGAACTATGAAAATTCATCAATCTTTACTACAGTTTTACCAAATCAACTGGTAAGCTGGAAGCGAAAATCACAACCATTATTTGATATGGAAATAGCTTTTGAAAAATTAGAAGAAAACAAAACGCAAATAACATTTAGAATGATTTTCGATACCATCGAAGAATGTGAGAAAATGCGAAAGTTCGTTGAACCTAAAAACGAAGAGAACTTCAACAGATTAGAAAAAGAACTTAAAAGGATGTAAAATACCAGCCATCTTAAGAAATTGGAGGTTTAGGAATTCATTTAAAATAAGTTTTCTCTTTGAGTT
>JACCEA011396474.1_pt1 | contig 10641 bp, 17 predicted proteins | sample 7449851 | NCBI WGS metagenome assembly JACCEA01 (sample SAMN15323453, study PRJNA562643) | freshwater metagenome | isolation source: river surface water | place: USA:Blue River Watershed | collected 2017-08-18 | reverse complement strand
ATAGATTATAACTATGAAGATTATACTTACAGAATCTCAAGTTAAGAGAGTATTAATTGAACAGGGTGAGGAGACATCCGACCAGACTTGTAGTAAATCCAAGTCATCTGCCCCCGGTGCGTTTGATAAGTGGAAATCATTGGATGATGCCACAAAGAGATCGAAGGCGGTGTCCATTAAGTCGGACATAAGTAATGTCATTGGTAGATGTGTTACTGAGTATACCACATGGTTCTCCAATCCGGGAACGATTGCTAAGTTTAAGACCGATAAGGAGAAGAGTGTGGTTAAACAAATACCATCATTTTTAAGTACCATTAAAAACATCAATCTTTCAATAGGTGGACCGGGTGGAAGGAATACCGTAATTGCGTGGGTTAGTAACGTGAATATGACAACCATCAATTACAACCTACCAATGATTCACAATACCGAAAAGTATGTTGGTTCATCCATCTATGAGATTACAAAACATGAGATGGGACATTTGATTGATTATTTTTTAACCAAGAATGGGGTTAAGACCTATATTCAAACCCTCGATATAGATAGTCAACAGGAATACCAGGACAATTATTTGATTAACGATAAGGACCAATACGCAAGATTGAGTTACCTCAGACAATTGGTTGGAGCAGGACCGTCGGATAGTGGTCAGGTGTTGTTGACCAAGTTTATGGCAAGGGTTGAGGATGGAACGGTAACATCACCTAAATTCAATATGTCCGGTATTCAGTCAAAGACTCCGAAGAAAACAAAGAACGATATTAACACCGCAAAATCAATTGATTCGAAAATTGGTATGTCGATTATGGTGAAAGGAAGACCAAGCATAAATCTTAGTCAGTTGTTTTCCACGTTTGCACTTACAAGCGGAAATGACATATGGGTAAGCTTTGATTTGGTTGCACAATTGAATTACACATCTAAGGATACAGAAAGGATGTATTATTATTTGAAACTATCCCCTAAATAGTAAACCTCCTATGCCGGTATCGGGTTTGGGTCCCGTACGCCGGGACGTTCTTTGGGAACCAATAATATTTATATGTGATGAACCTACAAGAAAACATAGATAGGATTAAACAAGTAATGGGTCTTGATGAAATCAAAACAAAGAAAAAAAGAGCCTTGGGTAGGGGTCGAGAGAAAATTACATATCGGTCAACAATAAATCCAAATATGGTTTTAAAAATTGGGTCTTATAATGAATTGATGTCCTATAAAGAAAAAAGTGAAAAACACCCTAACATTTATGCGAAGATATTTGAAGTAAGAAAATACAATGGTGATGGTTGGTATACTGGTGTTGCGATAATGGAAAAAGTTGATACAAAAAAATTTTTATCCAAATTACGTAAATTAGAGAGTACGTTAGAAAGTTTTAATGTCAATAAGTACTTTATATGGAATGTCACTAATTTGAGTATTAATGACCAAAACTTTGAGGATAGATTTAATGAGAATTATAATAAATCAGTCAAACTTTTGGAAAAACATGATACTGAAATGTTGGATTTTATGATTAAATTTATTAATTGTCTTCGTGGGGTATTGGGTGGTGATGTACATGAATGGCAGTTCGGTATCGATAAAGACGGAAACATAAAATGTTTTGATGATTAATATGAACTTACAAGAGAACATACAGAGGATTAAACAGGTGATGGGACTCATCACAGAGAAGAAAGACTACTTCAAGGGAAGTGAATTTGGAGACGATGAGGGAAATCATTTTCAAGTTGAAGATGTATATGATTTCGTCAAAAAAAACAAGAAAAAATATTATAAGGAAGATTATCCGTTAGAAAATATCAAACATAATTTGGAATGGTGGAATAAAAATTATGATATAAAAAATCCTGAACACAAGTCAAGAATGATGAACTCAGACACATCATATCCACTTTTGGTTGTTATTGAGAAAAACGGAAATCATTCTGTTGCTGATGGATTGAATAGACTTTATAAAGCAATTAAAGTAGAGAAGAAGAAAAAACTACCGGTATACGTTGTAAATAAATCTGAAATAGAACACCTATCATTAGAAAAAAAATCCGAAATTGATGAAACTTTTTTAAGACGAGTTATTGGGAAGGCGGGACGATCAGCTTCAAAGTTAAAAAGTGTTCCGAAAGTTCAAAGATTCAAAAACCTGGACGACGCCATTATGTTTTATCAAAACAAAAAGGTAAAATTTGAGTCAGATTGGAAAGTAATAATGGATAAGTTTAGAAGTAAACAAATTACCGCCACACAATTTACCACCGAACTCAACAATTTGAAAGTACGATACGGCATTAAAGACGTTAATTACTTTAATGATATGATATCAAAACTGAATGATTCTAAAAAAGTCTCTAATCTTAAAAATATTGCGGGAAATGCTCCCCAAGAGAATATCCTTAAAAGCCCAAATCAATTGGGTAAAAACATTTCTGCCGGCGGAAGTAACAACTTGGGGGTTTTTGATTTGGGTAACGGTTATGTTGCCAAGAAAACCTCACATGGATTCAAAGATGATTCCATAGTAATGTTGAACTACAAAGACAAGATTAAATCACCAAGAATATCCAAAACGGTTCAAGTAAAAAACATGGTAGATAAAAGTGGCAAAGAATCAATTTATATTGTCCAACAAAAATCTGTCGGTAGACCAATGAGTGATATGAGTATAGATGAAATTAGAAAGATTCCTGATATACATAAGAAGAATTTTGAAAAGGACCTTATTGAACTCAAAAACATTGGAGTAACGGTTGACCCATCAAAAATGAATAATTTCATCTATGACCCAAGCAAAGGTATTCAATTAATTGATTTGAACGTGGGGAATTATTTATCTGAACCAGGTAGATTGCAACATACAATAAACCACGTATTAAAGAAATAGGTAGTAACTATTTAAATTACATTAAGTATTTATATAAAAAAACAAATAAGATTATGTATAAGAACTTTAATTTAACTGACCAAGAGAGACAACAAATAATGGAAATGCATGAGTCTCACGGTTATAAGAAACCAATCAACGAACAACACCAACCATCAAATTTTAAAGAAGAACAGATGGTTGATGATGAAAACCCTGAAGGTGATGTTAGCGAACAAGGTTTTCTTGGTCGTATACTTGGTAATACAGCAAAAAAAGCTTCCACAGCCTTGGATAATTTGGCCAGATATAATGTAAACCCAGGAATCATCTCACTTCTATCGAAATACGGAACTATGGTTATGAATGATAGTGTGAAAGCGGCACTTAAAAACGTGGAAACGGAAATTATGATTGTAATGAATGACATGAAAAGATTAAAAGCATCATTACCAGCGGAAGCAACAAAATCGGGATCATCATTCTCAGTTGCTGATTCGTTCCTTCAGTATGAAGTCCTTAGAGACCTTAAAATACCAAAAGGTCAGACCATAGATTTAGGTGGTTTATATGACGGAATATTAAAAGCCAATAGTAGGTTGAGTGAAGTGGGTAGAATAGGTGTTAAAATATCACCAGACCAAATGAAAATGGTACAAAACGCAAGAGTAAATTTACAAGACGCAATGAAACATATGGATTCCGCAATTGCAGGATTCGCAAGAAAATAATTTTTTTAAAACCTGATTTTAAACCCTCCAACACGGAGGGTTTTTTGTTTATATTTATATACAATGAACTTACAGGAAAACATAGAACGAATAAAACAAATGATGGGCTTTGGTAAATCAGAACCATCAAATAGTGAAGAAGATAGATTCACATGTAGTGATTGTGGTAATCCGGATTATAAAATGTATATGGTCAATGACGATATATGGAATGAATACGGTAACGACAGAAACACATTATGTAAATCTTGTTTAGAAAATAGAATGGGTAGAGAATTGGTGGGAGACGACTTCGCTCAATACAAATACGCACCTGTTAATCAACATAATCCCGAAGTACAATCTTTAATGTAATATATGAAATTACTCGAATTATTAAATGAAGCGAAAGATGCCTTTGTAAACTTTGCATCCACAAGAGCAAAAGGAGCTCATAAGATTGCAACAACGGCACACAAAAAAGGTGGTCTTGCATTATTAACATGGCACCACTTCAAGGTAAAGGCACCATATTATAAGAAAGCATCCGAAGGTAAGTTCGACAGAGAAGAATCAATTAAGGAGTTTAATGAAACGTACAAAAAGATATCAATCGACATGTCCCAAATTGAATTTCAACGAGAGGTTGGACGATTGGAAGTATTGGGTGAATTAATTATTAACAATAAGAAGTAGGGGTTATGGGATTTAACGGATGTATACTACCTTCAATAAAATCGATGAAAGAACACATCGAAAGAGACGGTCTTGAATCATTCGTTAAACATTACATAAAATACGATTCCGTTATGGGGGAAACAGATAGAATGGTATTTCTTGAAAGTAAAATTCAAGAGTATAAAGAGATGATTAATTATACCCCCGTTATTTAAACCTTGTACTTCGGAACCGAAGTCGTAATATTTATATGTTATGAAAATAGTAATCACAGAATCACAACTAAAACATATCATCATTAAAGAAAATGAGTATCACTATATCAGAGAAGAAGATGATTGGGATGATGAGAATTATTTTACCAAAGAAGAAGATGAAGCGTTAATGAATCAAATAAAAACTACTTCAGCAAATTATACAAGTGCAAGACTATACCGTAAAGATTATCCTTATTTATATCGAGAAATCGTAATACGTGGATTATTGGACCAATTATTCCCTAAAAAAGAAAATGTAAAAAAACAAGAAGGTAAAAAACCTATCCGATATACAAAAGAAGAAAGATTGGAAATGCTGAAAAAAGCAAAAAAACTTGCGGTAAATTACAAGAACCCAAATCAATTTGGTTTAGACCATTTAAATCTATACAATTACCTTAGAAAGGCGGGATTATTGGATAAAGTTTTTCCTAATAGAAGAAAGAATAACGTATATGGTGGATGGACACCAGAGAAGGTTAGAGAGGTTGCAAAAAAATACGCACGTGCGTCAGATTTCCAAGCTGAGAACCCAAGTGGATATGAAATGGCGTTACGTTATAAAATGGTTGATGAACTTTTTTCAGAAAAGGGTACGTTAAAATATGATAAATCAAATGTATTTGGGAATGAATCGTCTGACAATCCTGAATATCAAAAATATATGGACGATTTAATGAATTATGCGGGACATTATGAAAATATGTCCGATATGGAAAAAAGAAATCCAAAATTATTTAAGCAATTAAAAAATTACGGACACAACGATATTGATACGTCTGTAAATTCGGACGACGAAGAAGACGATTACATGTTTGATTTCGTGGATGACGATTATGGTGATTATACACAAGGCGGTGGAGGTTCTTTGGGAATCGAACCCGTGCCAGATCCTGCAGGACCAAAAACATATAAACCCCAAGATTTAACGGGAGTTGATACATTTAAAAAACCAAGACTAAAAAAGGCGTCAGAACAACCGGGTTATGAACCATTACCTCCACGTGAAAAACCACAAGTTGCTACCCGCAATAAAAAGGTTGCCGACCCAGAAGTGGAAAATCTTAAAAATGAATATCAAAAACTAACTAGAGAATTAACAAGTGCAAAGAATAGATTATCAAACACTAAGTCGTTATACAATAGTTCAGATATGAATCCTAATCACCGTAATGTTATGGGATTTTATATGAAACAAGATGAAGATAAGATTGTTGAACTTACAGATATGATTAATAACGTCAAATCTGAAATGTCAAAGAAGGGTTTAAGATATTAATTACTTTTACTAAATTATAATATGAATACATTATTTATTATTGGTTGGACGATTACTGCTATAGTGTCGTTCTTCCTACTTAAAGGAGGATTTGATAAAATCCGTGGAACACGGGAAATGGTTGGTAACTTTAGCTACATGAAACTTGATAAGTATCGTGTTGCTGTTGGTATTGCTGAAATCATTGGTGTATTACTATTGGTAACACCGGGATTATCATTATATGGAATGATTGTTATTGTTTCATTAATGAGTGGTGCTGCTGCCCTACATCTTTCACTTATGGGTGGGGATAAAACATGGTTACCTACGGTAGTCGGAATTGGGGCAGTTTTATCACATTTGTTAAAATAACAAATGAATAAATGTTAAAAATAAAAACCCACCAATTAGGTGGGTTTTTTTATGGAGTAAAATCTGAATATTTTAATCCCCACATTAAGTTAATCATTGCCATTTCTTTCTCCGCAATTTTATTCGACCATTTTAATCTCTTTTTCATCTCATTTTTACCCCATTCCATCCATTCTTTATTTTGGTCCATTGTCATTGTCCATTCAGTATACCAATCATCTTTCCTGTCTTTAATGTCATCATATGTTACATTATGACCAGCACATTCAAACATCTTATTAATTAAGTCAATGACCAATAAATTCATTTTTTCTTCTCGAGTTTGTCGTTTTTTCTTTTCCATCATTAAAATATAACATTTTTCATTTAAAAAACAAAATATTTATTTATTATGGGAACAGCAACAAAAAAACCACGTGCAAAAAGAAGTGTACGTTCAGGTAGAAAGAAAATGGAATTATATCAGAAAAATCTTGCAATACTTAAAAAGTATTTGGTAAAGGATAATTCTTAAAGATAACCTGGGTTTGAAGACCCAGCTTAGGACCGGGACTAGTTACTATCCCGTTGGGGATATGAATTCGCTACTCATATCCCTCTTTTGTATTTAAATAAAAATTGTATATATTTATGTTTATGAGAAAGCAAACACTAAACGAACAACAATCAAGAATTAAATCCATGATGGGTATTAATGAACAAATGGAAAGAAATCCTGAGGATATTTCATTTGCCTCTGTTGGTGATCCTGATGTAGATTCCGAATCTGAAATTGAGACTGAAACTGAAATTTCGGAAGAAGGTGATGAAATGTCATATAAAGACCCAAGGGACGATTATCGTAAACTTGTTGAGATTTATACAAGGAGATACAAATGGGATATTAGTGACCATATTAAACATGTTATGGTATCGATGCTGTGTGATAGAGATGGTGTAATGCAAGGTGGTAGTGCGTCGCAAGCAATTAATGCAAATGATTTGGGTGCAACAATTAGGGCATCAGATGATGAAGTGGTTAGACACTTAAAAGAATTGGTAATTGCTCGAAATAATTTTTATATAGAACAATTGGATTATATGTAATCGACAAACCCCGAGAAATCGGGGTTTTTTGTTTATATTTTTTAATATTTATTTACATATGATTATCACGAAAGAACAAATTGACGAGAGGGTAAAAATCCTCATCGCCGAAGGTGAGTTTGATAGGACGGGTAAACCCATGTGGTTAAAAACCAATGTTCAACATATTTCAGAAAATAGAATACCAATGACTCCAAAAATTGGTGCCTCACTTTTTTCAAATAGAACGGTTAGAACATTTCACGTTACAAGCATTGAAGGAGTTAAAGGTATTAAACAACTAGTACAACAAAACAAACCAATATCGTCTTTTACATTTATGGAAGACACTATGGTTTCAACTATGAGAGGTATTCAGACAAGTGGTGGTGTTATTTTCGAAATATTGGGAAAAACATTATATGCTGGGATGCAGGATATTATGAGTAGACCAGACCAACGAGGAAGAAGGTGGTTAGATGTTAGTACTGTAATACCTTCTTCAATACGTAGTGAATTTGATCAATTACAAAAACAATGGAAAGAAAAATATGGTGTTAATTTAACAAATACTAAAAGTATGGGACAATATCGAATAGCCGCGTCCTATACCATTATGTGTGAACAATTTATAGAAAAACATAGTGAAGTAATTAGGAAATACGCATTATCAAGATCACTAGGTTGGGGATGGAACGAAATTTTGGTGTATAACATTCAAGCAAGAGACGTTTTATGGACAACATCAAAAGCAGATTGGAGTACGGCATTTGAGATGATTAAGAAAAAGGCTGAACAAGGTCGTGAGCTTGATAATAGTGAAATAGAATTTGCTAGGGAGTGTAGAAAAAAAATACACGAACTACAAAAAGAACTGAAAGAGTTTTGTACGGGTGAGGTTAGATACACACAAGACACACATGATGCTATTATATGGGTATTAGAAAAGGGAGGCAATATTAAAGCTGCGGAATATCAAAAGAAATTAGAAAAAATGAGGGCTGAGAACATTTATAAAGAAGACATATAAATCATGACAAAGAAATTTAATATTACTGAAGAACAAATTAATGAGGTTGTTAAAGAATTAATGGCCGAAATGGATTACGAAAGAATAGGTAAACCAAAATGGTTAGAAGATGATCTTGCCCACATCAGTAGTCATAGAATATGTTTAACTCCTACTATCGGCTCGGTATTGTTTTCAAATAGAACTGTTAGAACATTTCACGTTACAAGTGTTCAAGGTATTAAAGGTATTAAACAACTGGTACAACAAAGGAAACCGATATCGTCTTTTACATTTATGTCACACTCAATGGTAAAATACATGGGTGGTATTCAAACATCGGGAGGTGTAATTTTTGAAGTGTTGGGAAAAACATTATATGCTGGAATGAATGATATTATGAGTAGAACCGACCAACGAGGAAAAAGATGGTTAGACGTTAGTATAGTTATGCCATATGGTATATCAGGTAATTTTAGGTCAATGGTACGAGATTGGATAGAAAAAAATGAGAAGGCATTGTCGAATATGGAAACGAAAAATAGAAATAGGGAACAATTGAGGTTAGTTGCCGAATATTTTATTATGTGCGATGATTTTGTTAAACAACATAGTGAAGAAATTAGAAAACATGCGTTGAATAGAAATTTAGGGGGTTCTTATAATGAAATTGTTGTTCATGATATTAAAGTAAGAGATGTTTTATGGTCCACAACAAAATTGGATTGGGGTAAAACATTTGAAGATCTTAAAAGAAAAGTTCACGAAGGAAGAGAACTTAATGATAGTGAAAGAGAATTTGCCAGAGAGTGTAGAAGAAGAATACATGAAATTGAAAAGGAATTGAAGGAATTCTGTACTGGTGAAATTAGACACACCGATGATACACATAATGCAATTATATGGGTATTAGAAAAGGGGGGTAATACCCAAGCTGCGGAATATCAAAAGAAATTAGAAAAAATGAGAAAAGATAATATTTATAAAGAAGATATATAAAACAAAATCATGTCAAAGAAAATCAAAATCACCGAATCACAATTGAAAACAATAATGGAACGTAAACACTCTTATCAGGAAACAAATGAGGAAGAGGTAAGTGATATGGACCAATTGGATGATAAGGACCAAGAAGAAGTTGAGGTTAAAGAACCTGAAGATATTAAAGAACAAGATGAGTTAATGAACGAATCATTCAAAAAGATTAAATCAAATTTCAAAAGATTTTTATAATGGATTTTGTTGATATGCCGTCTTTAGACCCTTCAGAAGAATTAGTTAGAATAACTGGTTTGTTACAACATATGTTGAATCATCCAACCGAAAAAGATAGAGAATTTGTTTTGGCTTTTATAAAAACATCGACCCAAATTAGTGACCCAATGAAAAGAATACTTTTAAAAGGTATTGATGAATTAGGGGTTCAAGCACCGAAAGATGATAATTTTAGATATAACTATAGTTTAAACGAATCTATCAAAAAAGAATTCGATAGATTTATAAAATAATTTGAACCCTCATTATGAGGGTTTTTTTATGCTTATGGAAAAACACGAATGTCACTTTATTGGTTGCAATAAACCAATAAAACTTAAAGAAACTTATAAAGTGTTGGATAGTAACTTAGGGTTATATGAATTCACAACTTATCTTTGCACTGAACATTATGAGGAGGTTTACAATTTTAAGGAAAAAGTCACCGGAGACTTTTCAGTATTTTTCAAACATAAAATTGAAAAGAGATATATAAATTAATAAAAAAACCCTCTGTTGAGGGTTTTATTTTGACCTTGTGATTATGTTTATTTAGAATTTTGTTCCGCAATGTGGGCAGAACTTATGTGTGTCTTTTTTTCTCTTACTACCACACTCAGTACAGTAAGTAACTAAATCTTCCTTAGTGATAACTTGGGTTGATTTAGGTTTAATTTTCCACCAATTAGTTGTGGATGGGTAACTATTAAACGATGAACTATCATATGTAAAGGATTGATTCGAATCTGACCCCTTTTCCACTCTACCAGTTTCAAGACTTCTTAATGAATTAGTATTAATAGTTCCACTTGTTAATGAAGTGTTGTAAAACGTATTTGTGCTTGATGTTGTAAAGTTAGTATTACCATAATATTGGGTTCCTGTTGTTGTGGACCCCCAACCAAAATTTGGATTATTAATTGTTACGGTACCACTATTAACAATATATGTTGCTCTCACCTCATCATAGAACTTAATGACCACATCACCATTATTTGCAATCGCTTGTTGTACTTCCTCATTATTTCCATTTACAACGTATGTTTCGAACAAAAACTTCTTTGCCTCATCAAGATACCTTTCGAGGAAAACACGTTCACCAGGACGAAGTATGATACCATTACCAATGGAATTACCATTCATCTCGATTTTTGCTAAAACTT
>JACCEA010042278.1_pt1 | contig 10641 bp, 8 predicted proteins | sample 7449851 | NCBI WGS metagenome assembly JACCEA01 (sample SAMN15323453, study PRJNA562643) | freshwater metagenome | isolation source: river surface water | place: USA:Blue River Watershed | collected 2017-08-18 | reverse complement strand
CATGGATAATTTCGAATTTCCTGCTGCTTCTGGCCCGTTCTTCCTGAATGCGCTTCTCCAGTGCCTCGACTTCCGTGATGTCTTCGACGATAAAGAGGATCTTCTCGACCCTTTGGTTGTCGTCCCAAAGGGGCGAGCAGGAGACCTTCAGTATCTTTTCCTTCCATTCGATTCGTTTGGGCAGGAAATCTTCCATCGTGAGCCATTGGATGTCATCTTCCCCGAACACAGTGCTCAGCGCGGTCCTGGTGTTCGTGAAAGATTCCGCTGCTTGCTGCTGATGCGGATAGAGAACTTCGAGGACTGGTTTCCCAACGATTTCTTCGCCAAAGACGGTATGCGCGTACAGCGACACAGGAGCAACGATAGAACGATGGGCATCAACAGCGAAGATGGCTTGCCTCATGTTGTTGAGAAGGTTTGAGACCTTCCTGTTCTCCTGGCGAAGATCGCGGTTCCGTTCTTCGACCTCGCGACTGCTCACCTCCAGGCTTCGCTGGAGTCTTTCGAGTTCCGTTTCATTATGAACGTAGGCTGCGTCCACAGCGTCGAGAAACTCGGTGAAACCCTTTTGCAGAGACTTGAGATTCTTCGGCAGCTTTTCCTGCTCGTCCGCTGAAAGTGCTGAGGTTTCAGCAGTCAAAGCCTGCTCAAAGTCCTCATCGTCGAAGATTTTTCGTATCTGCCTTTGGATTTTTTTACAGCGCAAAGTCGTGATCCTCGTGAAAGCATCCCATTTCAACAATGGGATCCATCGTGTTCATTCAAGCAGCTTCACGGAGCCAGGTGATCGTCATGGTCTGATTGTGGAGTTTGCATTCCGAAAGACCGACGAAGGGACAGATCTCGCCGTAAGAATAGAATCCCGTCAGTATGTTGAGCTTACCGACAGACTTCTGCACGGCCTCAATTTCTTCATCAATATCGTCACCCAGAACCAGTTTACGACCTACGCAGCTGACCAAAAGACCGAAGCCTTCCCCCTGAGCCACGTTCTGTTTTGCGGCATTGGCAGCATCGGAAGCTCCTGTCACAAGGCTTTCCCGATCCGAATGCATCAAACGAACGAGGCTTCCCTTGGAGATGTCGCCCGCGAAGGTCATGGAGCCGTCGGCTTCATTGACGCCAAGGATAGTGCGGATCAGTCCAGTCTGATCTTCGTTAGCATTCAAAATCGCCAGCGGGAACTTAAGACCTGAGGCTGGCAGCTTTGCCGCTTCAGCACCAAGGTAGGTTTTGTAGACCTGCAAAGCCGGTTGGCCATCGATTTCGTAAACGACATTATTCACCGACTTGGTGACGACGCGAGCGGGACCGAAAGGTTTCCAACCTCCCATCGAACCGAAACCAACTTGCACAGCAGGCCCATAGAAACCGAGGCCTATCACCTGACGATCGCTGACTTCGCCGTTATGCAGGGTGAATGTTTGTTTGAAGTTTCCACCGTCACCAGCCAGCCCGCCTGTAATGATAGAGGACTTGCCAAGAACTGATTGGATGCCATCCACCAGCGAAGTACCGTTGACATCGGTCCCAGGGCTGAGGATGAACGAAGCTTTCAGGTCATTGTCCTTGAGTTTTTCGGCGATTTCGGTGCCAGCCCGCTTGGAGTCGTCCGAGTTCTTGCAGGTCGCACGCACGGCTTTGATCTTGATCTTGTCGAACTGGATCGCTGTGACGACCACGGATTTATCCGTCACGCCTTTTCCAGATATTTCTCCAGCTGTTGTACAGCCAATGACGGTTGACTGCGAAAATGTTTCAGCAAGCCGATTCTTGAGTGTCGGGCTCGTCAGGTGATCGACGCTCGCAAAAACCATCACGAGTTGTGGGTTTAACGATTTCAGTGGTTTAAGGTCGTCTGCTGACGGAACTGAGCCTTTGCCGATGAACTGCGCGGTTTTCATATACTTCGTTGCCTCCTCTGATGAGGTCATTTCGTCAATTCGGAATTCGAACGTGAGAAGAAAATCCCGCAGCAAAGTCATGGAAAGCTTACATTTTCATCACAAACTTTTGCGTTGGCTTATGGCCTTTGAATTACAGGAGCAATTAAGGTCTGCCTTCGCCTTGCGAACGGAAGCCCTTTCCATCCCAAGCTGAGGCTGCTACCATTGGTACATGTTCCCCAATATTCAGTGGAGTCTTGGCTGTGGCACAGGCGGCTCAGATGCTGGTGCCGGAAAATATTCGGCAGGCGCTTAAACTTATCGAATTCTACCCACAAATTGCCCGAATCATCCGGGACTATTCCATCGAACGAATCACAAGCCATTCGGGTCGCTCGGATCTCTTGTTGCATGAGGTGGCGAACTGGGATGACTTCTGCTACGGCAGTCATATGTCCATCATCATGGTGGCGGGAAAAGACCTGCGAATACTTTATAAGGTGCACTTCAAAGTCAAGGATTTCATGGGGGAATTCCATGGAATTTCGAATAAAGTTCAGCTTTTTGATTATTTTCGTGAATATTGCAATCTCATGGCCGGCAGTATCAAAAAGGACCTCCGCGCTCAGAACTACGTCTGCGGCATAAGCCTTCCCACCATCACCTCAGGCTATGACGAAATCCTTTTCTCCGATCCCATTCGTGACGAACGATACATCGACTGCTTTGCTATCGGAAGCGATACACGCCGCTTCGTCGTCACCGTCCAGATCGAAACGAATAATCTTGAACTTCTTCAAGACCTGAATAATCGTCCCGCCCCTGAGAAGTCCGAAGAAGGCGAGATCGAGTTCATGTAAGCGGCATGGGGTAGAACAGTGACCAATAATCTGGCTTTTCTGAATACTGAGGAAATTGTTAGCCACACCATCAGGGCCAATCACGAAATCCTGACGAATATTGAGCGCGCCAAGAACGCGATGGAAGATATCACTCAGAATTCACCCGACCTTTTCGGTATCATGACCCTGGATGGAATGATTATCCGGGGCAATAGGTCGCTGGCGAAATTACTGGATGTTCACGAAGAAGATATCTCGCATCAGGATCTATCCTCGCTTTTCCTGCCCGAGACTTGGGAAATCATCAAGCGAAACCTCCACAACCATGCACCGGCGGAAAACAAGGCCATGACGCTGGAATTGCCGTTGGACAGACGCAACCCTAATAGCATGTTCCACTGGACCTTTTCACCATTCGATGCGGTCAGCGCAAGACGGTCCCGCCTCATCACCTTCGTCGGCAAGGATGTCTCGGCACTGCGAGAGTATGAGAGGAAATTGGCTCTCATTTTCTCGGCTATCCCACTTGGAATCGTCACGATCGATCGCAATCTCAAAATTGAAGCTCCTTACAGTTCGTACACGGAACTCATCCTGGCCAAAAGAAATCTGCATGGTTGCCCGGCGGAAGAGGCGATCTTCTCCGCTTCGCTGCCCTTCATGAACAAGCAGCAGATCGAAGGGATGAAGGCCATATTTGCGCAAATCGGCGAAGAGGATTCCTGGTATGATTCAGCCAAATCCTTGTTTCCAACCGAGATCGCGCGGGGGCAGGCGGGGGCACGGTACCCTGATAGTTGGATTGGCCTGTCTTATAACCCCGTCGTCTATCGAGGTGTTGTCGAAAAAATTCTCGTTGTCATGGAGAACATCACCGATCGCGTCAAGCAGCGGCAAGCAATCGCCCACCTGGATGCCAAAGAGAAGAAAATCGCGCGGCTCATTGTTGATCTTGAGGCGGCCAATCCTGTTTTGCTCGCCACTTGCCTGGACGATATGGATGGAATTTTTGCGAACCTTTTCAGTCAAGAGCATGCTCACGGTTCGGTACGCAGTGTCTGCAATGCCTTGCATGGCATGAAAGGCGTGGCGCGTACTGTGAATTTAAGCCGCTTCAAGGAACTGATCCATTCCGTGGAACACAAGATCATACAAATGATTGTGGGAAATGATGATAGCGTGACCCCGGATATGAAGATGGAGCTTGAGAAGGTACGAATCGAATGGGAGGATATCAAGCGCTATGTGAGAATCATCGGTTTAAACGATGAGTCGTTGCACCCGGCATCGACCAGACCGAAATTATCCGCCCATTCGTCTGTGAAGATCGATCATTCCGTAAGGCGGCTGCAAGGTTTGAGCGCGAAGCTCTCTCTTGAGTTGAAAGAAGAACTCGATGGGGTTATCGAGGACTTGCTGAATATTGATGGCGTAATTCTGCAGAAGCTTGTACCACGCCTTCAGGCCTTTGTTCAGGTGACAGCCCAGCGTTTAAAGTGTGCGGTGCGGCTTGAGTGCCACTTCGGTGATGTGTGCGTGAGTGAAGAAGCGGCACGCGTGTTGGTGGAGATTTTCTATCATCTTCTGACCAATGCCTTGGATCATGGAATTGAAACTCCTGACGAACGCAGTCAACAGCAGAAACCCGAAACGGCCCTTATCACAATTACAGGCACTCCAACCGGAAACCAGGTTTACTTCAGCGTTACCGATGATGGACGCGGCATTGATACCGAGAAAGTTTGGGATAAGGCATTGAAGCAAGGATTGGTACCGGCCGGAATGCAATTGTCAAAGGAAGCGATTTGGCAGCTGTGCCTGGCCTCAGAACTGAGCACGGCGGAAACAGTCACGGAGACGTCCGGTCGCGGCATTGGTCTGAGCGCAGCCGACGAAAAGATAAGGATCCTCGGTGGAAAAGGGTTGCTGGTGGCATCGTCAGTGCCAGGCCATGGGTCCCGCTTTGAATTTGCTATCAACTCCTTAGGAGCGGGAATATGAAGATTCTCATCGTCGACGACTCGTCAACGTTTCGCAGGCAATTGTCCAAACATTTGACCGAAGCTGGATTTGAAGTCATTGAAGCCGAAACCGGCGTCGAAGGCGTCAAAACCTGGGAAAACCAGGGAGCGTCAATCAAAATGATCATCACGGACTACAACATGCCCGAGATGGATGGGATCGTTATGCTCCGAAAAATTCGCAAGCTGCCACATGGAGCTGAAGTTTCTGCGTTGATGCTGACGACCGAATCAACACCCGAATTGAAAGAGCTAGGAAGGGAAGTCGCTCTCCGTGCCTGGGTCACCAAACCCTACGTGCCTGAAAAGTTGATCCTTGCGGTCAAGAAAATCCTGGGAATCGGTTGAGCATGTAAATGGGGACTTCATTTCGAGCGTTGGAGCTTGGCGAGAAGGGCTCTTTTCTGCAGTTTCAGGGATTCCACATGAGCCTTGGCCGAGCGGACGCGTTCTTCAATCCTGAGACTCTGGGCAATGTTGCTGAGAGTTGCTTTCAATTCTGATTGCGGCGTGGCTCCGTCGGCTCGGGAGAAGGCCACGACCTGTTCAGCCTGCTTGAAGCGATTTTCGTAGGTCAGGGCCTGTGCCTCCAGAAGTTCGATGAGCGCATCGTTTTCCTTGAGTATTGCGTCGAACAGATTATCCTTTTGCCTTTCTCCTATAGCCTGCCGAGTATACCTTAGCATTTCTTCGCTATGGATCGGCTTCTCCAAAATGAAGTTGCATCCCATGTTCGATGCCCGGAGCACAAGATTCTTGTCCGCGAAGCCCGTGAGCAGAATAAAAGGCAGCGAAGGATCGAGAGCACGCACTTCAGTCAGGAATTGAAGGCCATCCTTTCTGGGCATAAAGAAATCAGAAATGATTGCCGCGACGTCTGGCGTTTTTCGCAGAAATTCCAAGGCCTGATCCGCCTCGGGAAAGGTATTGACTCTGTAACCCGCGTCCTGAAAAAGGGAGCTTCCGACTTCAAGAATGGATCTTTCGTCGTCAACGATCACAAGCAGCTCGGGTAGCATGGACGGCCTCCAAAGGAATCTCTCTCATTATAGGCCTGCGGATGTTCCCTGCACAAGCGAGTCAAGCGTCATTTCAAGCAGGTCGATGGGCTGGAAGGGGAGATGACTCATTTCAGGTTCCCGCAAATCTGCCGATAGAGAAAGTGCAAAGAATCCCAATCAGGATGTGATTGTACATTTGAGATAAGACAAAAACTTCAGAAAAATGCCAAAGGAATCAACCGTCATATTTTTCGAAAGCTAGAGATGCTCTGTGTTTGCAATCTTCGTTATCGAAAAGGATGAAAAATGGAAGCTGAAAGGCTCCCTCACCGACATGGGGGCGATTTTTGGCTTTTCCGTATTGAATAGCCTTCCAGAAAAGGCAGGTGGCGTTTTTCCTGTACTTTGCTACGCTTCGTCTGTTTTCAAGGACAGTACATTGCATGAAATTGAAGAACTATCGATGTTTGGTGTTCTGCCTGTCGTGGCTGTGACACCTCTGCCGTCCCCGGGGCTGGCCAAAAGCCTTGCCTCCATCGATGGCCTTCGATGCGTGAATTCGGAAGAATTGAGCCTTGGCCGTCTCTATCGTGAGCTTCGTCTGCAGTTCGATCAGGCTCAAAGCAGGACGAAGCCGCTATGGATTGGGTTGGCGCTGCAGAAGGCTTTGAAGCGCAAGGACTGGTTGTCCATGCATGCCCTGGCCAAAAAACTGGAGGCTTTTGATCCCAATTCGGGCCTCTATTGGGCTGCCAGGAGTCTTTTTCATCTTCAAAAATACAAAGAAGCCTGGGTGGACTGTGAAAAGTTGCTGGAAGCAAAGCCTGGCTTTCTTGCGGCCAAAGCCCTGGCAGCTGAGCTTCATATGAAACTGGGACGTGCGAAAGAGGCTATGGCCGTCGCCAAGCCTGTACTCAAGGAATCCGGGGATAACCTGAATCACGTTTGCCTTGTGGGGAATCTCTACTTTGAAGCAGGCGACCTTAAAGAAAGTTCCAAGTATTTTAATATCGTGCTCGCCGAAAACGCGCAGCATGAAGGCGCTCAGCAAAGCGTCGCTATGATCAAGACGCTAGAGGGTGATACCAGCGCGCTCGAAGACCTTGTCAAGAGTGGCAAAGTCGAAGAAGCGATTATGATTTGCAATAACAAAGCCCTGGGTCTTGCGAGACAGAAAAAATACCAGGAAGCTGAAGCACTTTTTGTCCGATTTGCCGAGGTTTTTGCAGGCGATCCCGGTGTCTATAGAGTCTGGCAAAATCTGGGCGCATGTCAGAAGCTGGCCGGGAAGTATGAGGCAGCCTTGGCAAGTTTTGAGCATTGTGCAAGCATAGCTCCGGCTGATTACACGAAGGCTCGCGAACAAATAAGCGAGTTGAAAAAAATCATGGCGACCCGAAAAAAGGTCTCATGAGACCTGCAGGGCTTCCTGGATGTCGAAGAAGTTCGGCTGGGCTTTGGTGTCAATTCCAAAGCAAATCGTGAACGGTTCTTGGGAATTATTATCCGTAAGCGACATATAATAGCCATTATTGCGAAACATGAAGCGGGCATCTGCCGTCCGGGCGGTGATCTTGAAAAGGCTTACGGAGTTGATCTTGTGGCCATTGTTGCCAAGGTTCTTTTTCAGAATCTTGATGAATTTCAAGATGAATTCTGTCCGGTCTTTTTCTGAGGGCTCAGTTTCTTTCTTTGGGTCGATCAGGTACTTGAACACGGAAGCGCTCCAATCCAGCCAGACGCTGATGTAACCGCGCGGTCCCACCAGATGAATGAGCAAAATGTCTTGAAAAGATGTCAGGGCCTTTGGAACCGCCGTAATCTTTGCTGGTTGGAAAGTGGAAGGCGCATGCGGTACCTGCAGATGGAGGCTGCCGATCAGAATTTTGAGCAGTCTGTAGTCCAATGAGTTGATGGCATTGGGGTCCAAAGATTTTGTAATGTTTTGAAAATGGACCGAGGTGGAATATCCCACCAGAAGATTCAGCTTTAATCCTTCGAATTCCAAAGCTGCGCAAAGGCTATTCTGAACTTGAGATTCTTTGATGCTGTGCTGGCCGCATAACGTCAGGAAAAGAGTCGGTTCAACCAGGAAACCCTTGGCATAAAAGCAAGTTTTGATATGACCAAAGACCTGGTTCATGAGTTCCCGCAGGACCTCGGCTATAATTTCATCCGTGATTTCGTTGGGCTGCATGGCCATCATCTTCTGCGAGATCACAGAAAGGCTGTCTTTGCTTCCCGCAAGGCCAACGACCCCACCCATGCCATTCGCCACGAAGTTGCAGGTGACGGCCACTTCGTTTTCAAAGTGAAAGGGCGGGGTCTTGATACTGGTCACCTTGAACTTGATCGTGGAATTTTCAAAAATTATCTTGGCCGATCCGAAGGAAAGATCACGCAGAAAGTCTTTGTGCACCTTGCGACCAGACCGCAGTATGGCTGAACGAACGACGAGTTCAAAGAACGGCTTCTCTGGAAAATCTGGAATAAGCTTGTAAAGGTTCTCCGGGTAACTCTTCAGGTTTCGTTCGGCGACCTGGGCCTGGACGCAAAGGAAGGGCGGGACTCGCAGTCCAGCCAGCTCGTATTGAATCTTGCCCGCTTCCTCAGCCTGCAAGGGGCCACCTACATAGAAGATGGTGACCGGCCCATCCAGGCAGGCTTGAATGGCCTTGGCGGCTTCCGTGAATGAGACAACTTTAAATTCAAAGTCAAAAGCGGATTGAAAGCTATGCAAGGCATTTTGCAGTTCGGTGATAATGCGTTTGTCCTGACTATAGATCACGACAGTATCCAAGCGAAGCTCCTTTTCCCGCTAGGTCTTAGGTATGGCCACATCTGTCGTCGCGGTACGCAGGCGAATCTCGATTGTGGTACCGTGCTGCACGGATCCGTTCTGCTGCTCGATGGATTCGATATGGATGCTGCCGCCGAACATTTCCAGGAAGGTCTTGACCAGGGGCATTCCAAAACCGGTGCCGGATTCATTGTTGGTGCCGCGGCGTGAGGTGTTGGCCTTCGGATCGAAAAGCAGCTGCAGAATATCTCGCGGAATCCCAATCCCCGTGTCCCGGATCGTGATCACGGCAAACTCATCGACGCGTTCAGCGTCCAGCGAAACCGATCCACCTTCCGCCGTGAACTTGATCGCGTTGGAAACGAGGTTATTGAAGATCTCGTGCGTGAGCGAGGTGCTGTCGGCCAGAACCAGGATATCGTTACTCTCTTGAATGAAACGCCACGATAGCTTCACACCCTTTTCAATGGCCTTGGTTTGGAAGAAGAAATCGATGTCCTCGAAAACCTTGCGTAAGGAGCAGGGTCTCAGTTCAAACTGAAGCTTTCCTGATCGGAAGGCTTCATAGCGACGAACCTGGTTGATGATGCCTTCAATGGAATCGGACGCGCGCTTTACTCGCTCCCATTGCTTCAGCTCATCGGGCTTCAGCTGGCTGCGGCGTGAGGCAAGGAAGAACACGGTCTTGATGATCGAAATAGGATTGCTGATATCATGGCAAACCATGCGCAGAAGATGCTGCAGGTTGTCGCGTTCGCGCGCTTTCATTTCCGCTTCGATGCGGCTTTGTTGGATTTCCTTGATGCGCAGGGCGAGTGCGATCGACATCAAGACCATTTCAAGCATGTTTCCCATAAGTGGGGAGACGGCAACGAAGGTGCTTTTATTGATAATACCAACGTTGCCAAGGATCCAGACGGCCACACTGCTCGCCAGTGAACCCCAGCCGATTAGAAAGACAATGGCGGTACGGTCGCCCTTGCGAATGGCTGTCACCGCTCCCAGAAAGACGAAGAAGAGCGAACACAAATCAAAGAGGCTCACGTAGCGCGAGAAGCTGAAGCCCCAGGGGGTCATCAGGATAAGGAGCAGTATCACGGCCAAGGTCACAACCAGAAGGATCATCTTATCCAGACGCGGCGCGATGCGAGACAGGTTCAGAAAGCTTCGCGTGTAAAGCATAGCCGAGATCGCGGGCAGACAGATGAAAATGTGGGCGTCACGGGTGCTGGCCATAGGCCAAGGCAGGCCCCACATTTCCGCATAACCACCTTGCAAGATGGCGTTGATCAACATCGCCGCCGCGAAGAACACATACATCAGATAATCTTTGTAGCGGATGAAGATGAAAAGACAGAGGTTATAGACGAGCAGTGCAAAAAGACAACCGTAGTAAGCATAGAAGATCGAGTTCTCAAGCGTTGTCTGATCCAGGTGATTCTGATCATCGAGCACCAGGAAATTGATGGCAAGCTGCAGATCGCTCTTGATACGGAAGTAAAGCGTCAGGTCCTGATTCTGTGGCAATTCAAAGCGACCAAAGGGCATCCGGGTATAAGGATCGCGTGGCTTAAAGAGGGTGCCTATATTTTTAGCTGCTATTTGCTGATCACCATGCCAAACAAAGACCTCGAAGTGATAAAAATCAGGTCGGAGCGACCCCACAATCCAGGACAGACGCGGACTTTCATTGCGCAAGGAGACTTTGAACCAGATGGTGCTGCGCGTGAAACCGAAACCGCTCTTGCGTAAATCGGAACTTGGAATGAAGGAACCCGCCCTATCAATGTTGCGTATATCCTGGATGGAATAGCGACTTTCCTTATCCTCAAACGCGCTAATGTACGGGATCACATCATATCGACCCTGCGCTCCCGAGAGAACAAGAGTATTGGCTGGCAAGGGTTTGACCCATCCCAGGAGCAGCCATATCAAGATCCCGATGTTAAGGGCGGAGAGCATAAAATAATCCCATTGATTCTGATAAGTTCTCGGTTTTTGCACGGAAAAGTTAAGACGGTCAAGGCCCAGCTGCTAAAGAGGTCTTTCCATGGCTCCTTCCTTCCAGCCGGAAAGTCTGGCTTTCTT
>JACCEA011679579.1_pt1 | contig 10645 bp, 11 predicted proteins | sample 7449851 | NCBI WGS metagenome assembly JACCEA01 (sample SAMN15323453, study PRJNA562643) | freshwater metagenome | isolation source: river surface water | place: USA:Blue River Watershed | collected 2017-08-18 | reverse complement strand
GATGAATTGAAGTCAATGTTAGATCAGATTTCTGAATTGGTGAATGAGGTGTGGATGGAGAGAGATCCAGAAGCATTGGAATATTTGCAATTGAACAATCAATTGTTCAAGGAATGTGAATTGTTGATTGAATCGGTGGAGAAAGTTCAAAAGATACCTGAATTGGCATCTGTCTATAGAGTATCTTTAAATGACTTACAAAATGTCATTGACCGTTCAAGTGAGACTAGAAATCAACGATATCTTGACAAACTTCAACAATTTCAAGAACAAAATGACGAATTTGGTATCGAAGGTCGTCCATTACCTGAAGATTGTGAGTCTGCAAGGGATGAGTTCTACGGATGGCTAGACCATGAGATGAACGAATTAGCAAAAACTGCTGATGAACGAAAACTCATAGCAGATGAAATACACAAGAATTACAATGCATTAGAAAATCCATCAGATGAAGTATATGATCAAGCCGTTAAAGAGTTGACAACCATGAAAGAAGAGAATATTCGTGATGTTGAGCTGATTGATTCCTTCAACAAGATGTTGAAACGCGAGTTAGAGAACCATGTGAAGTATCAGAATAAATTAGTTGAGAAAGAAATGCTTTTAGGTTGTGTTGCAGAAGCCGCTTTAGCATCGATGCCTCCTAAAGTGCATTCTGATGTCAATGAGACTCTATTGCACAGTGAACTACAAGATGATCTTGCAGTTTTGGGTTTCCATGGTGTTCCAACTGATGATTGTTTACCAGCGGTGATAATGAAACCGTTTACCACCCCGGATGACTCCGTCTCTGGTGTGCTGTTCAACAATTCATTACCTGCTGTTGATAAGCGATACGCTTTATCGGAACTGGAGAAGGTCTTCTTGCCAGAAGTTGTACGAGATGATGATTTAAAGCCTACCGCGGATTTCCTTTCGATGGATTTAGAAGAGTTCTATGGACATTTGCCAACATGTGAAAGTGTTGTTAGTGAAGATAATCCAACTTCACTGCCGGAATTGGATGAAGATAGAAATTTGCCGTTTGAGCCATTTACAGAAGAAGAGTTACAGAAACTAATGGATGATATGGATTTTGTTACCACAACCACCAAAGTAACTTTTACGCCAGTGCAGTTGGATGATGAAGTCACCGCGATTATTGAAAGCCAATAACTTGTACGTAAAAAGCTTTGTGTACCATGTAGCGTCGTAGACAGTATTGTATAATTTTTAAGTATTAAAATTTTTAAAGACAAAATTGTCCCATATATGGGTCCTTCTTTTGAAATCCTCAACGGAAATGGAAGCCCGCCTTGTATTGCGTAACTTATTTCTATTCCATATTGTACAATAGAAGTACCAACATCAATAGGATTAAGAAGCGTTATATGCATCCTTGAAATAACAGACAATTGCGATCACAACATTCTGAATTTGATCAAGATCAAAACCATCAGGTGCATCCAAGTGTACACAATAATTATTCTGTTGCTTGACTTCAGTTTCTATCAGGTTCATTGATGAGTCGCTCAACAACAGGCTCATCGAACAGCAATCAACACATTCACAGCCAGAGCATCCATTCACCATCTTCAGCCAACACAGCTTATCACGCCATGTTTACAGGGTCCACCCCATCCTCTGCAGCTCAACGAAAAGCTCGTCAATCTCATAATGGAGTTCCCTTCTCTTCTTCCTCCGCTCGCGGCTTGATGCCACCTAATTCCAGTGGCACACGCACGAATAGGACGAGCATATCCCCGACGAAAGTGCGCTCCTCAGTCACAGTGCATCCAACAGCATCTCCTCCGCCACAACCAACCAATGCTCAGACTCATGGACAGTCACAAACAAATCAAAATATCGTCACTAGCTCTGCCTCAATTTCCAATCCGACAAGGAACAAATCAAAAGACCGAGATAATGCATCGGCACCAATGTCAACGGTCTCTTTAGGGCCTTCTCAGCCAGCGAAAGTGGAAGTCGCGACGGCCAACATCCGAGTCAGTGCAGCTGATTTCCTCGCAAATGCAATGGCACAACAACAAGCCATGATTGCCGCCGCCGCAGGTTCTTCTCAGCAACAATCTCATATATCGTCTTCCGCTTCCTCGTCGGGATTGTCTTCCGCGATGAGAACTCCTTCAACTGGTACAACTGCTCGACGTAGTCTGTCAAGTGGAGCAACTAGAATTACCCCTTCTGGACTAACCACGACTCCTAGCACGGCAATTGCTTCTCAACGTTCTCGATCGACCACTCCCAATGGTACCATTAACAGAGTCCCCACTGCTGCTGCAGCCAGCGGTCGCGCAGTCACACCCAATAGTAACAGTGGTGCTGTTTCAACACCATCGAAGCGACAGCAATATGCCCGTGCGCTTACTGCTGATCAGCAATTTATTACAGATTCATCTGGTAATCGCATTGTAATCAAAGGAACTCCCGCCTATTACCGTCAACAGCAACGTGCTGCAGAGGGCGTGACCTCTCTATTGTATGAGACCGATGATGTCGATTATGGTGATGTCTACGCAAGATCATTATCGCATGACCCTATGGATCATCACCATAAAGCGATTGTGAATAAGACAGTCAATTCAATGACTTTAGATGCTCAGACTAACGGACCATCTAGTGGAGCATTATCAGACTCACAGACACAGAATAGTACAGCGAATGTTAAGAAATATACCGAGAATTCACTTTACCGATCGCGTACACCCAGTATTGATACGAAGCCATCGGATGAGGCAATCGTAGGTTTAGGTAAGATGTCGTCTCCTTTTACTCTTATTGCGTCCCCTGCTGCTGCGAGCGGAAGCAATAATAGCGCAGGGGCGGCATTGGCTGCAGCAGCTGCAGCGACCGTCTCATCTCCACGTGCTTCTGTCCGTACTTTGCTTCTACCTGTGCAACGCCCAAGACCTGTCACTGCATCAACTCCTTTAAGTACCATTAATAATGAGGACAATATCGAGAATCTGGTCAAAGTGGAACAACATGTGAAATCATCGTCTCCCGTTACTACCGCATCTGCTACATCAGCATTTTCTCCGTCTCGTCCGATTATGATAAGTGAATCGTCAGAGAAACGATGGAAAGGAATCAATGAGGTAGATAGTGAAGAAAGTATAAAGCTAATGATTGAATCCAAAGATGATTTGGAAGAGTTTCTCGGCGATCAATCGACTGCTATGAAGCAATTACAATTCGATACATCCCAATTATCTGCTCATAATACAAGTGCAATGTTGGATCATAGTACATGTAGTGCTATGCAGTTAAACACAGATATGTCAGTTGAAGAATGGATTGGAGAACTTGAAGATTTACCAAGTAGTTCTAGTGCAATTGATGGTAAGTTGAGAAATACTGGGAATGTTGTTGCAGGTTTATACAATACAAAGGATGAGAATACAATTGTATCGCCAAATATTGAAAATCGTGTTCTTCAAAAAATGTCTTCTTATGATCGACTATTCGCAGAATTGACTCCAAGTCCAGCGTCTACATCTGCGACGGGATCTGTTTCTGCAATCACTGTAACTAAAACTTCGTTGCTACCATCGTCCCCATCTCGTTCTGGTTTTCCACCGATGCCACCTTCACCAGCTATTGCATTGCCCATATCATTATCAATGAACATGGAGAGGGATCTAGATCAACAGAAAGATACACTTGCTTTATCGTTGCATGAAGAAATATTACAAGAATGCAAGAGAGATCCAATTATCGTAACAGAACCAACAGAAGTAGATCAACAAACTGGGTCTGAGATATTGCCTTCTCCAATCTCTAGTCCGTCACCATCTTATTCTCCAATACAGCCTGAAACTAAGAAAACACTATCTACATCAATATCATCTCCAATGCCACTATCGTCATTCATACCATCTACGATGACACTCTCATCAAACTTGGATGATAGTTTTGAGTTAGACACTGCTTTACTCGATCATTTATCTCATGAAGATTTGAAATGTCGATTAAGAATGGCATTATCAGAAAATCGTGATTTACAAGATGAAGTGAATGTTTTAATGTTAACAAAGAAGAAGATGTTTGAAGAAAGTCAATCAACAAAAGTTATTGATTATGAACAACAAGTAAGTCACCTCTCTCTCTCTGTCTCTCTCTGTCTCTCTCTCTTGGCAATATTCACATTTTCTCTGTTAATAATAGATTGCGAAATTGGCAGAAGAAAATAAACGTTTGCACGATGCAAAGATTAAGGGAGAAGAAACAATAAAAGCATTACATGAAAAGAATCGTGATTTATTATCACAAAATATGAATCTAAGTCATTTATTAATGAATCAATCTGCTGAATTAAATTCTGCAAAGCAAACAGTACAAGATCTTCATCAACTCTATCTACAAAGTATGGATGATAAAAGAGAATTAGATGATATCAAACAATATTTGTTAGAGAAAGAACGAAAGAAAGTTAATGAAGAAATTCAAGTGGATATTGTCGATATTGATGCTTTATTACAACAGGTAATCAATACTTGAAAACGTTGAATAGCTTCATCTTAATCTCTCTCTCTCTCTCTTAGGTGGAAATATTAAATGAAACCAAGATAAAGTATGAACAACATACACAATCACTCAATGAAAAGAATATGGATTTATTAAATCAAAATATGAAAATGACAGAATTATTGATGAATAAACCTCTTGCGATTAAAGTAGATGAAAGTGTTCAAGCACATATAGATTCTGATGGAGATCATGACAATGATACGAATAGTAATACTACGTTTGATGACGATGACTTGCCATCACCACCATCAATAACAAAAGCAGAAATATATGCCCACGAATATTTAAAGAAAGCTGATCGATTACAAAATGCTGAAAAAGAAGTCAAAGCGATTGAACAAGGACTTCTCAATCACTTCAGGTAAGGTTTACTTTGTGATGATTTCCTTCAAACATATTCTAATCTCTCTTGATACTAACAGAAAACTGACTGAAGAAGCGGTAGACTGTTTGGTGGAGCTTGAATCTGATAAATTGATGATTGAAGAAACATTTGCAAATATTAATTTTAGCCAACTTGGCGGATCTCATGACGATGGTATGACATATTGTCCGTAAATTTCACAACTCATTTAACTGTCTGTTCTACAGGAATTCGATATCGCCCTTCCGATATCAACTATCTGTATGGAAGTCCATCTAATCGTTACCCAATCACATCTCCGCCTGGAAGTAGTAAAAGTAGTCCTGTACAACGTCGGAAACCTCCCACGGTTGGTAATTCGCCACGTCCACCAATAGCGAGTACCACAAATATCAGTTCTACTATGCGTTTGAGCAAAACTTCCTTGTCGGACAGCCAAGAGGGTTCACCAATTAGATCAGTGAAGTTTCAACCAGGGGTTGTAATGGAAGGCGATGAAAGTGAAGAATAAAGATCCCAGTATGTAAATATATTTCCTTTGAATCGTGTGTGCAGTGTTACTTGTTCTGGTAATTGATTTGTTTTTATCACGCGTTGCCTGTGTCATTTGTTTGTTCTTCTCTCACTCTCTCTGTGTGTCTTGACGCAGTGTTCTGTTTTAGTCTTCCTTTTTATTGACATGAGCATACAACAGCTATATGAAAAACATTGAAAGCGTTGTATCTGTGCTGTGTTACTGATGTCGTTATTTTGCATGTTGCATATACTTCTCTCCCTCTTCAATTTGTAGGAATCAGGTTCTTGAATATTGCAAGTATTCCGTATTGTCAGGTAATTGGTTGTTCCATTCTCTTGGTTTTGCATGTTGAATCAAGTTGGAAGTGTTTGTAATGAAATATCTATGCAGTAGTAAAATGTATTTTTTTGTGGAACACAACGAATGTGTTTGTAATAAGTTTCTATGATAGTAAATTAAACCATCTTGACATTTGGATTGTTCTCATTGGAAGAAATCAACTATTTGACAATATCGAGATAGATAATTAGTGGATTACACATAATAAAAGTACTATAACTATGTGCACTATCTACAATCTGAATTGAAAAAGTTTAGATAAACAATATGTACATTAATTGGACTAAACTACTATCGTCTTCCGCTATATGATGTTGCGCTGGCGGCAGAATTCGTAGCCTGGTTTGCAAACAATTTTGACAACGGGACAGGTTTATTCACATCACTATTTGGTCTGATTCCACTGCCATTTGCACCGACATTTCCTGCCCCAGCATAAGGTGGTTGTACTTGTGTTGGAATTTGTTGACGCTGACTCCCTGAAGATGATGATGATGGTCGTCTGGAAGAGGGACCAGAGTTGGGTCCAACAGCATTTGGCGCAGAACCGTTCAGAGCAAGAGTAGGCACCACTGGACGACTATTGATACCTGGTACAGATGCTAAGGATTGTGTACTACCTTGTCTTGAACCATTACCAATAGAACCATTCGCAGCAGAGAGAGACTTGACTTGCGCAGCGAGATAAGGGTTTGCAATCTGATTATTCTTACCTTCTTGACCATTCATATTCATTGTTACAATCCCTGGACCATTTTGATTTTGATTAGATGCTTGTAACTTATTAAATATTGCTTTTGTATCCTTAGCAGATATACCAATATCATTTTCAACTTCTTGTACGCGTTGTGTACCATCCGCTAACGTTACAAGTACACGTCGATTCGTTGTATTTGAACACATTGCATTAGTCCCTCCTGAGATATGCCAAGCATTACGTATCATCAATTCAAAATAATCATCACTATCAATTGATGCAGATAATGAAGAATAATATTCTTCAAATTCTTCTAAACTAATAAAACCATCACCTTTTGTTAATGATTTTGCATGACTGTTCGCTTCAAATGAATTTAAAAATTGTTGTAATGCTTCTTTTTCTGTTAATTTACCAGCAATAACATCAGGATGCATTGATGCATTATATACACCTTGTATATCATTAATATCAACGATACCAGAACGATCTTTATCTAATACACGGAATGCCATTGCAACCATTGATTTGCGACGTTCATTCATTACACCCTGCACACACAGAGAGAGAGAGAGAGAGAGAGAGTGAGAGAGAGAGAGAGCGAGATAGAGAGATAGAGACAATCAATCAAAGTTTAAGGATTGTAATGAATATAATGACTTACTCGAATACCAATCAAGAATTCATCATAAGAAATTACACCAGAATCATCACGATCTGTAAATCAATTATGTTAGTATTGCAATAGTTGGCGAGAGAGAGAGAGAGAGAGAGAGAGAGACTTACCAAAATAAAGAAATAAATGTTTCAATGCACGCTCAGTAAGATCTGTTAGTCCACATTCTTTCATTCCTTTTCTAAATTCTTGATAACTCAATGTACCACTTTCATCATCATCCATTATACGAAATTTCTTGGATAAACCAATCATAGTCCCTGCGCCTCGTTGTCGTAATTCTTGTCTTAAATGATCCAAAATAGGATCTCCAGATGATGGCAAATCACTTTGATTATTACTTTGATCACCTTTTGGTGGTTCAACATTCCATAATGCTGTTTTAGGTCGTTCATGTATTGGTCTACGTACAGGATCAGCAGGCATTGCACCATATTCCCAGGGTGATTTAGTTTTTGGATTTTTACGATCAGGATTTAATTTCTTTGCTGATTTCTTTGCTTCATCAATTCCATTATATTCACATAAAAATGGAGGATTCATTTGATAATGATCAATCATATCTTGTTGATGTTTTGGTATTGGCAAAGGCTCAAACATGGATTCATATTTATAATTTTTTGCATATTCCTTTTGTTCATCCATTTCACGCAGATCCATTGAACGTAATTCCCATGGATGTTCAACTTTAATATCTTTAATAGTCTCATTATATGCATGTTCTGCTCGTACTTCATCACTTTTTTCTTCCCAGGGTGCACGTGGATGATAATTTGGATCAGTTGGACGTGGTGAACGTGTTCTACGTGGACTCGTCGCTGTCATTTGATTTATGGAGGGGCGACTCCAATTACTTCTTGTTTTACGAAAGTCTCCCATTCTCTCTTCCGTATTCTATGTATTGCGATTTTCATTGTGACAGAACCCAGAATGGCGATTCTTGTTTTTTTCGCCGGTGCAGGAATTTTTTCTCGACGAGACAATGCAACAATGCAACGGTCGGAAACAGTTTAGCAGTCAATTTAGTTGATAATTACTAAAAGTGTCAGGACGTTGTTCAAAAACATTTATTTGCTTGTTGGTATTTATTCATCTATTCTGGTCGATTGAAGTATTTTGACGTTTTTGGTGAAGTTCTTTGGATATTACGAGTTGGTACTTCCATTTTGAATATTTAATTTAATCCGCCACAATGTCGGAGAATAGTAGTAGTGGCGCGGATGGCGGTGGAGATCAATTAGCAAATTTCTTCCTTTATTCGTTGTTTGTCTATCCTGTTGCCAACTATATTGTTCATCCCCAACGAAAGTATCCAAAATGGCAAGCAATTACATATGCTGTCATCTTCTTCATGGTTGTAGCTTATGTACATTTGGTAAGTAATCAGGGGTTTCAATCATAATAACATAATGTCATCATTCGTAATATTGTAGCTCTATGAAAATAGTGAAGTTGGTCCCAATCATTATGAAGTTCTTGGAGTTGAGAGAGATACACCATTGCCATTGTTGAAGAAGTCATTTCGAACAATTTCTCTAGCGTTACATCCTGATAAGAACCCAGATATTGATACAACAGAAGTTTTTCGAAGGGTTCAACAATCTTATGAGGTTTTAACAAATAAAGATAAGCGAAGAGAATATAATCGTTTGGGAGATTTCGGAGTTCAATATAGTAGTCAAGCAGTGATTGATACAAGATACATCTTGTTGCAGATGATTATCTACTACGGATCATCACTTGTCTTTGGATTCTTGATGACCTTCTCTGAACCGTCTGGCGAAGCAACAAGTCTCACCATTTTTGGCTTGATAGGTTAGTAATAGCGTTTTGTTATTTTCCACTATCTACATTATTCACCTACTGTCTTATTCAGTGATGGCTTTGGTCGAACTTCTATTGGTAGTGAAAGAGGTGACTCTGCCATCATGGTTCTTCCCTTCCAGTACTCCACATGACATTGTCCTCACTATGCATCGCCTGTTTCCTGCTTACATGAATGGGTGTCGATGTTTGACCACAGCGTTTTATCGGGATCCCAAAGATCAGCGTGTTGCTGCACTTGAATATGCCGCTGCGGCGACAAAAGAATTGTCTACTGATTGTGTCAATTTAATGAACTTTGCGGTGAAGCTTGCTACGGCAAGAATTGATGCATATGAGGAAGAGAATAACATCATTGTGACTGAGAGTGATGGTGAAGAAGATGACAATGAAGATGAAGAAAGTGACGATGATCAACAACCAGAACAACCAGAAAAGTCAGAAAATGGAACAATCGATCCTCCAGTAGAAAATGTAATCGTAGAAGATGTTGAGCAAAAGCCGAAATCATCGAATAAATCTCGAACGCGGCTTCTTGGAACAAAGCGTCGACGAGACCAAACAATGAGTGGGTACATGAGAGAAATTGAGCGACGAGTAGCAAGTGAAGGCAAACAAGGATTTTATCGTCAATGGATTGCGGAAAAGATGAATTTAATAGAAAACTGTCCGAAGTACATGAGAGAGGCTGCTCGTATGAACCAAACCAGTATATGGGAGATTTTGAGGAATTTTGGCATCTTTTTAATAGCACGGTATTTCTTACTGAAGCGTCAAGAGTGGAGTTCGAAAAAGTAGTTCCGATAGCATTTTATATAGGTGTAATAATTAATGATAATTGTTACGATCAAAACAAACAAATATACTACCTCATACAAATACAAATTGAGCAACTTCACCTACACAACGTCCATTACTTTTGCTACCTTTTCAAAAGCTGATTTGAAATCTTTAAATTGTTCATACGATAACTCTGTTGTGTACGGCGTTGCAGTACCATCTTCCTCAATAATATCATACCGCACTGAAATGTATGGGGAGAACAGATTTTTGCAAGTGCTTGAACTCACAGCCACACCAATTTTCCATTGAAAATTTTTAAGCTTACCATTGGTCTGGAAGAGGGAAAAGACACAGAAAAATTTAAAAGTTAATCCGTGGACCATGAAATTTCTCACCTTCATTATACTTTCAATTTCCGAGCTATCAGTACCAGATAATTCCTTGACTTTCAACAAGATTTTTTCTACACTGTCTTGAGTCAGAAATGACTTCGACAATAAAATATTTGCTGCATTAGATATGGATGGTGTTGGTTGTGCTGATTTCATCGATCGAATAATGAAGGCAATGGCTTTCTTTTCACGATGATATTTCAAAATACTAATCTCTGTTTTCTTTACAACATGGTAATACGATTCAGTTACAGCATTGGCAAGACCACCTTCATCTTCATTAGCGACTGTGTTCAAAGCCAAACATGAGTTGGCAAATCCCAAAGGGGCTGACATAATTAATTGTTCGAAGCTCGGCATTTTGAAGTTTTAAATCCCGAAATCCTCTTTGATATCTTAGACTGATTGACGCAGAATATGTCACCTTCTAAATCCTACAACGGGAATGGATGATGAATATCATATATTAACAAGTTCAAGATAATACCACGCCCGCCGAGAAAAAGCAAAAGACAAAGAAAAG
>JACCEA011636375.1_pt1 | contig 10645 bp, 10 predicted proteins | sample 7449851 | NCBI WGS metagenome assembly JACCEA01 (sample SAMN15323453, study PRJNA562643) | freshwater metagenome | isolation source: river surface water | place: USA:Blue River Watershed | collected 2017-08-18 | reverse complement strand
GAATAGGTATGCTCGGGAGAGATGGCTACGCCGACAATGTCCAGATCGCGCGCGCGCCCATTGATGATGGCGCGCACACTGTCGCCGGGGTCGGGGCCGCGCGCCAGGGCAAAGTTCTCACTGATGATGACCTCATCCGGAGCGCCCGCTACGACATAGCGGCCACGGGTGAGCAGGATATCGTTGAGCACGGGGCGGCCGTTCTCGGGGATGGACACGAAGCGGCCTTGCGCGGGGGCATTGAGGCCCTCCAGATCGAGCGTGGCCAGAAAACTCACCCGCGTATCCGCAAGTGTCACGCCCGGAATCGCCTCGATCTGTTCACGCAGGGATTCCGGGGCACGGCGCAGCGAGCTCCAGACATCCGCAAAGCGCGTCTGGTTGTAGTAGCGCTGCTGCGCGTCGACCAGCGCCTCGTAGCTTCCGCGCATGGTCACAACGGTCATGATGCCGGTCGCCACCACCAGCGCGATCGACAGCAGCTGCCCCTTGAGGTGCCAGCACTCCCGCAATAGTTTGCGGTTCAGTGAGCTCAGGCTGAGTCTGGCTTCAAGGGCGGCAGCAAGCGAGGCGACGGCGGGGCTCTTTACCACTGCACGGCCTCCACATTGGCGCGCTGTGCATTGTGTTCGCGCGCGACGATCTCGCCGCTGCTCATGTGCACCACGGTGTCACCCATGGAACCAATCGCCGCATTGTGCGTGATGATGGCCATGGAGGTGCCGGTCTCGCGATTGACGCGCTCCAGCACCGAGAGCACGAGGCGCCCGGTGGCGGCATCGAGCGCACCGGTAGGTTCGTCACACAGCAGAAGGTGCGGACGCTTGGCGATGGCGCGGGCGATGGCGACGCGCTGCTGCTCGCCCCCGGAAAGCTGGGCCGGGAAATGATCCATGCGCGGCCCCAGTCCCACGAGTTCAAGCGCCTCCTCCGGCCGCATCGGTGCCTGCGCAATGTCGGTCACCAGCGCCACGTTCTCGCGCGCCGTCAGGCTGGGAATGAGATTGTAGAACTGGAAGACGAAACCCACGTGTTCACGCCGGTACAACGTCAACTCGGTCTGCGTCGCATGGCTGAGGTCATGCACATCACCGCCCGGGGCTGTAAACCAGAGACCACCGCTCGAGGCGACATCAAGCCCGCCGAGGATATTCAGAAGCGTTGACTTGCCGCTGCCGGATGCTCCCAGCAACACCAGCAGCTCCCCCTGATGCAGCGCCAGATCGACATCCTTGAGTGCATGCACACTCACCTCGCCCATGGCGTAAACCTTGCTCAGACCGCTGGCGCGCAGAACCACGGGAGCGTCGGTGACTGCGTCTCGCGCAGGCAGCTCTGGAACGTGTAAAACCACACATGACTCCTGTCAGGATTTGGCGACTGTTGCGACGTCGTGCGCTATTGATGTCATCCGGATGTTACTCCTGTTGTGGCGCGCCACCAACCGCACGGGCGATTCGACAACCACAGAAATCTCTACCAGCCGCCGTCGCGACGGCGCTATCATGCGGGCCAACACCAGCCCCGGCCGAAGCGCATTCGCTGCCTCCCGCCGCCTTGCAACCAGGACTCTTATCATGACCGGACCACTGAAATTCACTCTCGGCACTCTCGGTACTTTCGGCAACCTCGGCACTCTCGGCACTCTGGCCGTTGCCGGCCTGCTGGCGGCTCTGCTGCCAACGGCAGAAATTATGGCTCAGTCGACCGACAACCCATCAGACACGTCGGTCCCCAATCCCTATCCGCCCGGCACGCCAATGACCATGCCGATGGCGGTGCCCACCGAATTGACCAGCGAAGCCGCCGCGATTACTCAACAGTTCGTCGGCACGCTGCTGCCCACACTGCAACTCGCGATGGCCGCCGGCGGTCCACTCAATGCCATTGAAGTTTGTGCAGTCGAAGCACCGGCCATTGCCGAGAAACTCAGCGCCGACACCGGCTGGAATGTGCGCCGCGTCAGCCTCAAGACCCGCAACAGCAGCACGGCACAACCGGATTTCTGGGAAATCATGGCATTGAATCTGTTCGATCAGCGCCAACGCAGCGGGGAACAGGGCGCGGACATCAATCTGGCAGAGGTGGTCGCTGGAGAATTTCGTTACATGCAGGCGCAACCAGCGGCCCCGCTATGCCTGACCTGTCATGGCACCGACATCGCGGAAGACGTGCGTAGCGCCTTGCTGCGACACTATCCCGATGACAAGGCAACAGGCTATACGGCAGGACAGATACGCGGAGCCATCAGCCTGCGCAAGTCCATGCCCTGACAACAGCCCGGTGCTGCGCTGGCAGACGCCCGCGCGCACCGGGGCAGCGTTCCTCCGATCTCAGACACGCACGGTGTAGACGTCGCAGTGAATGCCGTGCAATACGCTGTTGGCAGTCGAGCCCAACACCGCCGCACTCACCGCGCCCTGCCCGTGACTGCCGATCACCACCAGATCCGTCTTCATGGATGCCGCCAGCCGCTTGATTTCATTGCCCGCCTTGCCGCGCAAGAAGTGCACGTCGGCGGCAGCAATCTCGGGGAATTTCGCTTTCAGCATCTCCCGCGCATGTTTGCTTACCTGCTCCTGAAACTCGTGCTGGGCCTTCTGGAAATCCCCCATGTTCAGCTCATAGGAATAGTTGCCGACCAGGGTTTCGAACACCAGCGCCACACTCAACTTCGCACCGCTGCCCGCAATCAGATCCAGCGCTTTCTGCACGATCTTGACGGACTCGTCTGACCCATCGATAGCAACCAGCACATTCTTGTAGTGACTCATACGGCTCTCCTTGTTAGGTGTTTGACCTTGTTATGCGTTTAAAGTAGTCCGATGCTAGGCCACCAACCTCGCGGTGGCAATGCTTAAGATCAAGCAATCGTTCGATCAATCAATCAGCAGAAATGAAAAAGGGGAGCACTCCGTGGAGTGCTCCCCTTTTTGCTAAGGCTTCAGCAACAATCAGGCTGGTTGTGCTTCCACAATCGCCAGCTTCTTGGCCCACCAGGGAGTAATAGCCGGCAGAATGGTGAGAGTCCAGATGACCACCCATGCTGTCAGCGGCATGAGCAGGGTCAATTCCGGGAACTGCGCCACGGTGATCACCGCCAGTGACACAGGAATCACCCCAGTCTCACGCACCACAGTCAGGAACAGTTTTTCCTTCATGTTGAAGTTGGTCGGCAGCAGGGAGACCATGACCGCAACCGGCCTCGCAATGACCATGAACAGCACAGAAATCAGGAAACCCATAACCGCTGTATCCGCCAGATCGCCCAGCGATACGAACGGCCCCACCATCATGAAGATGATCGGCTTGGAGATACTCTCGATCTTGATCTCCATGGTATGCAGCGTCTTCTGGAAAGCGTGATTGTTGTGGTTGTAGTTGGCGAGCAGGCCGGCGATGAAGGCGGCGAGGAAGCCGTTACCGTGAATGGCCTGCGCCAGCACGAAGGTCACCAGCGGTACGGCCAGGACAACCCCGAAATCGTAAGCTGACTCAGCCTCGCCCGTATTCTGGTGATGTGTGGACTTGTACTTCTCATAGCTGTACATGCCCGCCCAACCGATGACGCCCGCCACAGTTCCGAACAGGAACTGACGGCCCAGGTTCATCATGTTCTCGGCACTTGCCAGACCTGAAGTCAGTGAAGCTGTCGTGTCGACCGATGTTCCGGCCAGAATCATGACCGCCACCGCTCCTACGAAGATCGCGCCAACAGCATCGTTCACTGCGCTTTCGGCGATGGACATGCCGGCGAGACGCTTGTAACGATCCTGGAACACCACCTTCTTGAGCGTCGGGATCAACGCCGCCGGATCTGTCGAGCCAATGATAGCCGCGAGCAGTGCGGCGGTCTTGCCGTCAAGGCCGAGCAACAGCATCAGCGGGAACATCACGAAGAAAGTAATCAGATACCCGATTACAGCCAGCATGATCAGCGGATAGGCGATCTTCACGAAGTCCAGCCTTTCCACTTCGTCACCACCACCCTTGAGGATGATGGCAGCCAAGGCGGTACACACGACCACCGGGATCATGATCTGCGGCGCAATCGGCGCGAGCGCGTCATGCAGAATGATGCCGACCAGCAACTGCAGTGTGAAATTGGGAAACACGGTACCTTCCGCCAATTTGCTGCAGGCCCAGCCAAACATCAGGAACAATCCCATGCACCAGAGAGTCTGGGCTATAGCCGCCTCGGCGCCGGGCAGGTGAGCAAGATGCTCCAATATTTGCGGGGCAACCATGTTAAGCAGGAATGCACCAACAAAGAGACCAACAATTTTTGCGTAATTCATAGCAGCGATTCTTCTTGTTAAAGTGTTTAGGCGGACAATTGCCGGGATAAAAACCTGCCGAACGTTAGCCATTTTCGCCACCAGCGTCAACAAAATCCGTACCGACTCCACCCCATTGACAATCTGTGAACGCGTCGACCACGCCGCCTATTTCCTACAAAATCTCTTACAAAATAGAATTCCCGGCGCGAATCTCCTACACTGCCACACCTCACTCCGGCAAACCAATATCACACGCCAGAACCCGGAACCGCCCCATGCTGATTCGCCCTACTGACGCTGCGCTGCTGCCAAAAGCGGATGTCCCGGCACCTTCCGGCCCCTTGATTTTCATCATCGCCAGCGTGCTCTATCTCCTGCTGGCGCAGATCACCTTGCTGATCAATAACCCCGTCAGCAGCGGCGGTAGTTTCTGGCCTGCCTCGGGCCTGATGCTGGGCATCCTCATGCGCCTGCCGACTGCGAAATGGGGCTGGGTCATCGCCGGCATTGCGGCGAGCGAATTTCTCGGCGACCTCAGCCACGGTTACCCGGCTTCGGCAGCGCTGCTGTGGACCCTCGGCAATTGTCTGGAGCCTCTGCTGGCCGCCACCCTGATCCGGCGCTCGGGCAACCACGCTGGTGCGCTCCGGCCGCTCGGCAATCTGCTGCGCTTCATGATCTTTGCGGTCGTCGTAGCACCCCTGGTGGCGGCGACGATCGGCTCCATGGGCACCATCGTGGTCATGGAGACACCCTTCTGGCAGGCGTGGCCCAAGTATGTCGTCGGAGATGCGCTTGGCATACTGGTTATGGCACCGGTGCTGCTGACCTGGGAAGAACCCAGGACGGCACCGCACCGGGTCTCCGAAGGAGTCGTGCTGGCGGTGTGTCTGCTGCTGATGTGTCTGCTGGCATTTCGCAACTGGGGCAATATCGCGGATGCCATCCTGCCCTATCTGTTCATGCCTCTGATGATCTGGGCAGCGCTGCGCTTCGGCCTCATGGGAGTTGGCTGGACCATCTTGCTGACAGCCAATGCGGCGAATATCGCGACGGGGCTGGGCTACGGACCCTTCTCCACTGTCGCCGATCCTGCTGGTCACGGCATCACACTGTTGCAGATTCTGCTGGCCATTACCTCGGCCACTGCACTGGTGGTCGCCACGCTGACCAACGATCTGATCGAGGGCATCAAGAAGGAGGCACGGCTGCAACAGCAGGCCAATCATGATCTGCTGACGGGGCTATACAACCGCGCCGGCCTGCGCCTGCGGCTCGACCAGTTGCGCTTGAACGCCCCCGCGCGCAAGGCCACTATCAGCCTGCTCATGTGCGACCTGGATGATTTCAAGGACATCAATGACACCTACGGCCACCTGGCTGGAGATGAGGTGCTGATCGAGGTAGCCAGACGCCTGCGCAACAGTATCCGTGACGACGATACGGCTGCGCGGCTGGGTGGAGACGAATTCGCGGTACTACTCAACAACGGTGACAAGGCGACAGTAGACTTGATCGCTCAGCGCATCCTCGACAGCATGGCGCAGCCATTCCATGGCAGCTTTGGCGCGGGCAGAATCACGATGTCAATCGGCATTGCCACGCTGCCCGTGGAACAGGATCCACAGCTGGCGATGAACGCCGCCGACGCTGCCCTCTACCGCGCCAAACACGCGGGCAAGAATTGCAGCGTCAGGGCTCCGGCCTGAACTTAGACTTATACTTCCTCGGGCGCCTTGCAGCGCGGATCGCTGTTCTGGACGTTCTCGATCATCTCGCGCGTGAAGGCGAGCGGGTCGCAGCCATGGCCCGTCTCGCAGACGAAATCCCATTTCGGCTCGGCCTTCACGTGACACCCGAAGCAGTTGCCGCCAAAGCGGTTGATCACATCGGTAAAGCCGCGGCTGACGATCTTCGAGCCCGCGTCGCTGACCTCCAGTTCAAAGAACTCCCAGTCATTGGTCACCGGGCTGGTGCCCGGGGCCTGCTTCACCATGACCTCTGTCGGCACCAGTTGCAGCACAGTACCCGTCGGATACTGGCCGCCGTCGGCGGAATTGGCGACAGCGAGTGTGGCGTCCAGATTCCCCAGCAGATTGTCGACAAATAAGCCGCGCACGGCCGTCATGGCGGTCAGACAATCGAAGCTGGTTTCATCCGCCAGCAGTGGCTGCTCTGATGCGGCCTTGAGCTGCGTCGCGCCAAGCCCGAGCGAGAGAACCGCTATGCCAAGCGCCGCGCCGAAGCGCAGGCGTGAAAAGTGGGCTTTTACTGAAGGTTTTGACGAGGGCTTGAATGAAGAGTCGGTCATGTGAGATTCCTTTTATTGGGCACTATTATTAGTGGTCTGTGCGATTGTATCGTGTGCGACATACTTAATCTACTGATCAACCACCGACTGTAGATGAGCGAGAAACTCATCGAGCTGCTTCTTCAGAAGAACGCCTTCCTGCAGCGGATATCCGGCACGCTTGAACAATTGCTCGGGGATACACGCACACTTTTTGCGCAGTGCCTTGCCCTTGGCCGTGAGCACCACATTGACGACGCGCTCGTCCTGATCCGCCCGCTGACGCTCCAATACCCCCAGCAATTCCAGGCGCTTGAGCAATGGCGTCAGCGTATTGGTGGCCAGTTGTGCCCGACTGCCAATGTGGGAGACCGAGCAAGGCGCATCCTCCCACAGGATCATCAGCACGATGTATTGCGGGTAGGTCAGCCCCAGGGGTTCAAGCAGCGGTTGATACAACCTCGTCAGCAGGCGTGACGCTGCATATAGAGGAAAGCACAGTTGCTTGTCGAGCTGCAGATAGTCAGTATCGGTCGTCATGGTTGCCTTGTGGACATTCTCTTTTTGGAGAGCGGGAAGAGTATAAACACTCCCGGTGCCAGGCGCACCGGGATTGTCATCGCACTCACAACCATCGAACAAGGCCAGCAGCGGATTTTCAGGCAAAAAAAAAAGCCCGGGGGATACCCGGGCCTCTCTTCAATCGATATAACTCTTCGCTTACTTCTTGCGGATCGCTTACTTCTTGCCGAAGGTCGACTTGGCAACAGTGCTCTGCAACGCGCCTTTGTCAGCATCGGTAATGGTGCCAGCGGCCAGCAGGCTGTTCAGGGTCTTGCCCACACAGCTGGTGTACTGACCATGATTTTTCGCACCCACTTTACACTGAACCGACGCGGCGGTAGTGATGTCGGCGATGGTCAATCCATTGGCCTGCAAGGTGTTGACGACGCTTGAACCATTGCCGTCGATGGAGACTGTGGCTGACAGGTCGGAATTGTCATTCTGGTCTGCATTGTTGCCTATGCCGTCGCCGTCAGTGTCAGCGGATTCGCTGGCATTGTTCGGGAATACGTCGCTGTTGTTGCCAACACCGTCGCCGTCAGAATCGACTGATTCAGTGGCATCGTTCGGGAAGGCGTCTTCGTCATCGGGGACGCCATCGCCATCAGCATCTGCCGTGGGAATCTCGCCTGAAAGTGAATCAATACGACCGCCGTATTGCCACTCCTCATACTGGCCGGTCTGGTAGTTGTAGATCCAGTCATAATTCCAGACCTGACCTGTCAGACTTCCGCTGTCAATGTCGGCCTGTGTCGGAAACTGCGGGAACGAATTGACATCAAGAACGAGATTCAGCGCGTTGCTGTAGAAATAAAGGTGAGCTTGCTTTTGTTCGTTGATTTGACCGTCATACGTTTGCGTATAGATGCCAAAGTAAACTTGCTCGTGATCATTGTAGGTATATTGATAGTCAACCTCATAGTTCCCGGCGTAGCTATGGCTGTAGGTCAGACCCGTCTCATCCACGGCGACCAGTGATGAGTGCACCAGGGTTCCATTAGCATCGAAGACTGTCACTTCGATGGACTGAATGTTGTTGTACCACTCCGACTGGGAGTGCGTGTAGCCGTAGTAGTCGTTATAGTTGTAGGAGTAAGAATAGTCCGGAGAAGTGGTATCTGCTTCATAGATGATAGTCGCCACATAGCGATCACCTTGCTCGACGTCATTCAGCGTGTTGGAGTTGGTTGAGTTGTTGTAGGTGTAGTCGACCACGCCTGACACGGTGAACTCAGCGGCGAGAGTTGTCTGTGTCGCTGCCATGCTCAATGCGCCGATCGCGAATGCCAATTTAGTTTTGTTCAAATTTTAGCCCCTTTTAAAATTGTATGACTATCCCTCATGCCCATGCATGGCGGGAAACTGTCTGGTTCCGGAATTTTTTTGATATCCGCCATACTGAACTGACAGATGGCACGCACGGTATCACAACGGAGAAATACATATCGCTGATCATATGGAAATATATCGAGTACTCTTTCCATACTGGGGTATTTTCAAGTAAGCTGATCAACAAATGATCATGTTTCGAGGTGTGACGGGTTCTACGGGAAGAAATTCAGCATCTTAACTATCATGCTATGGTCGAAATTCCGTCCAGCAATTCCAGCACCAACTCCGGAGGGCGGCAGATTCTGCCCCCATTCGCGGTAACCACAATGGGACGATTAAGCAGAAGCGGATTGGCAGCAAGCGCTTCCAGCAACTGTTCGTCACTGAGTGCCGGATCCTCAAGAGACAAATCACCATACAACTTTTCTCCGTCGCGCAACAACGCCCGTACAGGCAGCCCCACACGCGCCACCAGATCGCGAAGCGCTTCCTTGTCGAGCGGCGTCTGCACATAGTCAATGACACGCGGCTCGATGCCTGCGCCGCGAATCAGTGCCAGCGTGGCACGAGACTTACTGCAGTGGGGATTGTGATAGAGAGTGATATCCATGGCCAAACCTCCACAGCACGCCGACGATGGCCATATTCACTATCGCCAGTCCGGCTATCATGGGTAAAAGAAAATCGGTGCCGCCCACCGTCATCAACCACGCCGCCAGCATCGGCGCCAGTGCCTGGGCCAGCAGAGTTGGACGTGCGAGGCGGCCCATGACCTGAGCGTAGCGATCCGGCCCGAAAAGGACAAGCGGCACGGTACCCCGTGCGATGGAGAACACGCCATTGCCCGCGCCGTACAACACAATCGCCACACCCATGATGGAGAAGCCAGTAGCCAGTAGCGTCATGCCGATGGCGATCAGGACGACGGCAAAGGTGAGAGTCCACAAGGGATGATGACGCCCCCGATTGGACATCTCCGCTATTCTGCCAACCACTTGCGCGGGACCAATCAATGTTCCCAGCAGAACCGCCGTCTCCAACGTGACGCCGTGCGTCTGCAGCAGTGTCAGCAAGTGAATCGTCAGGATCGAAAAGCTGGTCCCGGCCATTACGAAGACACCGGAGACGATCAGAAACAGCCGCCGTTCGTGGGGCGACAACGCAAGAGTCGTCACTGCCCTCACCTCACCAGGCAATTCAACTCTGGGTAGATGACGCGGAATCATCGTCAGCACCAGCGGCAGACAGATCAGCAACTGAATCGCTGCATAGGCAAAGAATGCTCCACGCCAGCCCAGGTGGGCGGCGAACCAGGCCGAGAGCGGCCAGCTGATAGTGCTGGAGAATCCCGCCCACAAGGTCAGCCCGGTTATAGCGGAGCGCGCACGCTCGCGATAGATCTGCCCGAGCGTGGCAAAGGCGGCGTCGTATAATCCCGCGTCCATGCCCATCCCGATGATGACCCAGCCAGCGATGAAAACAGGCAGCGTCGGCGCGAGACCAGCCACCACCAGCCCGGCAGCGAGCAGCGGGCTGGAGACGGCCAGCACGAAGCGCCCTCCACGTCGATCTATGGTGTCGCCGACTCGCGGCGAGACAATTCCCGATACCAGAAGCCCAACCGACAAAGAGCCGATGATCCACGGCAGCGGCCAGCCGGTATCGGCGAGAATAGGAGCCGCCACCACTGTCAGCAGATAGAACGAACCACCCCACGCAAATATCTGCACGATGCCTAGCGCGCAGACCACCGCCCAGCGCGGCCTTGCGTCACTTGCGTGGCTGCTCAAAGGGCCGCCTGCAGAGACACGCGCTTGCTCAACTCCTCGGCCGACTCCTTGCGCTCGCTGTAGCGGTCCGTCAGATAGCCAGACACGTCGCGCGTGAGCAGCGTGAACTTGATCAGCTCCTCCATCACATCTACCACACGGTCATAATAAGGTGAGGGTTTCATACGATCGTTGTCGTCGAATTCCTGAAAGGCCTTGGCCACAGAGGACTGGTTAGGAATGGTGAGCATGCGCATCCAGCGCCCGAGCACGCGCAGTTGATTCACGGTGTTGAAACTCTGCGAGCCTCCGCACACCTGCATCACCGCCAGTGTGCGGCCCTGAGTCGGACGCAGTGCACCAAGGGCGAGAGGAATCCAGTCAATCTGCGCCTTCATCACCGCACTCAT
>JACCEA010180343.1_pt1 | contig 10645 bp, 10 predicted proteins | sample 7449851 | NCBI WGS metagenome assembly JACCEA01 (sample SAMN15323453, study PRJNA562643) | freshwater metagenome | isolation source: river surface water | place: USA:Blue River Watershed | collected 2017-08-18 | reverse complement strand
TGCGGCGCACGAGCGCCTCGTCGTCGGGCTTCGACATGGCGGCGGTGAGCACGCCGTTGATGACGTAGAGGCCGATGACGTTGGCCTTGCGGGCGATCTCCGCGGGAAGGGCGGCGACGGCCTCGTCGGTGATGATGGAGGCGAAGGGATCGACGTAGGCGAAGCCGAGGGACTCGGCGTAGAGGCGGCAGGCGTCGTCCTTGGGGATGAATTTCTGATCGAGCAGGGCGAGGACGAGCGGAAGCCCCTCCCCGTGTTCCTTCATCAGGCCGGCCAGCTCGTGATGGTAGTCGAAGAGCGGGGACGCCTTGAGCAGATTACCGAAAGTCCGGTCAGTCTTTTTTGCCACGACGCTTCCTCCGGTTTTCGAACATTTTTCCGATCTCGGCCTGGTTCAGTTTTTCCATGGCGAAGGAGCCGGCGTTGCGCTCCTGCTCGAGCTCTCCGAGGAGCTCGGTCAGCGAGTAGCGGATCTCGTGGATCCGTCGCAAGGGCGGCCGCGCGGCGGGGACGGGGGGCGGGGAATCGGCGGGTCGCATGGGGCGGGGTCAGGCTGCGGGAGGGGCGTCTTCGTCGGAGGTGAGCAGGGCGCGCAGGGAGGCGAGGATCTCCTCCTTGGGCGTGTCCTTGCGGATGTAGTGGTCGGCGCCGGCCGAGATGGCGTCCTCAACGGTCTGCCGGTTCGCGAGGGAGGTGAGCATCGCGGCGGGGTTTTCGTAGCCCGCGGCGCGCAGGCGGCGAAGGGTCTCTATGCCGTCCATGCCGGGCATGTTGACATCGAGGAGCACGAGCGAGGGCGGGGGGGAGATGGACGGGTAGATCGCGAGCGCCGTCTCGCCGTCCTCCGCTTCGTGCACCCGCACGGGGCCGAGGCCACGGACGACGAGGGAGAGGTAGCGGCGGACGTGCGGCTCGTCGTCCACGATCAGGATGTTGCCTGCGGAGCTCATGCGGGGGATATGGGTAGGTGAAAACTGAATACGCAGCCGCCCTCGGGCTGGTTGACCGCCTCGACGCGGCCGTGGTGGGCCTCGATGATCTTGCGGCAGATCGCGAGGCCGAGCCCGGTGCTTTTCTCGCCGCCGGTGGGCCGGGACGAGAGCCGGCCGAAGTCCTGGAAAAGCCGGCCGCGCTCGGCGTCGGGTATGCCCGGGCCCTGGTCGCGCACCGAGAGGACGGCGGCGGGGGCCGGCGCCCCGGCCAGGTCGACGCGCACGGAGACCAGCGAGCCGGGCGGCGAGTATTTGACCGCGTTGCTCAAGAGATTGTCGACGACCTGGCGGATGCGGGCCGCGTCCAGGGCGACGACGGGCGACGCGGAGTCCGCCTCCAGCCGGATGCGCGTCGACTTGCGCGCCGCCTCGATCGAGGCGAGTCGTATCGCCTTGTCCGCGAGTTCGCGCAGCGGGACGGGCGCGAGCGAGAGCTTCAGTTCGCCCGCCTCGATGGTGGCGATGTCGAGCAGTTCGTTGACGAGATCGAGCATCGACTGGCTCGCGCCATGGATCGATCCGACGATGTCGGCCTGTTCCGGGTTGAGCGGGCCGATGGAGGGCTCTTGCAGGAACTCCGCCAGCCCGCGGATCGAGGCGAGGGGGTTGCGCAGATCGTGCGCGCACATGCCGAGGAACCGGTTCTTGGCCTCGTTGGCCTGGCGCAGTTGCGCGGCGTAACGGCGATTTTCCAACTGCGTGCGGATGCGCGCGAGGGCCTCCGCGGCGCGGAAGGGCTTGGGCAGGTAATCCGCGCCGCCGGCGCCGAAGCCCGCGACGACGTCCTCGGACTCGGACTTCGCGGTGATGAACAGCACCGGGGCGCAGGCGGCCCCATGAGTGGCGCGCAGCCGGCGGCAGGTCTCGAAGCCGTCTATCCCCGGCAGCATGACGTCCAGCAAAACGAGATCCGGGAGAAAATCCGCGTAGGTCTTGAGCGCATCCTCGCCGGAGCCGACCGACCGAAAAACGGAGCCTTCGTTTTTCAAGATACCTTCCAGGATGCGGATGTTCATCCGGTCATCGTCCACCACCAGGATTTTTGCGGCGGGAAAAGGGTCTCGGGAGGCGGACATGAAACGAAGTGCGAAAACTGGTAGGCGGATGTATCGACGCATCAATCGTTCTTTGCGCATTTGCGTCCTCGTTCCGCTTCGCGGGCGACCGCGTGCGGTCCGGGATGCCTTGCCCGGGACGCGAAACACGAGTCCTGCGCCATCCGACTGCATTTCCGTGCGGCCAAGCCGGCCCGGCCTTACCACGTATCACCAATTACGGATATGTTGATATTCCACTTGCGGGGATGCGTTGGCAGGGGCTTCTTCGCGTCTCTTCAATCACCATGGCCAACACCTTTGTTTTCTCCTCCGAGTCCGTAGGCGAAGGGCACCCCGACAAGGTTGCCGACTTGATCTCCGACAGCGTCCTCGACGCCTGCCTCGCGTTCGACAAGACGGCGCGCGTCGCCTGCGAGACGTTCGTGAAGTCCAACGTCGTGGTCGTGGGCGGCGAGATCACCCTGCCCAAGTTGCAGGACAAGAAAACCGGCAAGACCAAGCCCATCGAGACGGTCATCAACCTCGGCCAGATCATCCGCGACGCCATCCGCGAGATCGGCTACGTGAACGACGACGACGTTTTCCACGCCGACTCCGTATTCATCAACAACTACCTCACCGCCCAGTCCGCCGACATCGCCCAGGGCGTCGACGCCAAGAAGGCCGAGGGCAAGAAGACCTCCGAGCAGGGCGCCGGCGACCAGGGATTGATGTTCGGTTTCGCCTCCGACGAGACCGAGGAGCTCATGCCCGCGCCGATCATGTTCGCGCACCGCCTCGGCCGCGAGCTCACCGCCATCCGGAAGGGCCAGCGCAAGGTCAAGGCGGCCTGGCTCCGCCCCGATGCCAAATCCCAGGTCTCCGTGCGCTATGTCGAAGGCGTGCCGACCGAGATCGTCAACGTCGTGATCTCCACGCAGCACGCCGCGGGCGTTTCCCACGCCGAGATCGAGTCCTTCCTGATCGAAAACGTCATCAAGAAGGTCATCCCCGCGCAGCTCCTCAACAAGAAGACCGAGTTCCTTATCAATCCGACCGGCAAGTTCGTCATCGGCGGACCGCAGGGCGACTCCGGTCTCACCGGCCGCAAGATCATCGTCGACACCTACGGCGGCTGGGGCCGTCACGGCGGCGGCGCCTTCTCCGGCAAGGATCCGTCCAAGGTCGACCGCTCCGCCGCCTACATGGGCCGCTGGGTCGCGAAAAACATCGTCGCCGCCAAACTCGCCAAGCAGTGCGAGGTGCAGTTCGCCTACGCCATCGGCCATCCGAACCCCGTCAGCGTCTACGTGAACACATTCGGCACCGGCGTCGTCGCCGACGAGCTCATCACCGAGGCGATCCAGCAGGTCTTCTCCTTCAAGCCCGCCGACATCGTTAAGCAGCTCGACCTGCTCCGCCCCATCTACCGTCAGACGACCAACTACGGCCACTTCGGCAAAAAGGATCTCCCCTGGGAGCAGACCACGAAGGTCGCCGCCCTCCAAGCAGCCGTGAAGAAACTCGCCAAATAAGTCCCTTTCAAAATGAGCAACTCCCCCCTTCCTCCCTCCGCCGCCGGCCAGGATTACCACGTCGCCGACATCAAGCTCGCCGACTGGGGCCGCAAGGAGATCGCCATCGCCGAGCACGAGATGCCCGGCCTCATGGCCGTCCGCAAAAAGTTCGGCCCGTCCAAGCCTCTCGCCGGCGTCCGCGTCACCGGCTCGCTGCACATGACGATCCAGACCGCCGTCCTCATCGAGACGCTGGTCGCCCTCGGCGCCAAGGTGCGCTGGGCCTCGTGCAACATCTTCTCCACCCAGGATCACGCCGCCGCCGCCATCGCCGCCACCGGCGTGCCGGTCTTCGCCTGGAAGGGCGAGACCCTCGAGCAGTATTGGGACCTCACCTGGAAGGCCATCGTCGGCCCCGACGGCCAGGGCCCGCAGCTCGTCGTCGACGACGGCGGCGACGTCACGCTCCTTCTCCACAAGGGTTTCGAGCTCGAGAAGGGTAGCGACTGGGTGAATACGCCTTCCGGCTCGCACGAGGAGCAGGTCATCAAGGACCTCCTCAAGAAGATCCACGCCGAGGATCCCCTGGTCTTCACTCGCCTGGTCAAGGACTGGCGCGGCGTCTCGGAGGAGACCACCACCGGTGTCCACCGCCTCTACCAGCTCCACGAGCAGGGCAAGCTCCTCGTTCCCGCGATCAACGTGAACGACTCCGTGACCAAGTCGAAGTTCGACAACCTCTACGGCTGCCGCGAGTCGCTCGCCGACGGCCTCAAGCGCGCCACCGACGTCATGATCGCCGGCAAGGTCGCCTTCGTGGCCGGCTACGGCGACGTGGGCAAGGGCTCCGCCCATTCCCTCAAGGGCTTCGGCGCCCGCGTCATCGTCTCCGAGATCGACCCCATCAACGCCCTCCAGTGCGCGATGGAAGGCTTCGAGGTGAACACGATCGAGAGCACGCTCGGCAAGGCCGACATCTACGTCACCACCACGGGCAACAAGGACATCATCACCCTCGAGCACATGCGGGCGATGAAGGACCAGGCCATCGTCTGCAACATCGGCCACTTCGACAACGAGATCCAGGTCGACCGCCTCAAGAAGGCCCCCGGCGTGAAGCACGTGAAGATCAAGGACGGCTACGACGCCTACACCTTCGGCGACACCGGCCGCACCATCTACCTCCTCGCCGAGGGCCGGCTCGTGAACCTCGGCTGCGCCACCGGCCATCCGTCATTCGTGATGTCCAACAGCTTCACCAACCAGACTCTCGCCCAGCTCGATCTCTGGAAGAACAAGGACACCTACGCCGTCGGCGTTTATCGCCTGCCCAAGCACCTCGACGAGGAGGTCGCCCGTCTCCACCTCGAAAAGATCGGCGCCGTGCTCACCAAGCTCACGCCCGATCAGGCGCAGTATCTCGGCGTGTCCGTCGAAGGCCCGTATAAGCCCGAGCACTACCGCTACTGAGCGGACGGGGTTCTTCATCCCTTGGGCCGGCCTGCGTTTCGCGGGCCGGCTTTTTGTTTTCAACCCCCGCGCGGCGTCGCCCGTCTTCGCGAGGGCGTCGGTCTGGGTATATCGGGATCGCCGCCGACCACGTGGAGTCGGCGGCCTCCTCCGCGCTCGATCCGGAGATAAAGCACTCCGGGACGCGCGCTCCGTGCGCCTGCCCAGTCTCGACTCTAGCGCCGCCGGCTTCGTCTGCCCGTCCGCGTCGTCCATCCTCGTCGCTTTCCTGTATTTTCTCCGTGCCCATCCGCGGAAACCGTGGTTAACCGTTCTTTTTCAACCCTACCTCCTACCTCCTATGGGACGCCAATGGCTTCACGCGAAACGCGCCATCGTTAACAACAAGAAGGGCCAGATCGTCGGCAAACTGGTGAAAGAAATCACCGTCGCCGCCAAACTCGGAGGCGGCGACATCGCCGCCAACGCCCGACTTTTCGCCGCGGTGGAGAAGGCCAAAAAGGCCTCCGTCACCCGCGACGTCATCGAGCGCGCCATCCACAAGGGCGCCGGCACCGGCGGCGAGAAGACCGACATCACCGCGGTCACCTTCGAGGGCTACGCCCCACACAAGGTCCCCGTCGTCGTCGAGTGCTACACCGACAATGTCCAGCGTCTCGCCCCCGAGATGCGCGTGCTCTTCAAGAAGGGCATCCTCGGCACCACCGGCTCCAACAAGTTCCTCTTCGACCACGTGGGCATCGTCGAGGCCCACACCCCCGCCGCGGCGCCCGATCTCGAGGCCGCCGCCATCGAGGCCGGCGCGAACGATTTCGCCCCCCTCGGCCACGCCGAGAACGATGACATCCCCGCCGAGGGCGTCAGCGGCGCCCGCTTCCTCTGCGATCTCACCTCCATCCACGCCGTCGCCACCTGGCTGAAGGCCAACGGCTGGACCGTCGTCACCTCCGAGATGGGCTACATCGCAAAGCAGTATCCGGAACTCAACGACGAGCAGCGCGCCGAGGTCGGCGATTTCCTCCACGCCCTCGAGGACAACGACGACGTCCAGCGCGTCTGGGCCGCGTTCCGCTAAGCGCGCTCCCGCCCCTTCCGTTCTCCGGGTCGTCCCTTCCGGCGGCCCGGCTCAGGCGGGCTTGCGGCCGCTGGCGAGCAGGGTCTCGAAATGCGGCGCCTGCTCCTCGCGGGCGACGCCCACGACCTCCACGGATTGAAAGCCGGCGCTTTCGAGGAATCCATGCAGCGCGTTCTCGGTGAAGCCGAGCCAGACGTCCGCGTAGAGTTCCCGCGCCTTTTCAAACGAGTGCTCCCTGAGATCGAGCACGAGGAGCTGGCCGCCGGGACGCAGGATGCGGAAAGCCTCGGACACCGCGGCGCCCGGGTGCTGCGCGTGGTGCAGGGCCTGGCTTAGGATCGCGAGGTCGACCGAAGCGTCGGGCAGCGGCACCTCCTCGATGTCGCCCAGCTTGTAGGCCAGGTTGCCGAGCCCGTTTTTTTCGGCGAGGGCGGTGCCCACTTCCACCATCTTGGGCGAGCGATCGATGCACCACACCTGGCGGGCGCGGCGCGCGAGCAGCTGGGAAATGAGGCCTTCGCCCGCTCCCAGATCCGCGATGTCGATCGCGGGCGCGAGCCGGAGCGCGAGGTGGCCGATGGCCTCCCACGAGCGCCCGGGACAGTAGTTTTTGCCCAGACGCCCCGCGATCAGGTTAAAGTATTCCTCCTGGGTGGCGCGCCGCCGGGCGAGGGCGCGCGCGAGGCCGGCGCGATCGGCGACCAGTTCGGGCTGCCCGGCGACCGCCTCGGTGGCGGAGCGCAAAAACGAAAGCGTGGCCGCGGGCAGGCCCTGACGGAGACTGTAGTAGGCGCGTTTGCCGTCGCGTCGGTCGTTCACCAGCTCCGCGGAGCGCAGCAGCGCGAGCGAGGATGAGATGCGGGACTGCGCCATTCCCAGGATGTCTTGCAGCTCGGCGACCGACAACTCCTCGCGGAGCAAAAGGGCGAGGATGCGAAGGCGGGTGGGGTCGGCGACAAGTTTAAGGGTATCCCAGGAAGTGTTCACGTGTGTGCCTCGACCAAGGAAAGAGCGGAGCCCGGCCGACTTGTTCAACGCCTATCGTGCGAGCCGCCCCCGACCGACGCACATGCACACGCCGCTTTCGGCCTTCTGCTCCGTTTTATCCGGCCCTGGACTAGTCTGCGCCCCCCAGTTGCATGAAGAAAAAACCCCGTAGAGTTATGGGGGTAAAATCTGTAAGGTGATCGTAAGCGTTCGCGCTTACTCCCATGCATTCTGTTTTTTTCCTTTTGGCCGGTGTGCTCCTCCTATGCTGGCCTACCGCATGGATTTGTCGAAACCGCGTGCGTTTTTTGCCGATCGAAAACCTGATCGAGCGTCCCGCGCTGGTGAGCAGCTGGCTCAGCCATGTGGTGTGGTGGAATCTTATCCGCGCCTGGTTCGGTGTCTGGCTCCTCCGCGCGGCCGAGGTTGATCTGCTCGGAAACGCCGCCCGTCATCAACTTATCATCGGATACAACGGCGTCGTCCAATTGGTCGGCTTGGTGTTGCAGATGTTTTTTTACCGCACCCGCGACAATGAGGTGCCGCTTCCCGTCTCCTACGGCTTTGGTGTTTTGCTCGCCATTTTGCCGCCCAGCATCGCCTTGCCCGCCGTCGTGCTCGGCGTGGCGACCAGCATCGCCTGCCGCAGTTTTTCCATCGGGTGGGCGGCTTCCGGTCTGCTGGTGGGCGTGTTGGGCTTCTTGCTCGCTCTCTCCAAATACCAACTGCTCAAGGCCGGTCTGCTTTTTGCCGCGCCCTTGCTGGCGGTCATAGGCACCAACCGCCAATTCGTCGTGCCCGTCTGGCAGGGCGTCCGCCACGGCCACCCCGTCGCTTCGCCCTACTCATCCCGCCTCCGTTGAGACGGCGCGGCGAGACCGGGCGCACGCTTCGTCGCCCGGAGTAAACACAGGGGGTCGAGCTCGTCTCGATTTACGCCAACGGCTCTATTTCCTCACTTCCGCCGTCTTCGGACAAAAATCCGCCGCGAGAAATTCCGATACCGAACCCCGGCACGAACGATTTACGGCCATGCGCGTCCGGCGTGCTGAACGCGCGGGGGGATGTTCCTGCCTTGGTGGCGCTTTGCCGGCTTCTCCACGCCGTATCCCGCGGCACAAATCGGGCCTTGGCAGGCTTGGGGATCGTTTTGCCGCGGCTGTTTTAAAATATGCCGCGGAGATTCGAGGATATGCCGCACGCATAAAATCATTTTGCGCAGGCATATAAAAGCAAATGCATCCGTTTTACGACTTGCATTTGGTTAATGAGGTTTGATTAGGGTATTTACGTATCTCCCTTTCCGCATCCTTGGGGATGCGGTTGATGGGGAGCATGATCCAAAAACATCCACCCCGTAATAACCCATGTCCGATCAACCTATCCCGACCGCCGCCGATGACTCCGATCCCGAGAAGGCCCGCCGTAATTCCGAAATTCGCGAAGCCGTCCTCGATGAGGTGACCCTGGCGAACGATGTCGCCATCGCCGGCCGCAAGCCGGAATACCTAAGCCGCCTCCTGGAAGACGCCCTCGAGGAGCCGCAGCTGGTCGATTTGGAGGAGGCCGTGAAAACCGTGCGCGGCCTGATCACCACCGTCGGCGGCAAACGTAGCGACACCCGGCACTCGACGCGCGAGCAAAACAAACTTCGCGACGCCCTGCTCATTCAGCTGGGGGTGCGCGCCTTGGCGAAGAAGGTATACGAACGCGGGAATCCGCGTCGCGCGGACTACTACATCGGCAAGCAGGTGGACAAAAGCCGCGCCTTCCTTTGCCAGGTCTCGGAATCCATGATCACCCACGCCAAGACCGACCCGGTGCTCAAGATCTCCCCGCGCCTGTTGACCGCCTTCCAGGGGGGCGTTCGACGCCTATATGGCCGAGCGCAACAACCAGACCGACAAGCGAACCGAGGCCTCCGAGGAGATACAGGCCCTGTCCGAGGCGGCCAAGGAACTGGCCGTCCTGCGGCGCGCCGTGCAATACGCGGCCGACGCCACCTGGCCGGCGCGCGAAAAGCTTCACGCCCCGATTCGCCGGGAGTTCAGGCTCCCGATCAATCGCGGCCTGGTGTAAATCGACGAGGGCCCGACCGGGCCATGCCGCACCCGGCGAGAGGCGAGGGGATGAGCGGGCGGATTTCGCCCCCGCGCCCCTCGCCGCGCCGGGTGTTTTGTTTGGTCGCCGCCCGAGCGTTGGCGGCCCCCTGGGTTCAGGCGTCGCGCCTGCCGTGCTTATCGACGCGGCCCCCGACGCGGCGACCTCCGCCCATGCAGGCGCCCGGCCGGACACGTTTCGTGAAAAAATTACGGCTTCAGTTCAAAATGAATTGAAATCGCCTAAAAACTGCGTCGGTCTCCCCGGCAGTGAGCTCCGGAGTCCTCTCATCCCGCAGTCGGTCTGTGTCCGCGCATCGGACGTTTCTCCGGCCGTCCTCTTTCGACTCCCGTGGCTAAAGCCTCCGTCCTTCTTTCGTCCGATTCTCAGGATCTTCGGTCCGCTGGCGCTCCGTCCATGCCAGGCCTCGGCGCGTTCGAGGCGGAGGTGGTGGCGGTCTTTGCCGATCTGGTCGTTCTCCTCGGCCTGCCGAAATCGATGGGGGAGATCTACGGATTGGTGTTTGCGTCGGCGGAGCCTCCCACCTTCGCGGATATCGAGCAAAAGCTGGGCTTGAGCAAGGGCTCGGTCAGCCAAGGGCTTCGGGCTTTGCGCGAACTGGGCGCGGTCCGCGAAGCGGATGCTCCAGGAGAAAAAGGGCTTGGCGAGCCGGCCGGGCGTGGTCCGCGCGAAGGGCAGGCCAAGCCGGCGGGTGTGGACGGCGACATGGGCGCGACCGGCACGCGGGCCATACGCTGGCAGGCGACCACGGAACTGCGCCAGTTGATCGGCACTCTTTTGCGCGAACGCCTCACGCCCTACCTGGGGCGCCAGGATCAGCGAATGGACAGCGCCGAGGCGGCCTTGGAGCGCCAGGCGCCGGAGCTTTCCGCCAAGCATTACAAGCTTCTCAAAAAGCGCCTCGAGAAGCTTCAATCCTGGCAATCGCGCGCCCGCACCGTGCTCCCCGTGATCGGGAAGCTCCTCTGAGGCCTCCCCCTCGTCTCTTCGCGTCGTTCACCCTTTTTCGCTTCAAACCCAACATATCCCCATGAAAGCAGTCATCCTCGCCGGCGGCCTTGGCACGCGCATCAGTGAAGAAACCCACCTCAAGCCCAAACCCATGGTCGAGATCGGGGGAAAGCCGATCTTGTGGCATGTGATGAAGATCTATTCCGCGCACGGGATAAACGACTTCGTCATCTGCGCGGGTTACAAGGGCTACGTCATCAAGGAGTATTTCGCGAATTACTTCCTCCACATGTCGGACGTCACCTTTGACATGAAGGACAACCGCATGGAGGTGCATCACCGTCGTTCCGAGCCTTGGCGCGTGACGATCGCGGACACCGGCGACGCGACCATGACCGGCGGCCGCCTCAAGCGCGTGCGCGAATATCTGGGCGACGAGACCTTTTGCTTCACCTACGGCGACGGGGTGGGGGATGTGAACATCACCGAACTCGT
>JACCEA012053220.1_pt1 | contig 10647 bp, 14 predicted proteins | sample 7449851 | NCBI WGS metagenome assembly JACCEA01 (sample SAMN15323453, study PRJNA562643) | freshwater metagenome | isolation source: river surface water | place: USA:Blue River Watershed | collected 2017-08-18 | reverse complement strand
CCTCGCCGGTCACTGCTCCGCCTGGGGGTAATGACCAGCGCACTGACGCTGAGCGCTTGCGCAAGTCAGACTCCAGCCCCGACGGTCCCAGCACCGTGTCCGCCCATGCCGAGCCTGCCACCGGTGCTGATGAAGCCGCCTCCCACGCTGTATCTGATCCCGCCAGCGCTCAGATCCCCGTGACTTGTGAGCAATTGGCCAGCGACGCCGCGCAGGCCACGCTCATGGTCTTGTCATTCCAGCGCTGGTATGCGGAGCAAGCCCGAGCCCTGGAGCAGAGCCCGTAGCCAAAGTCCCAAAAAATCGCGGTCCATTCGCTTGACTTGTGTCCCTGCCAGAGCGTTCATGCGGGTATGACATTTCAAACAAGCCATGTATGGCCCCCAGGTTGCTCACCACGCGAGAGGCAGCTGAGCGCCTGGGCTTCACTCCCTGCAGCCTCCAAAAGCTGCGCTGGCAGGACGATGGTCTGCCCATCTTCTAGCAAGTGCTTGCCATTTACTACCGCCTCGAAGACCTGGAGGCCTTCGAGCAACGTGAAGTCAGAATTCTTCTCAGGCAAGTGCTGCAGCACGAGCGGCTCTTCCTATTCGCTCCAAGCTAGGCGTGCCCGAGCTCGTCAAGTTTGGTGGCCATCAGCCCAGTCGAAACCGAGCTCATCACTGCGTTGCACGACCGCTAACAGCTTCAATCAAGCTGTGGTATTTGGGTGCACTGATCGACCAAACCGGCGCCATCAAGGGTGAGCTTAAAAGTGGCGAGTACGAAAGAATTGATGTCGACCGCGTCATCTGCATGCCTGGCTATTACTGTAGGGTGGCTATCGGTGATAAGTTGAAGGGGTAAGCCTTTTGAGTTGAGATAAGGTCAAAGCAGAGTAAAGCGGCTGGCTGATCATTCGAGATATGCCACTGGCGATCAAAGCGCTTGCCATCAGGCTGAGCACCAGTTGCTGGCCGGTGATCATTTCCATCACGATGATGAAGGAAGTTAGTGGGGCTTGTGTGACTGCAGCCAAGAATCCCGCCATGCCTAAAGCGATCAATGTTGGGGCGTTTGGATACCTCAGAAGAGCAGCAAGATCGTTGCCGAGGGCATCACCAATGGCCAGTGAAGGTGCAAATATCCCAGCTGGGACCCCAGACCAAGTTGTCAACCAAGTCGAGGCTATTTTTAAAAAAACATAGGTTTTGGAGACATCATCATGGTTCTCCAGCATGGCTCGAGTGTGCGCGTAGCCGCTGCCAAAAGTAGCTCCGTCGGTACTCAGACCAATGATGGCAATGATCAGGCCGCAAAAGCCAGCAAACAAAATCGGATAAGCCCTTCGGAATTGGTGAATCCAGTAACGTGAATTCGTGCGAAGGGAGTAGATCAGCAGTCTTGCGAAAATGCCACCCAACAGCCCGCTGAGGACAGCCACGGTGAGTCCAGGGAGCAACAATGCAAAGCTGATGAGCTCAATGTTGATAACACCAAAGTAGGTGAAATTTCCGTAGACAGAAACTGACATCAGACCCGCTAGGATGATCGCAGCCATCAGCAGTCCTCTGCGTCGATCTTCGGGGTGGCGCGAGAGTTCCTCTATGGCAAACATTACGCCACCCAAGGGAGTATTGAACGCCGCAGCGATGCCAGCTGCTCCTCCTGCCAGGATCAATCCAGAGTCTTTGATTTGTGAGTTCGCTGAAAGCCAGTGCCTGGCGTTGTGCATCACTCCGGATGCAATTTGAACGGATGGACCCTCACGCCCCGAAGAAAGACCTGCCAGCAACCCCGTTGCGGTGAGTGCCGCTTTGCTAAGGCTGAGTTTGAGTGATACGAAGATAGAACGCTGAATTCTGGGTGTTTGTGGGGACAGCGCTGCCATGACTTGAGGAATGCCGGAGTCCGCAGCCCCCGGCACAAAGCGCCTTGTCAAATAAACAATCCCCATTGTCAAAATGGGTGCCAGTTCAGCGGCACATCAGGCATCAAGAACACCGGCAGGCTATCGGGCAAATCACCCATATCACCCACCGTGCGGATGTCCAAACCCAAGTAAATGGAAACGCCAGTGAGCACCACAATTGTCACAAGGGGAGATGGCACCGCCTTGGTGATGTAAGGCAAGCCATAAATGATGACCAAGCCAGTGGCGGTCATGGCATAAACCTGCCATCCTACGTTTGTCAATTCGGGCAGTTGCGCCATGAAAATCAGGATCGCCAAGGCATTGACAAAACCCGTCACCACCGAGCGAGAGACAAACCGCATCGATGTGCCCAGCTTGATCCAACCAGCCACAACTTGCAGGGCACCGGTCAGGACCGTTGCAGCCAACAGGTACTGCAAGCCATGGTCTTTGACGAGTGAAGCAATGACCAAGGCCATAGCACCTGTCGCTGCGGAGATCATGCCCGGTCTACCGCCTGCAAACGCAATGATGGTGGCAATGGAAAACGAGGCATAGAGTCCCACCTTAGGGTCCAGGCCAGCGATGATGGAAAAAGCAATGGCCTCGGGGATCAAAGCCAGCGCAACCACCAGACCGGCAAGAACATCGTTGCGAACGTTAGAAAACCAGTCTTGCTGGAGAGTTTGAAATGACATGAGTATTTTTTGCCCCAGCATCAGTGGGACTTCAGTATGTATAGAGGATTTACCTTCGCGCGAATGGCGAAGGGAAGACGTCAAAGTATCAGCGGGTGTGTAGCCCGATTGGCGTCAAGGCGGCGTAACGGAGCAAAAGTATCCGCGTGGCATGCCTGAACCCCGAGAGTAAACGGGGCTGTCATAGCGTGAGGACATGCTGCAAATCATGGACCGATTTTAGCGAATCACTGGAGAGGTCCACTTCAGAGCCCTGTGTTGATGTGCTTTCTCGATAGAATTTCATGGAGATTTGGCACTTGTTTATGAAATTCGGGTTCAATGCTCCTGCTCGCACATAAATGTACAAAGAAAAAATTGAGAATTTTTTTTCAATTAAATATAATTTAATTTCATTTAAATTTTAACTATGTTAATTATAAAAGGGGAGTAAATTTGGACTCACTAAGTGCCGCTTTGTCAGTCATGTCGATGCGAGCTGGGGTGTTCTACAGCGGAAACATATGTGGTCTTCACGACTTCGAGAATGATGTTTTCAAAGGGCATTTACACCTGATTGAACGTGGGCCCATCGCCCTGCAAATGCTAGGGCACACAGAGGTACAACTGACCGAACCCACCGTTTTATTTTTGCCAAGACCTAAATGGCACAGACTGTTGACCGATGATGATGCGGGCGCAGATGTGGTGTGCGGCACTATCACTTTAGGCGGGGGTGTAAACAATCCGGTCAGTGCATCACTGCCCGATGTGGTGCTTGTGCCACTATCGGAGCTGTCTGGCGCGGAGGCCTTGCTAAGTCTGATGCGACAAGAAGCGTTTCAAGACCAGCCCGGCCGTCAAGCGGTGCTTGACCGCTTGTGCGAAGTGCTGATTCTGAAACTGCTGCGCCACTGCATGGCTCAGGGCATTGCATCAGGAGGCTTGCTTGCTGGCCTGGCGGATCCAAAACTGTGCAAGGCATTGCTCGCTATTCACGAAGATCCGGCGCAGGAGTGGGATTTGCCACGCCTGGCCTCTACAGCTGGGATGTCGCGTGCGCGCTTTGCATACTATTTCAAGGCCGTGCTAGGCCGTACTCCTGCGCACTACCTGAGCCAGTGGCGCATCCAAACGGCCCAACAGCTGTTGCAGCAAGGCAAAAGCATTCAGCAAGTTGCGCATGCTGTGGGCTATGGAAGTGCTAGCGCTTTCACCCGCGCCTTTGTCCGTGAGGTGGGTATTTCTCCGGGCGTCTGGCTGACGACGGCCACATAAAACTAACACCGACCTAAGGCATGAGACGTTTAGTCAAGTACTTGAGTTTTTGGAGCATGGACTTTTGAAAATTCATACCTAAAATTGATTTAATGATTAATCACTATCTCAGGTATGCCAAGACCCGAAAATCAACACAAATTGACGATTTGGTGCCTTTGCGCTGAGTGGTGCGTGATTTGTCGTGAATTCAAAACCACGTTCTCAAATGTGCAGATGGAGCAGCCTCAACATGATTGGCGTTGGATTGACGTAGAAGATCACGATGAGGCACTTTCTGACGTTGATGTCCAAGGTTTTCCAAGCATTGTTATAAAAAGCGGTGCGAGTCAGTGGTGCTTTGCTGGAACCATCGAACCAAGGATAGACACGTTACTGCGCTTGATAAGAACTTCACTCACTGGCGGGTTGCGACTGACAGCTTTAGAAACGAAACCCTGGCTAGCCTTGGAACAACTCCGATAAAAGACTAGTGAAAACACAATGAGGAAAATAGTCTCAAACCACTCCGGTAAAATTTTTATCGGTCTGTTTATCTTGCTCTTGGCTTTTGGAAATTACTACTACCGCTGGCATGTCAAGCCACCTGTGCCTCAGTACAAAAGTCAATGTGAAAAAGAAATTGCTCAACTGGATCAGGTGATCAAAGACCAATATGGAACCGGTGCACTACGCGTGCTAAATCTACGTGATGATGCAAAAGTGACGGAAGCCGAAATCAGCGTTGCACGAAGTATTCGGCGAAATGCAGTTCAGCTTTTGCAAAACTCCCAAGAAAAACTTTGTCTTGAAGACATGGTCAAAGCAAGACAAGTTATGAAGATGCGATAGCGGTCTTCTAACAATCACTTTTCTCGCCGCACCTTGCGCTTGTCGCGCAAGGTCATGAACTCTTCGGCTGATGTCGGGTGGATCCCGATGGTGGCGTCAAAGTCGGCCTTGGTCGCGCCCAAGTTCAACGCCAGCGCAAGGCCCTGAACGATCTCGGGGGCATCCGGCCCCACCATGTGCACCCCCAACACACGCTGACTGGCGGTGTCGACCACCAATTTCATCAAGGTTTTTTCGGGACGGCCCGACAGCGTGTGGCGCATCGGTTTGAAGCGCGATTCGTACACGTCAATCTCGCCATACTGGGCCAGCGCCGCCTCTTCGCCCAAACCCACCGTTCCAATCGGGGGCTGGCTGAACACGGCCGACGCGACGTAGCCCAGCTGCGCCGCCTGGCGTTGCGGGCCAAACAAACTGCGGGCCACCGCGCCACCTTGCGCCAGCGCAACCGGGGTCAAAGCGATGCCCTCGGTCACGTCGCCCACGGCATGGATGTGCGACACGGCAGTTTGGCCAAATGCGTCCACCTTGATACCCTTGCCCGGATCTGCGCTCAAACCCGCTAAGGCCAGGTTCAGGCCTTCGGTTTGTGGTGTGCGGCCGGTGGCGTACATCACAGCATCGAAGTATTCTGCGCCCGTCACGGCGCCTTGCAGCTGCACCGCAATCTGGCCGTCGGCCATGCGCTCAAGCGACGCGGCCTGGGTTTCGGTCAGGACGCGGATGCCCTTGCGCGCGATCTCTTCGTGCAGGTGCTGCGCCACCGCGCCATCAAAGCCGCGCAGCAACTGCGCACCCCGGTGAATCAGCGTCACTTCGGAGCCCAGGCCGTTGAAGATGCCCGCAAACTCCACCGCGATGTACCCGCCCCCCACCACCAGCACACGCCGTGGCAAGGTGGGCAAATCAAAGGCCTCGTTGGACGTGATGGCGTGTTCGATGCCAGGAATACTGGGCAAGGCAGGCGTGCCGCCCGTGGCGATCAAAACATGGCGCGCCGTGATGCGCTGGCCATTCACGCTGAGCGTGTGCGGGTCTTCAAAACGGGCATGGCCCTGAAAAATCTGCACCCCCGAGTTCTTCAACAAGTTTTCGTAGATGCCACTCAAGCGTGTGATCTCTTGCTCCTTGGCCGCCACCAAGCGGGGCCAATCGAACGAAGCCGGGGGTACGGTCCAGCCAAAACCAGACGCGTCTTCCAGGTCTTCGGCGTAATGCGAGGCCTGCACCAAGAGCTTTTTAGGCACGCAGCCCCGGATCACGCACGTGCCGCCATAGCGAAAGGCCTCTGCAATGCCCACCTTCGCCCCCAAGCTGGCTGCTACACGCGAGGCGCGCACACCACCAGAACCGCCGCCGATCACAAAAAAGTCAAAATCATAGGGCTGCATGCTGTACTCTCATCTATATGTTCATTGGATTCTGACAGGGTCCGCCATGAGTGATGCGTTTGCCTTCGCATGCGGTCAATACCCTGAGACGAATGGTCAAGCCTTGTGGCCCTCGGCCTTATACGATCTCAACTCCTTCAAACACCAACGGGATCACCCATGACACAAGCCTTCATCCAGAACCTGCAGCCGATTGATCACGCCAGTGCACAGGGCGCGCAAAAAGCCATCCTCGACATCGCCTTGTCGCAGGTCGGCTTTATCCCCAACATGTACGCAAATATGGCCAACGTCCCTGGTGTGTTGAGCACCTACCTGCACGGCTACGACCTCTTCCGCAAGCAGTCAGGCCTGAAGCCCGCCGAGCAGGAGGTGGTTTTCCTGGCGATCAGCCAGACCAACGGCTGCAAATACTGCACAGCCGCTCACAGCATGATTGCCGACAAAATGTCTGGAGTTCCTAGCGATGTGCTGCAGGCGATCCGTGCTGGTCAGCCGATTCCTGATGTCCGCCTGGCCGCCTTGTTCGCCCTGACCCAGGATCTGGTGAAGAACTTGGGCCAGCCCTCTCCAGTGAAGGTGCAAGCTTTCCTGGATGCTGGGTTTGACGAAAGCCACCTGCTCAACATCATCCTTGCTGTTGCCGTCAAAGTGCTGAGCAATTATTCGAACCATGCTTTTGGCACAGAAGTGGATGAACGATTCGCTGCTTACAAGGTGGCTTAACGCCGCACGTCATGACACCGTCTCAAATCCCCCCGCGCTTCAGTCGGCAAATGGGTTGCACCCACGAGGATATGTTGCGCTGGTTGCCGACGGCGTTGCCTGGCGCTGATCTAGACATCCTACCGTCAGAAAAAACCTGTTTGGCGCGTTGGGATTGGGGCATATTGACGATACGTTGGGCTGTCTGTCCTCCCAGACAGATTGCCTTGCTTGTAATTCCGCGCATAGACGTGACGTTCGAATACGACGGCGCATCGGACGAGCAGCGATACCAGACCCAGCGCAGGTTTGACCTGGAGACCCAAAGAGGAGGTGGATGATGGCCGACATTCGAGGCGTGGTGTTTGATGCTTATGGCACGCTGTTCGACGTGTACTCCATTGGCCGCAAGGCCGAGCAGCTTTTCCCGGGCATGGGCGTTGCGATCTCTACCGTTTGGCGCGACAAGCAGATCGAGTATTCACGTCTGGTGTCGCTGTCAGATCCCTCGGCACACGGCAGCCGTCATTACCAGTCGTTCTGGGTGTTGACCCGCGCAGCACTAGAGTACAGCCTTGCCAAGCTGGGACTGGCCTATGACCAGGGGAAGGTCGAGGATCTGATGAGAGGCTACGCCACACTGGACGCCTACCCCGAATGCGAGGGTGTGTTGCGCGCCGTCAAGGCAATGGGTTTGCCAACCGCTATCCTGTCCAACGGTTCGCCAGAGATGTTGAGTTCGGCGGCTGAAAGTTCTGGATTGATCCCATATCTGGACCACCTTATCTCGGTGGATAAGGTCAGGCAGTTCAAGACCAGCCCGGTCAGCTACGGACTGGTATCTCAGACACTGAAAATGCCGGTCGAGTCGCTCCTGTTCGTTTCCTCCAACGCTTGGGACGCACTAGGGGCTACTTGGTATGGATTTCAAACCTGTTGGGTGAACCGGCAAGGGTTGCCCTTCGAGAAATTGGGGCCACCACCGCACCACGCATGCCCTGACCTCAAGGGCATTCCCGAAGTCATCCTCGGTCGATGTGTGTAACAGCAAAACCTATGCCGACGCCCGCCAGAAAAACGTTCCTCCAAACCTTGGCTGCTCCGAGCATATTGCTCGGAGCAGCCAAGGTCGCACTTGTCGTAGGCGTCATTCTCAATTCCATCAACCAGGGCCCAGCGCTCTGGCATGGTGCCGAGGTCTCGTGGTGGCATGTGCTACTCAACTTCGCTGTGCCATTTTGCGTGTCGAGTTACAGTGCGGCAAAGAACCAGATGGGGCGCGTCGAGCCCACTGATACCTGAGCCCAGATTTTGGAGACTGTGCATGAGTTATTTCGCATCGCTCCCGGCTGATGCCGGCGTTCGCCACATCTTGGCGCTCAATCCTGCGGCAGGGCAGGCCCTCGTAATGTTCCACACTGCAGCCCTGCGCAACGACGGGCCGCTGACGCCGAAAGACAAGGAACTGATCGCCGCTTACGTCTCGGGTTTGAATGCCTGCCAATATTGTTTCGGGGTGCATTCCCAGACCGCACAGGCGTTCGGTGTACCAGAGGATGTGTTGACCCAGTTGCTGGCCGACGTGGATAACGCTCCCGTTGACGAGAAGCTCAAACCACTGCTTCGCTACGCACGCAAGCTGACGCAAAAGCCTTCGCGGATGACGACAGCGGATGCGCAGAAGGTTTTTGACGCTGGTTGGAATGAGGCCGCGTTGCACGACGCCGTCCTGACCATCTGCCTGTTCAACTTCATGAACCGGTTGCTGGAAGGGCATGGGGTCAAGGGCGACGCTGCTCTTTACGAGATGCGGGGCAAGGCCTTGAAGGAACAGGGGTATGACCCGTTACTGAACTTGCTCAAGAACGAACCTCTCACCCCATCACGTTGACCCGTTCAAATCCGTTCGATTACGCGTTGGGATTTTATGCGTCAACGTTTCGTTCGGGGGGCTGTATGAGTTTTTGCCATAACCAAACCAGCGCGATGGTCGTGTAATTCAGCCACAGAAACCAGGGCGTGTTCCAGGCCAGCCCGTCAAAGCCTGCCTGTGTGAAAGGGTAGAAAACGGGCGAAGGGTAACAGGCGGCGGAGTGGGTAACGACATCGATACCGATGTGAAGCCACCAACCTGCCAGCGGCCACCAGAAATGGCCTTTCCATTTGAGTATGATGAAAGCCACTGCGCTGGCGACGACGGCACTGTGCATGGTGCAGTGCAAATGGTGCGTCAGCGTCTCGACCAATGGCGGCAGTACCGGCTGGTAGCGCGGCAGCGCATGGAAATACGCCTGCATTGCAGTCCAGCCCTCCGGCAGCACGAGTGCGCCAATGGCAATGGGTGTGAGTTGCGCCAAATCTGGCGCCATGGCCAAGCTAACGGTCCATGTCGCCGTGGGGCGTGGCATTGGGCGTTGTCGACCTCGCCAGCGACAGAGCAGTGCTGCCCACAGACCATGTGCAACGATGTCCATGGCTACCTCACTGGCGCAACACGTTCATCCAATGCTGCTGGTCGACGGAGAGTGCCGTGTCAGGCGTGAGCATGGCCGTCGCCAGCGCCGTGCGAATGGCGGCTTCTGGTTCGGGTAAAGGCTGGCTCAACAGCGCATCCAGCAGTTGGGCTGCTTTGCCCAGCGTCTTGCCGTACAGCTCGAATATCCCCGACACGCTGACATGTTGTACTGGGTCGTCCAGCCAGCAGTCGTAGTCTGTGACCAGTCCCACTGTGGCGTAGGCCATCTGTGCTTCGCGTGCCAGGAACACCTCGGGTACGTTGGTCATGCCGACAAGGTGGCAACCGGCCTGGCGCAGAAAGTGGCTTTCGGCCTGAGTGCCCAGGCGTGGGCCTTCCACACAGGCGTAGGTCAGGCCTCGTTGCACGGTGAGGCCCGCGCGCTGGGCGGCTGCCTGCACCGCGTGCACCAGCGCCGCGCTCACCGGCTGGGCGGTGGAGACGTGCGCTGCCACGCCACCGCCGAAGAAGGTGCGCTGCCGGTTCCCTCGGGTCCAGTCGAAATACTGCTCTGGCATAGCCAGGTCGCCGGGTTTGACTTCAATTGCCAGGCTGCCTACGGCAGAGAAGCCGAGCAGCATAGTGGCGCCGGCTTGCTTGAGCGCGAACAAGTTGGCGCGGTAGTTCACCTCGTGCGGCAGCAGGCGGTGTCCCGAACCGTGGCGGGCGAGGAATAGCACCTCGTTATGACGAAACCGCCCTTTGAGAATTTCTCCGGAAGATTCGCCGAAGGGTGTGACGCCTTGGATACGCTGCTGGATTTCCAGGCCGGGCAGTTCATACAGGCCGGTACCTCCGATGATGGCGAGCATGTTCAATCCTCCTGGCGAATGACTTGGTTGGGGTGGTAGTTGGGGCCCGCAGCGATGCGGGAGAAGTAAGACTCATGGGCATCACTGCCAGGTGGCCACTGGGCCAGAAAGCGTTGTTGCACCTCCGAATCGGGAAGTGCAATCGCCAATGCGTCGATGTGAACTGGCTCACACACCACGCCAGCCCGGCTGTTCGTCCCAGTGTGAGGTGTAAGGGCAATGCGGATGAGCAAGCCCGCCGGATCGCCTTGGAAGTTAGGCATACCTGCTGCGCCGTTGTTGAATACCCAGCCCGGTTGTTGCTTGCCTGAGAGCTTGAGGCTTTGGTAAACAGGCAAGCAGGTATGGGTGCAAGCGAAGGCGTCCATGCCCGATGATTCGAACCATTCCCTGACGTGATCGCGGTGTGCCGCATCGGCCAAGTGCTCCTGTGCGAAGCCCCAACCCGCCAGCGACTCGGCATCGCCATGTACGATGCCGATATGCATGTCGCCAACCGATGCCGTCTGCCACATGGGCAAGGCGGCCAGCTCGGCGCGGTGTG
>JACCEA010867685.1_pt1 | contig 10648 bp, 9 predicted proteins | sample 7449851 | NCBI WGS metagenome assembly JACCEA01 (sample SAMN15323453, study PRJNA562643) | freshwater metagenome | isolation source: river surface water | place: USA:Blue River Watershed | collected 2017-08-18 | reverse complement strand
CCCAATATGATTGTTTTATTAAAGTTGGGATTACAGCATTTGTTCTAGCCTGAAAGTCGTTAAATTTTATAGACTTCATTTTGTTGTGAGCCTGAGTTCTTTCTTTTGCTCGTTTAAATGGGTTCTGGTCGGCAAAACCTAATGTTGCTACTGCAACGCCTACAAGTAGTAGTAAAGTTTTTTTCATGATTTATGATGTTTAGTCAATTACAAATTTACATTAAATAATAACGAATAATGGATAAAACTAATTATAATTCAAGTTATTATAGAAGGTTAAACATATAAAGTTTTTAGTTTATCTAACAATCAATTTACTTATGGCTATTCCATATTCGGTATTAAGTTCTACAAAGTACATCCCTTTCTGTAAACCATTCAACTCAATAGTATTAATACCTTTGCCCAACTCTTTTTGCTCAGAATAAACTAAGCTCCCTTTAACATCGGTAATTTTTATGTTTAATACTGATGCTTCTAAAAGGTTAACTTGTATGCTCACTGTGCCATTATTACTTGGGTTCGGATATAGTTTAGTTTCTATGGTATTTTTGTATGTATTTACTCCAGTATTGATGGTAATGTATTCGGCATATTCATGTTTGACCGATTTTATCCATTGGCTCACATTGTTATTATAATTCTCATTGTAATCTTCTGCAATGTTATTCATCAAGTCGTATGTATAGAATATCCTTTCTCCAAATTCATATTGCCAGTTTCCTACAATTGGGTCATACAATTCGTAATACTGATTTATTCTATTCCTTTTTTCGTCGTTAATTAATTGAGTTCTTACGGTGTTAACCCAGTTTGTACCATCATGCGTTTGTTCAATATAAATAGTAGAGCCGTAGTTGTCGGGGTATGTGGTGCTACTTCTATTATCAAGCAACCAGCTATTGTTATCCCATATACTTTCGGTATAAGCATCGGGTTCGTTATTATAAATATCAGTATTGGGGTTGAAATTTATCCAATTGATGTTGTCGACTTTTGTTGATTTGATATAAGCGTTGAGTGTTGTATCGTAATCAAATTCAATGATGGATGATATTACACCTGCTGAGTAATTCAAGCTATCTCGATAAGCAGGATAAACACTGTTAAATCCAGTTCCATAATAAACTAAAATATCGGTTACTTCACCATTGGAAGTATATAAACGTTGTTCTCTGTAATCAATTTCATATTGCATAGTATTAACATTATAAGAGCTATCAACGTATTCTGTTATTTTATCGGTCGTAGAATTCAAATAACTAATGTTGGCTTTAAATGCGAACATAATTTCCCATGTATTATTATTGTATGATTCATATACCCCAGCAGTTTGCATTCCATATACATTATATTCGGCCATGCTTCTGCTTTGAGGAATCCATTGATTTGTTTGTTCGTCGTACATCTCCGACAACGCATTTTCTTTTAAATAGTTATTGCTATATGTAAAAGTATATCTATTAAATGGAACTAATGCCACACCTGTATTATAACTAGACACTATCGATGTTAATTTATTATCGGCATTATAAGTATATATTGTTGCTGAAGCAGTATCGGTTAAAGCATAATTTAAGTTATACTCTGCCACAAGTAAATCATTCTGATATACTTTTCTCATCGCATTATTGGGCGACCAAGCCATCATGTTATTATCCCAACTCGATTCTTTTATTAACCTCGGAACCGATACTAGGGTTGAAGCAGGAACTACTTTGTTCTTAAAAACTGATGCATATTTTTGAAATTCTTGTGCATTGTTTTTTCGTTTATTCAATGTAAAATTTTTTGCATTAGCATTTATGCTGAACATTCCAGCAAGTACGATAAGTAGAAAAGTTTTCATAATTATTTTTATAAATTAATTTTTCAAAAGTACATGAGCATATGAGCACATGTTTTATTTTCTAGGTTTTTTGTTTTTTCTTTTTAGCAGCCGGGAACAATACATTGTTTAAGATAAGACGATAGCCAGGTGAATTTGGATGCAAGTTCAAATCAGTTGCTGGATCATTTACCAAATGTTGGTAATCCTCTGGGTCGTGACCACCATAAAAGGTCCAAGTACCTTTTCCTATTTCGCCGTGTATATAACGTGCTTCATTTACCGAATTGGTTTCGCCTAAAACTAGCACATCAGGTTTTAATACTTTTTTTCTAAAAGCAGTGGTTTGACCCATAAAACCTTTGATAAACTTTTCGTGATTTTGGGTAAGCATGCTTGGTACTGGGTCCCATTTTGCCGAAAAATCGAACAAGCTGAAATAATCGTTGTCCTCTATTAAGTTTCTTCCTTGAGTATTATCTATGTCGGAGAACTCATAGTTGTAGGGATTCATATCTAGCTTATAGTTTTGAAAAGCAAATCCATTGCTATAATTAATTTTTTCTTGAGCGTTTGGATCTGCTCTATCGCCATCAAACATCTGTTCGCAAATGTCGACACCAGCTGCAGCTAAAGAAATATCATAACTATCGGTACCCGAGCACATCGCAAAAAGGAATCCTCCACCCACTGTAAATTCTTTAATTTTTTGAGCAACCGCTAATTTTAAATGTGATACTTTTTTAAAGCCTAATTTAGCGGCCATTTCTTCGTTTAATCGTACATCATTTATATACCATGGGGCATTTCTAAAAGCAGCCCAAAAGCGACCATATTGTCCAGTAAAATCCTCATGATGTAAATGCAACCAATCGTATTTTGGTAAATTCCCACGAATTACTTCTTCATCGTATACAATTTCATAAGGTATTTCAGCATAGGTAAGTACTAACGTTACAGCATCATCCCATGGTAATTTGTTTTTTGGCGAATACACAGCAATTTTTGGGGCCTTTTCAAGCTTAACCGCATCCATGTTTGTTTCAGGGTCGGCAATAGCATTCAAAATCGAAGCTGCTTGTACATCGGCAATTACCTCATACGATACACCTCTGATTCTACATTCAGTTTCTATGCTATTTGCATATGGTATTAGGAAGCTACCGCCACGGTAATTTAAGAGCCATTGTATACTTAAATCTTGTTTTAATACCCAATAAGCTACACCATAGGATTTTAAATGATTTTTCTGATTCTCATCCATAGGTATCAAAATAGAGGAAGCACTAACAACACCTGCTGTTAATACCATGATAATTAATGAGAATACCTGTTTAAGCATGTTCAAATTTACAAAATTATCTCTCTATATATATGCCTTTGTATTTATAATATAAGTGTTACAACCATGTAACTTAAATCGAGCTATTTTAGTATACAATTAGAAGATTTATACAATATTACTATCTTTGTTGCCCTTAGAAGCATTATGAAAAAAGCAATATTAAAAACGGAAAAAGGTAATATGACCTTGGAGTTTTTTGAAAAAGACGCTCCCAACACAGTAGATAATTTTTTAAAATTAGCAAAAGAAGGTTTTTACGATGGAGTAACTTTTCATCGTGTTATTCCTGATTTTGTTGTACAGGCTGGATGTCCATTTTCTAAATCGGAAGCAACCGCATTTAGAGCAGGAACAGGTGGTCCTGGTTACCACATCAAATGTGAATTAGACGGCGATAATCAATACCATGATAGAGGTGTATTATCGATGGCTCACGCAGGTAGAGATACAGGTGGGTCACAATTCTTCATTTGCCATAGCAGAACTAATACTGCACATCTCGATAGAAACCATACTGTATTTGGTAAAGTCGTAGAAAACGTCGACTTAATCGACGCAATTCGTCAAGGCGATAGAATTACAAGTATTGAAGTAATCGAGGAATAAATATTTTAATTTCTACAAAAAATGAATTTAAGAGGAATTGTATCCCTTTCAGGAAAAGCAGGTCTATATAAGGCCTTAGCACAAAATCGTTCAGGTTTTGTATTGGAATCGTTAGACGAAGCAAAAAATAAAGTTGTAACTAATGCTACAAGCAAATTAGCGACTCTCGATGATATCACTATTTTCGGATTAGACGACGATATTACATTGGTAAGTATTCTTCAGAAAATGAAAGAAACTGCGAACGAACATCCGATCCCTGAACCAAAAGCAGATGGTAAAAAATTACGTGATTACTTTACAACCATCGCACCAAATCACGATCCAGAGCGCGTTTACGCTTCAGATATCAAGAAAATTATTACTTGGTATAATATTTTGTCTGCTCTTCCTCTTTGGAACGAAGAACCAGAAGCCGCTGAATAAAAGTAGTCTCTAGTCGTTAGTATTTAGTCGTTAGTATTTATATCCTTTTCTAACGACTAATGACTAACGACTAACGACTAAAATTCGGAACACTCACCGGAATCTCTACATCATTTATAAATAAACTCTTGCTTTTTACTTTTTGGATTTTATCCAGTGCTACAATGTAAGAGCGATGTACCCTGCTGAATTTTTTTTCATCAAGTTTCTCTAAGATGTTTTTCATGGTAACTCTTGCCACCAAGGTCTTCTGCCCTTGAATATGAATTTTTACATAATCGTCGTAACCTTCGAAATACAAGATTTTATCAAAAGGAATTTTATGTAATGCATAGTCGGCACGTATGCTCAAAAAAGTATTTTCGTTGCTATTTTTAAACTGTATTTCTTTTTCAATTTTTTGAATAGCCTGACAAAATCGTTCGTATGTAAATGGTTTTAGTAAATAATCAACGGCATTTAAATTAAAGCCATCAACAGCAAAGTCGGAGTACGCCGTAGTAAATATAACTGGTCGCGATTGCTTTAGGTTTTTATATAATTCGATGCCAGAGATAGAAGGCATATTAATATCAAGAAAAATAAAATCGATGTTTTCCTTTTCCAAAAACTCAATCGCCTCCGATGGTTTGTTGAATGTTTTTATTAAATCAATTTTTCCATGATTGGAACAAAACTTCTCAATAACTTTTAATGCAGGAGGTTCATCATCAATGGCAATAGCTTTCATCATATAAAGTTCAGCATTAGATTTACTTCGTAAACACCATTTTTATTTTCTATTACTAAGATATGTTTTTCTGGGTATAAAATTTGCAATCTGCTCTTTGTATTTTCAATACCAATACCATGCGAATCCATACTAGTTTCTGTATAATCAACAATATTATTTTTTACATTAAGCTGTACAAATTTCAATTTTACAATAATCTCTATAGTAATTTCGGAATTCTGTTCTGCATTCACACCATACTTAAAAGCATTCTCAATAAATGGAATAAATAGGAGAGGAGCAATCATTTTATTCTCTAGTTCTCCAATAACTTCAAAATTAATTTTCACAGAATTGTCGAAACGCAATTTCTGTAATTCGATATAATTATTGATGTAATTAACTTCTTGTTCTAAACTTACCCATTCTCTACTAGCATCATTTAATACATAACGCATCATGTTAGAGAGTTTCACAACAGCATCGGCAGTATGATTAGAACCTACGATAGCAAGGCTATAAATGCTGTTTAAGGTATTAAATAAAAAATGTGGATTGATTTGAGATTTTAAATAGGACAGCTCCGTACTTACTCTGTTTTGTTCTATTATTTTTAATCTTCTACTCGTTTGAATAATTAGACCCACAACAGCAACAAATAAAAACTGAAATATATTTTTGATAAATAAAAATTCTATGCGATCGTGTCTTCTTCTTGGTCCATGAGGCATGCCCATTTCTTCGGGATGCATACGTGCTCTCATCTCTTGCATACCATGATGATCGATATGTGGAAATAATTTAACTAAAAGTTCAGGGATGATATTAATTAATATTAAGGTGATGATAAGGGATACTACATATTGTAAATATTTTTTATTGAAATAAAATTTAGGAATAAATACTAAATAGTTTAGGTAGAAAAACAACAATAAAAGTGCATGATAAATTAAGTCTTTCTGAAAAGGCTCAATGTATATAAAATGCAAATCGCTTGATAAATCGGGCGAGAACACAATAGGTATAGCTAGGAAAATGAGGCTCCCAATGATATGATATACATACGTTAGTTTAATTTTAAACATGATGTAAAGGTAGGGGAATGCAGCTATTTATTAAATTATTGATGTGTTTTCAATAATTATGTCGGTGGAATCGAAATTATTCGTGATGGTATGGCTCAGAGCGCAGAATGCTATGGGCTCTGTAAAGTTGTTCCACAAAAAATAATCGAACCATTTGATGGGAGAATGTTAAGCGCGATAATGACATTTTTTGATTTGCTCTGTTATAAACAGTTTCATCAAAACCGTAAGGTCCACCAATAACAAAAACAATGCTGTTATTACTTTGGTTCTGCCATTTGTTTATCTCTTTACTGAAATCCAGGGAGCTAAACTCTTTGCCTTTCTCATCGAGCAATACCACAAAATCAGTATTCGAAATTTTTGAGAGAATTAACTCAGCTTCTTTTTGTTTTTGTTGATCAAAGCTAAGGTTCTTGCTGTTCTTTAAATCTGGAATTTCTATGCGTTGAAACTTGCAATAATGCTGTAGTCGACTTTCGTATATAGCCATACCATCGAGCAAATATTTCTCGGTGGTTTTGCTAATACAAATCAGCGTGAATTTCATCTTATTTTAGTCTTTAGTCGTTAGTCTTTAGTCTCTAGTTGTAGGTAGTAATTTATTAAAATTAAATTTCAACATTATTTACTAATCTAACGACTAGAGACTAATGACTAAATACTATTTACTTAACTGATGCGCGAATGATATTCAATGCACCACCTGCTTTGAACCACTCAATTTGTTGTTCGTTATAGGTATGGTTTACTGAAATTTCATCTTTGCTACCATCAGCATGATTTAATACGATACTTAATGGTTTATTAGCGGCAAACGAAGTAAGACCAATAATATCGATGGTATCGTCTTCTTGAATTTTATCGTAATCGGCAGGGTTTGCAAAAGTTAATGCAAGCATACCTTGTTTTTTCAAATTGGTTTCGTGAATACGAGCAAATGATTTTACTAAGATAGCACGTACACCTAAATGGCGTGGCTCCATCGCCGCATGTTCACGAGATGATCCTTCACCATAGTTTTCATCACCAACAACAATAGAACCGATGTTAGCAGCTTTGTATGCACGTTGTGTAGCTGGTACAGAACCGTATTCGCCAGTTAATTGATTTTTTACAGAATCAGCTTTTTCATTGAAGAAGTTGATTGCACCAATTAACATATTGTTTGAAATATTATCTAAGTGCCCACGGAATTTTAACCAAGGACCTGCCATAGAAATATGGTCGGTAGTACATTTACCTTTCGCTTTGATTAATAATTTTAATCCGCTTAAGTCGGTACCTTCCCAAGCTTTAAATGGTTCTAATAATTGTAAACGATCTGATGTTTCCGACACTAACACTTGTACTTTTGAACCGTCTTCAGCTGGAGCTTGATATCCTGCATCTTCAACGGCAAAACCTTTAATTGGTAATTCTATACCTTTTGGTTCGTCGAGTTTAACTTGTTCTCCCTTGCTGTTTGTTAAAGTATCAGTTGCTGGGTTAAATGTTAAATCACCTGCAATAGCCATTGCTGTTACTATTTCCGGTGATGCAACGAATGAATGTGTATTCGGGTTACCATCGGCACGTTTAGCAAAATTTCTATTGAATGAAGTGATGATTGAGTTTTTCTCTTGTTTCTCAGCACCATGACGCGCCCATTGTCCGATACATGGTCCGCAGGCATTTGCTAATACCACACCACCCATGTTTTCGAAAATTTTCAAATAACCATCGCGCTCAACAGTATAACGAACTTGTTCAGAACCTGGAGTGATGGTGAATTCCGATTTTGCTACTAAATTTTTATCTACTGCTTGTTGTGCAATAGAAGCAGCTCTAGTAATATCTTCGTATGATGAGTTCGTACATGAACCAATTAAACCTACTTCTAATTTTGCTGGCCAACCTGCTTCTTTTACAGCAGCAGCGAATTTCGATAATGGCCAAGCTAAATCTGGAGTAAATGGTCCGTTGATATGTGGTTCTAATTCTGATAAATTGATTTCAATTACTTGGTCGAAATATTGCTCTGGGTTAGCGTATACTTCAGCATCGCCAGTTAAGTGCGCTGCAACTTTATCAGCCATGGCTGCAACATCTGCTCTACCAGTACCTCTAAGGTAATCGGCCATTTTAGCATCGTAACCAAAAATAGAAGTAGTAGCTCCAATTTCGGCACCCATGTTACAAATAGTTCCTTTACCAGTACATGATAATGAATTAGCACCCTCTCCAAAATATTCAACGATTGCACCTGTTCCACCTTTTACAGTTAAAATACCTGCAACTTTAAGAATTACGTCTTTTGCTGATGTCCATCCAGATAGTTTACCTGTAAGTTTTACACCAATAAGTTTCGGGAATTTTAACTCCCAAGCTAAGCCTGCCATAACATCACAAGCATCAGCACCACCAACACCAATTGCCACCATACCTAATCCCCCTGCATTTACAGTGTGTGAGTCGGTACCAATCATCATTCCACCTGGGAATGCATAATTTTCTAATACCACTTGGTGAATAATTCCCGCTCCTGGTTTCCAAAATCCAATACCGTATTTATTAGATACTGATGATAGGAATTCGTAAACTTCTTTATTTTGATTATTTGCAGTTGCTAAATCTTTGTCAGCTCCTTCTTTTGCTTGAATTAAGTGGTCGCAATGTACTGTAGAAGGTACAGCTACTTGCGGACGACCTGCTTGCATGAATTGTAATAAAGCCATTTGAGCAGTTGCATCTTGCATGGCCACTCTATCTGGTGCAAAATCAACATACGATTTGCCTCTTTCATAGGCTGTTGATGCCTCACCGTCCCATAAATGGGCGTATAAGATTTTTTCAGTTAATGTTAAGGGTTTATTAACGACTTTTCTGGCTGCATTTACTTTTGCGTCAAGGTTGTCGTAAACCTTTTTGATCATTTCTATATCAAAAGCCATTTTATATTGATTTTTTTATATTTTTTCTGAGAAGCAGCGAATTTAGTAAAAAATGTGTAAATGCGTAAATATGCAAATGTGCACATTTGCACATTTGCATATTTATTTGATTGCTTCAAACCTGTACCCTTCTTTTGCCCAATACTCAAGTGCTCTAGGCAATGCCTTTTCTAAGCGTGGCATAGCTTTTAGGCTGTCGTGAAATACTATTATCGAACCTGCTCTACTATTTTTAACAACGTTTTGGTAACATTGTTCGTCGGTTATTTGTGTATCGAAATCTCCAGAAAGGACATCCCACATGATAATTTGATTGTTCGGGTATCGATTTTTAAATGCCTTAATTTCCGAACTAGAAATTCTACCATAAGGTGGTCTAAACAATCGACTATCAACGTACTCATTGCACAATTGAATGTTTGCTAGGTAATCAATAGTTTTTGTTTTCCAGCCGTTGAGATGGTTAAATGTATGGTTTCCAACGCTATGACCATCATCTAATATCATTTTATATATTGCAGGATGTTTTCTAACATTGTCGCCAATACAAAAGAACGTGGCCTTTGCATGGTATTTCTTTAGACAATTTAATACAAATGGGGTAACTTCAGGTATGGGACCATCGTCGAATGTTAAATACAGAACTTTTTCATTCGTTTTTATTTCCCAAGTTAATGAAGGGTAAATCAATTTAAAGAAACTTGGATTTTTAACGAAATACATGAATTATAAAAAAAATATTACTGTAACAACGCTGTTTCAATACTGTGTGTGCACGAAATTAACATATTTTTACGAGGATTAAATTATAATAATATGAGATTATTTTTCTCTTTGCTCTTCATCAGTTTAGGCTTTATGGAAGCCAACGCTCAGGTATGGACACTCGATAAATGTGTGAGTTATGCCATGGAGAATAACTTAAACTTAAAACAATCGAAATTAAATGTCGATTTAGCCGAAGTTAATAAGTCGGATGGAAGGTATGCGATGTATCCAAACTTAAATGGATCTTCATCGAGAGCACATTCGTATGGTCGTGCTATTAACCCTTTAACAAACTCTTACGTTTCACAAGACATTATTTCCATTAACTTAAATGCAAGCTCAAACGTAACCGTATTCAACGGCTTCAACCGTGTAAATAATTACAAAAGCTCAGTACAGTCGTTAGAAGCTGAAAAGTTAAGTTTAGAAAAAAACAGGAATGACATAGCTTTGATGGTAATTAATGCCTATTTAAATGTATTGTTTAACCAAGATTTATTGCGCGTTGCCAATGAGCAATTAGAAGTTACTAAAACTCAACTCGACAGAGCTCAAAAAAATGCAGCCGTTGGTAATGCAACCGAAGGAGATGTATTAAACATTAGATCGCAAGTGGCAACCGACGAACTAAGTGTAACTACTGCACAAAACAATTTAGACTTAGCTCGTTTGGATTTAATTCAATTATTAGATAGAGATCCTGCAGAAAATTTTGAAGTTGAACGTCCGCAAAATATCGATAAATACTTAGTGGCTAGCACCTCTGCAACATTGCCAGATGTGTATGGTAAAGCTGAATCTAATTTGCCAGATATTAAATTATTAGAATACAGATACAATGCAGCGAAATACAGTTTAGCCGCTGCAAAAGGTAGTTTATACCCACGTTTAAGTTTAGGTGCAGGTTTAGGTTCCGATTATGCCGACTTAAACCCGATGTCGTTT
>JACCEA010539852.1_pt1 | contig 10655 bp, 9 predicted proteins | sample 7449851 | NCBI WGS metagenome assembly JACCEA01 (sample SAMN15323453, study PRJNA562643) | freshwater metagenome | isolation source: river surface water | place: USA:Blue River Watershed | collected 2017-08-18 | reverse complement strand
GTTTGGGCCTAAACCACCCCTATCGGCTGATGAAAGTATCGACATGGAAGTAATTCCCACTGCCAGTGAGAGTGAAGAGCCTCGATTGGTGTTGAACACTCAGTGCTATCTCAACGAGTAAGTTATGGCATAGTCTCACTGTCTCTCACTGTATTCGTGTTGCTAATTCTATCCCTAGTTCGTCGCTGTCAGTGTCGTTTATTGTCATATTTATACTCCATTTTATCCTCTATCGTGTAATGTGTAATATTTCTCGGTTGGTGTGTGAATGTATATTGTAATGTGTGTATTGTGATAGATGATCATATTTGACATAACATGTCTTTCTCTCTCTTTCACTCTCTGTCTGTTTTCACATGTAGTTTCTCCCTGACCTCTCTCTCTGCATATTATAAGTTAGTGTAGTGTAGTGTAGTGCATGTCGTATTGTTACTCTGTCTCTATTGTACCCGTATATACATACATACATACCCTCTAATACTGATAGTTATTGTATTATTTGGCATAGTGTATAGGTATTTTCCCTTATTACGTTGCATTGTCTGTCAGTACTAATTAGTAGGTCTATCATATAACGGCTTAATTTAGCATACTATGGGTCTATGTTTACATTCTTGTAGGTTGTGTAGTGATGTATGCATACCATGACACTGTGGACTCTCTCCCTCTGTTATGTAACGATAACAATCTATAAACATACGATTTCCTTTTATGACATACAATGATAGTTAAACTGTCACTGTATGTTGTTACGATGTGCATTCATGATGTTTATTAGTGTGTAACATGAGTTGTAGGACGTTCTCTATTTGAGTATAATTGATAGATAACTATGTGTAATTACTTGTAGGTGTTTAAGTATGTGATAATTACCTATTTAATGCATTAATAATTGATGACTGGATATTGATAGATATGTGATGCTTGAAACATATAGCAATGCATACTGTTCACAAGGGTAGTCGATGGACACACCCAAATTGATGAAATCCCTAAATTTGTTGTGCGTACGTTTGTTCGAATATCAAAATTTCGTCTCTCGGCGCCCTGCGAGCCCAACGGGCCGGCCGGCGCACCAAGGAAATTCTTTGGTTTCTCACAGGTTGCTCATTAATTTATTTTTCAAATCTGTCACTCTCTCTATAGCTTCCATCGAATTTGACGATATCGTTGGATAGTCTAGTAGGGGGTAGTGGTGCTTCAGTACTCTATAATTTTTTGAATGGAATTCATTGAGTATTTAAAATTAATTGTTGGCTCTCTCGCTCTATCTCTCGAGTGATTTGTACTCTCTACTCCTTTCTCTCTCTGTGTGGTGGATTAACATTGTGGAGGATATCAATTTATTGTGTTGGTAGAATAGGTTATTTGTCGTTTACTTCCTTCAATATTTTTTCTGATTATATTGCATAGTGTCTAGTATATATATTGTGTATTTCTCCTCTCTCTCAGTCTATCTGTTGTGTTTGCTACTTCCATGTCCTCCATCATGTCTCGTAATAACGGTTATTCGTCCATTGGAGAGAGTCCGGAGTCAATTACCTCTTCTACTCTTTCTCCCTCTACCTCCACTAGTTACTACCAACAGACCGCCGCCTCTGATCCCGTTGATGCCAATGCTGCCACTGCCTATGCAATGGACGTAGAGGACCTCCTCTATCCAGAAGACTCCCTCTTCTCGAAAAAGCGTTCTAATAAAGCCGACAAGGATCACTTGACTCGCACACTCAATGGACTACGCGGCATGTTCGTTGCTGGTGTCGCTCTCTCTCTCGTCGTCATAGTCGCGTGGTGGTCTCTCTCGGACTACGGTTCATCGTCTAGCTCTCTCGCTAGTGGACCTAGTCCTACTGGGGGAGAGGCTGCTCGTATCGCTCACCCCATACACCTAAAGGGCGCGGGAGAGAGTCTTCACTCGTTCAACGAAGTAGAGGGAGACATCTCGGACAATACACCAGTGTACCGCCAAGTGTTCCATGACAGTGGCAATGACGACGAGAGAGACAGCAGTTGTGTGACATGTCCTCACCTCATAACCACTGCCTGTGCCGACCCGTCCACAGGCCCAGTGCTAGGAGGCATAGACTTCGTAGCCACATACAACTCCTACAATAGCACCGCACATACGCTCGGACATAACCAGACCGTGGCGCCCCTGGGCGATGCCGCGTACTCTCTGTCGTACGGCGTTAGTGCGATTGACCCGAGTAAGATGTACACCTTCTACTTCATTAACCAGACCAATAAGGATGCCTTCATAGAGAACCCTGACAAGTACATACCCCAATGGGGTGGTTTTTGTTCGTGGGGCATGGCGTGGGAGTATTGCCCGAAGTACCCGTGGTCTGCCTCCTGCCTCGGTCCCTCCGGCAATGCCTATATGTGGTCTATGTACGAGGATAAACTGTTTTTCTTCCTTCGCAAAAGCGCGTTTATACTGTTTGATGAGAATTACAGTAAGGCGATACCCCGGGGCGTCAAGAGGTGGGAGAGTTGGTTTGGCAGGGCTATGCAGGAGGGACAGTATGTGTTGGATACTGGATGCTACAAACACCAATACTTCTAATGTCAGGTTAGTATATATATGTCTATTACTATGTCTATGTGTGTATGTGTATGATGTGCGTATGTTCATCCTTTGTCTATGCTGTTTGTATTGATTGGTGCTAGTCTCTCTCTCTCTCATGTCTAATATATCCTCATATTACTGTAGTATTTGTATGGATAGTTGTGTAACACGTAATAACTGTGATATACAAATATACTCTCTCTCTCTCTACATGTCTACATGTCAACAACTCTCTCTCTCTCTCTCTATGTTATCACTTCTATCGTACTAGTGCTCTCCTACCATTATATATACAATTGTCTTGTGTAATATGTAATGTGTAATGTTTGACTACTTGGTGTCGCTCTCTCTCCCTTATTCTATGGTGATAGGATGATAATAATGATTGTTTACTATGTGTTAATAATGTAATGTCAATGCTATAGTGTGTAGGTGTAGTATTGTAGTAATATTAATACAATGTCAATTGATACATTAAAATAATAATATTATTATATAAACTAACTAGATGGTGGAATTTATTATAACAATCTAATCTACATACATATACAAATATACTCTATTGCAACAAGTCAAACAAATATGAACTGCTGATATTATTATCAGGAACTTTACTTCCTCTTCATCAAAGCAATTAGCATCTTTGAACACCTAATAGGCCTTTCGGAAGGAGTATGGTATGTGCAGTCAGTCTGCTATTGTATCAAATACTATATATACATCAACAATGGACCAATGGGGGTAATTGCTGTTCATATAAAATGTCTTCATTGGATGGCGAAGGTGGATCGATAAAAACATTGACAGGCTGCATAAGCTAGAGAATATGTCTTATTTGTCCTCGGCTCTTCTTTTTTTTTTTAAAAAAACAACAGGTGCTGCAAACGACAATTATCTAGCAATAATCGAGGTAGGTGATGCATCACTATGTCTTTTACACAGATATCTTGAAACACCAAACGATTATCTGCTTGAATCCTATTTATTGCAGTTATTGAACTTGCGAGACTGATGCTTTATCATCGCAAGTTTTATGAATTGAAAAGTTTAGTTATATTCCGATAATGCGTGCAAATGCGCTATAAATAATAATCATTATAATAATTTAAAGTAGACATGACGTTCTATTACACAACAATTCCAACAAACTATCAGTTTGAATCAATAGCTCAAACAATCATCAAAACACTCAAAATACAGATCAAGACATGAGGAATTACTACACTTACACACATCTATCTATCTATAATCACATAATACTAATCATCCACTTGAGTAAAACAATTTGTTGAGAGAACGAGTTCATCGCCAAACCAGCTTGTCCATCGCTCATTTCCTACAGCGACGTATTGGTCAATATTATCGTAAAAATACTCCATCGGCTCCGTCATGAGAAAGAAATGCAACTTGTCATGGAAGATACCCCATGTATACCAGTTACCCGAAGGACCAAAGCAAGTCGCTGACCATGGAAAGTCCGGACAAAACTCAGCGGCAGTGGCATAGGAGCAGAATCCACCCCATTGCGGCAGATATTTCGTTGGATTTTGGTCAAAAATTTGTTTGTTTTCCGCATTGGCGAAGAGGAAGGTATAGCCTTCGTAGACACTACCATATTGAGCATCTCCAGCAGTGGCGATCTCTTGGTACATGGTGGAACTGTTGTATGAGTCGTAAGTGGCGACGACGTCGACTCCACCAAGCACGGGCGAAGTCTTCAAAGTACAGTACGTGATGTTCAACGTACAGGATGTACAGTATTCATCGTTATTATCATTGTCAGTGTCGCTTTCACTACGACCATTGCTGAATTGTTTTAACGCGGCTTTGAAAGGCGAGGGCGGTGTTGTGCTTGACGCAGCACTGTCAGCAGAAGATGATTTGAAAATTGTCGAGAGACTCACATGGCCGCCATTCGATGAGATCGCTCTCCAACCAAAGAAAGAGATGAGCAGAAGTGGCACGAAGGCCAGGAGACTCACTTTTATTTTAAGTATTGGGTCGTATTCCCTTTTGTCTTCGACAGTGATTGGCGTGTCCAACGGGCTGTCGAGAAAAAAACCATCCTCTTCCCCAATCGAGCCATACTTTGTGGACCCATTTTGAGGTGTAGTATGCAAGTTGGTACTGTAAAAAGAAGGCATTTTCTCTCACCGTACCTTTTGACCACTATTAAATGAAACTCATCCCAACCAAGCAAAAAAAATTGTCTCTGCTGATAATATTCGCCACGAACGTGAAGATGATGTCATTTATGGCAGGTACTGGGCACTGAAGCTTGTTGAAAATTTCAAACCGCAGTTCGTTAGTTCTTCCGCAAGCAATAATGCTTGTTTGCCGCTGTGAAAGCAAAAATACCACATTATTGTTTTGTAGTTTTGGATATCTGTTGTTCGTTTCGTCACCGTTAAAAAGTATTGTTTTATAAGTAGTACGTAGTTCCAATTTTGCATCTGATTTCATCGCACCTCCTTTCTAAACGATATTCTATGGTGTTGGTTGAGAAATGATGAGAAGGATCGAACCGATGATTGGATACGATTATCTGTATGTCAGCAGTGAACGATAGAATTTCATCGTATCCGTCAATCAATCTATCTGGCTATCTATCTATCTCAAGGGAACACAATATGTGTCATAAAATCTTTCGCTTCGAGTTTCTTTAAACTGATAGCGCTAACTGTATGTGGTTCGTCATCACACAGTGGGTTTGTGATTGGACAAGATATGTATGTTTCACAATACACAGACATCACTGTAGGGTATTCAATAATGGATGTTGTTGCTATTAATCAACTTATCGATTATGAAGCTATTTTCGTTGTTGTTGAATTCTAGCTATGGGGTTGAGAGATGAGCGGGAAGGATCAAATCGATGATTGGATTATCTATACAGCCTCTATCATAAGGGACACATTATTGGTGATAAGTGGTTCGCTTCGAGTTTCTTTAAACTGATAGCGCTAATAATGGTTCTTCAATATCGATCTATATTTCTGCTCCACACAGTGACGACAATACTTTCCTCTTGCGATTGTCCCGGTAGATCGAAGCATGTATGTGTAATATAGTATATACAGTTATCACAAACGATTATTCAGTAATAGTTGCTGTTATTATAAATTAACTTATCGATTCAGATAGACTTATGAGCTGCTCTACTACTTGTATAATCAATCCTAAAACCAGTCCAATGATTTGAATACTAACTTGCCACTGCAGTACTTATGGTTATTAGAGTCGTCTGGTTTACTTCCAGGTGGATTACAGGCATGGTTTTTAATATACTGCATTTCCCAGTGATATGTGGTATTGTACTCCCAGAACCAGAGTCCTCCCTTTCTCTTGTTGTGGACATAGTCTCGGGCAACGGCTTTTGCTTGTTCAGATGCACCTGCTGCACTGACTGGGGTTAAGATTTCGTGACATCCTTCACATTCAAACTTGAAATTTCCTTCCATCTTCGTTTACTTAAATCAATTTGATACCTTGCCGAACAATGAATAAAAATATGATCGTGAACTATCTGGGTGTGCACATTGATGGTCATACCATATTCTCACTTCAACCAGATCATAACTTGCGTACTTGACTTCAATCATTCAGTTTAAGTAGTGTGAGCTAAATCCATTTTTGTGAAGGAAGAGACGCAGGGACTGACAGTAGAGCAAACGTACCAAATCGCAATGAAAATGCAGCGAATATCCCAGCGACCGAGGGGTGTAAAGCATAGCTCAGCTCATGTCTCGCCCACCACATTGTTGTCGCCGCCGCGTCGCTGCTCTTCCCCCCTCTCTGCTCTACTGAATTGTGTGGTGCCGCCGCTCCCAAAAAAGTCTTGAAACTTCGCTCAGTTGATTCATCAATCTTTATTACATCGACAACTGATTCATCTCTAGCTACCATGAATGCAATACACAGCAAAACTGAAGTGGGAAATAAACTTCCAACCAACCCCACTGCATCAAATGCACAACAACCACCTGATGGTAGTTGTGTAAACGCCATGTTTGATTGGTTCTCATACATGGTGATCGTAATGGTCAATCTTCTTCTTTTACCGTTCGGAGTTAGATTGATTACAATTACCAATTTAACCGACGAAGAATATCTCTTTGTCACCTTGCGAGCTCCAGAAATAGCAAATCTCTTTATGGAGTCAATGGAATGGAGTGACTGGGATTTGTTTGTTGTTCGAAGAATGGAACGACAAGTCTTCAGTGTCAACGCATGGGGTGAGAGCAAAGGAGAGTACATGATAAATGGTATTCCTGTGATAGTTCGTACATCTTCATTATTGTCATACTTCAGACCTGGTAGTGTAGTAATTACATCTAAGGACGTTTCGGACGACTTAGAGGATGGGAAATCCGTGAACAAAGTAAAACTGACATTTTCAACTTGTGGTCTCACAATTAATTCATCAACTCAATCGGTTATTGAAGAAATGTTGAAGCATCAGCCACACACTTCTACCATAAATGCTGACGAAACAAAGATCCAGTCACCAACCACGTGGACATTAGATTACTTGCTGAATAAGAAGAATCTAAAAGACCATGTATATGAGGATGAATTTGATATGCTCAAAAAGTTCAAAGAAGCTAGTATTGATCATTGTCAACTCATGCAGGCCATTATGGCTGCTCATGGCAGGAATTGTCATCACTTCTTCGATGACAATGCAGATATTCAGCCAACAAACAATATGTGCGAGATAACGGTTGAAACTCAGTACTTCCATGAGATTGCGGATGTGGCATTTGCACTAAAATTCAAACTTGACGAAGATGACATGTTGGTAAAGAGCAGCAGTTCGAAGAAAAATGGCGGTGGTATTAGTGGCAGTTCAAAGGTTCCAAAAAATAACAAATGGTTCTCAGTGTCAACGACAATCTTAAATCATTTGAACAAAAGAGTGATATCATGGAACATATTGTTACTAAACTACTCGATGCATACAATGAATACTTTCTATTGATTGTGGAAGCGGTACAATCTGATCAGAATTTAACTAATGTCATCGTATTGGCAGTAGCATCTATCACAATCTCTGTTATCAATGGTGGAAGTAGTATACCAAAGACTATCCCAGGCAAAGGTTGGTGGGGCTCAGGTAAGCAATTGAGTGACGACGACAAACTCATGAAAGGTGGAGACTATGTAGATGCGATGCTGCGTGCGCAGACATCTACAGTGTTATCAGCATTGCTCTCTATCGCAGTATTGGGCATCCCTCGCACTGGCAATGCATTCGCTATCGAAGACGCGATAAACTTTGCAACAAGTCAGGCCTATCTCGCATGTTTCTCATTCGCATTGTTGTGTGTATGTGAAAATACATTTCGTGAAGACGATAAGCCGTTGTCTGCATTGAGAAAGGATTGGGGTATGTTGGGATATAGTTTGAAAGTATTGTGTCAATTGTTGTGTGCTTGTATTCCTATTGCCATCAATGTCATTGTATACTATTCACCGTCCTCTTACATTGTGCCTATCTTAGGTTTCCTTGTCACATATGGAGGGTTTTTCATCACATTCAAAGCAGAGCCCACTATGCTCATGTATAATTGGTCCCATTCCAATCTGGCTACTATCACCAACACCATTGCATATATGTTTCAACATGGCTTCTATCACTTGACATACCACAGACTCCGCTTACAAGAAGTAGATATTCTTAAAGTGGTCAGAGACGCATTGTGGAAAGATTATATCAATCATGTTTTGTATATTATCATATTTGCAGGAGCATTTGTTGGAGCTATTATTGTTAGTCAAGTATATTAAATTATAGGATACTGAGATGGTAGGTAATTAAGTCAATACTCAAATAAAGTTAAATCATAAAATTGTTACAAAATGTCTGTTGACTAACATATTCTACATTCCAATAAAACGATTTAGAATATAATGCAAACAAAACAAGATTGATAACCGCGAGGATATACATGGCAAAAGCTCAACATATTACGACATGCATTATAAAACTGGCTACAGTAAAACGAGCGTCCCAGAGGAAGCACACTTGCAATGCAGCATCATTTAAACTATCGCAGATATCTGAATATTGACATGAAAACAAATTATCATCAAAGCAACATCAATCAGCACTGATTTGTCATCAAACCTAAGTTTACCTTACAGTAATCTACTCACGGGTTGTACGATTAACGAGATTGAAATTATTTCGGAAATCCAGAGTGCAATATTACATAAATTAGGCGGACTCATCAGCAAGGATGGGACTATTAGTTGATGACATCAGAGTAGTGAACACAGGGACAAAGGCAGTGCCTGATTGTACACAGCAACATACGATTGAGTAATTATGATGGCAACATTACCAGCAGCATCGATAGTGCAAGAGCCAATCGTGGTAACGTATATTCTGTATCATCTCCATCTGGAATGACGTTGACTGTTGCAGTATGTGGTCATGAACACTGGAATCCATATGCAGCAGTATCATACCAACTCGCAGAATCGACTATTGGTAAAGTATCATGTGTAACCATTGCCCCGTTTCAGCAGCCATAGTAGTTGCATAAAATGTTAACAAAACCATTGACAGGAAGAATCAGCAGTGGTGATATTAGCAGAGTAACCACCACCGACAGCATGCTAGTGATCTTGTTTTAAGCACTACCCGCAAACTTGGTAATGGTTAGGGCAAAGTTAGTCATTAACCACTGATATTCAAAGTGTCCATCGTTGTGGAAGAAACAGTTGTAAATCCCCAAAAAAATTCACCAACGCATTTGCAGCGCACGAAGATTGGCACTTGTATGTGCTGACCATGAGAATAGCCAGACACGACTCACTGTTTAGAACGGCAAGGAATGTCGTTTTGACCACCATTGTGAGAATATGCACCGTAATACGTGTGTAGTGTGGTGGTGTAGTCTAAGTGCTAATCTTGGTAAATGTCATCCGAATAATACAAGTAATGGCTGAGAGTATCTCGAACCAATAAGTGCTTTACAGAGTCATTAGTAATGATATTTGAGAAGTATTGTGATGGAAGAAGTGGCTGCGAACGGAACAAGTTGTACGTAGGCTGTCGAGAAGGAGCTAATACAAGCTTGTAATGTTGTCGGATGGGGCCACAGTGGGAGTGAGGCGAAACGAAATTCAGCTCTGATGAGCGAAAAAAATAATGGCGTTGGCGTTGCTTGGTCTACACAGCGGTGTTTTCCAAAAGTACCCAAATATGGGTGCTTTGTGTGTAACGCCGAAGCACACATTCAAATTAAAAAATCCATTGTTCGCGCGACTTTTCTTCTTCTCGCCTCTCTCTCTCTCTCTTCCTAGGCATCGTCATGTCGACAACTTGGAATCCTTCTCTCCAACCCACGTTTGTCCCAACGAAGGCAGATTTGATGCCCAGTACTTTGGTACTTGGTATGGGCGTTGGGACGTTCACTACCATCGTCATGGCGGTCGTACTTCTCTTCGTATTCTGTCTCTCAGGGCCTTGCGATGTTGAAAAAAAGTTGGTGTGGAGAATTTTGAGTGTGCTTGTGTGTACGTTAGTATTTTTAATTCTGTTATATGCACCAAGAGAGCCGTTGTACGAAACAAGTGAACCGCTGACCACGGTAAGTCGACGAATACAGTATTGACGGCTTTACAATACTTTATGACTCTGTAGATCTACGATTATTCAATTATACCTCGTATCACAGTGTCGTGTATAATGATATTGTTTGCAATTATTGCTGGCGTGATGTTGTTTGCTAATTCTAAAGAGCCGATTGAGGTACGTTGCGCTATATTTTTGTGTTTGCCACATTCAGATACTAATTCACATCTCGTTTGTTTTCAATTCCCCTATCAGTTGTCAACCCTTCAACATGACATGCAAGCCTTCTGGCAAGATGAATAAAGTGTTCCGGGTTGTAGCCATAAATTGTAGATTTGTACCTTTGTAACTATTTAGTACTTTAGCTGTAGCTGTGTAATTGGTAATTATGACTTTTTTTAAAGTTTCAATATCTTACACAGCGATCTGGATATCTAAATTCAAATCTACATCTAATGGAGTTATTCACAATGGAACTTTCTATAGTACAATATCTACACT
>JACCEA011515272.1_pt1 | contig 10657 bp, 6 predicted proteins | sample 7449851 | NCBI WGS metagenome assembly JACCEA01 (sample SAMN15323453, study PRJNA562643) | freshwater metagenome | isolation source: river surface water | place: USA:Blue River Watershed | collected 2017-08-18 | reverse complement strand
CGTTGTTTGTGCTCCACTGGTCAACGAAATATAGAGAATCCTAAATCACAAAGAAACATCAAGACCACAAATTCTACGTGGTATGTGATTTGTGTCATGGACGCCCAACATCAATTACAATACAGAGCTATTTGGTATTGCAAACAAAATGATTGATGAAGAAACGGCCGGCAAGCACTACCATTGTGTCCGTGCGTTCACATCAACTATTTGAACCACGCATTCGATTTTTATCAGAAAACAATACTTCGAAATGCTTTGGTTTTTGCTTCTATTGTATCTTGCAAAATGTCTTGCTGCTATGCAGGAAGAAACTGAATTTTCTGGAGTATTTAGACCAGATATTAGTTCTTCAGCAAATGACTTTTCAGCTGCTTGGTTAGTATCAAAAGAACGGTTAATAATTAGTGCACCAAAGATAAAACTTGCTCATTCTATGGCAGCAACAAGTTTAGCCTTATTAAGATCTTATAATGATTTTTATTTAACATCATCAACACCTCATCCAACAACAAATCTATCGACAAGTTTAATGACACGTGATTTTTTTGATTTTTTTGTTGAACATTTATCATCAACTTCCAATCAAACACCAGACAGTAATATTAAAATCATAAAAGAATACTATAATAAATTACAAAGTAATATTAAATTATTACGTGATGAAAAATATTATCAACAACATATTGACGTACGCTTACAGCAAACAGTGGCAATCATCATATTCTCATCTGTAGCATTTTCAATAAATCACTCATTACAACACCAAATGGATATTCGCTTACCATTTTTTGTTGCGACTTTCTTTTCAACATATCGATATTTTAAGAATATTATCGTCTACGTTAGCAGTAAAGAAGAAAAACAACGGTTATTAATATACTATCCCAATTTACCAGTATTAGAAATACGTATACAATCTATACCAGATAATAAATTAGTATATTTACCACGTGAAGCATTACTTAATTTAATACAACGATTTCAAAATATTCCAGATAATCCTTTATTATCAACGTTTAAATATGTTTATTTTACGGAAGGTGATCAAATAGTACATATGAGACGTATTAAAGAATTATATAATATGATTGATATCGCATTGGATTGGAATGTTGTCGTACCACATCGTATGAATGTAAGTACATTATTTTATTATTATCTTTGTACGTTAATATCTCACTCTTTTGACATGTAGACCTTTCCATTTGTACAAGATTTACCATCATCATTACATAATTTATTTAAAATACGCAGTGCATATCGTTTAGATAATACACCATTAATCAATGAAAGTTTATATGAGACAAAAGGTTCATGTTGTGAAATAGGTAAATTTGAGGTTGTGCGATGTGGTATAGGATGGTGGTATAATTGTCGTGGTTGGGGTTTAAGTGATCTTTCACCGTGGTTTAAATTTGGTCCATATGGTTATACGTTTCCACCAACTACTGTTCATCGTTCCAGGTGTATTTATTCACCAAACCAACGTTTATGTGAATTACCAATTGGTTGTAATAATCGTATTCCATCAATAAGTAATCAAGATGATAACTTTTCCTCCATGTGTGGTCCACATCAGAAAGTTGTTGTATTTGGTCCATCTAATGATACTACTGCTGAATCTATAAGTCAGAGAAAGCGACATGCCAAGCGTAGGAAAAAGGATACAGTGTCATTAGTTGGGAGCAATTATATTGGGCTTGAATCAAGAGAGAGAAAACCATTTCAACGGAAACGTAAAGGATCAAATACAAAAATTAACAAACAATATTAGTGGAAGTTTGATATCCATCTTCCAGCAGCTCTCTAGGCCACTGCGACATGGAAAGGTTGAAGGTCTAGAGTATGCAATAGGATACTCCACAGAAAACGTGAGTTCATAGTTAAATATTGTACACAATTTGTTTTCACGTTTTACGTTTCTTTTAGTTCACATACCGAACTCCCATGGTGGCTGATTTTCTTGCGAGAGAACTTTCGTTTGGTAATAACAATAAACAATTGACGCAATAGAAAATCAATAATGTTTTGCTAGTAATATTCAAGCGAGAGAAATTATTAGTATGGTTCAAACATATTGGAGTGGCAAAAGTCTTATCAGCTTTTTCCTATCACATCAGATCCCTCACTCGATGATAATGCGCTTGTGCACTGCGTGATACGTGCACAGTAGCATCTTTTCAAACCACTTGGTGATTCACCTTCGTTCGAAGATGTTATTCTTTTTTTAGATCAATATAACCGTTTGGTACTGTTATTCTTCTTCACTCCTTTTATGATGGTTGCTCCTTTGCAGGAAACGTCACCACCATCCCGCTGTTTATAAGAAAAAATATGCCAGATTTAGTGTTCAATTTCGTCGTGTCAATCACAATTGGAAGTGTATTTGTTTGCGATGACCTACCTTTGTTGTTTGGCTATTGTAGAGGGCACGTTTTACATGCTGATAGTCCATTATTGCAACATATTGTATCACGTAACCTTATTCGTGAATGGCGTCGGGAACAAAACGAATTCATTCCTGCATGTGTGTACAGATCTATACTATTAAATTCACTTTGCAATGTAAATAAATAATGTGATGATCGCGGAATTGACGTCATTGGAATGACAAAATGTAATATGGTGAAAGCATTTGAAAGATTTTCATTCAAACAAGTTTGATGCATTTATCAAACCAGTCTTTGATTACAATTGTGATTTTTAAGTAAGGTAGATGATCAAGAAACTTCAAAGAAGACCATTCTAGTATCGTAATAATTTAATTATATATCGCATCGACAGTATTCAGGTCGTTGGTTGTCAATAAGGGTGGTTGGATAGCTACATGCAAAAACAGAAACAGAAGATTACCTCAAGGTTTCCAAACTTCCGCCTTTATAACATCGTCTTTAAATTGCATGAGGTTTATATGTGACCATGAGTAAACCAAGTAATTCAGGGAAGCAAACTCTAAACTAATTCTAAAATGTATGCAACCAACTACTAGTTACTCAATTGTCAGGTGTACTATACTTCTATTAATATACAAATGAGGATGTTCAAACTTCCATACGACACGTCCTTAAAACTACACACCATTAAAATATTTGACAAAGTAATAATTAAAGGAAAAGAGGGGAGACAGAGAGAGGAGACAATTATGAATCTACAGTGAATGCTAAGATACAATATTTAATATTCTATTCACATGGGTGAATGTAACTATTCTATTATTTGAAATTTAGTCAATATACTGCGCAACATCGCCGCAAAGTTAGCTTTAAAATATACGTTTTTATATACACCCTTGCATACACCAAAGAGAAGCAATTTGCAGAATAGAAAGTCAATATGAAGGAAAGTGACGCAACCAAAAGATCGTAATTTGATAGATACAAGGTTTCGTTGGATTATGTCCCTTTCTTTCAACCAGCAAGCCACATCTATGATGGAGTGGTTTACCAATCATAAGCGTTAATTTCCTGATCGCATTGATCCAACAGAAACGTACCCATCGACTCAATAGTAGTAGATGGTGAACAATGCGCTCGTGGTGGTGCTTGTATGGGTGGCATTGATCCGCCAAAGGACAAGGTATGCTGTGAATATGGTGCATAGAAAGGGTCAGGGGGTAACAGTGTTGATGCAGGTTCGGAAGGTTGCAAAAATGAGGATCTTGCGTTTAATACTTTCGAGTGCAGCAGTTGTGCATTATTTACCGTGATTAGGGTGGTTGGATAGCTACATGACTGCATCGGCAAGTAATTTTGCAGGTATTTAAACGTTTCATCAATCGCTTGTAGAAGCCTTTCTTGATAGACCAAATTGGAATTCATGATTTCGAAGATATCTTTCATCGCTAATTGTTGTTGTGCGATGTCATACGTACCGGGTAATGATTGGAATTGCTCTAGAGGTGGAACCATTGATGAACGGTCATCAGAACAACTGCTCTTTCGTCTGGAAATTTCGATCTCATGTGCTGTCAGTGTCGGTAAATGAAGATTTATCCATTTCACCAAAATTTCTTCTTGTAAGGTTAAGACAAAGTGATCGACATTATCCACACACAACTGCACCATGGATGATCTTGTTAAGCACGCCACCACCTGGTTCAAGGAAAATGGTAATCCCGCACGATAAAGGAGAATTCCACCAAAGAAGGCAGCGATTTCTTCAATGGTAAAGTACCATGCGGATGTAATCACTCCATGTGTCGTTAATATCAAATGCATTACATATGCAACCGACTGAAATAATGAGAGCTTTGCTTCAATCACTTGTTGAGTGTGCTTTATCAATATTGTTTGCAGTTTTGAACACAGCGAGGATTCTGTTGGACAACGCAGAGACTGAAAAGAAAAGAGATCATCGACTTTTACAGGCGTTGCGACAGTGTTGATACAGTACCACAAATGATCGGGAACGACTAATACTGCTAGATCTACAGAAGGATCAGTTGTGGTGCTCAGCACGGATGAGCAAGAAATGTTTAGAAGGTCCCAAATCGGCTTCCATAATTGGCAAAATAAAGCGTGATTGTTAACGTTGTTGCCGGTATTAGTTTCCCCCAAAAAACAATTGACATTTTGCAGAGTAAATAACAAATTCATTTTCATATCAGATGGAAGATATGTTTCAACATCGGTTAAAAGTTTCTTTAACCATGGTAGACGAATTAATCCATTATGCGTGCTCCCGATAGTCGTTGGTTCTGGTTGTCGAATTTTCGCAGCATTAAGAATAATATGAAAATTGTCGATGTAATCATCCTCATCAACATCATCATACTCTCTTGAGCGCTTGCTTCCGTTTGATGGTCTATCACTTATGTCTTCCATCTTACCTCCCATATTTAAAAAATAGAAAGTTGATCGATGGTGCTGCTGCTTAGCTACTCCCAAGTCTCGCCAACAAAAATTGTCGCTCGACTACCTCCGCTACTGCAGCATTATATACAGTACTCCAGAAGATGAATTTTTAGTAGATTTGATCAGCGATGGCCCTACTACCTCATCTACTGCACAATTATATACAGCAGTTTTTTCCCATGCCTACAAAAAATCGAGTTTGTACCATTAGGGCCCTTAATTAAAAAATTGCAATTTTACACTTGTAATACGATTTTTCCTCATCAAATCACAACAGTGTTGGTAAAATGTTCGGAATGGAATATTGCACAATCGTGATCAAGTGAGGGACCTGACGAGTGAGTTCCGTTTTAGGCGTGGGTGAGTTGTAACGGATTTTCTTCGAAATAGATAATTGGAATTCGATAACACCAAACGTTGACTGAAAAATAATACAAGCATCCTGCGGACAAAAAAAGTGGAAGTTTGCATTACTATGGGAGAAACGTTTTTTAAAAAAAGCGCGTATCACAATAAACTGTTCATCTCTGTACCAGCTTGGTACTTGGAATACGTGAATTGAAGTTATGCTTATTTCATTAATGAAAATAGGATGGTAAATTGAAGATGTTCATAAAATATAGCACCTTATTATTGTAGTAGTTTATTTTAACACGTTAACACCAACAAAACAAAAGATTTCATACATTGAACTACATCCCTACATCTCATTAAATCATATCCATTTTACAATGAACAATACATACTGTCAATCAATGCATAACATACCTCACTATCATTTATTTGCTTATACACAAAAACATGTAGTTGTCTCTATACATGACTATTACTCACATCGATCTTATTACTAGACATAGATTATGCTTATATTACACTTATCCAAGGGGGTTAACTACCAATATCGTTTAATACCACTGTCATTACATCAATACTAACGAGCTACACTAATCCAACAGACAGACAAATTAGGGCACTTTAATTTAATATTCAACAAATAATCATAACAACCACCGACCAAAGAAACTCTCACAATTATTTTATTTATTTAGTGCGTTTAATAAGAAATCACACAAGAAAGAAGATAGATTAATACATACAAATAACACTTACATTTCAAGTTTATTTATGTATTTTACAATCAACACAACAATCAGTATACACCCACTAATTCTACACAATAATAGGTATTAATGTAGAAGGTGGTTTAGGGATAGATAAAGGGGAATAATAAGAGAGAATGAGACAACGTCATCATCAATGAATTAGATGATTAAGAGTGAGACATTAAGAAAGAAAGCGCAAATAAGAGTAAGTAAAATATTATAATATTCGGGGGGAATAAGTTATTTAATTATTAGCTTAATTAAGCAGGAATAAGTCACACCAGTGGGGAAGAGTGGATAGATTTATCGTAATATCGTAGTATAGTATGGGTTAGTAAATAATAGATTGAGATTATGTTGCGGAGAGAGAGTTATCATATACTTGGAAGAACGCACCTACGGGCACACGGTCTGTCCCAAAAAGAAAGGTCAGTGACAAACATACGCACCGATACAATCAATATGAAAGCAATGCATTCACCACGGTGGGGATAACGCAATGGTGGAGGTGCGGACGCACAAAGTGAAAGTCAGAAGGAGAGAGAGGTTCAATCTCTCTCTCAGTCTCCTAAGTTCATACAATATACACAACTAAACACACAAACATACAATAATAAGGGAGAATGAGAATGAGTACAAATACAATGTCACTGCTAACATTGTTAATAGTATAAATTTGACAATTAGAAAGAGAATGAGTTTATACAGTAATAGCTAATAGTTATGGCATAGTGAATAGATAATAATATTAATCTGACAATCTTCCTAATTACATACATAGACATACATTCATACAATTATACAAGGAGAAAGAGTCAATCCTCCTTTTCCTGATTAGTTCATATTAAATTAATTTAAGAATTAGAAGAAATATTTCAATGTACTTATTATATTGATGAAAAACTACCCGTAATAATGTACAGTACAATTTGCAAGAAAAATAACACATTAAGAGAGAGAAAATTATGTAATATTACCTGAATATCCAACTCATCTAACTCTTCCTCGTCTGATCATCGGAAGATGAAGTTAGATTGTTCTCTATCTCTTTGGAGAGGTAGTAATATGGTTATATTGTTGGAAACGATGTCCATTCGTTAATATTTGTAAGAATTCACCTATTGAGAGAGAGAGAGAGAGTTAGTATTAACAATGAAATATTGATATGCATGACTTACCAGCATTATGATGAATTAAATCATCTAATGTAATTCTATCAATACAATTCCTATTACTATCATTATCATTACATCCCTTATTATTACTACTATCACTATCATTATAACAATTACTACTATGATGATAACGATAATGATAACAATGTGGATATAAAAAATGTAAAAATTGTTGTAAATACGATTGTACCGATACATTAGGTATAACTATCATAGTAGTAGGTGAAGGACTCACTATCGTAGTAATACTAGTAGTAGTAGATGGTAATACAATCTTACCTGTTAATGGTGATACCTTTGCTAATGGTGATGGTATTGGCATTGTAGTAGGTGATTCAAAGGTAATCTCTTCATCATCTTCCATCATTGTTACATGTATAGCATCCGTATCATCATCATCGTCATCTTCACTATCACTTTGTCCTTCCTCTTCATCCATACATTCATCATCATTGTCAGTATGTTTATCATTCACATGCTCTACTTCCATTGGTTCAACTAGCTGTTGTTGTTCCGATGGTAAAGTAACAGCATGTGATGATGATACATTCAATGATGATGATGATGGAACAGGTTGTGGTTCAAAATAACGTATTGCTTGTTGTTGATACCAATATTCAATTTCATCTAATGTTAAATAACCTTTATCATCAACATCTAAACAACGAAACCAATAACGCAATGATACAAGTGTACTTGCTGATGGTTTAGTGTTACTAGTTACAGAATTAGATGTAGAAGAAGACAAGAATGTGTTTTCGGTTAATTTATTACCATTATTACCATTACCATGTGTTAAACAACTATTACCAGTACGTAGTGATAGATTAGAACAATAATTAGAATAATGTAAAAAACTTAAATGAAAGAAAATAAAATCAGCAAAATTCATTTTACCATTATTATGTTGTTTATTATTATCATTATTATCATGTTCATCATCATGTAAATGATCACTATTAGTATGATTAGGTGTAATAGATGTATTATCATCAAGTGTTGTTGTAGCAGTTGTTGATGATGTAGAAGAATTCTTACCTATACGTGGTGATCCTGCTTCATCATCATTATCCAGCATATCAACATCGTCATCATCATGATCACTTAAATCAAGAAATGAATTATCATGATCACAATGATTACCATCAATAGCATCTTGTGATGGTGATGCTGTTGTATTCTTTGATGATGTAAAACCTAATTGACCATCAGAAAATGCACGTTCACCAATTTGAAAGATTCTATAGAGAGTATTAACAATTACTACATGAATGAATGTAATAAGAATAATACACTTACCGATCAATTAATGGTGATGATAATGCTTCATGATGATATCTTACTAAATCATCTTTAGTAATATGATCATCATGATCAATATCTAATTCATAAAATAATTGTACCATTTCATAAAAATCTTCATATGCAAATGTATTTAATAATATTAAACGTTGTTGATGTCGTTTTTCTTCTTCTATCGCATCCTTTGAAGCAGATGATGAAGTGGCATTAGATGATGAAGGAAAATGTGTGCGTTGTAATAAATCAAATGATGTTAACCAATCACTACTCATTGGTGAATGTCCACCAACACCATAGCCAAAGGAATCAAAATGCATTTGTGAAAAACTATCATGATGTGCATTATTATTATTAGCATTATGTGTGTTACCTACATTACTACTACAACCATGTGTATTATGATAATTTAAATCTAATAAACACATAACTTCATATAATTGACTTATACGAAATTCTTTATTATTAATAATACCAGTACGTGAAATATTACAATAATAAAATAATGAGGTTATTACATGTATTAAATATTTATGTAAAATATCTTCACGACGTAAAAAATAATTATTGGTTAATGTAGGATAAAGATTCAGAATAGATTGTATTAATGGTAAGAAATCATCAGCAGTTATTACCTTATTCTGTTGTTGTTGTGGTAATGGTGGTGGAGGTGGTGGTGTTAATAGATCGAATGTTCTCTCTGTACTACCTGTTGGTGCTGCTAGTGGTGCTACTGCTGGTGCTGCTAGTGGTGCTGCTGGTAACGCTACTGGTACTGCTACTGCTGGTGTGGCTGCTGCTTTACCATTCGGAGAAGAATTAGGGGAACTAATAGGAGAATGAGAGATTAGATCTAATGGTGCAATTAAACGAAATAAACGTTCAGATGATGAAAATGGTAATATTTCTTCTTGCCAATATAATTTAAATGCATCCCATGATATATAACCATCATCATCATGACTACTATTATGACAATGTTGATTACTATCACTACCATATAAACTACCATTATCATCACTATCACTATGTAGTGATGAGGTAGTATGTAATAGTGGTGATGGTGATGATGGTAGTGATGTCATACTACCATATCCATTGATGGAATGTGGTGCTGGTGATACTGATGGTGTACCTGAACCAACTGATGATGATCCAGTAGAACGTTTCTTTGGTGATACAACAATAATCACATCATCATCATCACCTTCTTCTAATTCATTATCATCTTCTTCTTGTACAGAATCCATTGTATGAAAGGAATGATGTGTATGATGTAAATGACCATGTGATGATGATGAGGAAGATGATGTTGTAGATGATGATGTATCGGATGATGTACTATGTCCATCATCTTCTTCATCAATCATACTACTTTCATCATCTTCACTATGTACCTTATTTGTCGGATTCATACCACTACTAATTAAGCCGCTTCCTGTCATCGAACATGCTGATACACTGACGGTCGTCATTGCAGTCTTGTGTTGACTGTGATGACCACTATTACTACCACATGGTGGATGAAAGATAAGATGTTGTCCAAATATACGATAAAACAATTGTATACGTTCACATAACATATCATTAACAAATGATGGTAATTGACAATATATTTTCGTTATTTTAATCATTTTATCAATTGGTATAAAATTACAAAATGAACGAAAATAACGTTGTAATTCTTTATATTCTTGTTTAATTTTATATTGATATAATGCTTCTTGTTGTTTATGATAATGATTAGATTGTTCAATATGTTCTTGTAATGTTAATGGGATTGTAGAAGTGGTTGAAGATGGTGATGATGGCGTTGAAGGAGAAGAAGATGATGCCATAGTAGCTGCCAAGGTAGATGTATAAAGGTTACATAGATTATTGGTAGTTTGAGACTTATTATTGTGATGAATTGGACTACCGATTGTACTAAAACTACCATGATTACCACTTGTACTACTGATACCATTTAAGAGATTAGCATTGGGTTGTTGATACGAATGAGCACGATTAAATGCACAATTCCGTTGTCCTGGGAAATAAAAACGTGGAATGATAGCATAACTATGATGATTTGCTATCGCACTACAAGTTGTAAATGATTGATGATGAGAAGGTGCTGGTGATAGTGGTGGTCTTCCCGATGTTGGCAACCCTTGTTGATGTTTAGCAAATTCTGCCATCATTTTTGTGTTCGAATTTTCAGTATTTTACCTTTCCTAACTCT
>JACCEA011364786.1_pt1 | contig 10657 bp, 7 predicted proteins | sample 7449851 | NCBI WGS metagenome assembly JACCEA01 (sample SAMN15323453, study PRJNA562643) | freshwater metagenome | isolation source: river surface water | place: USA:Blue River Watershed | collected 2017-08-18 | reverse complement strand
TTCCGCGATTCGTTATTCACGAAGCAATTTCAAGACAATATTATGAATGTTTAGAAACAGCTGCGTTAATTAAATATGCTTCACCTTCCTATTCTCATCTCGTACCGAACACTACAACCGCTAATGAAGTGGAAGTGGCAGGTAGTACTGTCGCAGTATCCGGTGGTGGTGGGATCAAGAGAAGTAAAGCGCTACGAGCTAAAGTGAATAAGTTAGTACGCCGTAAAGTTCAAGCAATCATCATATGGATTGGAACCATTGATCGATTATCAATGGCGCATGATCAAGCGAATGCTTTATATGCTAGTTTACACGAAGCATCCAAACCTGGAAAAACAACTGGTCTCCGATATAATGCCGCATCTTCTTTCCATGAAGAACGAGCGATTATTCCATGGATAGCTACAGAGTTGATATACCCTTGTCATCCAGACAAAATTACCTGCAAAGCAGGGATGATGAAGCGATATGCTGGATTGTTACCTGGCAGTGCTGTCAACTATATGCCACCAGGTTGGGGATGTGCCCAACGTCGTCCTTTACGTTCGTTGGCACATGCCTTACTATTCTTTGATCCAGATTTTATGATCATTCTAGATGATGACACGTACTTCAATTACCCATTATTTGCAAAATCGTCTTATTTTGATTTTGTTATGCAAAATATGACTCAGGAGCCTATTTATCTTGGTGAAGCACTTGGTCGTACTGGTGACAATGGACATTTATCTAAAATTGGATTTTTCATTGGTGGTTCAGGGTATATTCTGGGTAAGAAAGTATTAGAACGAATGGTATCACGTGAAATTGTAGTCTTTGGTAATGAACATGTTCCAGTTCATCGAGAAAGATACTATATTGAAGAAGAAGTGCAAACTAGTGCCAATCCAAATGAATTTTTAAAAGAAGATCGCTTTCGTTCCAAAAAACATATTGAACGATTGAGTGTTTTACAAGAAGCTTTAGAATATTCAGCATGGCATTGTCCAAAAGTAAATGTTTCGACTATTTTACCAGGTTACAAATATGAAGACTATCTATACAAGTCAATATTGTTTCATTGGGATCGTGAGACAGACATAGGGCATCGTATCAATACAGATGCGTGTTTGCTATATCATCCTGCTTTGAGACAAGCCTTTGATCATTTGCACAAGACGGTCCCAACAGTTCCACAACCAGACTTTGACGTGGATGCGTCCCCTCCGCACCAACCCCTTCCAGTCACACAAGCATATACACTGCCTTTTGACTCAACAACGAGAGTTCTTAAGACCATTCCAATGGCAGTAAGATTAGTAGATATGTGTACAAACTTAATGGCAAATGAACATACGTGTCAACATAGCGATCATTCAATGGGTAGATGTTTCATCTATGGTGCTGGTGCAACTCCATTGATGACTGCATGTGAGAATCAGGTAAGTAAAGGTATTGGACAAGGTCAGCAAATGGACACTGATAAAGTAAAGTTAGGAAGTGATGATTTGTTGTTTGGAATGTGCTTTACCGCACCTGAATGTGATATTGATGAACATATTACATGTCATAGATATTCCGCTAATGAAACTAACTTGAAACCAATGAGAACTAGCACCAGCAAAGGCTATTATAAAAAGTTTAGTTCGTTTTATGATGGCAAAATTGTAGATACTCAAATGTAAAGTGTTTAAATGATCAAATTGTTGGTAAAGTTTACTGATCATTTCTTCGGTGTTCTGGCCGTTTTTTCGGCAAATTCCACCCCGCAAACAGTGTTTGGTTGAATTTCGGAAAAAAAAAAAAGAATTTCGGAGAGTTTTTGCTTCTTCAATACGACAAGCTTTGCGGGAATTGCTACAATACTCTATTGTCTTCATTAAATTTGTTTGGTTCAAACTGGAAAGAAGAGAAATAAAATTGTCATTCTCAAGAAAAGGAGATTAGAGATAGTACATTAACGCTCGTGACACGATCTGGAAGATTTTGGATTTTTTTTTTCAAAATAAAGAAGGAGAAAAATGTTTTCAGGTGCTGGTCGATCTGTACTTGGTATGAATTCTTCCACCAATCGAGATCGTGATTGGTATGGTGGGAGTGAGACTCAGGTTTCAAGGCCTTGTTCTGCGATTTCAGTTGAACGTGATCCTTTCTTAGAAAATACTGCAAAGGAGAGAAATGCCTTTTATTCGTCGTTCTATCGTGATTCTCCAGCTTCAACAATCGCAGCAGGATTACAAATCAACACAGGTGGATCAAATATGCCAGCGTTAACATTATCCAGACCATCTTCTGCATCTTCTACCGCTATGTTTACTCCTCGTTCTCCATCGCATATCACAACCAAATCTCCCACTCACTCTTTGGGTCACAATACTCATTATCACCCTTACAGTGGTGGAACAACTGGTCCTAATGGAGCTCAATTAAGTCGACGACCTTCCTCTGGTCGAGCAAATGGTCTGAATGTAATTAACAGTAACAGTAGTTATGCTGCCCAAAGTAAGAGTACCAGTGGTAGTAATAAACACGCCAATCAAGCACAATATTTACTGAATGCTGGATCGGTGAGTTCCTCTTTTTATGTTTTGATGTTTTAAACCAATCTGATATTGTTGCTCTTATTTAGTATGATTTCCAAGAGAAGAATCGTTATGAAGACTTTGGGATGACCTCCATGGACATTAATGATGACGATAGTAATCCTGGTAAATTTCAAGATTTTGAAGACGATGATGACATGTCATACATCCCATCTTTGCGATGTGATATGATGGAACGCCGAAATAGCTTTGTAAGTTGATGTTCATATGTTTTCACTCTTTGTCTTATCGTACCTTTTTCCCTATTTCATTTCTTCAGGATGAGTTCGGCTTCTGAACAGCGAGTATTTATATCTTACTCTGTTCACGTACAACCTTGCATATTTTGTCAAACCTTTCACTGGTGTCTCTTTCTTATTCTATATTCTCATACAATAGGTCTCAGTATTGAGACAAGAATGGATACCATTCAATCCTTCCTCGCTGTTTCTTGTTGATATTTTTTGTCGTTCTTCTGAATATTTTCTTTTGCTTGTGTGTCTACAAAGTCAGGCACACACAATCCTCACTATCCGTCCCTTTGTATTATAATTTATCAGTGGTGAATATACACCCTTGGAAGCACTCATGTTCCGTCATGATCCCTCAACAAGCCCATTCCTCATTCAGTCACCTTTGTCAGTAGGGATTCGGCTGCTCTTAGAATGAAAAAAAATAAAAGTTAAAAATACTGATAAAATTTCTTGTTTAGAACCGCAAAATGACATTGCGCTCTCTTCCTCTCGTTAAAATTTGTCGTCGTTGTAAGCACTATAAGTATGATTGCCTGCCATTGCCTTTTTTTTCTTTTTTCCTCCTTTGTTCTGCCTTCATCGGGTGCCTCCAACTGCAGTTTTTCTGAAAAATTAGTCATTCTTACTCACTGATAGAAGTAAGAATCTTAGCAGGTACTTGTTGTTGGTGAGTAGTGGGTTTACTAAGGAATTTTTAAGTATTTGTACTCTAAGTCTATATTCGATAGCATTCTATTGTATTTTCATAATGTGTGGATCGTGTATAATAGGAAACTGTGTCAAGGTGAATCTCTCCGCTAGTTTTAGTTTTTGCTTGTCACGTATGGATGCATCGTGATGGTCACTATTAAGCGTGTATACATATTTATTTAAGGCCAGTCATTGGACTTCTGTGGTTGCTTTTACATGGTATGCTTATTTGTTACGGATGATAAGTTAGAGAGATTATCAATATTAGTGAAGTTTGTGAAGTAAGCAATCTGTCAAAGCTATTGCCCATAAACTTGCAAATAGCAAATATATAATTATGATTGTAGTTGTGTGTTCTTATGTACATATTCCAATATATTTATTTTATCTACTTGAGTATGTGTTGCAGCGATGGATGGTGTTTTCTGACAATGTGCTCTTAATTCGCTTTTTTGTCTTGTTCACTTCTTTTGTATATTTTAATATAATGTGGGGGATTGTAGTATACTTTTTATATGTGGATTTTTTTAACTTGTAGTCTAATAAAACATAGATAATTTTTTTTTTTAATGATTTTAATTAATTTGAGAACATTGGTGAATTTTGAAAAGTTCCGTGCGTTTGTTAGTCACTGTTACAGGCTGCTGCTGTGGCGCTGCTCTGTTCCTGTAATTAATAGCAAAGTTAATTTCGAAATTAATAAAACAAGCAAAGACTAATAAATATTTACAATACAACGACATACAACTGATAAATCTAAGGGAAATCCACCCTTGGCTCTTATCAGGGGAAACAGAAATAATTGATTTGAAAACGCTCTTCTGGCAGTTATTGTAACAACTGCTGTCAAATCGTTTGTGTTTCACCACAACCATGTCAGATGTATTTGGCACTACATTGGGTCGCTTTATTGGTGGGTGTATTTTAGTCTACTTTGCTGGACTTGTTGCTGCGGCAGGCGGCGTCGGTGGTGGAGGTCTTTATGTCCCAATCTTGTTGCTTGTATTTGGTTATGAATTAGAAACTGCGGTGTTGTTATCCGTTTGTATTGTTGTTGGTTCAGCGTCTGCACAATTTTTTATCAATGTTACAAAGCGTCATCCATTTTATAATCATCGCCCCTTGATTTATTGGCAACTTGTGTTGACCATGTTACCAGCTCAATTGGGAGGTTCTAATATTGGTCGTATTTTTGCACAAATGGTTCCGGATACATTCATTTATATCCTCGCGTTGTTAGTCTTACTTTTTGCCAGTTATGTTACAGTTAATAAAGGTTTACATAAATGGCATGAAGAATCAGAGAAGTTACAAAAAGCAAGAGAACAAAAGGAACAATTGCGATTATCTGGACAGGGTAGAAGTAGTCATAATCGCCGAAGTGGTAGCGGTAACCTTCATCATGGTAATCATCTTGATAACCCCATGGCTCTACCAATGACAAACGCAAAAGATATTGAACATCATCATCACCATAATCATGGACATAATCATGGACATGATGGTCATATTCATCACGATGATAAAGATTGCGAAGATAATGAAGAACTAGATCCTGCATCACAATATTTGTTGAGTGAAGCGCATTATGCACTTGAAATTGAAGAAAATCTTGAGAGAAGTTCAGGATTTCTTCAATCTAAAGCTGTAATCGATGAAGAAAGTGGTCGCTCGGTCAGTGTTGGAAGTTTTAGTCGAAGTCGACAACTGAGTGAACAACTCGTCACCGTTCTTCAAGAGCAATTGCGTGTCTACAGTATTGATAGTCGGAAATTACAAGTTCCATGGTTAGTGATAAATACTATCGCAGTTATGTGGTTTGTATATACGGTGATCATTGTTGTGCGCATTTTTGTTGTGAAGTGTTCGAATAGTTATGATGTCTTACAAGCAGTAGTGTATCTACCATTGATCTTTGCACATGTTCAAGCGTTTCGGTTGAATACCAGAAATGGTATTGAAAACGATGGAGATTTAACTGGTTTACTCAACGCTTGCTTAAGTAAATGTAGACTTGGAAGTAATGGCATTGAAACTACAACATCACCATTGATTGCAGGAGATGCAATGCGTTCAGATACTGACCAACATAATAAAAATGAAGGAATAAAAATCTTGGCTGAAGTTCCGGTACCTCCTGGTGATGTTGATTTTGATCAGCATTTGATTCCCTTGATATCAATGGCATATGGAGTTGGAATTGTATGCACTATGTTAGGTATTGGTGGAGGTGAGATATTTAGTCCAATTATTCTTAGTTATCATGTGATACCACAGGTCACGTCTGCAACAACGGCGACAATGAGTGTTTTAAATTCCTTAGCACAAGTTATTCGTGATGGTGTTCAGGGTTCTTTTGATCCTAATGTCGGTGGTATTCTGTTGATTGTGGGTTTCCTTGGTGGAGTGACAGGTAGACAACTTGGTCTTTGGATTTCTGCTAGATATGGTCGTTCGAGTGTTATTATTTTCTTCCTTGCAGGTGGTTTATTTATCTCTTGTATATATTATATGTACACACTTGGAACGCAGCCATTTAACTCAGATTTGCGTGGATTCTGTTAAAATTTCCTCTAACCTTGACTTACTTTTGTGTTGAGTATTATAGTCGCATAAATGAATTGTGTTAATATTCGATAGCGATATTGCTTCGATTTTTGTTATGCCACTAGATTACATTTGTGTTATATATCATCGGTAGGATAATAACATTTAGTAACAAACAAAAATATTCAGTTCGCGGATATTGTTACCAATTATCTGTCACTTGCATTTTGTATTGCCGATACAATACTGTTGTTTCAGTTCAAAGCTTTTGATCTTGTTGTTCATAATTGCTTGATTGATTTTGATTAATTCTAAAGCGTAAGAGGAAGCGACCAAAATAATTGTAATCAAAACTTATTTGAGACCATTAAAGTAACTTCACAACAATTGCAAATATACACACTATTTGGAAGGAGCTATTCTCACAAACCAAATATTTGAAAAAACTAGCACCATTGAAACACCTTTTGCAATTAGAAACTACTGACTTACAAGTCAGGGTTTTCAATAGTCATTTCTGTTTCTTGTGCTGTGCCTTCTTGTTCCGTTGTGATTTCATCCAAGTATCTCTGTACTCCTTGTCCCTCAATAACTTCAAAGTTATGATTTGGACCAACAATGGCGACTTCAATTGATTTCGCATCTAATTCGGAATCACCAGACAACGAAGCAGCAACAGCTTTCACAGCATGCTTGATGAGGTCATCTAATGAGGCTTCAGGGAAAGATTCAAACTCATTCTCCAAGTAAGTTCTCGATGTTTGGGATCTGGAGCCAATAGCCATAGCGTAATATTCGAAGTAGTTGCCAGATGGCTCAGTGACGTAGAGGTGTGGACCCGTCTGGTCGTAAGAAGCGACCAAGAGACCAATTCCGTATGGTCTACGAACATACGATTGTGTGCATCGTTGGTGCATGTCTGCTAGATCCGCAACCAATCTACTACCTTGAATTGGGATACCATAGACATACTTATTATTCAAAGCCTCTGATCTCATGTATCTACAATCATATGAAGAGGATTAATTTCAGGAAATAGATAGAACTATCAGTTCTTACTTGACAAGACTACGCCCGTCAGCAGTCAATCCAGACATTGCAATACCCATATGGTCATCAATCTTCATCAGTTTCTTTTGATGAGAAGAGAGTTCATTTGGAGCTCTCTTCAAAGCAGCCAAGACGACGAATTTATTCGATCGAAGACCCAAACATACGGTGCCTTGATTCACAGCTTCTGCAGCGTATTCAACCTGATGAAGTCTTCCTTGTGGAGACCACACAGTAACATCTGTATCGTACTGATTGCGGAACATTTTCCTTCGCAAGTCTTGACGCTATGCTATTAATCAAACTATGTCCTTTGTGTCCTTTTTTCGCTCGATTCTCCGAGACTCAGCTTGAGTTTGATAAAATTCGCCAAACTTTCCTGGAAAATTGACGGAATTATAACCAACAATATTGGATGTAAAAAATAAACCAGTTTAGTTAACCGGTCTACAGTTGGTGGCTGTTGCTCTGCTCGTGTTTGCTTTTTTCCGTTCTTTTGGGGATATATCTTATTTAGCATTTTAAGCAAAAGTTTTGTCAAACCACCCCAGTGATATTTTTACAACAACTGCGTTAATCTATTTGATGAGTAGGTGGTTGGTACATGAAGGTTGAGTCGTAATCTATCTACGCGATCTTTTCAATCACAACCTGAAGATTTCAATTCATTCAACCAACCGATTCAGCCACACGTGCATCTCTGAAAGTATTGAAGCGTAGGGTCGCCGACCACCGAGAAAGTGCGTTTTCTTTTTGTGTTATACATTGGAACGTTGTATTGCAGTTGTATTGCAGTTTGTAAAAGGGATAAATTGTAATCAATATGTCGGCAAGAACAACGAATATTAGCAGTAGTGGAAGTACTACCGTAAATAATAGCAATATAAATACTAGTAATAGTAGCAATAATAATAGTAGTAGTAGTGGGAAAGGAAAGTATTGGACAGATAATTTAGAACCATGTCTTCGAGTTGATCGAATACTGCAGAGTCGAATGCCTTTGTTGTGGTGCTGCGTGAAATGGATTGGTGGCTGGATAATTGGTTCATGGTGTTTTTGGTTTTTGCTACACACCCATCAAACGTCCCACGCATCACCACCCTCTTCATCTTCTCTGGACCATAGTGTTGGCTCTGAAGGAATGGTGCACAACGGAGATCATAAACAACATAATCATGGAATATTATCGCAACTTGGTCACAAGTTTCCATTCTTTTCTGGTCACAGCAGTGGCCGCATAGTTGCTGGAGAAGAACATGGTGTTACGATTGTTTCAGAGTTGTCAACTTACAACTCCTCTGTGCGTGATCTGAAAACTATGTCAATTGAATTTGCTATTCAAAGTTGGCTTACTAATGCCAAGTTTGTATTAGCCTTAGTAGAAGATGACAAGCTGTGTGTAAGCTTGGTCCAACAGTTCTCAAGTCCCTCCCTAATTTGTGTTCAACATCATTGTAATCATCAGGATTATAACATCCCTACTGTACCTTGTCTTATGGTCACAGGAGAAGCATATGCCCCCACCAAATATGTCCTATTCTCGAATAGTGACATCATCTTTGGTCCCATTCAACCCACTTTGGACCAAGTCACTCCTCAATTAGAGAGTTTCGTCTTGACTGGACAACGCACCGATGTACTTTCTCACAAAGCAGAGAAATTGGTCTTCGGTGAGCAAGAAGGAGTCAGCGGAACAAGTAAACATGTGCGTTACAAAAAAGTGACGGCATTTGATATCCTAGAATTCGCAAAACGCGAAGGTGAAAATCATGGCGATAGTGCTATTGACTATTTTCTCTATCCTAAAACTTGTTCTCTGGCAAGAAAGATGCCTCCATTTTTATTGGGGAATTGGCGTTGGGATAACTGGTTATTGCATGAATTTATTGTTGCTAATCATGTCAAAGTAATTGATTCTACTGGCGCTATCACTGCTGTTCATATTGGTAGCACTGCCACCGCCCTTGTTCACCGTCCTGGAGCCGTACATAACTCCCGTGTGTTTGAAAGTTCAACATTTGGTCTACAAGGTATAGGTATGGGAACCTTCAAGTATGCTGAAGCAAGGATGTATAAAGGCAAAGTTGTTTATAACACTGACTTTGAGATTTCTCAGACCAAGTTTATTTTTTCAGCTGCAAAATCTTCAGAGACTTTGATTGTTGTAACAGTTCCATGTGGGTTTGTGGGTATGTTGAAAAATTGGTTGACATGGGCAGAGAGGTCCCATTTGCACGCTTTTGTTATTTTTGCCATGGATCAAGAGACATTACAGTTTGCAAAACAAGAAAAATTGCCTGTTGTAACTTTAACTTCACAGACAACACCAACCACTGTGCAGTGCCAGCAACTCTCTAAGCATGACGTGGAATCTCTGTTGATTGATCGCAATATGTTTTTGAAGAATGTCTCATCGACTGGTTTGGGGTTTGTGTCCATGTCTGTCAACAGTGTCGTGCTTGAGCCTATCAAATACTCTTACTTGCGTAGTAGAGATTTATTTGGTCAAAAATATTTTCATCCTTCTGGAACACCAGCATCTGTCACTAAAAATTCTACCATGTATATAAGTGATTTGTTTTGGGGAACGTCGTCGTTATTTAGTAAAAATAGTGTGAAGTTATTGAACAAAGTTTTAGAATGTCAACAAGCAAAAATTAATATTGCGCGTCGATCATTAGCATTAAACGATGGTAGTAGTGAAGTTAAGCAATGTGCAGTTATGCAATTAGAGAGTTTTTCAAATCAATGTCTCAATGAGGAAATTAAGAAAGGTGGATATCATGGTGGTCTATCATATCTTGGTGAAGGTTTTGTTGCCAGTGGTACCGCATCATTCATACAACATAATCCTGTGCGCTTAGGTCTGTATCCAGCAATAGTTCACCAAGATCTCTTCTGTTCGTATCCTGAAAGTACCGCAACATTGAAAAAATGGAATTTATGGGCAGAGGATGAAAGCATCTCTAGTGTGTTACCCCATGTTAAGCCTCTCGTTCCTACTGTGATGAGCAATGTTTCTTCCTCATCTGCTGAGTTGATGTCTGCTCCTGGTGTAGTTGCATTAGCCATTCGTATTTTAACCATGAACCGTCCTGAGCAGCTCAATGCTTTGCTCTACTCTCTCAGTAATGCCACTTATGATTCTAGTGATGTAGTTGACATTGAGATTCATATTGATTTCCCATATAATGTAAGTATGACTGCACTACCTGAGACCTCCGATGGTCAAGCAGTTGCTCTTTATAGAGAAATTCAGAAAATTGTAAATGATTTCATATGGACTCATGGTGAGAAGCGTATAGTTGATCCAGGAAAACATCGTGGTTTGTTTTATATGTGGGTACAACCTTTTGTGCCTCGTGTTCCTGGACAAGTACTGATGGTGTTAGAAGATGACAATGAACTATCCCCGGCTTATTATGGATGGTGCGAAACATTGCTTCAGCATCTCTCATTGCATAACGATCCGAAGTTATATGGTTTGTCTCTCCAAAGACAACATTCTGTCATTGCTTTGAAGCCAGACCAAAAGTACCCAATGACTTTTATTGA
>JACCEA010616851.1_pt1 | contig 10657 bp, 13 predicted proteins | sample 7449851 | NCBI WGS metagenome assembly JACCEA01 (sample SAMN15323453, study PRJNA562643) | freshwater metagenome | isolation source: river surface water | place: USA:Blue River Watershed | collected 2017-08-18 | reverse complement strand
TGCCACTCGAAGCCCTTCTTCAGCCGGGGTGCATCGAATACGCTTTCCGCGCCCGGCCCGTTCTGCGTCATCAGGAGTTCGCCTAGCGTCTCGGGATTAAGGCCTTCCAGGCGAATGCCCTCGAACTCTTCGATGCAAAGATGTTTGCCACCCCTACCATGAAAGCCTAACTTCACGTCCAGGGTGGTGCCGTCCCAAAGCATGGAGTAGGCGTCAGTTTCGAGTACGGTGCGCTGTGCGTCTTCGACGGCCCACGACCACAGGTGCTCCTTGCAGTCTGCGTAGGCTTTGCGTGCCGCGAACTCGAACAGTGCACGCGAGGTGGTGCCTTCCGGGTATTCCGACTGGCGCTCCTCCAGAAGGAGTTTCCAGAGGGTGTCGAAGTCCGTATCGGCATAGGCTGCGACAGTGAACTCCAGGGGGTAGCTATCGTGACGGCTGTAGTAGCCGCCAATGTCTGTCAGGTAGTCTACCTTGGCTTTCCGCGACTTGTGCGGAAACGTATACGGGCATTTGAGCTTTGGCACTTGCGTTCTCCTGTGTGGAATGAATTGATGTGTTGGAGTGTATACCTAATCAGCGCCGGGAAAAGCCCCCACGGCGTTCACTTTTCCATTGCGCCCCGCCCACCTTGCGCCTGCCTGGAGCGACTGGTGCGTGGTACTCCACGGCGATGGTCTTGCCTTCCAGCGGTGTGTCGGCAGCTCGCTGCAAGTCTTCTGAGGTCAGCGTACCGTTCCTGGCCTTGGAGTATCCGTCCACGATCACCCCGTCGTCCCGTTGCAGGCTCAGGATAGTCATGCCCTGCTCATCCATGCGGCGCAGCGCTGCGGCTATTAGTTCAAATCCCAGAGTGGCTTTCCCGAAAGCCGCCCCACAAGCCACCAAAGCCATGACGGTATTTCGCCCCGTGGTGGTTTTGCGCAGGGCTTCTATCTCACTAGCCAGGCTACCTACCACGCGCTCCTCAATTTTCGAGAAATCAGCGCAGGAGTCAAAGTAGATTATTCGTTCGTTGTTCATACAGACCTCGCTAGATCAAACCAGGCAGGCAAGGTGCTCTTGGTGTAGAGCCACAGGTCGTAGGTCTCCTGCCCGAAGCAGAACCCGAAGACCCAGCGCCCGCCCCCGAGGTCATCGCAGTAGAACTGGATGCCGAGAGCAGCGGCTTGAGCCTTCTGGTCATCAGAGAGTATGGCTTCCGTGAATTGGAAGAATTCTGTCGGGATCACAACCGGCGAGCGGCGTATTTTCCCTCGCTCGGGGTACACGTTGACGACGCCTTTGACGTGACCGTAAGTCACGATTGACTCGGCTACTCGCCACTTCCACTGCGGTGTGTCGAAGATCATATAAGTGACAGAACTATAACTATGACGATCAATAGCCCCAGAATTCTCCAAGCCAGGGCTATCGCGGAGGGGCTAGGCATCAGCCGTTAGCGGCGGGTGCCGGAGCGACGGCAGACGCAGGCTGGATGGCCTCGTGCAGCATTTTGCGCAGTTGCACGGTATCGCGCATCTCCAGCGTGACGCCCTCCGGTCTGGCGTCACGTCGCTGGCGCTCCGTGGAGCGACTGAACCTGTCAGAGTTCTCGTACCACTTGCCGTTAGCGTAGACGAACAGAGGGCTCAACTCGGAGTACGAGAACACGGCGTAGAGATAGCCGATGTTCGCAGAGTACAGATTGGAGCCCTTGAACAGAGTACGGGTGGTAGTGAACCGGTGGGCTTCACGATTCGCAATAGAGTGTGGTCGCATGGTTTCAGTTCCTATATGGATTACTTGCCGACTTGGCCTGTGTATCCTAGCCCTTCGTCAGCAAATTTTTTACGCCAGAAGTAACCACAAAGCGCTGAACAATTGCGCGATGCGGCTGCGCGCTCTGGAATACCAAAGAAGCAGGGGACACAGGGGGCCACGAGCGGCCACGCACGCCGGGGGCCATGAGCAGTAGGCAGAGCACGATCACCGCAGTGGTGACAGCTCTAGCAGACTGCAGCCCGCCGACAGGAAGGTTATCAGGTTCGTGTGCCAGCATGAGAATGCTCCTGTTATGGATTTGGTGTGCCAGTACCTGCATGGATGGCACGGTTTCACAAATCAATCTCGTCTCTCCAGCAAATGAATCGAGGGAAGCGCGGCGCGTCTTTGATTCCGTAAGACGCAAAACGGTACTTGGCGATGCGGCCCAGATACAGGTGCTGGTTTTGCCATACATGCAGCTTCTGCGCTGCCGTCATCTTCCCTGTACCGATGACCACAGGCATGCCCGAGGTCAGGTCCACACCTACGAGCTTGCCTAGGGTGCCCGCCGCTGTCTTGCCTGCCTTGTGGGTGGATCGTTTGGTGAGCCCCAGTTCGTCTAAGGTCGCTTCGTTCTGGTTGTGGCGCATCTCCTCAAATCCAGTAACGCGAATCTCCGAATCAATGGACTCCTTCACCTTGAGCATGATGCCCTCGGTCAGGGTGGACCTGTTGAACTTGTACGGGTCATCGTAGCTGCGGATGATCGACCCTTCCAGGCCCATCTGGTAGTGCCTGCCGATGGCTTCAGCAAGGGAGGCCCGGTCTGTGCAGAGAATTTGGGGGACTAGCACTACGGGGAGCTTATGGCGCAGCGCTGCCTGTACTCGGCGGCGAAGGTAGCCCTTGCGTGTGAGGAACCCTACGCCAGGGGAGTCCCACACGTCAAAGACGTAGTAGGCGAACTGTGGTGTGCCGCCCCGTGTCATTACACCGCTGGTGGTGGTCTGGATGCAATTCTCGTCTTCCGGCCTGCCGACAATCAGCTCGCCGTCCATGCCATCGAGAATCGAATGGGCTAGCGTCTGCTGTATGTGCACGTTAGGTATGTCTTTCAACTTTCTGCTTTTTGAAATCGATTTCATTTGCAGATTGCGAATACCGTCCAGCTTGGGGCTGCACCATACCGGCCCCTTGCTGAAGTCGATATCGTCAGCGGTCACCGGTTGTGACGCTGCAAGCATCGGACGTACGGCAGCTATGAGTTCGTCCATGCTGCCGTAGGTCACTTGCGAATCTCCCACGGCACGGTAACGCTGGTCTTGCCCGCACTGAGTGCGCTGGGTGTGCTAGGTACGGGCTGGCTGGCACGATAGGCCACACGCAGTTCATAGATCAACATTTGGCAGGCGTACCAGATTTCGGTGTGTTTCATTACGCGCTCCTTTTGGCCCCGGACACGGAGCTATCGTTGTTGTAGCGGCCCCGCGTGGCGTAGCTGCGGTCACGTGGTACTTCTTCGTGCTCGAAGAACGTGAGCTGTCCGATGCGATCACCTGGGCGAATGCGGATGACGTGGTGCTGCGTCATGTTTTTGAGTTCCAGCGTCAATACACTGTTGTTCCAGCCTGCGTCTGCCCACCCCGCCGTGAGGTGTTCGAGCCCTACGCGTGCCATGGATGACTTCAGTTTGTATTCGGCGGAGATGTAGTTCGGAAGACAGAACACCTCTTCGGATTCCGTCAGTAAGAACTGGCCCGGATACACGAGGAGCCCTTCTTCGGGGTCAAGCACCTTAGCGCATACGTCCAGTTGGTCGCGAGCGCGGTAGTCGATGATTCGCTGGCCCTGGTCGCCCAGGTCATCGTGACGCTCCACCAAGGCTCTGCGGCCTAGCCGGATATCGATGCTGGAGGCATTAAGCAGTTCGACCGGGATTGCACTGCCGTCGCGCTCAGCAATGATGCGGCGTCCGCGTATCTCGCTGAATAAGCGATTGTAGGAAAGGAGGGACATTGGTACACCTATTACTTGTCATGGGGTATCGCAGTTGCACGCATACAGTCCCGTGCAACCCCAAACGCATTGTACGGGCGGAGTAGGCGACGCCCTTCTAGCAGAAGGAGTATGGGCCACGTTGCCGCTGCCATGACCCCAAGCGTAGCGGTGGCGAGGGCTACCCAGGCGAAGTACCCGCCCGTGACGCTGCCAGTTTTTCGCCAGTGCATGCGGGCCATGCCAGCAACGATCCAGGGATATACGAGCATGAGTAGGTAAGCCTTGATGAGAGCCACGGACACGTACATGGCGAGGATACCTGCGGAAAGATCAGACATGAAAAACCCCTGGTTATGAAAAGACCTATTGTCTCCTCGCTCCAGGGGTCTGGCAAGGGCCACAAGCCTTACAAAGGCCGAGGGGCGTCCGCCCTATCCATGAAGTCTTGACGTACGGCTGCAGCGTGTGCTGCGTCGTCTGCGGCGGCATCTGTCCATGAGGATCGGCGCTCCAGCAAAGTCGTGTAAGCCCCGCACACCGCGTCGGCTACATCCTTGCTGTTGTGCACGAACACACCCGTGGTCAGCGCAAAGTTGTGGTGCTCGTCAACTGTGATATCCCACACATCTGCGGTGTACTCCAGCTTGCGTACGCTCAAAACGCGATGGTTGGTCTGCTTGCCTGTGCGTTCTTGCTTTTTCTTTTCTCTACGCATCCGCTGGTAGTGCGCGCCGCACAGGCCCTTGGCATTCGACTCACACAGGCAACCTTCGATACTGCAAATGTCCCGGCCACGCTTCAGTTTTCCTTCGGCAAAAAGACGCAAGATATTCTCTCTGCTCTTCTCGTTGCCGCCGGATGCACGGTAGGCAGCATGGCCGTCGCGCAGCGCCTCCACGTACGTGGCATCCTCTTGGTGGCGTTTCTTGGTGTGATGCGAAAGGTGATCCGAAGTAGCCAGTGCCTCCAGGTTTCCGGGGTGGTTGTTGCCTTTGTCTTCATCCTTGTGGTGTATGTGACTTCCTTCCGGGACTGGGCCTGAGACAGCCGAATACGCCATGCGGTGTGTCAATTGTCTGGTGCCTTGGACTGGGCACCAAATTCTCTCGTAGTCGGCCCACCCGCCCTTGTAGGCACGGCTGCGGTACAGAGGCATGAGGCTAACGTCTGGCGTAATGTTCTCCGCCCTAATCCATTCCCGATCCAAGGTCATAAACAGGTGATCCGGCGTGCACCGGATAACCTGATAGTTGTCCAGGGTCACCTCGACCAAGGATGCTGCCTTCCGGGTAATTCTTGGGTTGCGGCCCCAGCCTACGGTAACTCCGTCCGGCCCTATCGAGTACACAGGGAACTTCGTGCGGCGGCCGAATCGTTCACGCAACTCCTCAAAGGTGGGGTTGGTGCCGTCCAGCAAAGCTATGCGGGTGTCTCCGGTGAAGCAGCCGTTTACTGGGTGGTCGATCTTGTCTTTGTCACCGTCGTACTCAAGGTCGAACAGCTCTTGGACTAGGACAGGCTGCTCGAACATTTTTACTCGCCCGTCGCTGATACCGTCGCGCAATTGTTTGTACGGCACGGAGGTTCTGTCAACGGACACGTAGCCTGTCTTGGCTCCCTCCTTCTTCCACTGCTGGCGCGACTCGACGGACATGGTGCCGTCATAGGTCACTACCTTGATAGGGTAGCCGTACACGTCGCGCAGTTGCTTGACCCACATACGCACCTCTGCGATCTGGATTTCGCTATTCGCGTCGGGCGCTATGGAGCAAGCCAGTTCAACAGAGCACTCCGGCAACATTTCGATCATGCCGCCATCACGCTCCACCTTGCGCAGACCATCAAAACGTAGCATGGCGATCCCGCACTTGTCCTGGGACAGGGACAAGTCGATGTGCACATAGCGCGGACGGCTCGGGTTCGCGCAGTAGTGCCCGCGCTTCACCAAAGGCATGCCGTCCCGGCCAAGTTCCACATTGTCCTTTTCGAGGAACGACTGCAGCCCCTCCTCCTCGCCGCGCTTGATGCACTCCAGCACCGTAAAGCGGCGTTTGATGAACGGAGCGATGGAGGTAGTGGACAGGCCGAGTACGTCACGCAGAGCGTCGTGCGGGTTCTTACGGAAGTCGTCTTCGTACTCCACGGGCACGTCGTAGACCAAGGCGCCTTCCGGTACCTTCTCGCCCTCATCCAGCACTCGGGTATCGCTCAGCGTGTCGTTGCCTACCAGCAGTCGGAAAGTCTTGCCGGAGTAGCGATCCTGCGGCCACACTTCGTACTGCTTCTTGTTGTAGATATACACACCCTTCTCGCCCACACGATCAATGTGCTCCTTCCGCTTGTCCGTGAAGTCACCTTTGTACCGCGTGGACGAGGAAGCGAAGATGACACCCACGCATGGACCCTTCGTAATGAAGCGGCCTTTTTTACGGCGTGTCATGGTTTCGTAAATGTTCTTGGCTTGATCGTAGACACCTGCACGCCCGCTGGTTACCTCGGCTTTCTTAGACCGGAGAACCACGTTCATGAAGTTGATTTCGTCAATGATCCCGCCGATGACGGCTTCACCCAGAATCGAGTCTTCGTCTGCACCGCCAACGACGATACGGACATTCTTTTCTTTGAGGTCGATTTCAGACTCTACCTGGGGGTCCATCTTCATATGGGACTGGAACCAGGGAATGTCCTCCATCAGCTTGCGCAAGGGCCGATAGACCACCTTCTTAGTGACGTGAGGCTTTGCCGCCATGATCGGGATCACGATGGCTGTAGCCTTCGGCAGGCCATAGACAGACTGCGGCTGCTTGAGGCATCCAAGAATGTGCGCGGTGTACAAGACAGAGACCATACAGATAGAGGTCTTGCCCGTACCTGTGGCGCCCATCAGCATTGCTTCGTGGTAGGCTCCGCGCCCCCGCCCCTTCCACCAATACTTGTTGATATCCACGATGGCTTTGCGCACCTCCGGCCACAGCGTCAAGTCGGTGGCGCCCAGAAACTGAGGATCGTCAATGAACGTCTCAATATCCACCGGGGCTTGCTCAAGATGCGAGAGGAACTTGTACAGCCCGTCATCGTCTTCCAGCAAACGACGCTCGATAGCCGTTGCGTACATTTCACCGAACATTTTGTTCTCGAAAGTAAGCGCCTGTTCTCTGGCCCGCGCCAGGATTTCGCGCTCTCTCGGTGAAATCGATTTCATTTCCTTGCGAGCCTGCACCGGGCGAACGCGCTTGATACGAGCCGTCATAGTTCCATGTTCTCCGAGTCGTCTCCAGAGAAGTCCCCCAGAGGGTTCGGGTTGGCTGCGCGCCGAGCATCGCGCTTGGCTTCGCTGAGCAGTTCGTCCGTCATGCTCATCAGACGAGAGATATCCGACACTTGTCCTTCGCCAGCGCCGCGACGGAAGCGGAGCACGTCATACACGCCCGACGCTTGCAAGAATCTGTGCGTATCGTTCTGTGCTGCCAGGGCTGTACGCATGGCTGCAAGCCTCATAGGGATAGGTGTCTGCGCGCTGGAGGCTTGACGCATAGCCATGGCCTGCACTTCCTCGTAGAAGCCTTTGGCGTTCCCGATGATTACGTCAATGTCCAGCTCTTTCGCGGTCTGCCGTAGGCGTTCCTTGAGCTCCAGCCGATCACGCATGACCGTGCTGACGGAAACCCCCATAGCCGTAGCTATCTCATCCAGTGGCAGATTGCGCAAGAGCAACCGATGCAGCAACTGCAGCCGGTACTCCCGCTCGTAGGCGCTGCTGCGAGAGCGCACCGTGGACAGTCGATGCGAGGGCGTGTACTCCTCACTGTTCTGCGCATCCCGCACCAATGCGGAGGCCTGCTCGTCACTTACCCGAGGAGTGGCTACCGCACGGTCTTCTACCGCAGCGTTCAGGTCCTCTACGGCGTCCTCACCATCATCAACGTCTGACACGCCTCCCCCGGAGGAAGAGTTTGACAACCCTCCACCACTAAAGGCCATGCCCGCATTGCGCCGGACCATGCGACGGCGGCGCCCTCCGTCTGCAGCTTCTGTCGCCATGATTTAGCTCCGATGAGTTACCACGCCGGAAGTGAACTGTACCCAGCGGGTGGTTTCTGTGTATGCAAGGTTGCGAGACTGCAGCTCCCAAGTCAGCTCCTCGGAAGAGACTGTCCACATCGAATTCTTCAGCGCGGCGGTCTTCTTGTCAATCTCTTCTTGCGTGTAGCCGTTGCGGCGGCGCAGGTTGTAGTACGTGCGCGAGAACGTGGCCGCGTGGCGGTACGGTTCAAGCTCTTTCTGTGCCAGGATGAGTACACCGCCCGGTGCAAGATTGCGCTTGATCCAGTCCAGTGCATCAGACCGTTGGCGCCCGCGCATGAACTGCAGTACGTAGAGGCAGGCCATGAACGTAGCGGGCACAGGCAGGTCTGGAAGCGTGGCAATGTCCCCTACGATGGGGCGAACGTCAGGGTATCGATCCTTCAGGGTGTCCATCATTGGCTGTGAGCAATCGATGGCATAGCCAGTAATGCCGACACGTCCGATAGATGCACCAATCTCGGTCTGGATCGCGTGGAAGAGCGCACCTGTAGATGACCCGATATCGCAAACCACGGCGCCCGCCGTAAAGCGGTCTGAAAACATTTCAGCGTGCAGGCGGTGCACTTCTGCGTAGTTCGGGATAGATCGCAAGGCCATCGAGTCAAAGACTGCGGCCACGCTGCCATCGAACTCGAATTTTTCAGGATTCGTGGGGAAGTGTGGCGCGTGGTGCGCCACCGTGTTTACCTGGGACATGAAGCCTCCTAGACATACCAGACTTAAAAGTGGTCTGAGTATAGTCCAGGGCTTCTTTTCAGCGACTACGACGAACTCGCGGTGTCGGTGCCGCTTCAGTTTTCGGTGGAGTCTTGGCGGGCTTCTTGCCTTCCCCAAAAGAGGCCAGCAATTGCTCGTGGCGCTTTTTGATGCCGCTCATCCAGTTGGCGTAATTCTCCTTCTCCTCACGAGACCACTTGAGCAGCGCGTCCGCCTCCTCCTGCGTGTCGCAGATGGCCGCGTACTCGTGAGTGAAGCGCTCGGCTCCTTCAGCGTCCGTGAAGTAGGCGCGCTGGCCCGACACACGTACGATCTTGCCGCCCGGTTCGTACCAGGGGTACGGGGAGGTGGACGCAGCCTCCTTGACCAGAATCTTACCCACTGCAGGGGTCTTGGTGATTGCCATGATTTACCTCGCTATTTCAGTTTTACCTTGAGACGTTTACCGAACACTTCTTTGGCCTTAGCCACAAGCCCTAGGGTTGTCCCGTCCGCATAGGGCATGTCGAATTCTAGCTCCAAAGCACGAGAAAGAACGTCTGGATTTACGCCCTTCGGTGCCGACAGTTTGTAGTAGAAAACGTTGCCGCCCGGCCAGAACTCACTCTTGTTCCACAGACGCTTGAACATGGCGTCTGCCTCCTCCTGCGTGTGGAACTTTTGCAACTTGGGGTTCTTGACCACGTCGCCTACGCGCACTCCGGGCTCGCTGTCAAACACAAAGTAGTTGGCATTGCGAATGCCGCCGTACTCGTAGTTGAAGTCAGAGATATCCCGGCAGGTTCCGTAGACCACCGTATCTTTCGTGGACAGGGCATGCACGATAGACAGGACGACCATGCGGTCTCGTGCAAACGGAACGCTGTTGAGCACAGACGCCAGAAAGATGGAGTCAAACCGTCGCCCGTCTGCAATGTCATCGAGAAACCGCGAGGCCTCAGCCTTCGACAGGTCCGGGCAGGGCTTGCCTTTGTCCTTCTCGAAGTCGATACGGTACGGCTCGAAGTCGATGCAGTTCATGCCCTTCGATGTGAGGAACGGGGCTACCTTGCACAGGCCCGCACCAAAGTCAATGATGTTGTGGCCGTGAATGTCCCGGAAGTGCCGCCAGTAATCTGCCGTGTAAGAGTCCTTGTCTGGCAAGGTGCGGCATCCATTGGCCCAGAAGCGGTACGCCTTCGGCACTGCCCCTCGGTTGTTCTGCGGTCTGCGGTACGCCGAGTAGCGGAGCACTGCCGCAAACTCCTCGTCCACGTGGAAATCCATGGACAGGTAGTTGAGGAACGTCAGCGCTAGGTCCGCCATGGCGTCGGGGATGGTGATGACCGGCCACACCGTCTCCCCGTTTTCCTTGGCGTTGAACAGGCGATGGATGCCATTGACTACGCTACCCGACTCGGAGACAACCAGCGGTATGCGGATGCCCATACGACGCAGCGTGTCTGCCATGCTCGCCGCCTTCTTGTCGTACTTGTCCGCATGCTCCCGCCCCAGGCCCGCAATAGGCATCTCACGGGCTCGTAAGGCGTAGTAGTCTTCGCCCTCGAAGTCGGGCAAGGTCTCCGCCTTCTCCAGAACGTCTGCGTAGTGCAAGCGCTCCGATGCTTTGAGGCCAGTGTCGAACGCGCTGAAGTCGTTCGTGGCACGGTTGAACAGAATGTTGATGCCCTTGATATCGGACTCTTTCACCTTTACGCGGATGCACGCTGCTGTCTTCTTGCCAAGACTCGTAGCTGCCGCCAGCCGCTGGTGGCCCGACAAGAGCATGCCTCCGTCGAGCGCATACACCGGCATGATGAAACCCAACTTCTGCAGGCTGAGCCGCAGCAACGCCATGCGTGCTTGGTCTGCCTTGCGTGGGTTGGTGCGATCCGGCGCAAGCTCCTCCAACGGTACCGCCTGCACGATGCTTGCGGGCTTGCTTCTGGTTCGTGAAATCGATTTCATTTTTACCTCATTGTGGGTGTGGCAGGCCGAGACGTTCCCGAATGTCACGAGCGATAGCGGCTTCGTCGTAGTCGTGCAATGTCCGCAGCCCGTCGATCCACGTACGGTAGTCCGTGGCCTGGACGAAGAAGACCACTTCTCCGATGACCACCCTTGCCGTGGC
>JACCEA010438079.1_pt1 | contig 10657 bp, 10 predicted proteins | sample 7449851 | NCBI WGS metagenome assembly JACCEA01 (sample SAMN15323453, study PRJNA562643) | freshwater metagenome | isolation source: river surface water | place: USA:Blue River Watershed | collected 2017-08-18 | reverse complement strand
TTGCGAAGTATGTACCATGTATGTATTTGGTATTACTTGGTGACTTGGTGTATTTATGAGCAGCAACACAAAACCGTTCTTGTGCGGTGTAAACCCAGATGCACGAACCATTATGCAATATTTACTCTCCTGAGATCTTTTTTGTGTATAATTCTATTCCATTTGGTACCATAAATAGAATAATATTGGTTTCCTCGGATTCTAACCTCGACAAGTGGTGCTATAATATTAGGTAAAACCATAATGGCATCGACCGTATTTTTTGTGAACCAAAAAGGAGATGAAGTTGTTGCTCGTCACTTCAGGTAATCGATGAAAACGCAATCTAATTTTACTAACTTTCCCGCATCTAGATCCGACATTCCACGGACGAGTATGGATTCATTTCGTTCCAAAATTATTGGCACGAAATCCACTGGTTCCACTCCCCCGGTAATCAATATGGAGGGTGTGACATTTGCTTATATTCGTCATCGCAATTTATTTCTTGTTGGAGCAACACGTGGTAATCCCAATGCAGCATTGATCTTTGAATATTTGATTCAGATGCTGCGTATTCTAAAAGCCTACCTGGGTGATGACTTCAACGATGAGTCCCTCAAATCCAATTTCACTTTGGTCTATGAGCTCTTTGATGAAACAATGGACTATGGTTATCCTCAAAATTGTTCTATCGATGTTTTGAAATTATATATTAATCAAGGAAATTTACAAACTAGTGGTCCTGCCGCATCTGGCACTGCTCTTACTTCTCAAATTACTGGTGCTATAGACTGGAGAAGAGAGGGCATTCGTTATCGCAACAATGAAGTTTATATTGATGTACAAGAAACTATTTCAATGCAAATATCAACCACTGGACAGCTTTTGCGTTCTGAAATTACCGGGAAAGTTATGATGAAAGCTTTGCTGTCTGGTATGCCTGAATGCAAATTTGGCTTGAATGACAAGCTTATTATGGACAAAGAAGGTGGTGCTACCACAAATAAAGCTGGTGGGGTGGAGTTAGATGATTGTACGTTTCATAGGTAAAAGATTCACCTTGTAAAATCTGCTCACTCATTGTAACCTTTTTTACTTTAAGGTGTGTCCGGCTAGGAAAGTTTGATGCGGATAGAACGATTACTTTCATTCCACCAGACGGAGAATTTGAATTGATGAAATATCGTGTCACCACACCCAATCAGCCATTCCGATTATTGCCGAATATTTCAGAGATTAGTAAGACCAATCTGGCAGTAAATCTCAGAGTCTCTGCTGATTTTCCAGAGGATAAGAAGGCACACAACGTCGTCATTAAAATCCCTATGCCCCCTACTGCTGCAGCTGCTAGATTTACTGTCAGCAAAGGGAGGGCGAAGTATGAACCCGCTCAAAGAGCATTAGTATGGAGAATTAGTGGGTTTCAAGGCATGTCTGAATATAGTTTGGATGCCTCAGTTGATTTACTTCCAGCAACACGCGAGAAACCTTGGGTTCGCCCACCAATATCAATGGAATTTCAAATTCCTATGTATGCCGCTTCTGGGGTTCAAGTGCGATTCTTGAAAGTATACGAGAAGTCCTCTTATCAACACAGCAAATGGGTAAAGTATTTAACGAAGGCCGGTGATTATAACATGAAAATATAATTGTCGATGGTGTTGTATTTCCAACTATTAAATTAATGGGCAATAAGATTTGCTATGGTCCAACAATTTGTTTTTCTTGCTTTTTTGTTTTAAGTAACAAAGAAAACTCTACTCTTGTTATAGCAAACAAGCGGGCGAGCAACTTTAATCCGCTTAATAGTTTTAAGATAACAAAAAATAAAACCCAAAAACAATCCTCTATATGTGGTCACGCTACTCTCAGTCATCAGCAACTTCCGACTCTTCCATTGCAGATAATACTTGGGCAACCAAGGATGTAACTGCCGACAGACTAACAATTTGAGATGGGAATGAACAACCTAAGAAGTCGAAAGCAAGTGAAACATTACAATTTGAAAGGGCGGAGTTTTCACAATTATCTACACTTCTACTGTCAAGAGTTGAGTTCTCCTGGTCGTTGCCAATACCAGACACACCCAGTGACCCTTGTGATTGGTTTCTCGGTGAAGTATTGAAAATGTTTGATTTACTGCCCCGACGGAATGCATTATTGGAATTCGATGTATTAAATACGTTTCCAGCACTCCCAACACTAGGAGGATTACTAATACTCAAAGATTGATCTGATTGAACGGATGTGGTGTTATTATTACTGCCTATCGTTAAAGGATACCGCTGACTGAAATGCGTCAAAATGACTTGCTTTGCCGCCATACGTTTTCCGATATCAACTGCTTCTGAGAAAGTGCAATGCCGTTTCTTCGTAGCATGTTCAACTCTATCATCAGAAAAAGTTGCTTCGTGAATAAGTAGGTCACAATTCATTCCACATTTTACCAAAGATTGACTTGGTCGGCAATCCCCACTATAGACAACCTTTTCTCCGCCCGCTAACTCTAAAACAACTCCAAATGCATTTTGGCAATGGTGAACAGGTACACTCTGCAATCTCTTCAAGGCACCACCAGTAGCACAACGGATTTCACCAGTCATACCTGCATATAGAGAATTAGATATCGAGTTGAAAGTCAGCAATTCTTCTAAACCAGCCGAGGCAGCAGCATATTCATAAAACTGTAATAATTGGTCTGATGCAATCAGCATTATTTTATTCAACTCATATCCAGGTGAGGCCCCACCGTATCGATTACGGCGCAAGTCATATTTCGATATTAGCGACGGGAGTGAAGGTGGCGCCGCCGGGGAAAAATCTTTACAATTGTCATTGTTCCTACTTGTCTTCGATTGATTCTTGGAGTAACGCATTTGGGCTCGCGATATTTGTTGTAATAGCATGAGTAATCCAGTGGTATGGTCTGCATGATGATGCGATATCCAAATCACACGAATGCGCAAAAGATAGTCGTCGTATCTATTTAAGTCTCCATGGACAAGCTGAAAAAGCTGACTAGCTGTTCCTTCTCCAACATCTAATAGGATAATCGGCCGAGAGCAATCATCAATAGAAGAGGAAGAAGCATTAACAGAAGAAATGGAATTTGTCGTTGCTCCAATAACATCACATAGGGTTAAATCAAGCGATAGACCAGAGGATGGGCGTCTCGATGAAACTTTTTGCGGTTCTCCAATGCATAAACCTAAATCAAGAGATGGTGGAGGGTTGGATTTAGTTCCAACAATTTTTGTTTGTGTAGGTCCACCGTTCATAGAAGCCAATGGATTGTCGATTTGTTTAGGATTGTTACTTACACAACGTTCACCTTCAAAACCAATTGGTGAGTTACGGTTTACCTTTCCTGGAACAATCAGGGAAGGTGGGGGTGGCAGCAGGGGACTATGCGACAACTGTAATAGCGGTACATCTTCGGATATCGTGGGTGGACATAATGTTTCTTGTGTCTTGAGTGCCTTTAGACAGAGCATAATGCAGGAATTGCTTCGATGCTTGGAAGGACTTGCGCAGCCAGTGCCAAGGAAATAAATTTCCAAAACGTCCTCGGCAGTATTCGTACAACGGTCAAGAGGATCGTTGAGGCTATCTTCTAGCGCACCATCTGCCTTAGGAGACCAGGGATAAGTTGTGGAATTTCCGTAAGAGGGCTTTCTCTGCATGCGCTTGAGTAGAGGTTCGCGATCTCCCTTTTCTGAGTCTAAAATTACAGGCTTCCCAATAGGTGTGGCTACATCCTCTTCTGACGAACAAACATTGTGTTCACCCACAACATTACTTGTTTGTGAATGCTTCCTCTTATTACTAAGCATTCGTTCTCGCAACGAATTTGCGGCGTCATAATTACCAACATTGCCCCATTTCACTGGCATACTTTCATCTCCAGGCTTATGAATTGAATTTTCACTCCGAAATGAAGCAGCAAGATTCGTCAACTCAGGAGAGCTTATCAAAGTACTCAACGATGAGTATGATGGAATACCCCTGTCATAAACACCTACACTGTCCAATGCCTTGTGCACTAGAGCGTCATCGTTTGCTAACACTCCTTCAAAACCATCGAATGAAGAATCTTTTATGGAAGGAAAAGAAACATCTCCCAAGATATTATCGATTGAGCAACGCATTTCCAACAAGGGATAGACATATTGTAAAGAACCAATTGCAAAAGTTTCAGTCATATCATCTGTATCAACGCATTTGTTTTCAATGCTCAACTTATCCCCATATATTAAACGAGGGAAATTGGCAGGGGCTATTGCATGGAGTTTGTTTATGGTGCGCTGAGCATGGCGGAACTCAAAACAGCTATTGGTTAGTTCATTCTACACGAATACCATAAATAAAGAAAGCATTGTTCACGCACATTCTTACCGCATATAGAAAGCCAGTAATTTTGAACTTTTTACATATTTCGGTTAATGGTGAATACTGGTCATTGTCGCCCTCTAAAATTTCTTGCCCAGGAACTAAAGATTTTCCAAATTTTAGATCAATCACAGAATATCGATTGGGACATGAAATCACCGCCAAAGGAACGAAGACAGCGATTCGTTGAATTGTTGTGTCGGAATCACAAGAAAGACCAGAAATATTGAAACACCAATTATTTATGTCGGTGAGACTCGGGTATGTCGCAAAGTAATAACCAACGGGGATAAAAGATATGGTGTGATGAATGTTGTCTTGAAAAATATCAAACCGGGCTGCAATCGCTATTGATTTGGTTGAGCTCTGCGACAAATCATGAAATGATAGTATCGGAGTATTAATTAATAACACTAACACCTTACTTTTGATGAATATATAGGCGAAACCTTCAAACAACCACTTGTACATTTTAGCTCCTCTTTGTCTTTGCTCCAAAGACCATTGACTACTGATATCTCTGCTTCAACCTCCACCACTTTTACGATAGGATAGCGACGGTTAATCAGCGGTCCCATCACATCAATCATTGCCTTTAGACCACTGGGACCATAAACTGTCAGTTCCCCAACTCCTAAGTCTGACAATGAAAGGAAAATACTTGCAAAGCCAGACACATTATGGGGCGCTAAGGACGACACGATTATTGTTGATACTTTACTAAGTTTAATGCGATGTTCAGAGCACAAGCGCTGTGTGGAATCGCCGACATTGATCAAAAAGCGATTTTCAACAAAACGTTCGGAACTATATCGCTTAGAATACTCAATGGAGAGCATGGATGAACAACCACTACCATTGTAACCACAAGTAAGAAATTTTAAATTGAACTCCATTGTTCATCACGCGCATAGTTTAAATGCAGCCGCATACGATACCATCGGTGTATCGGTGTTATTCTACTTGAAATAGCACGAATAAGTTATTGCAAAACAATATGGAAGCATATGCAGAAAAGAAAAAAACGTCTTCTCTACCTATCTACAAATTAGCAAGCCAAAGGTCTTATTTTTATTACAATATACATAGCAGCGGAGCCTTGTAACACGTAAAATAAAAATAAATCCTCTTCCATTGAAAAGAGAAATCTTATCGAAAAGCATAATCAAAAATAATTATTCGTATTGCATTGTGACTACAAGTTGCAACATCTGGTTTCATTTTTAGTGTCCTTTAGAGAGATTGTTGAAGTGCGACTGGTGGTAATCACTATAACCTGTCGAATTGTGATGGATGGGCGATAGGAAATTCTGCAACATATTGAAAATGAGCTCGTATCGGCTTCTTCACTAGTCTTCTTCTCCTAAAAATCATGTCTCCAGTAAAACTTGGACATATCTGCAGTAATTGAGGATATCCTTCAAACCGAACGTTTCTTGATTGAGAATTTTTGGGATAACAAAGGATGGGCAAAGTCCGTTCGATGCTGTGAAGTGCAGTCTCAGCCAAAACCACCTATTGGAATGAGAAAAATCAATGGTTTACAAGAGTGGACTTATATGACCATCATAACGCAATGTGGAAGAGTATGGTAGTTTGTGAATGGTTTGTATGGTTGTTAGAATTCTGTTTTCAGCCTGGTATTTATGTTTATATATCTGCTTGTGGGCCTCTCTGATAACAACATTTTACTGAAACACAACCGTTTGAATTTCAACCATGAGCAAAGCTGCATCTTATATATCGTTCTTGGTCTCTATCAGGATAGTATGGCCTGCTGCTGGTTGTGATGTTCGCATTTTAAACATCCAAGATCACTTATTTACACAACTGTTCATCATGCAACAAGCTTCTTGGGGAGCCTATATTGTAAGACAATCCTGCATTACAAGTGCGTGAAGTGAAAATGCTACTTAATCAAGCAATTAGTATTTAGGAAAGAGAGAGTTGGGATTTATTATTACTCCTCGTACATTGTACTACTTTCATCTAGCTTGAAAATTGTGGTTATTGCTGAATTTTCTATATTATATCATAGTATCACCATGAAATTAAACCAAATGGTAGTATTAATAATATTTCTCATGCTTAAATTAAAGTTATGATGATGGTCGCGTCGTGATCTGGATTTTAGTTCTAATTGTGTCCTCAGTAACTATCTGCATTTCGTGATTCTGCATTTCTCTATGGTCTAACTCTCTCGAAAAGGAAAGAAGGACCTATGATGAGCAGGAGAGAGAATTGCAATCTTGATGTATCCTTACCAAGGAGGAAAGTGAGTGGTTGATATAAAGCACAGCGATGAACCGATCTGTGTAAACTTTCCATTACACAAAACCATCTCTAATGATCCATGACTTTAAACCATTAAACAGGAAATGAAATGTTGAATCAGCTTGCTGTAGGGAAGAATGTATCTATTTTAACACCCGCTTTTGAGAAGGTCCATGTGCTACAAAATGCCTATCAGCACTCCTTGCAAAGTGGTCAAACCACGCACGTATGAAGAGTAGATTGAATATGTTTACGTGGTCAACAAACTGATCACCACTATCATTCGCCAACGAGAGAAATAATGTGATTGGTCATTTAATTCATTTACAAGCATTTCAGCCATCTTGGAAATGTTACGATCTACATATTCGAATATGTATGAAGATCTATCGTAAGCATATCTATGGTTTTACGTGTTACTGGCATTTGGTCCTTAATTAAATAAGGATTTCTGCAGACTGATTATATTATTTGGGATTTATTAAATGATGTTTTTAATATTTTATATTATATACTTCTATTATATAAACAGATATTCCCAATCAATTATTTCTTCCACTTAAAATTAACTATCTATCTGTATTACTATTCACAGACGTAATCTACATCAGCTACACAAGACTATCATCAGTTCTTAAAACAAGTATAAGCAGTCAATAGGAGAAAGAAAACTGTAATTGATCATAAATATTCATGAGGTGTTTACATCCTCATCTTTAGCAACATCACACCGTGGTATTAATCCTCTCTGCAAAGCACTTGCTGCACCAGAATTTTGCGCCATCCAGTCCACAATTCCATATTGGGGCACCGCAACTTGCAAACCACAATCAATTCCTCTCTCTAACAATAGTGCATCTAAGATCCCAATTAGGCAATGCGCATCTAAACTGGCATAGTGTAGTTGTAATTCCGTTAATGGTCGCTGCTTCCAGTCCGATATCTGAGACGATTTTAACAAGGGCTTGCCCAAATAGCGTTTGCAAGCCTCTGAAAGTGATGCTGCATTCTTGCTGTTTCCTGTACAAAATTAGTATGAATATGGCAAAATCGTTAATCATCAATCACAAACCTACTTACGTTGCATTGGACTGTCTAAATCAAACCAGGCCACCTTAGATCGGAGCGCAGCTTGTATATCCAGCAAACTCTCAATCTTACATATAGCGTTTTCGAAGGCACCTAAACCGCAATGGTGAATTGAAAATACAACAAGAAAGCTCAAACTTTACCCTTTCCAGCATTCTTTATCATTTTCATGTCTTCCAAATAGAAGTCAAAAGCTAGTTTCAACAACTTTTTATCAGAAAAAATATTACGGATAACAACCACAGCCGTCCTGAGAATGTGGCATTGCATTTCATTATCTTTCGCGACTGCACCAATCTTATATAAATCTATTACAAACGCATATCCTGGTGACGCGAGCTGAACAGAAACGTTAGCACTGCCTGAAAGAGTGGTTGTATCCTACCTGCAAAATACCAGCACCTTCATTGGAATTGTTCACATACATTTCTACCTTCCACTCCGCATCAACCCCTACGACATTCCGAAATCCGTCAGGGTTGGATGGTAGCACTGAAATACATTCTGAGCTCATTGGATCATCTATCGCTCTATGATATGCTTTATAACCCATCACTGGTTCGAAATGTAATAATGACTGTTTGGAAGCGTCAATGACATCCTCTATGGTCAAACTATTAATTGACAAGGTATTTGACTGTTTATTACTATCCGTTTCAAGTAATTCATCTGTGGCAGATACACCAAATATCTTTGCCATGAACAGAATTGCTTCAAGAGAGTCAACGAACACAATTTTGGTAAGATGATTAGGAAAAGTCAAATAATTACGAGATATGGAAAGCTTCTGCTCCTCGATTTTAGCGTCATCCACAGGCGGAAAATATGCTGCCAAACCAAATTGTTCATAAAAAGATTTTGCTTCCACGTACTTACCACACTTATGCATCAACATGAGCGCAATATTGATAAAAAAAAACAAAAATACTGACCTCTTGTAAAATTCTGTAAAGCGTTTCCTTGGAGGCATGGGAGTGAGCAGTCTAACCATTAAATGAATAATCCAATATATCTGATGGTTTATCGATACTTACCTGTGCTGCTAATAGCCATTTATCTTTGGTTACAAATTGCTTCAGCTTTCGACTTGTTTGAAGCATTTTTATCCGCTCCTGTCGGAAAATAAATCAATGGTACAAAATACACCATGAAGTAAAAGGTGACCTCATTAAGGGAACAATAACCGGTGAAATCGGAGACAATAATACTCGCTGCCCGCAAAGATAGGGTGGAATCAACCGCTATACACTCGGCAAGGAAGGTCTCCATAATAGACAGAAACAACGGTTCCGTTAAAGTTAAGAGTGAGCAGTGGCCATCGCACTTCGGCATCAAAGCATTGCTACCTTCACAACCATCCCTCCAAATAACCGAATCAGCCACGCGCTTCACCAAGTTGCTATTCTTGATATTTTCCGCATTAGTTAATCCTGCCGCACTTCGCTTCCCTCCGCTGGACTGATCAGTGTGGCTTTTGGGAAGTGCTTGGAAATGGAGCCTGTCTGCTACAGCCCTTCGAACATGAAAAATGTAGCCTAGTAACTCAGCAAAAGATTCCCAATCATTATTTTCTTTCAAGGCTCGCTCCTGCATGGACAATAGAAAAGGGACAAATACAGTTTTCATGCAATAAAATATAAAGCGATAAACAACACAAAAAAAATACTTGCCAGCCAACGAATTTCCGCAAGGCCAATTCGGTCAGGATTTAATTGAATTGCTCTATGCATCCGCCATGTCACGTGTTTCAATTGGAAGCTATGTGTATTATAAACTTACTTTAAGACAGCAAAACGATGGTCGGCATCAATTAAATCTTGAATATAGCGCTGCCACACTGTGTCATCAATTTTTAGCTTCATCAAAAATGGAAATAGCTCATAGCTTTTGAAGGTTAACAAGGAAACAAGCTTCATATTTGATGAAGAACTGGGTTCAACAAATGATGGGCTTATAGATCGACATCCACCTTTCTTTCCTGTCGTTACATCTGAGGAGATATTACCAAAAGGAACGGGCGTTGTCTCATCGTGTCCACCGACTAATTGGAAACTATCACATTGTAAAATTCTTTCTAAACAAGAAAGAGGCTCTCTATTTGTCAGCAGCGAAGTCATGGCAACAGTTAAGGTCGATTTTTGTTTATCTGTAAGTGAATGCGAAGCATTAACTACCTTGCTAGATGCCAATATCAAATCTTCGACTGCAGTTTTTGCTTGAGATTTGAAGTATACGCCTTTAATAGCAGTCAGGCAACTAACCAAAATCTTCTCCTTTATATCGATTTCATTCGAGTCCTCCACTAATCCCCTCAAACCCAGCTCCACGATTGACTGGAAATCACTACATGGCCTTCTTTTGAACGAAGGGATCTTTAGGGATTTTTCAGAGGCTGATGAAGAATTGATTGCCATTTCTCTGAATTGTACTGATTTGTCTTTCAATCTCAACAGGTCTGTAAGGAACTGAGATGTCAATCCCCCATCAGCAAACGCCTTCCAAGCACGGATAACTTCATTGGAGGGCTGTGTCGTAGTGCCTACACTTGCCTTTGGCGCTTTGTTCAGGACTGACCTCATTTACAAACAAGTACCGACGGTAGATCACAACTAATTGAATACACGGATGAACGTATCATCAAAACGGAACACCAAATAGGAACACCGTAGGTACTGTATCTATCCCTGGGATATGGGATAGAGTTATTTTGTTATCTCTGTGTAATGAAAAATGTGTACCAACTATATAATACCGCGATATGCGGTGCATAAGAAGTCGCAGGTGCGACTACCTTTCAGGTAAACTTGATGTAAACCAAGTGCTCGCTTGGGGTATTGTGGCAGATTGCAATTGTAACCCCCGTGCCACAAAATTCAATCTTTTGTCAATATCTCATGATTAAAATATCTGTTTGAGAAAAGCA
>JACCEA011149126.1_pt1 | contig 10659 bp, 6 predicted proteins | sample 7449851 | NCBI WGS metagenome assembly JACCEA01 (sample SAMN15323453, study PRJNA562643) | freshwater metagenome | isolation source: river surface water | place: USA:Blue River Watershed | collected 2017-08-18 | reverse complement strand
TTCTTTTGCAAATTGTTTCTACAAACTGCCGTCATTACATCCCCTTGAATATGGGAATCCCCAATGTGGACAATATTCAATTTTCCCTTTTGGGTACTTTGCAACACTTTTAATTTGGTAAAAAATGTCGTAAGTCGCTCCGTGTTCTGAATTCCTCTTGGATAGAATTCAGGATCCACCATTTCGTTAACAGATGATATTGACATAAGCACAGGTAAAAGCGTGTTTTGAGAAAACATTTTAAAGACTACAAAGCAAAAGAAAAAAAGGAATTTAGTTCTCATCTGTTTCTTCTGTTTTAGGAACAACGGGTTGCGCTATGGCGCTATCCTTAGGGGCTACCGGTTTTACAGTTTTTATTGTTCTACGCAATCTTTTGTATTCCTGATAGCCATTCATAATTTGGTCATAAATCATCCCTGCTACTTTTTTAGAACCTCGTATATTGAAATGCGTATAATCTTTATTGGCCATAGCGGGTTCTTGCTCAACCCATTTTACCATTGAGCCATCTCCACCCATAAGCGTGTACAAATTCACAAATCCGGATTGGGTTTTGAGGGCATAGTTGCGCTGAGCATTAGTCAAAGGCACTACAGCCGAATCGGTTTTCATTTCGGTTTTGTATTTCGAAGCTTTATCAGCAGTCGAAACAATCAAAATCGAAGCTCCCGGAAAACCTTCTCGCAAACGGTTTACGGTTTTGGTCATACTTCTGGCGTACCAATTGTAATCTTTTGTACCATAATTCAACACGTTCGTACCGTAATGCAAAACGATTAAGTTATAGCTTAATTTCTTTTGAAAAGCTTGCATCAAAGCGGGATCAAACTTTGAAATAGGAATTCCAGAATTTCCACGTTGTGAAAAATTATCAACGTGAACCCCTTTTCCGTCATCAAAATTAAACCCATATACTGGCACCGATTGCGCGTTCTTGAAATTCACCTTTAGCGCTTTCATATTACCATTTTTCAACACAATCGTATTAAGCAAATTATTAGCTGTCAAACTTTTATTGATGGTATCTTTTTCGAGTTGGTAACTTATGTATCCAGAAGTATTTGCGGAACTTCCGTAAAACAAAGTAGGATTATCTAAGGATGCCGTATTCCTAGCTCTACCCGCACCAAATTTCACCCAAATATCTTTATTGGTATCGTTGGCAAAAAACACGTGACCATTTACTCCAAAAGGACGAATTGGATTTTTGACATTCAGATACGATTGCATTTTCCAATTTTCAGAAAACTGGTGCAAAACAGAACCTCTAGAAGCCGCAGACTCTGAGGTAATTGAAACAAAACCAACGCCTTTTCCACCAAAATTATTTTGAAATGCTGCACGAACATCTTGCACAATCATATCGCCATCGGTCATAGAATCACCAAAATAAGCGATACGAACTTTACCATTTTGACTGGTTTCTAATTGATACAATCGCTCATAAAAAGGAATCAAATACTGATACCCTTTGTAACTATCCATTGATTCTTCAGGAAAAGTTACGCCAAAGGACTTCTCAAAAACAATTTTTTGATCGGACATCGTATCATTGGGCGTAATCGCTACACTGTCGGGCTCCGACTCAAATGCATCAATCAACATACTGTCAATCAATACATTTTTAGAAGGACCTTTAGCCGCTGCAAATATTTTTTTTGGCAAAACTTCTTTTAATCCTAAGAAAAAGCAAGCAGCCATTAGGATAATCAGAAAAGAGCGAAGAAAATACGATTTTGGTGTATTCACAAGAATGTCTTTTGGTTTTTACGATTAAAATTACATACGTTCTGGAACATTAATTCCCAACAAACTAAAAGCTGCAGCAATCGTATCGGCTACTTTTTTAGATAATTGTACTCTAAAAATTTTCTTTTGTTGGTCTTCCTCTCCTAAAATAGAAACGGCTTGGTAGAACGAATTGTACTCTCTAACCAACTCATAAGTGTAATTGGCAATCAAAGCAGGGCTATGATATTGAGCTCCATTCTGAATCACTTCTGGGAATAGTTCTAATTGTTTGATGAGTTCTTTTTCTTTTTCATTCAATTCGATTAGAACACTTGGTGCAGAAAAATCGAAAGCCGCTTTACGAATAATCGACTGGATTCTGGCATAGGTATACTGAATGAACGGACCTGTATTTCCAGCAAAATCTACAGATTCTTCTGGATTAAACAAGATGCGCTTTTTAGGGTCAACTTTTAGAATGTAATATTTCAAAGCTCCTAATCCAATGGTGCTATATAAAGCAGCCTTTTCTTCGGCTGAGTATTCGTCTAATTTTCCTAAATCTTCTGCAATTTTTTGAGCCGTATCAGTCATTTCTTGCATCAAGTCATCGGCATCTACAACAGTTCCCTCACGACTTTTCATTTTTCCTGAAGGTAAATCTACCATTCCGTACGAAAGATGATACAAGCTAGAAGCCCAATCAAAACCTAGTTTTTTCAAAATCAAAAACAATACTTTGAAGTGGTAATCTTGTTCGTTTCCTACTGTGTACACCATTCCTCCTACATCAGACATGTCTTTTACACGCTGAATGGCTGTTCCAATATCTTGCGTCATATAAACCGCTGTCCCGTCTGAACGCAAAACAATCTTACGGTCCAAGCCTTCGTCGGTCAAGTCAATCCAAACGGAACCATCTGGGTCTCTTTCGAAAATACCTTTATCCAATCCCACTTGTACGACATCTTTTCCTAGTAAATAAGTATTGCTTTCGTAATAATAACTATCAAAGTCAACGCCCAAATTCTTGTAGGTAGTCGCAAAACCGTCATACACCCATTGGTTCATTGTGCTCCAAAGCGCTTTTACGGCAGTATCACCAGCTTCCCATTTCAACAGCATTTCTTGGGCTTCCAAAAGAATTGGCGCTTGTTTTTTCGCTTCTTCTTCCGTTTTACCTTCAGCCATTAATTGGTTGATTTCTTCTTTGTACGCTTTATCAAAAGCTACGTAATAATTACCCACCAATTTATCACCCTTCAAGCCAGTGCTTTCTGGAGTGGCTCCGTTTCCGAATTTTTGCCAAGCCAACATCGACTTACAAATATGGATTCCTCTATCGTTGATGATTTGTGTTTTATATACTTTTTTTCCAGAAGCTTTGATGATTTCCGCCACTGAATACCCCAAAAGATTGTTTCTAACGTGTCCTAAATGCAAAGGTTTGTTGGTATTGGGAGAAGAATATTCTACCATTACTGCTTTAGCATCTGGACTTGGCGTTACAAAACCATAACGAGTATCGTCTTTGATTCCGTTAAAGAAATTCAAATAGTAGGCATCGGCAATAACAATATTCAAAAAACCAGATACTACGTTAAAACGAGCCACTTCGGCTACGTTTTCTACCAAATAAGTTCCTATTTTGTTTCCTAATTCTACCGGATTGCTTTTGATTACTTTCAATAAGGGAAAAATAACTAAGGTAATATCTCCTTCGAATTCTTTTCGAGTCGCTTGAAATTCAACTTTATCAAGAGTTACGTCAAACAAGGTTTGAACGGCTTTGTGAATCGACGGAGTAAGAATCTGTTGTAATGACATGTATACTGTATTTTAAAAGTGCGCAAAGATACTGCTTATTTAGCAATTAGAAAACCGCTTGCTCAACGAATTTGTTTGATTTTTCTTAAGGTAGTTCAAAAAAATGAGCGTGTTTTCTATTTTTTTTGAAAGGGTTCAAAAAAAAGAGTTCACCCCATCCTTTTCTAGCGATAAGTTCCTGACTAAAAATCGATTAAAACCAAACATTGTTTAACCAAAATGAGTCTCAAAAGCCTAAAAAAAGGGAATAATAGTCTTTCAAAGTAAACATTTTTTAATTTTTCTTGTAACATATCGCAAGCTTTTCAGTCTAAATAAAACATCAATAAAAATCAATCAATCATGAAAATCAAACTAATTACTTTTCTACTACTATGCGTTGTTGGAATAGGAACGGCACAAAATTCTGGAAAAATCACCGGAAAAATCACTGAAAAAACTTCAAACGCTCCGATATCTTATGCTATCGTTTCAATCAAAGACAACGGAAAAGTTATCTCGGGCGCAAACACTGATGACAATGGCGAATTCACCATTAAGAATTTGGCTTTAAAAAGCTATACCGTCGAAATTCAATACATCGGATTTAGAAAATACATCGGGTCAGCCATTTTAAGTGAAAACAAAAAAGAAGCCACTTTCAAAGTTAGTTTAGAAGAAGAAGCTACTCAATTGAAAGGCGTAAACATCGTAAGTGAACGCTCTACTATTGAACAAAAAATCGACCGAAAAGTAATTACTGTCGGAAAAGATTTGACCACGGCAGGCGCTTCGGCTTCAGACATTATGAATAATATTCCTTCTGTAAATGTGGACCAAGACGGGAAGTTATCGTTGCGTGGCAATGAAAATGTGCGTGTCTTAATTGACGGCAGACCGACCAACATTGACCCAGCGCAATTGCTAAAACAAATCCCATCGACTTCTATCAAAAAAATAGAATTAATCACCAATCCGAGTGCCAAATACAATCCTGAAGGAATGTCGGGCATCATCAATATCATCTTGCACAAAAATGCTAATACCGGTTTTAACGGAAGTTTTAGTGGTGGTATTACCTTTGGTGAAACTGCCAAATACAACCAATCTTTGGATATGAATTACAAAGTTGGCAAAGTGAATTTCTTTGGTAACGGAGGACGCAACTTTGGTACTTATTTCAACGATGGAAAAATCGCGAGATTGGACCAAGATTTAGTGCAACGATTAGATATTTCAAATGAAAACGATTCGTATTTGTACAAAATAGGAATGGATTATTTGATCAATGATCACAATACCTTGTCTTTTTATACCAACCAAAACAAAGCAGATGGATTGGGTAAAGTGAATACCGATATTGACTACAACAACGGCAGCTCGATTGACAGAATTCTGCAAAAATCTACTTACGAAGGTCCCAATCAAACAGGAACTTACAACTTGGCGTACAAACATATTTTCAAGAAAGAAGGTCACACGCTTGATGTAGAAGCCAACTTTAACGATTACAAAGAAACCCAAAGAGCAAGTTTTGTTACCGAAACGACTACGACTAACAATTCCAACAGCACTGTTTTTTTTAAAGACAATATCAAAGACGCTCAAAAACTAAGCACGTTCAACATTGATTACGTTAATCCAATCGACGAAAAGTCAACACTTGAAGCAGGTGCCGAAGCCAGAATCACAAGAACAGAGAACAATTATAGCACCGGAAATCCATTAGTAGCTCCAGCCGATCAACAATCGAATTACACGTACGATATTGACATTTATTCTGCCTATGCCACTTTTGGTCAAAAATTCAAAAAAATCAGCTACCAAATAGGCGCTCGATTTGAAAGTTATAAAGTTGCTGCCAACTTAAACAGAGGAAAAACCACCTTTGATGACGATTACCTTACCGTTTATCCTTCTGCTTATTTGACCTATAATTTGAATGAGAAAAATACTTTGCAATTCAGCTATAGCCGTCGTGTGGACCGCCCAGGTTTAGAGCAAACCAAACCTATTCGTGAATTTGCAACTCCATTGGTAACTTCTTTTGGAAATCCAGAATTACGTCCACAATTTACCAATTCGATTGAAGTAAACTATACCAAAGTATTAGAAAAAGGAAGTATTACCGCCGGGGTGTTTGTGAGAAGCATCAACGACCAAATCAGCCGTATCTTATACCCTGACGAAAATGATCCAAGTGGACAAAGACAGATTTTGACCTACACCAACTTCGATAATAATACAGCTTCTGGATTTGAAGTATCTGCCAATTATAAAATCACCAAATGGTGGGACATTCAGCCAGCTATTGATTTTTCGAGCATCAAACAACAAGGTGTGGTTTTCCAATTCGATCCAACTACCAACACTAGCAAACCTTTGGAAAGAAATGTGACCGTATCTGCTTTCAACGGACGATTGAACTCTAACTTCAAAGCCAACAAGCGCTTGAGCTTTTTACTTTTCGGATTCTACAGAGGAAGTGTAGATGGATTGCAAAACAACAGCAAAGAAATGTATAAAATTGACAGTGGTGCGCGCTATACTTTGCTAGACAACAAAATGAACATTAGCGTACGTTTCAATGATATGTTCAACACTATGCGTTATGCCTTTGATGCTGAATATCCTTATCCGCAAACTGGAGCATTTACTTGGGAAAGCCGAACAGTATACTTGGGTGTAACCTACGGTTTTGGTGGTGGAAAAAACAAAAGTTTACAACGCAAACAAAGAGACGACAATACGAATAAAGGAGGCGGAGGTATGTTTTAACCCAGAATCCTTTCCTTATTTTTTATTTTACTTGTAGAAAAAGAACCCCTAGAGTCTGCCAACTCTAGGGGTTCTTTGTTTTGAAATGAGAAGTATAAAACAATAGTTACAATCGCATTTACTATTTAGTTCTCTTGATTTTGATTGGATTTTGTCTAGTATCAAAAACATCAACTACTTCAATTGTATTCAGTTGACTATTGACGAAATAAATGATTTTATAATTTTTAAAAACTATATATCGAAACTCCTTATCACTATTTTTCATCAATTCTTCCTCTTGTCCAATTGTCGGTTGAAGCTATAACCTCAACGTTTCATTTACAATTCCTGTGACAAGTTTTCTAGCAATAGCAACACTGGCTTTGTCTTTGTAGTATTCAAAAATGTTTTTCAACTCATTCTTAGAAAAATCGGTCCACTCGACTTTTAACTACATTTTTCAATTTCTATTAAAAGGTCATTAGCATCCGTTACTTTACCATTTTTAACATCTTCCAAAGACTGATTAATTCTTTTATGAAATTCATCTATCGTAATTGGATTTAGCTCTTCCTCATTCGCAGCTGTATTCCTAAGTAACTTTTCAAATTGAGCAATCGTTTTCTCACTCTCTAATTTTAGAAAGTCTTGGATGAAATTTAATTTTCGTGTTTGTAAATCCATTTTCCAATCTTTTTTTCAAAATTACAAATTAAAATAACTCCTAAATTGCTTTATGAATACTTTATAAATAATTGTAACTATTCAGATATTTTTTTGGCCATTAATTGCCTCCAACTTTAGTTGGAGGGGTTAAATTTGAAGTTTTTAAAGGCTTTAGCCAAAATTAGCTGCTTTTATTTGGCTAAAGCCTATGAAATCAATCCACATAACTCCAGCTAAAGCTGGAGCCAATTGAAAGTAAGACAAGCTGAGTAGTTACAAATAATTAAATTTTTCTATCCAATTAAGTAAAAACTATTTCTTCAAATACACCTCCCCTTCCGAGAAACCATTTTTCCTGATAAATGCTCTAAATTGCTTTTTTGTAGGTTGCACTATAAATGGCGTTGTTGTATCTCTTTTGGTTTCTGTAATTTGCTCTAGCAAGGCGATATCCTCTTTGTTAGTAATAGCATTAATACCCAATTGTCCTTTTTTAAGAAAAAGTTTTTTTACCAACCATACATCATTGCTGCTTTTGGAACTAAGGAAGTAATAGCCTTTCATTTTGCGTAAGATATTATCCTTGTTGATAGTAAAAACAGTGTCGACAAACACATAATTTGTAAAAAGAGAATCGTTGATTTTTTTGATAACGTATTTTTCTGAAGTCTGTAGATTGGTTAATGTATCTTCAGTAATGCGTTCATATTTAGATAAATCTTTTCGGCTAAAGGTATCTTTCATAACCATCGTTCTGACGATTTGAAACGAACTGATTTTCAAGCCTTTTTCTTGTTCTACGTTATAATATTCCCCTAATAAGTGCTTGGGAAACGACGATAAATCAGAGGTTTTTTCAGGTTGGGCTTCAGCAAACGCTACTTCAGATTTTTTGCAGGAAATAATTCCAAGCACACAAAATAACAGCACTACTTTTTTCATTTTTTTTGGTTTTTATAGTTAATAACTGGACTTTAACTACAAGCCAACTTTATAAAATAGAGAAGAATGCAATGGAATCCAAAACCTCCTTTCCAATAATAAAATGCTGTAGCAAAGAACACTATCTACACTTTAACCAAAAAGCAAGCCAAAATTTTCTCTTAGCCTTCGACAATTAGTTACTTGAAAACACTTTAAAAATGGAACGCTGATGACGCAGATTTAAACAGATTTAAACAGATTCAACATAAAAAAACCAGCGAAAATCCGTACCATCCGTGTCATCCGCGTTCTAATAATGATAAAATTTATACTTTCACTTCGACAACTTGTTATTGAAAATACTTTGAAAATGGCAAGCAGATGACGCAGATTTAAACAGATTCAACATAAAACAAACCAGCGAAAATCCGTACCATCCGTGTCATCCGCGTTCTAGTTTTAAATCTTACTGCTTTTTGCGTTTGAGTATTCGGCCTCGCGGTTCATCCGATTCATAAAGCACGATATCCGAATGCAGAAATTCGGCGGCGGCGGCGGAATCTTTGACTTTTATGGCGCTTCGGGCTATCATTTCGGCTTCAAATGGAAGCAAAACACTTTTTCGCAATCCTACTGTTCGCCATTGAGAGGAAGGTTTACAGCTTTTGGTAATACCTCGAGCCAATGCCAAAGCATCCAACAAAGCTTGATTCGCTCCTTGCCCTTTAAACGGACTCATAGGATGTGCAGCATCGCCTATCAAAGTGCTATTTCCAGCGTTTTCAAACTGGGTGGTAGTCAACAAAGTTCGATCATATACGGGATAACCCGATACCTGAGCAGCCGCTGTGGCATCGACTATTTGCGGAATTGGAGAATGCCATTGTGTTCTTCGAGAAGCTTCTTCCTTCAAGGCTTGTGCACCTTGTGCGCTTAGTTTTTTGGCTTCGGACTCTTCCATTGTGAAACTCAATTGCCACATCACCGAATTTGCTGTAAAAGGCATAATATAAATACGTTCGTGACCATTGGCCGTCTGAAAAACCGTAGCCGAATCCAACAACTCTGAAGTTACCGTTGGCAGAGCATCCAAAGGACAAATTCCTAAAATCACAAGACAACCCAAATAACGCAAAGGAGTAACTTCCTCTCCAATCAATTGCTGACGGACGACACTTCGAATCCCATCGGCACCCACCACCAAATCGGTTGTAATTGTTTTAATTTGTGCACCAACTTGAAAGCGCAACTGGATTTTACCCGAAGCTTCCTCTTGAAAATCGAGCAATTGATGTCCCCATTGTATGTTATCCTTCCCTCCGAGTTGCTCCACGAGTGCCAAACGCAACGCTTGTCGCGCAATATGAATGTTGGAACGTTTGGTGTATTTTTTTTCGGTGGGCTGCACCCATTTTCTCATCCCCCACTCGCCTACTACAGTTCCATCTGTTTTGTGCACCAAATGCCGTGTAGAAACCACGCCTTCGGTCAAAGAAAAAATTCCAAAACCTTCTATGGCTTTGCTCGCTTGCTGCAGGGTCAGTCCATAGCCTTGCGAACGGGCCTCAAAGTGCGTGTCTCTTTCAAAAAGCGTAAACGGAATGCCGCGATGCAAACAAGCCACAGCCAAAGCCACGCCACCAATTCCGCCACCAATAATGGCGATATGCGGATAGTTTTCAGCATCTACTACAGGAAACGCTTTTGAAGAAATCAATCCCGAACCACCGCATAACGAACAAGACACCAAAGGCGCTTTAGGCGCTTCAGGCAAAGCCACTTCACCAGCAGCAGCGAATTTGGCTACCAACTGCTGATACTGCAATCGCACTTTTTTACGAAATCTTTGACTTTTCTTGCCTTGCCCCTGACAGTCTGGACAGCTGCTCCAGCAAGGCGTATTCTTTTTATCCATATCCGATGTACTACCCAACTCTATTGGGTGCAAAAATAGCGATAAAAAACGAGTCGGTTTTTTGAGTTGGCGTACTTATGTGAAGGGACAAATAAAAAGTAGAAATAGTAAAGTGCTTTAAGGATAGAGAGAGCATTGGCACCAATGATGATTTTTTTTCCAGAAGCAGCACTTCTTTGCGTACCACACGAGTCGTCCCGCTTTCCGTTATATCTTGCTTGCCGAACCCCGGCAAGCAAGGACGCCACTGCAATCGGGGCTAAGCGAGTACGTTTTGTTTTCAGAACCCAATAACAACTTATAAAAAACAAAAAACTACAAAATAGCCCAACGGTGATTTTGTAGTTTTTCAATCTTTTGAAGAGGTAATTATTCTAAAAATAGTGATAGTAAAAAGTCGTGAGACTTTAATCACGTCTACGGATGGCAACACGACGTACAATAGCTCGAAGTCAGAGACGTTCGAGCAGCACACACAATAAATTTATTTAGAAGTAAGAACACTTGGGAGAAAATTTATTACTCTAAAGGAAAAGAATATCCAACAGCAAAAGCACCATTAAATTGCTTAGCAGCATCGTGAATATAATACGTAAATCCAACATCAAAATTATGCTTACGACCAAGAGCCAAACCAATACTGAAAGGAACGTGCATCAAAACGCCGCTTTTTTTAATATTGAATTCGGGTGTGATGGTTTTGAATGAACCCATCGAAGCTCCAATACCCACTTCAAAATAAGGAGCCACCCACGGAATGGGTGCTGCAACACGGGCTTTTCCACCTAGAAAAAAGGCCTTTGTTGTAACCTGAAAATCTTCCGAAAATTGTTGGTTTTTGTTGTCATCTGGAT
>JACCEA011652372.1_pt1 | contig 10663 bp, 9 predicted proteins | sample 7449851 | NCBI WGS metagenome assembly JACCEA01 (sample SAMN15323453, study PRJNA562643) | freshwater metagenome | isolation source: river surface water | place: USA:Blue River Watershed | collected 2017-08-18 | reverse complement strand
TTCCGTTCTGTCGTTCGCTCTGTCCGTACTGCGATTTTGTGGTGGTGGCAGGTGCCGCCGCATTCGGCCCACGTTCGCGCATGGGTGGCTATCTCACTGCAATTGAAAAAGAGATCGACCTGCGCGCGAAACTCGCCGACAAAACCTTCGGCAGCCTCGGCTCTTCAAATCGCCAGCCACTTGAGACGCTCTACCTCGGCGGTGGTACCCCATCGCTCCTACCAACCGACCGTCTCGCCTCTCTCATCGAACGCATTCGCGATCGATTCGGCCTGGCTCCAGACGCCGAGGTCACCCTCGAGGCGAACCCGGGCGGCGATGAGAGGGGCGATTTAACCGGCGTAGTCCAGGCGGGGATCAGTCGCCTCAGCGTGGGGGTGCAGGTGATGGATACGACCGCCCTCCGCTCCCTTGGCCGGCGGCACACCCCCGACGATGTGGTGGCAACAGTTGCGGCCGCCCGCGCGGCAGGGTTCGCCAGCCTCTCGATGGACCTGCTCGCCGACCTGCCAGATCTGCCGTTCGACGCCTGGGCGGCGAGCCTTGACGCGGCGATCACCCTCGCTCCTGACCATCTGAGCGTCTACGCCCTCACCCTCAGCCTCGGCCCCGATGAGGCGGGCGACGATCGCCTCGCAACCCCAGCCGGTGCCGTCGCCTGGCGGGAGCGCGCCGCCGCGGCGCAAGACGAAGAGCGCGGCGCACTGGAGCTCGAGCATCTGAACAGCCGCCTCCCCGCCGCTGGGTACGACTGGTACGAGATCAGCAATTGGGCAACCGCTGGCCACGCGTCACGACACAACACGCTCTATTGGGAGCGCGCCAGTGTTGCCGCCGTTGGACCTGGCGCCCACGCCTTCGATGGCGTCACACGCCGCTGGAACTCCGCCAACCTCGACGCCTGGGAGGGGGCGCTGCAGCAGGGCGAACTCCCACCCGGCGGCGAATCACCTGCCGAGAGCGGCGCTGCTGGTGCCGCTGAAGGCTTAGTGCTTGCGCTGCGCATGGCACGTGGTGTGGAGCGCGACGTCGCGGTGCGCGACGGATTCAGCGAGGCAATCACCTGGGGTGAATCAAACGGCCTGCTTGCGCCACATCCGTCAGATGCGTCGCGCGTTCAGCTGACACTGCGCGGCAGACTACTCAGCAACGAACTCTTCTCACGGATTGTGTAGCCGCCGTCGCGCGCCTGCGCGACGAGGATCAGTTCGGCGCGGCGAGGTCGCGGCGCGGGAAGATGTAGAAGGCCCAGATCGCAGCGATGAGTGCGACCACACCAAAGAGCAACGCGGCCGAACCGTCGACGGTGCCATCCAAGAGGTCGACCGGCGAGAAGTGGTTGAAGAGTGAGAGGAACTGATACGGCTCAACCACATCCCAGAACGAACCGATCACTTCAATGATGTAGTTGAACATGATGAACGAGACGGTGATGGCCATTGCGGGTGCAGTTCGATCAAAGCTGCCACTGGTGGCAATGCCGATCGTTGCGAACATGCCCCAGAAGAGTGCACTGTACGCCCAGAGGATTGGTAGCTGTTCAAAGGCGAGCTGGTCGGTAACCCCGGCGATCTGCGCGCCGAGGATGGTGCCGCCGATATAGGCGAGTGAGACAAGTGCTGATCCGACCCAGCCCTCAATCAACATGGTGGCGAGGATGGTGCGGCGGCTGAGCGGACGGCTCAGCAGCAGCTCAAGGGTGCCGCGCTGTCGCTCACCGGAGAGTGCGCCCACGGTGAGGCCCGCGCTCAAGATGCCGAAGAGGGCGATGGAGATCGGATGGATGAACCCCACCGAGATCGTGCGCGCCAGGGTGGAGAAGTTCCCTCCTGGCGGTCGTGGGCTATCTGCAAGTGACTCTTGGAACGCCTGATAGATGACGGGGAAGAGGAGCGACCAGATCACCACTACTGAGAGTCCGACAGCGAGGCGAATACGGTGGCCGCGAATGAGGCGTCGGAAGAGGGTTGCGTTGATCATCGGGAGCTCCTCTTCTTGGTGGCGCTCTTCTTCGAAGCCGCCTTCTTTGCTGGTCGCTTGGTTGCAGGCTTTGATGGTGTCATCTTCACCTCTGCCACTTCGGGGAAGACCTGAACGGCGCCAGAGCTGTGACGCGCGTCGCCGTAGTACGACATGAAGGCCTCTTCAAGGCTGGCGGCTTCAATGAGTAGGTCACGCAGGCCAGAGGTCTGCAGTCGCGAGATGAGCTTCGGCACAGCCGCTGATTCCGCTTCGCAGCTAATGCGATAGCCGCTCTTCCCTTCTTGCGCGACTTTCACGCCAAAGACGCCAGCAAGTGAGGTGAGGCGCGTTGGCTTGCGCGCGACGAGCGCGTCAACGCGACGGCGTTGGAAGCGCACGAGCGTCTCTACAGTTTCAAGCGCAACAAGCTTGCCGCCGCGCACAATGGCGACGCGATTGCAGATGCGCTCCACCTCGCTAATGAGGTGGCTGCTGAAGAAGACGGTGCGACCAGCGGCAACGCGCTCGAGGAGTAGCTCCTGCAGCGAGCGCTGCATCAGTGGGTCGAGGCCTTCGGACGGCTCGTCAAGAATCAGCAGCTCTGGATCGGTCTCCAGCGCCTGCACCACGCCGATCTTCTGGCGCATGCCGCGGCTGTAGTCGCGCACCGGTCGCTTCAAGATTGCGTCGGAGAGCTCGAGCGCCTCCATGACGCGATGGCGGAGGAGTGAAGGTCGGCCGCTCAACGCGCGCATGTGGTCGAGATACTCGCGACCACTCATGTAGTCGTAGACGGCGAAGCCCGAGGGGAGGTAGCCAACGCGGCGACGAATCTCCACTGAGTCTTTGACGATGTCGAGTCCGAGGACCGAGGCTGAGCCGCCAGTTGGGTGGAGGAAACCGAGGAGGGCTCGAATGGTGGTGCTCTTCCCCGCGCCGTTCGGCCCGAGGAAGCCGAAGAGTTCACCCTCCTTGATCTCTAGGTCAATTGAGGAGAGCGCCTTGATCTCACCCGTGCGCCCGTAGTGCTTGGTGAGCGAACGAGTCTGGATGGCAAGGGGGTTTGTCATGGACACAAGTTTACGCCTTTCGAAAATTTTTCTGCGCCTTTGACCCAGCGGCGCTGACCCCTCTAGACTGCAGTTGGCACTCAGCACTGGTTGAGTGCCAAGAAACGAGGTGGGCATGGTTCGACGACAGCGACGCACAGGGCTCCTGGACGATCGCGCCCGCGTCATCCTCGCCGCCCTCGTTGAGGAGCACATCCGAACGGCCACCCCTGTTGGTTCGATCGCCCTCTCGGACGGGTACGACCTTGGCGTCTCGCCAGCCACCGTTCGGGGGGTGCTCGTGGAGCTGGAAGAACTCGGCCTCCTGATGCAGCCACACACCTCCGCCGGCCGCATCCCAACCGACCTCGGCTACCGCACCTACGCCGTGGAGATCGCCACCCCCGATGAGGTGGCCCCCGTCGACCAACTCATGATTCGACACCAGTTCGGCCAGGCCGAAGGGGGCGCCGACCAGTGGTTCCGCATCGCCGCCACCACCCTGGCGAGCTCTTCGCGAGCGGCGGGGATCGCCACGCCGATGCGCCCGACCTCCGCACGCCTCCGCCACGTTGACCTGGTGCGCACCGCCGATCGCCTCGCCACCCTGATCGCCGTGGTGAGCGACGGGAGCGTGCGCCCAACGCTGATGCCCCTCCCAGAGGGGGCTGATCAAGATGCCCTCACCGCCGTGGCGAGTCGCCTGAACGCCACGGTGCTCGATAAGAGTTCGGCACAACTCGCCGCAGCCGCCACAGACCTCCCTGAGTCGCTACCGAACCGGGCCATCGTGCGAACGGTGCTTGAGCGTACGAGCCGCCTCCTCGCCGAGATCGATGATGCGGCGGTGGAGCAGGTCTACAGCGACGGACTCCTCAATGTGATGGAGGCCCCCGAGTTTGCCGAGAGTTCGCGGGTGCGCAACGTCTTCACGGCCCTTGAGGGGCGTGGGTATCTCGGCGAGCTCGTGCATGACGTTGCCCAGGGGGGTGAGGTTCGACTCTTCATTGGTAGCGAGAACACGCCGATAGAGATGCACGGCGTCTCCCTGATCCTCGCCCCATATGGCGTACCCGGCCAAGCGCTCGGCGTCGTTGGAGTCCTTGGGCCAACGCGCATGCCCTACCCGCGGGCGGTCGGCTCAGTCCAGTTCGTGGCCAACCTCCTCTCGGAGCTGGTGACCCGCTTCCATCGCGCCTAACCAGCTCGCGCCCGCACCCTTCCTGTTGATCACTTGACTCTCGTCGCCCAGGGGCGTATTCTCCCGTCAGCGAGTTAGCACTCTTAACCGTTGAGTGCTAACTTACGCACGAGGCCTCCCCGAAATGGGGGCCACTGAGCACAAAAGGGGGCACGCATGACCCAACCGACGACCGAATCAGAGGCAACGGACCAGGGAGCGCCGGAGCTCGATCCCCTCGCCACCGCGCTCTTGGAGCGTGACGAGCAGATCGCCGCCCACCAGCGCACCGCCGCCGACTTCGCCAACTTCCGCCGCCGTACCGCCGAGGAGCGCGAGCGCGAGGCCGGCCTGGCCAGCGAGTCCCTCCTTTTTAAAACGCTGGCAGTTGCCGACGACATGGACCGCGCCCTAACCGCCGTCCCCGAGACCCTCACGGCTGAACCCTGGGTGGAGGGGATCGCCGCGATTAATCGCAAGCTCTTGGCGCTGTTGGAGAGCGAAGGGGTGACCCCATTTGAATCGGTCGGCAAGGAGTTTGATCCGCGGGAGCACGAGGCCATCGCCCAGGTTCCCGGCAGTGGCAAGCCAGCCGGCGAAGTGATCACAGAGCATCGAAAGGGGTGGCGAATTCGTGACCGAATTCTGCGACCTGCGGTGGTGAGTGTGGCGAACGATTAGAGGAGCGCCCGCTCCATATAGCTTGGAAATTTTTGGAAGTAGTAGTTAAGTAAAGGAGAACACAATGGGAAAGATCATCGGGATCGATCTGGGAACCACGAACAGCGTTGTTGCCGCCATGGTTGGCGGTGAGCCAACGGTGATCAGCTCCGCCGAAGGCGGACGAACCGTTCCATCGGTTGTTGGATTTGGTAAGGGTGGTGAGCGACTCGTTGGCCAGCTGGCAAAGCGCCAGGCGGTTACAAATCCAACGAACACCGTCTTTAGCATCAAGCGTTTCATGGGTCGCCGTTTTGACGACGCCGAGTCGGTGAAGACGAAGGGACTTGTTCCCTACGTTGTCGAGAAGGATGCCGGCAGCGACGGCGTGAAGGTTAAGGTTGATGGTGGCTCCTATTCGCCACAAGAAGTGTCGGCGATGATTCTGCAGAAGCTGAAGGCTGACGCAGAGGCGTTCCTCGGCGAGAAGATCACCGAGGCCGTGATTACGGTGCCGGCCTACTTTGACGACACGCAGCGACAGGCAACGAAAGATGCCGGCCGCATTGCAGGTCTCGACGTAAAGCGCATCATCAACGAGCCAACGGCAGCGGCGCTCGCCTACGGTCTCGACAAGAAGAAGGAAGAGAAGATCGCCGTGTACGACCTTGGTGGCGGCACGTTTGACATCTCGATCCTTGAGCTTGGCGACGGCGTCTTTGAGGTGAAGTCGTCGAACGGCGACACCCACCTTGGTGGCGACGACTTCGACCAGCGCATCATCGATTGGCTCCTGGCTGAGTTCAAGAAGGACCAGGGGATCGACCTGTCGAAAGACCAGCAGGCCCTGCAGCGCCTCAAGGAGGCGGCAGAGAAGGCCAAGATCGAGCTCTCCGGCACCGGCCAGACTGAGATCAACCTGCCGTACATCACGGCCGACGCGACCGGTCCGAAGCACGTGGTGGTGACCCTGACCCGAGCGAAGCTCGAGGCCCTAGTTGCCGACCTGATCGAGAAGACGAAGGCCCCAGTGCTCGCCGCCCTCAAGGATGCGGGACTGAAGCCATCGGATATTGACGAGGTCGTTCTTGTCGGCGGCATGACGCGCATGCCGGCCGTTGTTGATGCGGTCAAGGCGCTCTTCGGTGGCAAGGAGCCGTCAAAGGGTGTGAATCCAGACGAGGTGGTGGCGATCGGCGCAGCGATCCAGGGCGGCGTCCTCGCGGGCGACGTTAAGGATGTGCTGCTGCTCGATGTGACGCCGCTCTCGCTCGGCATTGAGACGTTGGGTGGCGTGATGACGAAGCTCATCGAGCGCAACACGACGATCCCAACCTCGAAGAGCCAGACGTTCTCGACGGCCTCTGACAACCAGCCGCAGGTGGAGATCCACGTGCTGCAAGGTGAGCGCGAGTTTGCCGCCGACAACAAGACGCTCGGCAAGTTCATTCTCTCCGGGATCCCCGCCGCTCCGCGCGGCGTGCCCCAGGTTGAGGTGACGTTCGACATTGATGCGAACGGCATCCTCGATGTGAAGGCGAAGGATCGCGCGACGGGCAAGGAGCAGCAGGTGCGCATCACCGGCAGCTCAATGCTCGGCAAAGACGATGTTGATCGCATGGTCCGCGAGGCGAAGGAGCATGAGGCAGAAGACAAGGCACGCCGCGAGGCGGTCGACTTCCGCAATCAGACCGAAGCACTCGCCTTCCAGGCGGAGAAGACGCTGGCCGATCTTGGCGACAAGGTCGATGCCGCGAAGAAGTCCGAAGCGGAAGGGCTCATCGGCGAGGTCCGTGAGGCCCTCAAGGGTGAAGACCAGACGCTCCTGAGGGAGAAGGGCGAGGCACTCGCGCGACTCATGACGGAGATCGGTACCGCCGCCTACCAGCAGGGTCAGGCCGAGGGTGCTGATGGCGCCGAAAGTGGTGAGCCAACCCCTGCCAGCGAGGAGACAATCGAAGGCGAAGCGAAGGAGGTCTAACCTAGGGGTATGACCAACTCCGCATCTGAACCTACCGCGCTGATCCGCGCCCGAGGCCTGACGAAGGTCTTCGGGGCGCGGACGGCCGTGGCCGGCATCGACTTTGAGGTGCGCGACGGTGAGTTCTTCGGCTTCCTTGGGCCCAACGGCGCAGGGAAGACGACGACGATGCGCATGATCGCGGGCGTCTCGCCGCGCACCTCCGGCACCCTGGAGATCTTCGGGAAGGATCCAGACCTCCATGGTTCCGAGATTCGCGGCCAGATCGGTGTCGTGCACCAGCAAGAGACGCTCGATATGGAGCTGACCGTTCGCGAGAACCTGCTCGTCTTCGGGCGATTCTTCGGCATGGATCGTGCCAGCATCGCAACCCGCGCCGATGAGCTGCTTGAACTCTTTCAACTGAGTGACCGCGCCAAGGATCAGGTGGAGCCACTCTCTGGTGGCATGAAGCGCCGACTCTCCATTGCGCGATCGCTGATTGCCAGCCCGCGCATCCTGATGCTCGATGAGCCAACCACCGGTCTCGATCCACAGGCGCGACATCTCTTGTGGGATGCGCTGCAGCGCTTGAAGCGCGGCGGCACCACCATTGTCTTAACGACGCACTACATGGATGAGGCCGAGCAGCTCTGTGATCGACTCGTCGTAATGGATCAGGCGAAGATCGTCGCCGAGGGCTCACCGCGCCAACTCATTGTTGAACATGCGTCGCGCGAAGTCTTAGAGCTGCGCTTTCCGAACGGCACGGAATCTATTGACACGAAGGTGCTGGAAGGGATTGGCGATCGCTATGAGCGTCTCGCGGAGCGCGTGATCGTTGGTTGCGAGAACGGCGAGGCGGCACACGCCCGCGCGCTGGAGCACGGTCTCGATCCTGAGAGTTGGCTCGTGCGACGCTCAAGCCTGGAGGACGTCTTCCTTCGCTTAACCGGTCGGACCCTCGACGAGTGACCGCCGCTTCAAGCGTCGCTCCGAATCGAACGCGAGGGTGGCTCGCCGCTATTCGTGAGGCGGCACCACACCCAACGCGCTGGCGCCACGTTGTTGGCTACATGGTCGCCGTCTATCGGCGCGAGTGGCAGGGCTCCGTCTTCAGCGGTTTCATCGAACCACTGGTGGTGCTCGCAGGTCTCGGCATTGGTCTCGGTGTTCTCGTTGGTGATAAGGCGGCTGAGATCACTGGGGGAGTGAGCTACGTGGCCTACATCGCTCCAGCCCTGATGGTCAGTTCGGCGATGAATCTTGCGACCAGCGAGGCGGCGTGGCCAATCTTGGCGCGCGTTGCCTGGGTGCGCATCTATCACGCCATCGTCGCTACCCCGCTCAACGCCGCCGACGTCATGGTCGGTGCGATCGCGTTCATCGTGGGGAAGGTCGCCTTCGCCGCCGCCTTCTTTGCTGGGGTCCTTCTCGTTACGGGAATCGCAACGAGCCCAACGGGCGCGCTCGGCATGATCGCCGTCTCCGTGCTCACCGCCTTCGCCTTCGGCGCGCCGATGGCCGCCTTCTCGGTGACACAGAAGTCTGACCAGGGGTTCGCCTTCCTCTTCCGACTGATCATCACCCCGCTCGGCTTCTTCTCAGGGACCTACTTCCCGATCGAGAACCTGCCGTTTGCCGCCCAGGTGCTCTCGTGGTTCACCCCACTCGCGCACGGCGTTGCCCTCAGCCGCTCGATGGCGCTGGGGACCCCGGTCACCTACGTCTGGTTCCACGTCGGCGCTCTGCTGCTCTGGGGAATCGTCGGGACGGTTGTCGCGATCTACCTCTTCCGAAAGAGGATGCTGAAGTGATTGCCAGCCTCGCCCCACGCGCCTTTAGCGTCTTTGAGCGCAACCTCTTCGTCTATCGACGACAGTGGCTGATCATCGTGACCGGCTTCTTTGAGCCGCTCTTCTTCTTGCTCGGCATCGGCTACGGCGTTGGTGGCGTCATCGGCACCATTTCGTATGGTGGTGCCGACGTTCCGTATGCCGCCTTCGTCGCCCCAGCACTTCTTGCAAGTGCGGCCATGAATGGCGCCATCTTCGACTCAACGTTCAACATCTTCTACAAGTTGAAGTACGGCAAGGTGTACGACGCTATTCTCTCCACGCCGGTTGGCGTTGGAGACCTCGCGGTCGGCGAACTGCTCTGGTCCAACTTACGCGGCGTGATCTATGCCACCGCATTCCTGATCGTGATGCTCGCCCTCGGTCTGGTCGCGTCGCCTCTTGCGCTACTGACGCCACTCGCCGTCATCTTCATTGGCTTCTCATTCGGTGCCGCTGGTTTCGCTATCACCACGCACATGCGCTCGTGGAAAGACTTTGACTTTCTCTTCATCATCCTGACGCCGCTCTTCCTCTTCTCGGCGACCTTCTACCCGGTAGAGATCTACCCAGGGGCGCTGCGCTGGATCGTGGAGCTCTCGCCACTGACGCGCGGCACGCATCTGGTGCGCTCGCTCTGCTTCGGTGACCTGAACTGGCTCATGTTGGTCGACATTGCGTATCTCTCGGCAATTAGCCTCATCGGCTATCGCCATGCGGTGCGCCGACTCGGCGTACTGCTGCTGAAGTAGGCGCGCGATGGCACGAGACTTCTACGCGATCCTCGGTGTACCGAAGAGCGCGAGCGCCGACGACATCAAGAAGGCCTTCCGCAAGGCGGCCCAGAAGCATCACCCCGATGTGTCGAAGGCCCCCGACGCCGCGGCCAAATTCAAGGAGATCAACGACGCCTATCAGGTGCTCTCCGACGCGGGGCAACGCGCGCGGTACGACCAGTTCGGCGAGGCCGGCGTTGGTGGTGGAGCGGGTGGCCCAGGCCCTGGCGGCGCAGGCGGATTCCCTGGTGGATTCCAAGGCGGCTTCCAGGGTGGATTCGGTGGCGGTGGGATTGAGGATCTCTTCGAGGGCTTCTTCGGTGGCGGCGGTCGCGGCGCGCGACGCAGTGGTCCACCCCCGGGTGATGACCTGCGCTACGACCTGCGCGTGGAGTTCAGCGAATCGATTCGTGGTGGCACGCGCGACCTTGACCTAAAGATGAAGGTCGCCTGCGATGGCTGTTCGGGGAGCGGCGCCGCGAAGGGCTCGGGAACCAAGGAGTGCGACGGCTGCGGCGGACGCGGCTCGGTGCGCACCGTGCGCCAAACAATGCTCGGCCAGATGGCGGTTGAAGCGCCGTGCGCTAAGTGCAGCGGCGAGGGGCGCATCATTGAGAAGCAGTGCTCAACCTGTCGCGGCGAGGGGCGCCTGAACGGTTCGAAGCGACTCCATGTTGAGATTCCACCCGGCGTTGATGACGGCACGCAGATTCGACTGAGCGGTCAGGGTGAGCCCGGTCGCCGCGGTGGACCTGCTGGCAATCTCTACGTCGTCATTGAGGTGAAGGAGCATCCGCAGCTGGCGCGCGACGGCATTAACCTCGTCACCGAGATCCCACTCTCGCTTTCGCAGGCGGCACTCGGAGCGCGCGTGGTGGTACCCACGGCCGAAGGCGAAGAGGAGATTGAGATCAAGCCAGGGACGCAGCCGAATGAGGTGCTGCGCCTGAAAGGTCGTGGGGCACCAAATGTACGACGACCAAGTCAGCGCGGTGATCTGCTGATTCACATCGCGATCGAAGTGCCGAAGAAGTTGAGCGGCGATCAACGTAAGGCGCTTGAAGCATTCGCCAAGGCGAGCGGCGAGGATCGACGCTGAGCTCCGACGGCTGGCTCGAACTCAGCATTGAGTGCGACCCTGAAGCTGCCGAGGCAATCAGTGAGCGACTCGGTCGACTCGCCCCTTCTGGCACCAGCGCCGAGCCCGCCACACCACCACCCATTGATGGCGATGCACTTGG
>JACCEA011168729.1_pt1 | contig 10663 bp, 17 predicted proteins | sample 7449851 | NCBI WGS metagenome assembly JACCEA01 (sample SAMN15323453, study PRJNA562643) | freshwater metagenome | isolation source: river surface water | place: USA:Blue River Watershed | collected 2017-08-18 | reverse complement strand
TCCCGGGTGGTTCAGAGTTTCAGCAATGCTCAATTCGTACGACATCGATCTGTGATCCCGACACAGCATACCGGGTCGAAGGGCCAAATTCCATAGCGCCTTCTGGGCCACAGATGTTTGGCTGGTGTTTGGTCGTCAAAATACGGTCGGACGCAGGGCGATCGGACGTCCCGCCTGTCCCATTCCTCCGTTCAATGCCGGACCGCTTGGGCGTAGACGGCCAACACGGAGATGAAGAAAATGACGAAGGCCGTAGAGAATGAAACCAGGAAGGAAAACGCACCGGACGGTTGAAATCGTGCCCGCCGGATATGAGGGAATCGCATCAGGCAAAAGGTGATAAACGAGGCCGTTGCTCCTGTGAGCGCCAGAAGCATGTAGGCTGTTTCCATACTGATCCTCCGCTACGTGAGGAAATACAGCAGGCCGGCACCTCCTATCAGAAACAACACCGCCCAACGAAACAATCCCGTTCGAGCATCGGACTGATCCTGTTCAATTCGACGTTGCAACGCGGGCTGACTTCGCAGATAGGCATCGACAGAAGCTTTGGCCTCTTTCAAATCGACATGTTGTTCTTTGCGAACCAAGGTGATCGCATCGGTGACTTGGCCCTGCCGCAAGGCCGCCACAGCCGCGTCAGAGATGGGTTGGTCAAAGAGAGACCTTTGTGCGGTCTCAGCAATCGGTGGATGAAAGGTGGCGCGTGGCATAGGCTGATAGCTAGCCTACCACCATCACGCGATGGGCAGAAGCGAATCGACAGAACCGCCAGCGTGAATCATCGCACGTGAATCATATTTCGTTCCGGACTCAAACGCATCACGAATAACGAATATACTCACAGCGGCGTAGGGCACGTCCTACAGCTGCTTCGGCCACAAGGAGCTGAGTTCAGGATATTGAGCCCGGTAGTCGGCATGGCTTGCACGAATAACTTTGAGCGCTTCCTCCCGGCCATACACACTGGTAATTTCTACCTTATGTTGAGTGGTTCCCGGTGCGCTCTTGTAGGTCAAAAAATAATGTTGCAGGCGATCCATGAGTGCCGACGGACATTGTGAAATGTCCGTGAAGCCTCCGTACACCGCGTCATCCCGCATGACGGCAATAATCTTGTCATCGGCTTCCCCACCGTCCGCCATACTCAATCCGCCGATCGGAAGAGCCGTGAGTAAGATATCGCTATGCGGAATATTTTTTTCGGACAAGACACAGATATCCAGTGGATCACCGTCCCCGATCATGCCCTTGCGACGAGCTCGCTTTGCAAAAATCCCGGCCACCTGTTCCCCAGAATACGTCTGTGGAATCAAGCCGTAGTAGACCGGGCAGCAATTTGAGAACCGCTGCGGCCGATCAACCTTGAGAAACCCGCTGCGTTTGTCGACTTCATACTTGACCGTATCGGTGGGAACGATTTCGATATACGCCATGACGATATCCGGAGCTTCCTGACCGATCGACACGCCATGCCACGGGTGTGCCTTGAACATCAGTCCGAGTAGACGCTGAAAGGGATCGCTTCCTCCATGCGTATCGTTAATTCTTTCTATAGTCTTTCCACTAGTCTTTACTCTCTTCTCTTTCATGTGTCCTCCCCTATCGATTCGTAGCACGAGTTTAGGCTTAAGTTATAACCTGAAACGGCCGAAGAAATACGAAGCGTCCCCTCAACTATGCATTCTATGTCGGACTGATCGCGAACACTATGGCACACATGCCGTCTTCAAAAACACAACCCGCCGGACCAATCCCGACGAGACCAGACGACCTCAAGATCGGCATGTACGTGGATTTGAATTGTTCGTGGTTCAAACACCCGTTTGCGAGCAAGACCTTCACAATCGCATCTGATAAGGAATTGGCCATCATTCGTGGCCTTGGGCTGGACGCTGTGCTCGTTCATCCCGCACTATCAGATTCTCAAGGTGCCGCACAAACCTCCCCAGATGGTAACGATCGAAGAACAACCGCAGCGCCCCCACTCCCTAATACGACAGGATCAGACACAGCGGGCTGCGATACTTCTGCTCCTCCCCCGACAATCGTCCAATATAAAGAGAGCCTTCAGCAAGCCGACATGCTCTATCGGCAGACAGTCGCTGAAAGCTCACAAGCGCTCAACGATATTAAAAATGGATCTGAATCCGGCCTGGTTGCGGCAAAGCAGATGATCCATGGGTTGACAGAAATACTGGTCAGTGACAACGCCTCGAGCGCCATGGGAAGTTTGTTAGGCGCCCAGGAGCTCGATGATCTCAGTGTTCTGCATGCGATGAATGTGGCTGTACTCTCCATGCTCGTCGGACGCCAATTTGAACTGGGCCATGAAGCCATGCATGCACTCGGGACCGCCGGATTCCTGCACGACATCGGTGAGCAGTCACTCCCACCTGATCTCCGACACCGGAGTTTGGACAGCATGAATACCGAGGATCACAACGTGTTTCAACAACACGTGGATTTTGGGCTCAGCATGCTGGCTCAATTCCCAGGAATTCCGGATGAGGTACTCAGCATCATCCGAAATCATCATGAGCGGGTTGATGGATCCGGCTATCCTGCCCGGATTCGAGGCGATCAACTTTCGCTTCTCTCTAGGATTCATGCGGTGGTAGATGAATATGAAAGCCTCGTGAATACAGCGGATCCTCTCACAACTATGACCCCCACAGAAACTTTGTCCAAGCTGTACACAAGTGCCAAAACCAAATTCTCAGAAGAGGTCGTCGTGGCACTTATTCAAACGCTAAGCGTGTATCCCCCTGGAACGGTCGTAGCTCTCAGCGATCAGTCGATTGGACTAGTCGTCAGCATCAATCTCCACTCCCGTATGCGTCCCCTCATTGTGCTTTACGACCCTACCATCAACCAAGCGAACCCTCACATCGCCGATCTCAGCAAGGACCATACCCTCTCCATCGTACGAAGCATCCCAAGAAGTGAGCTCTCGCGGGAAACCTCCGACTACCTCAATCTGACAAAGTGGACAGGGTTTTTCATCAGTTCCTCCTTAAAAACATTGGAAGAGGATCGGGCAGCCTAGCAACTCCTGTGCGTGGATCATTTCAACGGCTCCGCCCAAGAGGAGTGCTTCACTGGCACCGAGAATACCTGAGACCATCCTCAGACCCCTCACTGTTCACAACCCTCGGTACAGCATGAAATTACGTCTACTTACCTCCCACGAGTTTTTGCGATCACTGCCGCCACATCACTCAACTTGACCGTCGCATCGAACAACTCCATCCCGACCAACTCAATTAGCTGCACCGCATGAGAGCCAACCTTGGCGACCTTGCCTTCGACGTCCTGGCCTGAACACAGCTTGACCTTCACGCGCTTTCCGACTTGCTGTTCCAGCAGAGATTTCATCGCATCAGGGCTGTTCACATCCACGATTGATTCATCGGCGGCGACAACTGCCGATGTTCCAGCCATTCCGAGTCCGACGAGTAACGCGCACGCACAGACTGCCCTGCTTATTCCTTTCCGCATCCTCTCCCCCTTGATGAATATTCTCACGATCCCAGATGCCTTTCCGAAGTCTGAGCTTACCGCGAGTACGTAAGAAAGTCATCTACTACCTCATTCGTTCCGCTCGCACTTCCAAACCGCGACAGAACGACCGGCGCTGCGCAATGAACAGACGAGAGCCATTCGCTTCAATACATGCATTTGTCATCATGACGGCATGACGAGCGACAGCACGAACACATGACCTCCCACTCTCATGCACAACTTTAAAGAACATTAGCCGTCTCCAGAATTTTTCGCTACACTGACCTTGCACGTATGAATACATCTCGCCTCAGACGTGACCAAAAAGAAGAACCTTCGCCCGACAGGATCAACAACCCCGCCCATCCCGTGACGACCCTCCCCGCGAAGATCCCTGACATCCGGCACAAGACCCGCGCGTCTCTGGTGGTACGGGCCGGCGGCGTCTATTTTCTCGTCGCGCTCGGAGTCGGATTCGTACTCGAGATCGTACGGCTTGAAGTGATCGCCTTACATATCAGCGAACTGATCGCTCGCTTACTGGAAGTCCCCAATACTCTGGTAGCCATGATCATCGGCGCGAAATGGACCATCGACCGCTTTCATCTACCACCCCTCCCGCGCATACGGCTCGGCATCGGGTTCGTGGCCTTCGTCTTGATGATTCTCACGGAGTCAGCGGTCGTCCTTCCGCTTCATGGCCTCACCATCGATGAGTACATGGCCCTTCAACATGCCGTCGCGGGGATGTTGCCGATCGGTGTGCTCGCCGTGTTGACCGGCATGCCGTTGCTCGTCAGCTATCGGTGGGAACGCTGATGTGAGTATCTACGATACCTAATAGCTCCTGCCCCCTTGGCCTGCCCGAGGCCGCTTATCCCATGACTGATTGAACATTGTGAGTTTTAGGTTTCAGGTTTCAAGATTCTTGTTTCATGTTTGCGGTTTCCCTACAACTTGAAACACGAAACCTGGAACTCAGAGCCGAACGACGATTAGTGTCACAGCGGCATCTTGATGGCTACAGACAAAGCGTTGATGAGTCATGCAGGTTATGCCTTGTATGCCTTGACACTCACCCCCCTACTCATGGGATACCGACCGTGGTCCTGAGTTGAGCATCCGGCCAATCAGAACTAACCAGGGGCCAACCACCGTTCTAGTGATCATTCGGCCAGAGAGAGGAGTCATCCATGAATGCTATTCGATGTCTTGCCTGGATAGGTCTGGCACTCTTTATCACCACCGTCCCGCCTGCTGCAGCTGAACCATCTGACCCTGAATCAGCCATCCGACGGCTCGTCCGCGCCAACGCCGAGAAAGACTTGCCCACCCTCTCACACATGATGGCCCATGACGCCGACATCATCAGCTATGGCGTCGCCGGTCGGAAATATGTCGGCTGGCCTGAGCTTGAGCAAGGCATGAAGGATGAATTTCGCAATGCGCAGAAACTGGAGATTCCCATCAAGGATCTGAAGGTGTGGACGAAAGGAGACCTGGCTTGGTACGCGATGGAACTCGACTATATTCGGTATGTGACTGACGACGCTGGACTCAAGAAGACAGTGCTTCCGATGAGGGAGACCGGTGTGCTGGAACGACGCGCCGGCCGATGGCAACTATTATCATGGCATGAATCCTTTCGATCTGCTCAGCTGAGCGGCCCACTCACTTCACCGCCGACCGGCGTCTCAGCGGGCACCAGCGAGAATGCCCAAGCCCCATCCGATATCAATATCAGTGGAGAATGGCAGATTATCGAGGTTGAGGATGACAAACGATATACAGCCACGTTCGACAAGAACGGAAATGGGCCATATACCCAGCATGGCGGTCGCTTCACAACCAGTTCAATCACGAATCGCTTGTGGCAAGGCACCTGGCACCAGCCAGGCAATGATCGGGAGGGTGGATTTGAAGTCCTCCTCTCAGAGGACGGCATGCAAGCCAAAGGAATCTGGTGGTACAGCAGAGTCGGCACACAAAAGAACATTCCCCCGCGCGAACATGGTGGGACCTATCACTGGAGGAAGGTCACGCGGTAGCGAATTTGACTCCGCCGGGAGATGAAGAGAATGAAAGAGCCACAGTTAGCATCCATTGATGGGAACAAGCTAGACCTCGACAGTTCTGCGACTGCAGGAGGTGTCAGGCCGCTTTGAGGGGCGCCTGCTGATCATCCAGATTTGGCTCTTGAGTACTCTGTTCCTTTGCAACCTCCTGCTCACCGGCAAGGAGTTCGCCGTGCCCAGTCGCCATCTTTTCTTTTTTTCTGATATTCCCTTGTAGGGCGGCACCCGCGAGACCAGCGACCCTCGGCATACTGAGATCGCCGATACCATCTTTCAGCTTCTCACTGGGTGGCCATAGAATCTGTCCTGGTTCATCTTTCTCGAGCTTCTGGTCATGGACTGGGCCAACTGACATCGATAGAATGTCGATCGGTCCAGATACAGTCACCTCACCACATCTTGGCTCTTCCGGAGGGTGCGCCATGAACAACAATGGTTGGATGTTTGCTCACGTAATCGCGTTCCTTGGAGTCATGGTCAGTCTTGACAACGTTCTTCTCAGCGCGACACCGGATGCACAGGCCGAGTCGTTCAACGTCAAACCAGGCGCATGGGAAATGACGATGACCACTGTCGCCTCAGGCATGAAGCTTTCTCCTGAACTATCAGCGAAGATGACACCGGCCCAACGCGCACAGATGGAGCAGATGGTCAAATCCCGAGAGGGCAAACCTCACACCATGACCTCCCACTCATGCATTACGAAGGAGGATCTGAGTCAGGATCGGATCATCAAGGAGATGGAAGACGAGGATGAGGATACGGCGGTTCAGTGCAAGATCAAGGTCATCTCCAAGTCCTCGTCCAAACTTGTGCTTGACCAACTATGCCCGGGGCCGCCCAGCTCGACTACCCATTTCACTATTGAGACGAAATCAACCGAGCACATCGTCGCAATCGGCAATCGAAGCGAGGCAGGATCAGGCAAGTCCCGTATCGACATCAAAGGGCAGTGGATCAGCCCTAGTTGTGATGGGCTCGACGAATAGAGAGTTCATCTAACACGTTCACTCCATGACATGCTATGAGGAAGAAGAAGTCATGCGCTACCCTGAGATGGGATGACCATCCAAGAGCAACCCACTTCGCTCCGACAATGCTGTGCCGAATTTGCAAGTAGGACCAGAGAGCGGCGTTGCCCCACATAGCAGCCGCGCTCAGCTCTTGCAAGCTCATCAACGTAGCCCTTGAGGAACCGCGTGAGTCAGGGTAGACTAAATTTCCTACATTCTTCCCAATCCGAGTGAGCACAATCATCTGAAGGAGATTCTTATATGAAGACCATCACTACGTTGGCAGTCTGTTTCGTCTCTGCCCTCATCAGCCTGTCCCTGTCCATACCTTTTCACGCTCTCGCTCAGGTCCTCCCGCCTGCAGGTAAGCAGAAAATTGAAGCAACCCAGAAGCCTGTCAGAACCATCGGCATGGAGGAGTATCGAAAGATTGTCGACAACCCAGGAGGAGCCTTGATCATCGATGTGCGTGAGCCGCGAGAGTATGCAGCCGGACACGTCCCAGGGGCGATCAATATTCCGCGCGGCGTCATCGATTCTCAAATCTGGAACCATGTCGGATCCTCGGAGAAGGCCAACCTCGAGCGCCCGATCGTGCTCCAATGTCAAAGTGGGAGACGTGCGACCCTTGCCGCTCAAACTCTTGGTGAACTTGGATTCATGCAGACCTCTACGGTCATCATGAATCTCGACGACTGGAAACAATCCGGCAATCCTTTCGTAAAGTAACCGTTTAGTCGGTCAGATCCCAAAGATGGAGAATCCCATGACCATCGATAGTGCCCTCCGTGTGATTGCCCGTGTTCACGCCAAGCTCGACCACGTGGCACAAGTACGAGAGATCCTGACTGCCTTAGTTGATGCGACTCGTCGAGAACCTGGCTGTCTCAGCTACGAGCTCTTACAGAACCATGCCGATGCAACTGAGTTTGTGTTCGTCGAACAGTGGGCGAGCACTGCAGCTGAACAGTCGCATTTCGTGACGCCCCACGTGTTGGCCACACTGCAGCAGTTGAGCGGTCTTCTGGCCTCTGAGCCTCAAATCTGTCGGTACGGCGTCGTACGATAGCCCGCCGCGCAAAACTGTACTGACACGGAGGACCAAGACAATGGCATCCATGACGGCAGACACTGAGCTCACACTCTCATTTCAGAATCAGCGAGCCATCATCTCCCCTTGGGGTGCATCGTTGCGCCGATACCTCTTCGTTGATACAAACGGACAGGAGATCGATATGGTCTGGGGCTATTCTGGTGGCAGTGGAAAACGTGGCGGGCAAGGTGATGTCCTGATTCCCTTTCCCGGCCGGATCGGGAACGGACGATATTCATTCGATGGACAGACGTTCCAACTGGAATGCAACGACAAAGAGGGGCCGAACGCTATTCATGGCTTCGTTCGGAGTATGCTCTGGGACATCCAGGACCGTGACTCATATCGAGTGGCCATGTCGGTGAAACTCGATGCCGAGACCTACAGGCCTCGCGGGTATCCCTTTTCCTTGAACATCACAGTAACCTATGAGCTGAACGCCACTGGGCTGTCATGTGCCTTCAAGGTTGAAAATATCGGTGACCGTACCGCCCCAGTTGGCATCGGGTTTCATCCCTACTTCACCGTGGGAGCCGCCAAGATGGACGAGGCTGAAGTACGGATCCCGGGAACTGGCTACTTGGAATTCAATGAACGACTCGTGCCGACGGGAACGATCTGCAGCGTAACCGACACTGCGTGGGACTACCGTCGGTTTCGCCCGATTGCACGACAACGTTTCAACCATTGCTATGTGAACTTGGAGCGTGATGCCGAAGGGATCGCCACAGCCGCTCTTCGTCATATCGCAAGCAACCGAACAATTACCATCACGATGGACTCAGCCTTTTCGGCAGTGGTCGTCTACACTGGAGATGCCATCGCGGATGCTCCGCGCGCTGCACTGGCTATTGAACCGATGACCTGTGCAAGCGATGCCTTCAACCATCCGGAATGGGGGCTCAAGCGATTGCTTCCTGGAGAAACGTTCTCTGGTTGCTGGGGCGTAGACGACTCAAGGCGCCAAGGCTAGCTCCAGACATGCGCACATGGAACGAGAAGTCTGCACATCTGGCTGATGAAGCACTGAAACGGAGTATGACTCAGGCCGCTTTCCGGAGAGTGGGAGACTTTTTACCGACGAGGTCACGCCAGAGGAGACCGAGCTTGAACTGCACTTCATCGAAGGAATCCCCTTGTGCCGACTGATCCGGATATCCCTGCAGATGACCACGCCACTTGTCTTGATCCAGCGAGATCACGTACCGGGGTGTATCTAGGCGGGGTTGTTCGACCACAGATCGTTCAACACGGGGAAGTTCGCGAGGACTTTTTGCAAGTTCTTGGCTTTGCTGCTGCACTTTCAGCTGCAGCTCATCGAAGGAGGCCGCATGAACTTCCCGCTGCGGATTCCCTTCGGGATGCGCCAGCCATTTCCCCTGATCTTGCCGAAAGACCCAATTAGGCCGTTCCATTCCGGTGAGCATAGCGAAGCCGTCACGATCCGACCAGCACTTTCCATTTTTTTGCACATGAGCACCACAGACCACAGTCTTCCCCAGAATGGAGCCCTCTCCTATCGCCAGGTCTCGGCCAATCAGCTGTCCTTTCGAGTCGCCATGGCTGGAACGGGAGACAGACTGGTCCTCTGCCTGCATGGATTCCCGGAATGTGCGCTTTCATGGAGATACCAGCTTCAACCACTGGCAGAAGCCGGCTATCGAGTCTGGGCTCCTGATCTCCGTGGTTATGGTGGAACGACACGTCCTGTAGGCCTCGAGGCCTACGCAATCGAGTCATTGCTGGAAGACGTCAGCGGGCTGGTGACTGCCGCCGGAGCGTCACAGACCATCCTCGTTGGACACGACTGGGGGGGTATCATCGCCTGGTACTATGCCCTGCGGTATCCGGAACGCCTCAAGGCCCTTGTAATCCTGAATGCTCCCCACCCGGCCTGCTTTGAACGAGAACTCCGGCACTGGCGACAATTGCGTCGCTCCTGGTACATGGGCATGTTTCAGATTCCTCACCTGCCTGAAGCAGCCTTGTCCGCAAGTCATGGCGACATCATCGGGAAAATCTTTGAGCGTATGGCGATTCATCGGGAGCACATGCCAGATGACATCGTGACACTTTACCGGCAAGAAGCCTGCGCACCAGGCGCTCTCACCGCCATGCTGAACTACTATCGAGCCGCGCTTCGTGGCGGAGGGGGGTTGCGTCAGCGCAGGTTGGGCTATCCCACCGTCGACGTTCCCACCTTGGTTCTGTGGGGACTCCAGGACCAAGCACTTGTCCGTCAAAATCTTGATGGGTTAGACCATTTCGTGAGCGATCTGACTATCGTACGCCTCCCGAATGCCGGACATTTTGTGCATGAAGACGAGCCGAGCCGAGTGACGCAGGAAGTCGTGACCTGGCTGCAGAATCTATGATCTGATTCATTGTGCCCCCGACTCCTCCTCCTCGCCGCATAGCTTCCTGAACGACTTCTACTTGAGAGTCCCCGGTACCGATTCCATTTTTTCTCTCTCACAACGCTCCTACCTCCAACCATAATCGCCTTCTCTAAGCTGCGGGAAATGATCAAGTTATTGACCAATCAGCCGAACAAGATACGATGCCATGACAAGGCTTTCGGGATGTCTTCCCAACAAGACGGGGCGCCTATGAAACGACTGGGGACTGCCACAGCTTCGCCTACTCAGCAGCCTTCCAATAGATCCACCACCGTCCTACTGGTGATTGGTGGGCTGCTGCTGATCGGCCTGGTTTACAGCGTGGTGGTACGCGACACGCCGGTTTCTTGCCCCAATGAATTGGTCGGCGCCTGGATCACTGCGGCAAACGGATACGAGAACGGCATGCTGGCATTTACCAAGACAGGTGTGTCGTTCAGCGTCGGCTTCGAACACCTGGATGCGCAAGCCATGCGGCGCATCGACGTGAGTACAGAAGGACCTCGCACGTTGTACACGATCGTCTACGGTGACTCTCGAAGCAATGAACAGAGCTTATCGTTTTACTATCACACCAAG
>JACCEA011017512.1_pt1 | contig 10663 bp, 5 predicted proteins | sample 7449851 | NCBI WGS metagenome assembly JACCEA01 (sample SAMN15323453, study PRJNA562643) | freshwater metagenome | isolation source: river surface water | place: USA:Blue River Watershed | collected 2017-08-18 | reverse complement strand
TTCACTGCTTTGAGTAATAATGGCTCATATATCCTAGCTGTACCACAATATGGTAATCCTGTATCGTATACACCTAAGACAAGTAAGATTGTTACAGGTAAGGTCATTGTACCTGCAACTACAACTATTAATTGGTATGCATTGACTATGTCGAGTGATGGCAATCGTGCGATTGGTATCATCAATTATGCACCATTCTACATGTTCAACCGTACTATGTCATTCCATCAAGCATCAATGTATAGTAGTAGTCTCGGTACATTCAATTCAACGACCGCAGTATCTTGTGCAATGAATGAGAATGGTAATGTGATATTAATTGGTGGTCAACCATCCGGTTCATCTATTTGGTTATTAGCATTGTCAGTCTCACCATTGTCTGCTACTACCTTCTCACCTGTATTTACTACAATCTCAACCTTTCCATCGATATTGACATCGTATTGCAAAGCTATTGGTGTCGATAGCACTGGTTTGACACTCATTGCTATATGTGAAAGTTCATCCGGATATATTTCGACAAATCAAGGCTTAACTTGGACGGCATTGACATATCCAACATCTACTAATGGTCCAACAATGCTTACTGTATCCCAATTATACAATGCCTATGATATCTATGCTATATCAGGGTATTATTGTAATGTAGAAGTATCTATGAATCAAGGTAAATCATGGTCATCTAATTCGATTAGTACAAGTATTCAGAATGTATTCTCTGTACAAACATCTTCTAATGGACAAGTTATCGCGATCGCTACCAATAATGGATATTATGTCTCATATAACTATGGTGTAACATTCTCATTCGTATTACAAATGACCTTTCCATATGGTGTATCTTCCACAGAACAATCATATATTGCTATTGATTCATCGGGAACATTCTTAGCTGCGGTTCAATCTGATTCGACAGTGTTAAAGATTGGATATCATACATACACACCTGCACCATCGACTGCACCGACATATGCACCATCCAAAGCACCAACTACTAGTTCCTACTATACTGCAGGTTGGATCTATAGTAGTACAAAAGGATATTCTACAGTCTCTGTTCCAATATACTTTAGTGGTTATCGTTTGGGGGTATGTTTTGCATCAACATCTGATGGTTCTCCATCTGATATATGGTACCAATATTCATGTACTGATTCAATTATACAAGTAGACAGTTATAATAATGCACAATGTTCAGGTAATCCAATATCATCCCAAACCATGTCTAATCCATATTCATCTGATAGTTATAATACTGTGACATGTGTGTCACAATCCTCATTACCAGCATTGTTTGATAATGGTTATTATTATTCTATTGATCAATATTATGAAGATATTACGCCTAATGTGGATGCTTCAACTTGTTATTTATATGATGTTGTAAGATTTGATGCATATATTAATAATGTATGTATAGGTTCAAGTATAGATGGTTATTATTATGCTAATTATCCATGGATTGCTAGTTATGTATTACCTGGGTGTAAAGGTAGTGTAATTGCTAATATATCCTTACCTACTGGATGTACTACCAATAGCACTTACTACGCTGATGCATCGATTAAGGTTGCAAATCCTACCACAGCATCGGCTGCTCATCCATTGAAGTTCAATTCTCAAGTGGATAACTCTGTAGTGGTGGATGAAGCCCAATTGGGTTTATTATCACCTTCATTGATTATACAGAAGATGTTTAAGACATTGAATGGTCAAGATATACTAGATGAAGGAAGTGATAATGAACGTAAATTAGGATTATTTTATAATTATTATGATGATTATGTTAATTTTCCTGGTCATTCATATTATCGATATCCTTATTTTATTAGTATTGATATTAGTGTGAGTACATTATCGACTGGTGTTATTATTGGCATTGTTATTGGTACAGTCTGTGGTTGTTGTATACTTCTTGGTTGTATCGCATTCTTAACAGGTGGTCTCGCTTGTCTTGTGGGTAATGCTGCTGCAAAGAACTCTACCGGCACAACGAGTACTCCAGCATCAGCTCCAATGCCGGTTGATGTTGAACTTGCTGAAATGCCTAAGAATTCTAGTGAAGGTACAACGATTGTAAATCCTGTATTATCGGCACAGCAAGCAAAATGAAATCGAGCCAATTGTGTTTAAAGATAGTTTGTAGATTTTGAATTTCCATAATTTTTTGATAATTTTAATTGTTATTCTTGTTTATAATAAACTTTTGGATAGTATGACTTGTAGATTCATTGCTGGAGTAGTGCATGTGAAGCATTAAAATTGGTTTCTGATAGCAATGGAAATTCCCTTCACATCGATATTGCATATATATTTCGATATAAATTTAGTTCATTATTGCAATGCTAGACTAAAATATTTAAAATATCAACAGAGCAATAAATGAAAATAAATTTAGATTCTTAAGGGATGTTACGTATATGAGCATATTTTCTATTACAAGCACTACATTCTGTATAATATACATACAAGCACAAATACAACAATGCTTTAACTTAGTCCGGCATACGTTCCCATCTGACGTTCCCACGCTTTACCTCGCCGATAAAGATATATATATATCCAAAGTATTATTTTCATAATTTAAATATTTAATTTGCGTATCTTTATCAATTTCAGTAGTCCTATAAATATCAGTATAAATTGTATACTTAAATTTATGGTATATATGAAGATATGGAATTAGTTTTCTTATTGGATCGTCGACACTCATATAAAACGTTCTCTCATTTTCTTCTATAGTACATTGTACAGTTACCATACAATCTCTACGTAAATAAACTAACTTATAAACAGCATCCTTCTCAACATAAGGATTCTTTGCATGTTTTTGAAGTTGACATAATGAAGTAATTGAATTTTGATTTAAGAAGATGCCATTCGACCAATTGTATTCTCTTTCTATGTCATATAATGATTCAAACTTAAATAACTCAACATCTATTTTTTCATTAGAATCAAAGCTTTGTTGTTGGATGATCAAGCGTTGTCGATATGGTGAAGTATCATCTTTGTCTTGGATCTTTTGCTTCACACCATGGATCGAGTCAGATGGCTTTACTGTCATTGTGATGGTTTGCACTTGGTGTTGCGTTTGAGAGGTGGACTGCGAATCTTTGGCAAGACCCTCACTGGCAATTGTCGCTTCCTTCTGGATGTTGCAGTCATCAGACAATGTACCATCCTCGAGTTGCTTGTCAGCGAAGATCGTCCAACGCTGTTGATCTGCTGGAATACCTTCCTTTTCTTGGATCTTTTGCATCACACCATCGATGGAGTCAGATGGCTCTACTTCCAATGTGATGGTCTCACCAGCGAGGGTTTTGACGAAGATCTGCATTGTTGATTGTTGGATTCTAGTTAACGGAAATTGACTAAGTTTAGTTATTGACGTTGCTTATGCGTTTGCAGGTTTGATTTATGATATGATGTCTTTCTCCAATTGCATGATTTGATTTGTGATTATCTATTTTCTTCTTGGCCGTATCTATCTATCATTGAAAAGTTGGGAGCGCCGCGTCACGCCGGGCCGACTGTAAAAACAGGTTTTTCTTTAAAAACATCTTTTGGGAGTTTGTACTTATGTTCTTATGTCAATTGATTTGTCAAACGATTCTGGTAGTGTTCTAGTTAATAAATTATTAATATTTAGAAAACCTGTTTTCAATTAATTAATTTCCCCATTGAAAATGGAATGGTAATATCCGAGATTACTTAGCTACAGCACCAGGAACATTGACTGCACCATCAACAAAAAATAATTGTAAAACAAAGCGCTTACTATCTTTATCCCAATTTGTGAAGAATCGCCCATCACGTTTATCAATGGCGTGATTCGGTATCTTAAAGCCAATTGTTTCATATGGTTCACAAGCGAATAACACATACTGATAGTTCTTGTCAGGTACTTCTACCTTCTGTTCATACGAAGACATGAAGCGGTGTCTCGGTTGAAGTCCTTCTTCGATCTCTGGATATTCAACTTCGAAGGTGATAGAGCGTTGTCTGGTTAGAAGATCCCGCGACTTTGTCACCTGTAATCATAAAATGAGATAGAAGAGAGAGATTAAATATCAACTCTAACAACGACGAAGTGACCAACGCACTCACCTTATAACCAGGTCTACCAATCTTCATCACTCTCTTTGGTTGTGGTGGTGCTTGTTCTAAATCTAATGTCTTTGGTACAGCATTTTTTGCTTCCATGGCAGCACGTCGTCCTAAATTATATTGATGTCGTTTACCTTGTGTGTGTGCTAGATAATTCCCTTCATTTGGATGTAATGTTAAACATAATTTACATTCAAATGTACCCAAATGATTTTTTAAAAAATAAGGATCTTTTGTAATATCAATCGTTTCCAATGCTAATTTACGTAAACGTTCTTTTCTTTCTAATGCTGCTTGTGCTTCAGATAATTGTCCACCACTACCAGTTTTAGCACCTTCACGATTTTGAAAATCAATACCACCAGAGATGGGATAGACAATGTCTAAGATGAGAACATCTTCTTGTTGTTGCGATGAAGAAGAAGAGGAGGAAGAAGTAGAAGAGAGTTCACCGGCAACGGTAGAAGTGGAGAGTCTTTCAATTTGGCGACCGCCTTCAGTTTGAAGATAAAATTCTCCCAATTCACTACTGTCTTCATTTTCGGAGTTTAGATGGAGCGAAGAGACTTGTTGGTAAAGATTTTCTAAACTATCATCACGAGAGACTTCTAGACAATGGCAAGCACAACGGCCTAATCCTTGAACAATAATCTGTACCATTGTAATTAATTCAAATTTATTCTGCCTCTCTAGTTTCTTTGACAATATATGATATTTGAGTTGTTTCGCAGTGGAGAACTGAGATTTCCTTCACTGACTCAACGTAGCACAAATTTTAGAAGAAGAAAGAGAAAAAAGAATGAAATAAAGGCGTCTTCACACAGCACCACTTGCTGGCAGTCCTCAATAAGTCACACAACAAGAACGCGTTTATGTCTATCGCGGGTTACACAGAGATTTCTCGATGTAACTCCGGATGTACAAAAGCCGTACTCATGTAGTAGTACAGTCCACCCTGGGGCGATCCTACGAACGATGTTATACTGTTATACGTTTTCCAATAATACTCTTGATTGATGGACATGGGGGTGGTTTGAGACGGTTCATTCACTGTATTGACCAGTGAGACATGAGAAATAGAGAGAGAGAGAGAGAGAGAGAGTATACAGGTCGCTTACTTCGTTTGTCATCAACCCGACTTTGTCAACCTCCACAAGTCCCCCCAAAGATTTAGAATTGGTGTCCGTCCTTAAACATCCTGTTCTTTGTTGTTAGCTATTGATGTGGTGAATGAATGGCCATGAAACGAACAACTAACAACCGTCGAACAAACTCCAGTTAATTTGACGATTTCAGGGAGTTTATTATTGCAATCACGCACCCGATCCAACCAATTCTCGCGGTCAATTTCCTGATCATGATGAGCCATCTTAGTGGATTCCTAACTAGCTAAGTGTTTTGATGCCAGATGAGCCAGCCTTTGCGTTTTCAAATGCAGAAGTTTGCAAGTTACATAGTTAAATCTCTTAAAACAGTATATATGTACAAAATAGGGTGATGTGACTTTGTAGAATTGGTCGATTTTTAGCTAGCAGTGGAAAAAGATTATTATTAGGCCTTCTTATAGAATTTGGAGCATGAATGAACAAGGATGTTGACAATGTGCTTGCTCACACAAAATAAATAAAAGGAAACTAAATTACGAATAAATTATTTTAGATCAGATATCAAGAAGTTCATCATTATGGCGACCGGTTCTTCTCAACCTGGACAACCTTGCACACCTTCTCGAGTGCCCACCCCCCCTCCACAAAGTTCCCCATCATCCCAAGAAGGTTCCTTGTCTGCTGCGTCCACTAATGCGCCTGCCCCTCATGCCGCCGAAGAACTGTCCGATTCTTCATCCCTATTGTCCGCTGCCACTTCCATCACTTATGCAAACTCAACTAATCCACTAGGAAGCACCATCCGCAGCGATGAAGAGTTCCGCAACATGGTTGAACGCGATGGCCCCGAAGACACCACCTTCTTCCCTCAGCCATCAGCCTCCGCAGCTCAACAAAGTCCTCCCAATTCCACGGCCACACACCCCTCTTTCGGCGCTGATGAGAACAATGGAGGAGAGACATCCCACCCCTCCGGTGTGGCTGCCTCCCCCCTTGATCGCATCGTTCGTCAACGAGATCTTCGTAGTATTTACGAGCGGTTGGAATCTTCGAATGCCCTTAACAATGAGCGTTATCGTCATCTGGATCAGCGCATAGGCTTTTTGCATAAAGATATGACTGAAAATTTTGATAATCTTGAAAAGTCTTTCAAAGATCAGACTGATCAGATTGGTGAAATGCTCCTACTTCTCCGTAGTATCAGATCCTGTAATTGTAACTTACCGCCTGGAGAAGAAAGAAAGCAATAAAAACTTAGGAAGGGTTTAATAATATTTTAAATTATTAATTATAATTAACAAGAAATCTTACTGATGCAGCATCATGATTGACTAGATTTACGCCACCTGTGTATGGTATAATGCGCGCTATTTATTTGAGTCTTGAGACTTAATGAAGTAAATTATGGCGATCCAAGTTGTAGGATTACACAGGGTTAGTTGCTGTTGGAGAGTATGATTTTATAGGATTGCAAACAGTAACCGAAAGCCAACCTTGAGATGTGAACAATATTTAACTTAATGAAATATGCAGAATATAATTATTTTTATTTAAAAACTTTTTTAAAGATATTCTTCAATCTTCTACTCTTACAGTCAGTTCAATTGTTGCTTCACAGGATGGGCGATAACACCCTTTTCTTCTGCAATATTCTTCTATTCACATCAATGATGAACCACTTAGAGGAGAATTTGATCATCAATTTAGATGATCTGTGACATATTTCGAAGCTATTACCTACATGCCGGGATGCATATATATCGATCGATGGTGCACTTCTGTCGAATCTCTGATCTTGTACGGTTCGCTTTTCATCGATACGATCTCCTTCAAGAGTCATATACACGATTCCATATCGCTCTCACACCAGTTTCAGTGGAAGATTTAGAAAACTCAAAGCGAACAGAAACTGGATTTGACATGATATAGTTGCGATCATGAAATCCCAATCATTTTTCCGGCGGGACACCAACAACAATTCATAGCATGGATAAACGCGTTTTTATACCATACATAATACTTTTTCTTTTGTCGGAGAGCGAAGAAAAGCAAGAAGCATTGCATTTAGATATAAAACTAGAAACATTCTGTTTTTTGGCCAAGCCAAGATGAATCTCTTGTTGACATTCGACAATGAATTAATCAGTGGTAATATAGAGGATGAGGTATGGGGGCGGCATTGAAAGTTGTCAAAAACACCGGTGAAATGTGATGGTCGATGTTCTTGAAGTCAAATTTATGTGTGACTTGATATAGCACTGTGTGTGGCACAAAGTGTCATTCAACTTCAAACTTGACATTTTTGATAAGTCGATGATTCTTCACACAATGAGATGTTTATTTCTTTTTGATTTTTATGGTCAGACGTTGTTGGTTTTACTAATACGAAGGCGAGACGATTGTAGCAGTACTACTATATCCACTATCAACGACGCAATGAAGAATCAATTTGACAGTGTTCCCAACAGTGCATCTTCTACCCACGACAGAGTCAACAATGGAAGAAAGATGGAAAATCTTGCAGAGAAAGCATTAGTCATCGTATTAGATTATCTCTTGGATAGCATTGATTTTTCTTGTTACGATTCCACTTTATATGAAATTAAATCTAATTTAGAAGTTGACATTAGTGAAGATTGTAGAAGACATAGTTATACCACAACAACCCTTGATGGAAGAACCCAACCACTTTTCAGTGAAGATGATGTTACTGCATTATTCAATCCTCCTGTGCGTGATGGTTATGATCTTGAGCAATTCTTGGATACATCCCAACAAGATGAAGATATCAATAGAATTCTTCAATATGGTCGAACAATGAGAAGAGAACTCTTTCCAAGATTTGAAAAATCGTTCTTTACACTCTATGACGTTCCAAAGCTTGTACAACAGCGATATACTCTGTTAGGAGTGGATGATATTTTGAGGAAGGCAATTGTTAACTTTTGGTTACCAGTAGATCGTATCGATCAATATATCCTATGCAGGCAAGTACTATGGTTACATCATACCGTGAGTGTGGCATATCATACAGTTGTCGAACATATGCACAATGAAGTCTTTCTAATTGAAGGCGCTGAAAAGGAGGTTGCTGGCACGGAAGACACGGAGGGTAGTGGAGTGATAGAAAGTGGTAAAAGAGGTAAAGCACGCTCCGTAAATTACTTACTTTACACACTACATACATGGATAACACTACGCCATCACTTTCATACCTTCACCCATACATTATGGGAATTAACCATACTCTTACAATTACAATCTAAACGTTTATTACATACATTACATAAACATGATATGTTTATCGTTAGTATACAAGAAGATTGTCATGTAAGTATTAATGATGAAAATGTTATGGATAATCCTATCTTTGTCTCTACGTTAATTACTGTAGAAGAAGAACATTGGAAACAATTATTCTCTTCCGATGATGAAAGTTTAGATAATAAAGAGTTTCCTATTAAGACAATGTTAATGTCAGTGTGTCATTGGTTATTAGGTTGTATTGAACATAATTGGGAAGTTATACGTTTAGCTATGTCATTAGTATATCACGGTAAAAGAGAGCGATATCTGTTATTATATTCAGCTGCTGATTATATTGAATCGGATGCATATACGTTTTTATCATCAGAACGTGCTGCTGCTTCATTGCCATATGCTAGTGGCGGGATAGGTACTGCTGCCACTACTACTGTCACTGCTGCTATGGGCTCTACTACTAGTACTACTGCAGGCACTAGTATTGGAGGACCGTTGATATGGCCGTACGATTGCTTTGAGAAAGCATTCTATATCTCCTTAATAAGATATTTACATACTAATCACTATCCCAATGGTCAAACTAGAGGTGCTATAGGAGGAGGTGCTATGGGAGTAGTAGATAGTGAGAGTAGTTCGACATCGACTATGGTACCAGGTATTAGTGGAGTTGATCCTATTCTAATGAATCATTGTTTAGAAATGATGGAAAGTGTATTGACACTATTAGGACGTAGTTATTATTACTATTCATCACTTATATCGCCTTCTGCCTCGATAGTAGTGCCACCTAGTAATAGTAGTCATATAGGGCCAGGTATGACTATTACACCTGTATTAGGTATATCATCCACAACAATGTTATCAACTGCTGAAGCATTTGCTAATGATGCATTGCTAAGTACAGGGTTAGCATCTATGACAGGTACAGGTATGAGTGGGATAGGAGGTAGTAGTAGTGGGAGTATGATAGGGGCCACTACTTTGTTAGGAGTAGGAGGGAGTACTAGTAGTCAACAAGTAGTAATGGATGTAAGATATCGATTACAATCTGCCTTATTATGTTATTTACATATCTATGGTCTATTACATACAACATTACCTAGTATGACCAAGACCGATAGTATTGGTCATAGAAAGGGTAAAGGTAAGGGTAGCAAGTATTGTCCATCGATTCCTGCAATATTACCATCATCCTATGCACTAATCTTACATCGTATTCATCAAGATACAATGACCTTATTAGAAGTATTAGCAAGAGAATATCTGTATTCTGTGGATATTCATACATTGACATTGAAGAATCCATTGCTTATACCGACAGGGAGAGAGTTGCTCGCTAAGGAAGGAATACGATACACTCGTAGACATTTGCATAAAGCATTTAATGAATTCCCTAACCTGTTGATGAATTCATCATTTATATGGACACTCTCTTTGTTTGCTAATAGATGTGGTGATAGTGATGGTAATGATGGGGAGAGGGATAGAGGTAAGTTATCATCTACTCTGTATACTTCTAATCTATGTAGTAATAGTAGTAGTAGGGTAGAGGTAGATAGTGGTAATATTATACGAGAGAGAGACTGTAATCATAATAATCATGATACTAATAGTGATAATAGTAGATATTATCTCTATTTAATACATTTCTCTTTATTACAATATATAACACTATGTGAAACACTCGAACAACATCCATTGTTTCATATCTATGATACTACTACCCCTACACCTGTAACTAGTACCACTAATACTACGAGTAGTAGTATTGGGGTATTAGGACCAGGACGTAGTCTAGGACTAGCTGGGGGTTTAGGATCATTAGGCATTGGATATATACCTACTACTACCTCTTCTACTACTACTACTGGTGTGAGTGTAAGTATACTGTCATCCTATCAAATCGAAGAACGTGTAGTAGATCGTGTATTAATAACATTATCCATAGTAAAGGAAGTCATTGTATTAGTGGAAACACGACATAATGATATCTTATTACAAGAGATGTTGATGTTATTAATGCATTGTCAATTCTATCGTACTAGAGAAGGTTTGACATTGGTATTAGCACAAGCACAACGTAGTCGTGAGAGGGAAAGATTGGGATTGGATAGACGAGGTGGAGAGAGTATGACATCGAAGGTTGAACCTGATGTTGATCTCTGTTTGTTAAGGAATTGTTT
>JACCEA010238931.1_pt1 | contig 10665 bp, 10 predicted proteins | sample 7449851 | NCBI WGS metagenome assembly JACCEA01 (sample SAMN15323453, study PRJNA562643) | freshwater metagenome | isolation source: river surface water | place: USA:Blue River Watershed | collected 2017-08-18 | reverse complement strand
TGCCATTGCGCCATCACTACACCAAGGGCATCAAGCCTGTTCTTGCGCCAACTGCGTGGTTCAGCGCGTACATGCCAAAGCTGACCATCTTTGCCAACGGATATTTCTGAAAACCCTGCACGCTCTAACGCACCCGCAAAGTCATTGGCAAACGCTCGAGCTTTGTCAGAAGCGGCCTCAATATCAGCTGTGCTTGCTGTCGTAATAGTGTGTGCAATTGGTGGCGCGTATGCAGGAGTGACGCCAACTGCTTGTGAGATAGGTGCTGCGGGCTGACCTTTTCTTTTGGCTGAGCCGTCAAGCGCATAGGTCAAGCTGACTGTCATTTGGCTGCGCTGTTGGTCGGTGTTGTTGGTGACCTTTCGGCTGCTGCTAAAGGCAACTTGCAGGTCTGGTAACACTTGTATGCGGTAGGCAAAGCCGACACGTTTTTCTCGTGTGTCAGACTCAGCCAACACTCGAAAGTTATCAAGTAGTTCAAGGGCAACGTTACCAAACTTGCCGTGCATCAAACCACCTTGAGTGGCAGTTGCAGTGCCAGCGCTGATTTCAAGTGGGCCAATATTGGCTGTTCCTACGCCATAGTATTGGCGATATAGAGTGGCAGCACCGCCGTAATCAGTCATGCCGACAGCAAAGCGGCTTTTGAAAGGAAGCTCACCCAGAGGAAGTTGGTACTTGCCACCAAAAGATAGGTCACGTGTGGTGGTTTGGCAAGTGCTGTCGTATTGGTCGCACCAAGCGTTGCCGTCATATGTGAGCCGGCCCACAGCTTCTACGCCAGAGGCAATGCCAAAGCCCAGGTTCGAGCCGCCAAACCAGCCAATTCCTGGGAAGGCTCGGCCGCGTTCAGGAATGGTGTTTGACATGCTGCCAACCAACTGACCGTAGCCAAGTACATCGGCTGTTGGTGTGTTGATGGCGCCCGTGTAGCCTGGTGGTGCCAACTGAGCTTGTGCATAAGGTGTGGCGAGCAAATGTAGGCTTATACCGCTTGCAATGAAAAAAACTCTGCGTTGCATACTTTGGAAAAGAGGCTTTTTCATTGAAAACAGGGAGAGATGAACATCAAGAAAAAAAGGGGCTCCGAAGAGCCCCTTTTGCAAGGCTAAGTATGAATTAACTGATTAGTTGCTACCAGAGCCAGAACCAGAACCAGAGCCAGAACCAGAGCCAGAGCCAGAGCCAGAGGCTTTGGTAACAGTACCTGCTGCAACGGCTGCTTTGAGTGCAGTCACAGCTGTTGCCAATTCTGAGGCAGTTGGGTTCCACTTAGATGCAACAGTTGTCACGCCCAGGGTAGCAGCTTGTGTATCAACCGCGGTCTTGAAGGTTGTGAAAGCTGTTTGGAAAGCAGTAGCTTGCGTGCTATCGATCGATGTTTTACCGTCAGAGGCAACAGTTGCTTTAGGCGTGTTATCGATCAAATTCTTGAAGTAAGCCAATGCACCGCCTGAGCCAGCAGTAGCACCAATCTTCGCAATCAAAGCTGCGTTTGCATCAGCGTTCGCAATGTCTGCAGTGGTTTTAATCACAGCTGGGGGAGCGAAGATGTTGAAATCAGAGGGCAAACCTAAGGCCAGCAAGAGGCGGGCACCACCTTCGGTGATGGTGTCGGCTGTGAGACCAGCAGGCACTGCATTGGCTGTACCCAATGCAGCTGAGTCAATTCCTGACAAGCGTGCGGCCATAGATGTCAATGGAGTCACGCCAGCTTTGGTTGCGCCAGAGGGAACGGCAGAAACCAAAACGGCAGCCGTTCCGAAAGCAGCGTCAGCGCTTGGATTGGCTTCGTCGAAGTAAGTTGCGGTTGCATTGCCTTTGACCTGGACAATGGTGATGCCAGAGTAAGAACCGATGCTGACAGATGAAGTGCCTGCGGTGGCTGCAGTTTTAGCAGCAGTTGTGCTGGTACCGGCAGTTGTTGTGCCGTTGGATTGATAAACAGTCACATCAGCTGCGTAGATAGCACCTTTAGCAGGTGTGACTGTGATCGATGATGCAGCAGGCGAACCACCGCCGCCACCGCAAGCAACCAAAACAGCTGCTGACAAACCGAGAAAAGCTGCGCCTAAGAGTCTACGCTTCATGGAAATTCCTTTGAATTCTGTTGAAAAATGAAGATACCGAAGTGTGCAAAAGGCGCACGCTTGACGAATCAGATGAAATGATACACCTTTTAGTGGGGTATTGCCAAAAATGAAAGAAACCTGAATCCTGCAAAAGTTCTCTGTTGTCACTTTGCAACAGGTCTTCGCCCCCCCCCCTAATTCCGCGGCAGATCTGTGCCTTTTGAGCACCCGTATGGTGCCTTTTAAGGGGGGGGCCAAATTCAGCTCGGGTCAGTCCATCGAAAAGTTGCACTTTGGCGAATAGGGGAGCTAAAAGGTCATCAAATGGCATAGCGGCAAGAGCTCAAACTTTGGCCAGCGCGACCTTGATGAGCTCTTTGTTACTCGGTTTTATGGCTTGTCGCTTGGTCAAAGATAAATTCTTTGCCGACTGGATCCTCTGTGCCTCATCGTTGTCGTAGATGCCCGAGAGGCTAAACGCAAGGCGCGCGCATTGGGTCAAGGCCTTGTGGCGCAGCATGCGCCTGGGGTGCGTCAGCCAGGAGATGTGTTCACCACGCACCTCTTGAAAATATTCCTTGACTGATACAGGAACACTTCTGTCTTTGCGGTGGATGGTGCACTCTATCCAAAGCGGCACATTTTCAGGTTGATCGCTTGATTCAACGAACTGGACACCATCAAATTGCGGATGCGCATTCAAAATCTTGCTCCAGCCGTCAACACCCACAACGAGCAGCACAGGCTGAAGTGGTTCGATCGACTGTGAGATGGCAAATATTTCCCTGTTCAAAGGGTTGAGCTGATAGTTTTCAGCGGCGATTAGAACTCGCTCAAGGTCTGCTTGCGTCCAAGCCGTTATGCCATCGAATGCAGTTTGAGTGATGGTCTTAACAAACGATTCTTTTGTAAGACCTGAGCGCGCAACGGCGCGCTCGATCAAATCGGGCACTCGCGCAGACCCATGGGCTCGAGTTGTTTTTCTCTTCATGCCAACTCCTTCACAACAAAGCGGCGTGAAATTGCGCCGTGCATCGTGAACTGCTCGACCAGATCAGGGTGAGCTAGGGCGAGGTTTTTTGTGTCTAAGCGCTTAGCTGGCTTGCTCGACTTCCATGTTGCCAGTACTTTGCTGTTGAGGGTGATTTGCTCTGCTTGTCCCATGCGCTTGAGAATGTCTTGCCGAATGGCATCGCACTGTTCGCTCAACTCAGCGATTTTGGCTTGCGCTGCTTTGTAGCACTTGAGGGAAGCCAGCAATTCATGGTCAGCTTCAATGGCATGCCCTACAACTTCTTTAGGGTACAAGGTTCGTATGTCGTCTTCGGTAACGGGTGCAGGGGGTGTTTTCGATAGAACATGGTCAAACCAAAACTGTTTGGCGTGATTGAGTACAAGATTTTCAAGTTCCTCGTCGCGGTGGATTTGGTAAATGCGAAAGTCTTGGTTGCCAAGCAGCACAGCCAGGTCTGCTCTCTTGCACTGTGTGATGGCCATGTACCAAACACATTGAACCAAATAGCTCGGGGGTACTTGGTCGCTGCCGGGTTCGCCCCACTCGTCGCGGTTGAACACGCTGGCAGTTTTGCACTCGAGAAGCGTTTGTGCATAAATGCGTTGGCCCTCTGCAGCAAGGTTTTCGTCATCAGCGAGAACCAACCTGTCTACATGCGCATACATGAACCCGTGGTCGGGGTGAAAAATGGTTGGGGCGTGGGAGACAGTTTTGAGCCCAGTTTGTCTTTCATACTCTTGGGCAATGAATGGCTCGACATGGTGACCGAAACGCAGATGGATAGCGTCTTTGTTGGGGGCACTTGTCGAAGAAACCTTCTCAGCCCAGAGTTGCAATGGGGTTTTGTAAGGCGACAGACCAAGAAGCGGGCCGATGTCAGAGCCGCCTAGGCCAAATGGGCGATTTAGCCCTTGACCGGCAATAAGAGAACTGTTGATACCAAGTGGATTTGCCATTTTTGACCTTTCAAAAAGAGAAGGTCATAATTGTAATTAAATAACTAACATGTGTCAATTCAATTTTGACATCACAATGGGCTACCGATTTGCCATTCGAGTATTTTGCCAATTATTGATGTTTTGGAGGTATCAAATATAATTTTATTATTTCCTTCTGTGTAGTTTAGTGATTTCATCTTTGATTCGTCAGCTGTAAGAGATGCTAGCTGAAGAAGATGCCCTTCTGGTGCTGCAATGTAAGTGTGTCCCATGGTAGCTGAGGTGCACGGAGCAACAATTAAGAATGCCCCTGCCGGTATTGGGCCAGGCTGCCAACCCCAATCAGGCGGGGCAATCAGTCGAGTTGCGAATGCCCCATGGGGGACGCCAGAAAAAGAAACTGTGACTTTTTGGTTGGGGTTATATGAATTTGGACTTTTCAAAATTAAGTCCCAACGCAAAAAAGGCACGCTCGAAAAATGTGTCGAATGATCAACTGGTTGTATTTCGTTTTGTCCAGCAGAAAGAAGGTCGGTCAAAGAGGTTTCAAGTAACTCAGCAAGGCGAACCAACTTTGTCGCGTCGGGCTTTGCAACACCACTTTCCCAAGCCGAAACAGAGGCCCTCGAAATACCAAAAACATCACCTACTTGCTGCAAGGTAAGCCCCTTGGCAAGTCTGAGTGCGCGTATACGTTCATTGAGCATGTCCAATGATATCAATCAACGAAACACAGTTTTGCTTTGAGTTATGTTTGCTTTTGCCTGGTGCATATAACTATCAACAAACAGGACAGTTTCGATCGTTCCCGTAACAACATATGCCCTCTAAACACGCCGTGAAAAATGACTTCTGAAATGCGCGAAACAACATGCAAAATCTTTGGCAAAGCTGTTGCGCAAAGCAAAAATCACTGATACATTCATAAAAACTGGGTCGTGCAGATTTACACCGTGCCCAGCCAAGTGACTTTGCATACATCGCCAATCAAGTCACGCTGACCCCGTAGAGTCAAGTACGCGGTAAGGGCGACCTGGCCCCATTTCGGTGGGGCGAAACGGGATCAGCGACCCGCATAAAAGCTTGCATGCTTGTTTTGACACAAGCCGCTTCGCCAGCGAACAGGCTGCATATTCCCCTGCCTTCATTCAGCGTTGCCCATTCTTGGGCGCGCCAAATCTTTCATTTGTTTTATTTTTGGAGATTTCAATGTTGAACAACCAGTCTAAATCTGGCCCCAAAACGGTCGCAGGTAAAAAGCGCAGTGCGCAAAATGCCATCAAGTCAGGCTTGTATTCGGCCCAACTCCTCGCCGGTGAGAGCATGGGCGCGTACGCCGCAGTGCGAAGCGCGCTTGTCGAAGAATATGAGGCATATGACGCGCTAGCACTTTCTGCGGTTGAAGAACTTGCCATCACCACTTTGCGAAGAAACCGAGTCTTCGCGGCGGAGGCCAAATACATGGCAGGCATCATGCAAACCGAAGATGCGCGAAAAGCTGTCGCCTTAAAGCTCTACGGCAGCGAGGGTCATTCCAGAGTAATTCCGTGGTGGTTCCTCGACACGGGCGAGTCTGACGAGAAAAGCAAAGCCATGAGAGTTTACGCTGCACTCGTTCAGCTTGATGAGCTGAAAGCCGTTGGTGTCAAGCAAGGTATTCAGGCTCTGAAAGAAGCATGCCCAGAAGCTTATTGGCTTGTCATGGGCTACAGGCGAGAAGACGAACAATTTTGGCAAGTCTTAGCGCGTGTGACTCAAAGAAACAATGTGATCGATTGCGTGGATGCTTTCAAAACCAAGGTCAAAACAGACTATGAGCGATACATCGACTGGGCCAAAAACCATCGACGCTATCAGGCGGTGGTAAACCTCGTCTACGCTGAGTTCAAGATGCAAATGATGGCTAAGCCAGAAATGATCAAGCTCCTCAACAGCTTGAATCGCCAAACCGAGCATGCTTTGTCGGTGCTTCATGCCAGAGACCAGATGCTTGGGGACGCGAGCGAACAACTCACCATCTCGGCATCAAACGAATGCGACCCGGGCACGGTCGTCGTTGTGCATGGCTCAGACAAAGCCAAAACCGAAGATGTGAAAGCTACGGCTCAACCCGCTGCCAGCAGTATTGAGGCAGTGGCACTCACTTCGTCGGCGCAGGTGGTCCCGACGGCACCAAGCAACGAAACTGTAGTTGCTGGCTCTTCTGCTGCTGTAGGGGTGGATAACCTCGAAGGTGCTTTGATGCTCGAAGCCGCTCAAGAAGCTAGACATTCGAATGAGGCCACCGCAAGTAAAGCAAGGCCAAGCAAATCCAGCAAGAAAGGAGCAAATACGACCAAGGGCAAATAAAGACATGAAGGCTGCCGCAAATTAGCCCTTAAATACTAATTTTCGGTGTGTGATCTCCAGAAAAGCATTTTTGGAAAAACGAACTACCCGTCGAAAATGCTTCGGGTAGTTTCAGTTTCCACGCGAAACGGCCGCAACAAAACTCAACAGATCTGAAGATGAAGCGTCGTTGGCCTTCACATCAGGGCTCACTCAAATGCCAAATGGACCAGCCAATACAATCAATTCAAGATGACACCCAACTACACCATCACCTTTGCCTGCTACAACCAGCTGGACTACACCCAGCAGTTCATAGCCAGCCTGGATCGCGCAGAGGTCGATTTTTCGCGTATTGTGGCGGTGGACAATGGATCAACCGACGGCACGCGGGAGTGGTTGCATACGCAAGGGTTTGGGCAGGTCATACTGAACAACCGCAACCTAGGCTGTGGCGCGGCCTGGAACCAAGGTGCTTTGGCTTTGCAGTCCAAATGGACGGTGGTGATGAACAATGATGTGGTGTGCGCCAAAGGCTGGCTCAACAAACTGCTGGCATCAGCCGAGCAACACCAGCTTCAAATCGCCAGCCCTGCCATGGTGGAGGGTGACCTTGACTACGACCTAGAGGCCTGGAGCTTACAAGCTACGCAAACTATGCAAGGATACTGTCGCAAGGGTGCGACACATGCCGTGTGCATGGCCATTCGTGAAGATGTGTGGGATGAAATAGGTTATTTCATGCCCGTTCCCAAGTTGTTGGGCTATGAAGACGGCATCTTTTTTCAGCGGGCGCTTGAAAACAACATCAAAACCGGCACCGTGGGCGATGCTTGGTTGCACCACTACGGCATGACCACCCAAAAGGCTTTGAAGCTTGAAAAGAAGATGAACGAGCGCGACAGCTTGGGCAACCGCAGTTTGATGAAGCTGTACATGGGGCAAAGTTGGTGGCAGAGGAAGATGGGCAAGCGCAACAAAGCGGCTCTATTGGCGTATTGCAAACAGCACGAACTGAATCAGTTTGGCATGTCTGTGCATGGTCTGAACCAGGGTGACGCAAAAGAGTGGGCCTGGCTTTGAGTGAACTAAAATTTAATATCTGCCGGCCCCGGCAAATGGCTAAACAGGACCAAATATGTACCTCACGATTGAGCAAGTTTTAGAGCGCAACAAAGCCCGAGGCTATGGCTACGACGAAAACAAAAAATTCAGACCTTTGACCAGTGAAGAGTTTTACACCATTTCTTGCGAAATGGGTTTGAACCAAGACAACCCCCAATACAGAAGGATGTTTGATAAATTTTCAAAGTGGGTGGTTCGCACTTTGAAGGTCAAAACTGGTTTGGAAATTGGCAGTGGCCCAGGTTATTTTTTGTACTCCCTCAACAAGCTGGGGCTAGAAACACGAGGCATGGATGGCAATTCGTTCAGCCAGGCGTACTTCAAATCTAAGCACCCAGAGTTTGCTGACCGCTATCACCTTGACCCATTTTTTGAGCAAAGCTATGGCGAGGTTGATGTTTTGCTGACCATTGAGGTGTTTGAGCACATCAATGACGAGGGCTTAGAGTCTGTTTTCAAAAAAATCCGCGAGCAAGTCAAGCCTAAGGTAATTGTGTTTTCATCCACACCCTATGCCGACCCCAACCCGGGCTGGGATGAGCAGTGGGGCCACATCAATATGAAGCCCATCGAGGTTTGGGACGCGCTGTTTGCCAAGAATGGTTTTGTGGTTTCCAAAACCATTCCACCCATTACCGCATGGGCAAGAATGTATGTGAACGAGTCAGCGCTGAGCGAACCCAAATACCGCAAACTGCTGGAAAAACAATCGTGGTTGGCCAGAAAGTTGGCGCGGCTTTAATCTATCGGCAAATACTGCGGCAAGCATTCGCTTGCCAAACCCTCGTCACGCCCTTCTCTGATGAGCACAGTTTTCAGGTACGGAAAACCTTGCGCATGCAGTGCCCTAGGGTAGTTGTAAGTGAGTTCTTGTTTGGCTTGCCCTGGCATTGCAAACAGGGCTTGCGTGGTAAAGCCTAGTTGTTGAATGAGCCGAGTCAGTCGCATTTCATAAAACTCAATGACGAAAGACTTTGTTGGCAATTGCCAAAGTTGTTGCGCATATTTTTGGAACCGACTGTCTTGCAAAATGGTGTGATTGAAAGACAGGAAGAAGCTTTGCAAGTGCCTTTCATCTGAGCCGTTTTCAGTTAAGCCTACAAGGTCGGATGGCGATGCTCTGACAGAGGCGATCATGTGATCAAACGAGGTCAAGGTTAAGGGTCCAAACAAGCTGTCGTTGACCCAATAAACGCGATCAAAGTTTGAAGTTTCAATAGTGGCCATGATTTGTGACCAGGCGCCAAAGTCAAAGCCTATGTTTTCTCTGATGCACAGTCCTGCCATCTGAAGGTCATCATTCGGTTTTTCCAAAGGCTGTTCGTGCTGGTCTGAGTTAATAACTAGCACAACATCTATGCCCTGCTTGATAAAAGTCTCTACATGCCATGCCACATAAGGCTTGATGCGGGGTGTTTTGGCGTAAGTAACGAAAATGCACAACTCTCTGGATTGCTCTTTGTAGGGCTTGACCCATAAGATTTTTGGACGTGTGGTCAAGGGGTTGGGGGTAGAGGTGATGCTGTTTTTCAGGGTGTTGTATTTGGTCAATACTTCTTCGTACCTGCGCCGAGTGACGAAGGGAGAGCCATTTTTTCGGCGTTTATTGAGCTTTGACAGATAGGCTTTGATGTTGAACATGGGCGCCTTTTGGTGAGACTTAGAATATCGTTAAGAGTTTAATCCCCTGAACATTGGGTTGGAATTAGGAACAAATGCATGACCATACTCGTCACCGGCTGCGCCGGCTTCATCGGCAGCAATTTCATACACACTTGGCTGGGGCAGTCTGATGAGGTTGTGATCAACCTCGACAAACTGACCTACGCAGGTAACCTGGCGAATTTAGACAAATTCAAAAACGACCCGCGCCATGTGTTTGTGCAAGGCGACATTGGCGATGTGACTTTGGTGAGCGAACTGCTTGCCAAGCACCAACCCCGCGCCGTGCTCAATTTTGCAGCGGAGAGTCACGTAGACCGTTCAATCCACGGGCCGGGTGACTTCATTCAAACCAATGTGATGGGCACCTTCAATTTGCTGGAGTGTGTGCGTGCCTACTGGCAAGAACTGCCCGCTGACAAAAAAGAAGCTTTTAGGTTTTTGCATGTGTCCACCGACGAGGTGTATGGCACGCTGTCACCCAGCGACCCGCCGTTTGCCGAGACCAAAAACTACGAGCCCAATAGCCCCTACTCAGCCAGCAAAGCAGCCAGCGACCATTTGGTGCGTGCGTGGCACCACACCTATGGCTTGCCCGTGCTGACCACCAATTGCAGCAACAACTATGGGCCGTACCACTTTCCTGAGAAGCTGATACCACTAGTGTTGCTCAACGCCTTGGCTGGCAAGCCCTTGCCCATTTATGGTGACGGCCAACAGGTGCGCGACTGGTTGTATGTGCAGGACCACTGCCGCGCCATTGCACGGGTGTTAGAAGCTGGCAAGCTGGGCGAAACCTACAACATTGGAGGCTGGAACGAAAAGCCCAACCTTGAGGTGGTCAATACCTTGTGCGCGGTGTTGGATGAACTCAAACCCCGTGCCGATGGCAAAAAATACGCCGAGCAAATCACCTATGTGAAAGACCGCCCCGGCCATGACCGCCGTTATGCCATTGACGCCCGCAAAATTGAACGCGAGCTGGGCTGGAAACCACAAGAAACCTTCGAGACCGGCATTCGCAAAACAGTTCAGTGGTATTTGGCCAACCAAGACTGGGTGGAAGGCGTGACCAGTGGTGCCTATCGACAATGGTTGGGCAAACAGTATGGCGAAAAGGCCTGAGCCTTTTTGTCAATGAACATTTCAAAGATGAACATTCTTTTGCTAGGTGCCAGCGGCCAGTTGGGCCACCAACTCAGCACCGAGCTGTTGGCTTTGGGGCCTGTGAAAGCGCTCACCCGTGCGCAAGCCGATTTGTCAGATCCTGTGAAATTGCGCGACGCCTTGCAAGCCGCCACAACGCTGTTTGTGCCAGATGTGATTGTGAACGCCGCAGCCTACACCGCAGTGGACAAAGCCGAAACAGATACCGCCCAAGCCATGGCGGTGAATGCACAGTCGGTGGGCGTGTTGGCTGAGTTTGCACAGTCTGTAGGGGCATGCTTGGTGCATTACTCAACCGACTATGTGTTTGATGGTTCACGCACACAGCCTTGGGCTGAAGACGATGCGGTGGCACCGA
>JACCEA012194834.1_pt1 | contig 10666 bp, 13 predicted proteins | sample 7449851 | NCBI WGS metagenome assembly JACCEA01 (sample SAMN15323453, study PRJNA562643) | freshwater metagenome | isolation source: river surface water | place: USA:Blue River Watershed | collected 2017-08-18 | reverse complement strand
CGATGAAGGCCAGGGTTCCGTGGTCGGCGATCTTGCGCAGCTTCCTGCCGAAGCGAAGATCGGCGCGGAATTCCTCGACACTCTCCGGCCTATCGACATCGACACCAAGAATGGCGAAGACCTTCTTCACTGCACGATCTGCCGCTTCAGCCGAAACCGTCTCAGGAGACAAGCAGTGCTCGTCGTACTTGGATTTCTCGGTCATCAGCGAGTCCTCGCAATGGTCTTGGCGACGATGCCGCAGGCGCGGATAACGTCGTTAAGTCGGTTCACAATTGCCGCCTGCGTTTTCAATTCGGACTCCCTTCCTTTTTTCCAGTCGTCGAACGGCTTGCCCTCAAAGAATTTCCTGACCGTGCTGGGCTGCATCTGCATGGCGTCGGCCAGGGATGTCGAGGAATATAGGGTGAGGCTAGAGGCCAGATTCATCAGGTTTTCCGACCAGTTCGCGCGCCATTCGAGAGAGGCAGGTATGAACCGGAAATCGGGCCGGCGGCAGGTTCGCTGCCGCCCCTCCTTTGGGCATCGCCACGATGCCGTCCTTGCTGAACTCGGTCTTGAACAGGTGGTGCAGCTTCTCGCGGCCGGCGAAGTAGAGCGCCATCAGCGCGGAGAAGTCACTTTCGGGGAAGGCGCCCATGATCTTCATGCGCGCCACCATGAACTCGTCGAAGGCGCCCTCGGCCATGTCAGCGTCCGGCACGCTCTCACCCGAGCGCACCATCTGCGCGGCCATCGCGCCCAGAATCCAATGCAGGCGGCCGGACAGCGGCTTGCCCGAGGCGTCCTGCACCTCGCCAGTCATGCGCTCGATGGACTCGGCCATCGCGCCGGTCAGGTGCCGGATGTGCCAGGTGTCGCCGCCGACCTCGCCCACCTCGATCTGCGGGGCCTGGGTCTGGATGTCGGCCGCGCCGTCCAGGTAGTCCGAATAGTGGCCCTCACCCAGGGCGAAGTCGGGGCCGTCCTCGGCCGTCGCGGCCAGGTAGTGCGCCACGGCCAACATGCGCTCTTGCACCGTCCAGGCGGCGGGGTCGTCGATGCCCTGCGCAGACGCCACCGCCGCGCGCAGGAAGGCCGTGCAGGACGCTTCTTCCAGGTGCGTCGGCATCGACGCGATGGCGACGGACTCGGCGATGGACAGCTCGCGCAGTTGCACCGTCAGGCGGCGCGTGCGCAGCAGGGGAAAGTGAATCATCGTCTGGTGCTCCTACATGGAAACGATGGCCGCATTGCTCCAGTCCTTGCGGTCGAGCGCGGTCAGCGTGCAGAGGGTCATGGGAACGGCGAGCTGGACGAACCGCCCGCTAGCATCCACGGGGGAATTGAGGGGCATACCGATGGACTCGATCACCAGGGGTGAGAAGATGCGGCCCTTGTATTTCAGGGCAACCCGCGTGGGCGCCTTCGAGGGCATCAGGGCCTCGACATAGCCCATGTCGCCCTTGGCCGTCTCGGCCGCGCGCGCGAGCACGGAGCCGTCCTTGGACAGCTCGATGGGCAAGGCCCACTCCATCAGCTTGTTGAATGGCGCCTCGACTTCGCTGGCGGAATCGCGCCAGGCCCGGAACAGCGCAGTCACCGTGATCTTGACGGGCGGCATCCCGTTGAACACCTGCGTGCTGTTCAGCTTCGTGATGCCGGTGCGTCCCTCGAACTGCTTGAGGAACTCGTTGGACTTCTGCTGCGCGGAGCCTTCCTTGGACTTGCCCATGACCGCATCGACTACGGGCTGGAGCGCACCGGATTGCAGCATCGCCATCAGCGCCGGGGCCTTCGACTCCGGGCCGGCTTGCTCGAACGGGCTTTGCCAGTTGAGCACCATTTCCAGATTGGCGTCGGTCAGCGGCGCCATGACCGCGATAGGGTCGGTCTTGCCCTCGATGCGATCCCAGGCGTCATCGCCCGTCTTCGCCACCTCGTAGAAGGTGGCGATCAGGTGCGGGGAAAGCCCGTCCCAGATGGAAGTCAGGGCGTTCGCGCCCAGCGTGGCCGCTTGGCCGATGGATGGAATGGTTGCCATAGCAAAAAAATGGCGCCGCCGGCGGTAGCACAGCGGCGCCCAAGTCCCCCTCGGAGCAGCGGTTACAGGCCGGCCTTGCGGCGCAGGCGCATGGACTTCAGGCGGCGCATCATGGCGCCGGCGGAGTGGCTTTTCATACGGGCCTTGCGGATGGCGACTTTCTGCTTGGCCGACAGGCGCACGGTGCCGGAGATGCGCTTGTTGATGCGCACCTTCTTGCCGTTGCGCACGGCCACCGTCTTGCGATACACCGCATCGAGGGCCGGCGCGTTGTCGTCGTCCGAAAACACGAAGCTGTCGATTTCGGCGCTGGCCGCGTCGTCGCCATCGGGCAGCACCGAAGCCACCAGGTCGCGCACGCGGTCGGCCGCGTCGTCGTCCCAGTCGTTTAGCAGCGCACCGGCGTCTTCCTCGGTGACGCCAGCCTTGACCAGGTAGTCCCAGGCCGCGTTGAGCGCCACTTCCAGCACGCCCTGTTCGTCCTCGGTGACATCGCCGTCGTGGTTGGCGTCGGCGATGCCCACGAACATCGCCATCAGGCGGTCGGCATAGCTTTCGCCGTCGTCCAGGTCGTCGGTTTCCGCCCACTGCTGAACGACCGCGATGGCCGACAGCTTGATGTCGCGGAGGGTGTAGTCGTCGGCGCCGGACAGCGCCGGCTCGTCGCCGGTCGAGTCCAGCACCTTGACGGGTTCGCGGCGCTTCATCGCCCCGCGCAACAGTTCGCTCATGCTCATGTTGATGTCCTTCTCGGTGATGGGTTACTTGGTCAGCGTCTGGGTGACGAAGGTCTGGCGGTTCGTGCCGTCGTAGCGGAGCCAGTAGGACACGTCCATCGCGTCGTAGGGGCGTTGCTCGTTCGGGCGCACGTCGTAGGCCCAGGCCGCACCGTTCATCTGCGGGTCGTTGGACGGCACCAGCCAGCCGGACGCCTGCGCACCCTCGAACAGGGTGGTCAGGAAGTCCCGCATCTTCTTCACGGACACGTCCATCGGAAGTTGCAGGAAGTCCTTGGCCGCGCGCGTCACGGACTCGTCGATGCTGGTGGACATATCCGCCACCGCGATCAGCTTCTTCAGGCTCGACTCGACCAGCGCGCAGGTCAGCGAATCGCGGAACACGTAGCGGCCGCCGCCGGTGTACGTCTCGTAGATCACCGGGTTGATCTTCGCGCGCGCCAGCAGGTTGAGTTCCTGATTGGTCGGCGAGTAGGTCTGCACGATGCGCGTGCGCTGGAGCGGCCATTCCCGGCCCGCGATGGGGTAGTTCTTCGGCGCGAAGCCCTTGGCGTTCTTCTGGGCGTTGCGGCCGCAGCCGTAGGCGATGTTCAGCGTCTCGGTGCCGAAGTAGCCGTGCGGATTGATGCCGGTCGGGTCGTCGGACTTCAGCGGCGCCCAGAATGCGTGCATCAGGTGCGCGGTCTGGCTGGCGCCCATGTTGAGCTGATTCACGAACGCGACGGCCGCCTCCGGCGCCAGGTTGCCCGGAATGCCGAAACGGAGCTGGCGGTTCGTGTCGAACGCGAGCTGGGCGAGCTGCGCCAGCAAGGCCGGTGCCTGCGTGCCGCCGGACGAGATGTAGGCGTAGTCGAACTGCGTGTATTGCAGCTTGTCGCGCGCCGCCATGTAGTCCTGGGTGGTGTAGGCCGTGCCGCCCTCGACGAAGCACACCAGCGTGCCGGACTTCGCCCACTTCTGCTGCCCGTTGGTGTCGTAGCCGTAGGCCGCGGAATCGGAGCCGATCACAGCCGAGGCGCCGGTGACGCCCGTGGTGATTTCCACCGCGTCGGTCTGCGCCAGGGCCACGTCGGGCAGGTAGGCCGAGTTGCCGTAATCGTCCTTGGCGTCGCTTTTCAGCGAACCGTAGAACTCGTACAGCAGGTTGCCGTCCTTGTCCCGCAGGCGCAGGGTCAGCTTGTCATTGTCGGCCGGCAGGCCGCCAGAGGTGACTTCCTCGGCGCGGAACTCCAGCACGATGCCGTCGTTGAAGCACTCCAGGTGCTTGACGGCGAACAGATACGGCGTGGCCGGCAGGTTTTCGGACACGGTGAAGGTGAAATTGCCGGTCGGAGCCGGGGTTTCATCCTCGCTCATCTCCGCTGCCACCACGGCGTACTTGATGACGGCAGCCGACGTGCTCAAACGCTGGACGATGGCTTGATAGGCGCCCTTGTTCAGGGCCTCCACCACATGCACCCACGCCTCGTTCAGCGCAGACAGGCGCACCTGCTCGCCGCTACCCAGCTTCTTGAACACGTTGCCGCGATCAACGGCGAACGGCTTGTCGATGCGGCCACGGGTAGCCCGCATCATGATGCCGAACACCTGATCGGAATTGTCGGTGGTCGGGATTTCGGAGTTGTCGCGCAGCGGGTTGAGCTGCACGCCGGATTCCGAACCCAGTTGTCGCACGAAAGCGGTACTCATGGCCTCTCCCCTCGATTAAGCGTTCGCGGCGCCGGTGTCGGCAGCGCCTTCCGTGCCGTCGCCAGCGTCGGCGGGCGCGGCATCCAGCAGCGCAGCCAGGTCGGCCTTCTTGGCGTTGGCCGCGAACTCGATGCCCTTGGCCTTCAGCGCGTCCTTGAGCTGGTCGTAGGTCATGCCATCGGACGGCTTCTTGGCGGTTTCGGTGCTGTCGCCAGTGGGCGCGCCAGCGTCGGCGGCGGCCTCGGCCGCTTCCGAGATGGTCAGCGCCAACTCGCAGCGGCTCAGTTCGGCGATCTGCTCGACGCTCGACGCCAGGCGCTGGAACAGGTCGTGATCGGCGATCACCACCGTCTTCCGGCTGTCCTTGGGATTGGCGACGTGGCGGAGGAACAGGCCCTCGACCTCGGGGAACACCACGTCCTGGGGCATGTGGTTCTGCACCACCACCTTCAAGGGATACGCGGCATCGGCGAAAACCTCGGCTACGAGGTCGTTGGCGTCCTTCCCGGTCAGGGAAGGAGCGCCCAGTTCAACAGTGCGGGTCATGGCTCCATCCGTCCTTTACATGTTGGTGACGTTGATGAGGGCGAAGCCGCGAGCCGACGGGTCGTGCGGATTCACGGCGGTGAAGTTGCGGGCGTAGAAGCCGGCGCCCTGGCGCAGGTCGGCATTGACGGCCAGCGGGATGACGGTCGGCGGCACGGCGTCGCCCAGCACCACGGGGTTGCGCGTCACGTCGGTGGCGCGGCCCACGGCCAGAATCTGGGCGCTGGTCGCGGTTTCGTTCAGGCCCTTCGGCGTGTAGTACACGTCGTACTGGCCGAACAGGCGGCCCAGGCGATAGATGCCGGGGCGCGGGGCAATGCCCGAGGGCTGGAACAGCGTGCTGGGCAGGCCAAGGAACTGCGCGGCCACGCGCTTGGTGACGTACAGATGGGTGACGCCATGATTCATGGTGTCCTCGGCCATCTTCTGCGACACGACACTCAGCGGGTAGGCCAGCTCGGGCCACACGCCGAAGCGGCCGCTATCGACGTGCGCCTGCGCGGCGCCGAAGTCGAAGGTCGCGGTGTTCAGCGCGGCCAGGCGAACGCCCTTGCGCAGCACGTCGTAGTGGCGCTCGTTGGCGAACTGCGCCTGGATGGCGATGACGCTTTCGCTGTACGGGTCGAGGCCCAGTTCGTTCGCCATCTGGGTGCGGCTGTCGATGGTCTGGTGCGTGGTGACGCGCCAGGGCTTGGCGAACAGCGAGAAGGTATTGACCGCCGAGATGATCGTCGGGGTCAGCTCGGGCGCACGCTCGAAGTCGATGAAGCCTTCGACCACCACGGGCACGGTAGCCGGCAGCGCGGGGGTCGTGGTCAGCGAGTAAGCGCCGGTGTCGGTGTTGATCGTGCCGCCGATGGCATAGCTGGTGCCGCCGACATTGATGGTGCCGGACACGGCCGAGTTGCCGCTACCAGCGGAATCGACCTCGCGGGCAGCCACGCGGCCATCCACATAGACGATGGAGCGGCCACGCAGCAGCTTCAGGTTGGCGGCGTTCTGGTCGCAGGTGTCGGCGGTAGCCTGGATGGCGGTAATCTTGCCCGTTACCGCGCCAGGGGTGGCGTCGCCCGAGCCGGCCGGCATGGAGGTATGCACGCGGCTGGAGCTGATGTAGGTGTCGCCGGAATCGACGCCATCCAGCAGCGCGCCTTGCGCATAGGCGCCGAACTCGCTGCCGGCTTGGTGCGTCATGATCGCCAAGCGCGCCTCGTTGGAGCCGATGTCCGCCGGCAGGTAGTGCGCGAACGGGATGGCTTCGCCCAGGGCAGCCAGAATCGCCACCACGGCGCGGTTCGGTTGCAGCGAAATCTGGTCGTGGTGCGCCGAGGTCGCCGAGTCCAGACTGAACTTGCGGCGGGCGGCTTCGGTCGTGGCGTAGGCCGAGTGCAGCGCCAGCTCGATCACGTCGGCCGGGGCCGGGGTGCCGTGCTGGGCCTCATAGACGGAAACACCGTCCAGAACAGCGCGAGTAACGAGAGCGGCCGCATCGTCGCCCTTCGCCTCGTCCAGCACGGTCTGGAGGGTGTCGGGCACCTTGACGCCCGTGTTCTGGCTGGTGGCCGTCGCCAGGAAATCGGCGGCGGCGGCAGAATCGAAGGTGCCGCCCTTGGTGGCGTTGTCCTTCAGAGAATCGACGAATTGGGCTACTTCGGCAGTCTCGCGCTTGAAGTAATCCTGATGGATGCGCTTGGTCATGGTTTCGTGTCCTTTCGGAGAAGTTCAAACACTGGAACGCCAGCTGGTAGCCGACTGCCAGCTATTCTCAAAGGCTCACGAACTCGCCAGACGGCGCTTTTTCCGGGTTTGCTATCCGCCCGCGCTGGGCTACGAAGGGAGTCTTTCGCCGCTCTCGAACGCCTCGCGCCCATCCATCGCGCGATGCACGATCAGGCCCGGCTCGTCATCGTCGGCAACGGGATGGCACCAACACGACAGGCTGGCCTCGTGCTCTCGGAAGTCGCCCAGAGGGATGACGTGGATGCGATCAGGGTTCATCCGGCGCGCCGCCATCGTCTTCGGGGTCTTCCACCGGCCCGGCGGGCTGGTGCAGGTCGTCGCGGCGGTTGGTGATGTACCGCGTAGTGAATGGGGGGATGTTGGACGTGGTTTCCGTGCCCACAATCTCGAAAGCCAAGCGCGGCGCGTCCGGGCCGGTGCCCAGCAGCAGATACATCACGTCATGGTTGCGAACGTCGAACCAGTCCGGGTGCCCGGACGGCTCTTCCGGCTCGATCAGGAACCGGAACTCGTCGCCGGCGTAGATGTTGGCGTCCCCACGCTTGACCATAGGCGCGGGTGCGAAGCCCTCGGCCGGCATGGCGAAGCCGTTGCCCAGGAAGGCGTACTCGAACTGCTCTTCATCCATCGAATCCAGCACGCCCAGGCCGCCCATCGTGGGCGCGCCCGCGACGGTATCCGGGGCTGTGCGGGTGATGGTCTTGCGGAATACCTGGACGGAGTAGGTGTTCGGGTGGTTCATGACCACGTTGCGGGTCATGCGGTTGATGGCCTCGGGCACGTTGTTCAGCATCGGCTACCCCTTACTGGTCTTGGCCTGGGCGGCCAGAATCGCCATGACCTGCTCGGGAGACAGGCCGAACTGTTTGCCCAGTGTCTCGGCGGCGGTCTTGGAAGCGCGGCGCGACGCCGGCGCGGTCTTCTTCGGCGGCTTGGTCGCGGCCACCTTCGCGGCGCGGGCGAGCGCGGCTTTCTCCCGCACCTTCCGGGCTTCGGCGGCGCGCTGCTCGCTGGTCTTGATGCGCGTTGGCGTCTTCGGCTGGACGGCTTCCTCGGCCTCCATCTGGGCAAGCTGGGTGCGGGCCTTATATTCGGACACGCTCGCCAGGTGCTTTTCGAGGAAGGCCAGGACGGCATTCGACGATTCCAGCTCGGACATGACCCGCAGGACGTGCTTGCAAGCCACGCCCATCAGCTTCGGGTTCCTGATCTTCGGGTAGCCCGTTTCCTTCCGGCCGGCGGCAAACCCGCCGATGGTGGCGACGTACCGGAAGAAGTAGCGGTGCCGCTCGCAGTCGCAGTCGAAGGACAGCTTCTGCTTGCGCAGCCAGTTGGCGATCTGCTTGGGGGTCTTGCCGCCCTTGCCGTCGTTCGGCGTGGCCGCCAGTTGCGCGGCGGCCGTCTCGAACTCGTGCAGATTCACCACGACATGGTGCCGTCTCACCTTGGAGTCCGGGCCGGCGTTGGTGATGAAGCGGATGGTGCCGTTGATCGCCGACACTGGCACACCCATCGTGATTTCCCGCCGGGCCTTGTCGATGTCGCTGGCCGGCTGGCCGGGCGAGACATACCGCAGCGGAGTCCCCGATGCCAGGTCGATCACCTGGCGCGCAGTGATGCCCTTGCCGCCCTTGAACCGGCGCTCGGCCTGCCTCATGTTGTGGCGGAACGTCGCCAGGTCTTCGGCGGTGATGGGCCGGGCTTGGCCGCCCAGCGTCGTGAAGAGCACGCGGCTGGCATCCCACTCGCCGCGCACCTCGCGCTCGGTCAGGATGATGTTCTTGTCGGCAGGCGCCTTCCCGGCCGCCTCGCGCTCCCTGCGGTCGGTGTCGAAACGTCCCTTGGCCTCGCCGACGTGCCCGCGAACCCTTCCAAGCCAGTCCGCCATGCCTACACCTCCGCCCAGGCGGGCGCGTAGTCTTCGCGCAGGTCGTCGATGGACTCGAAACCGGCCCGGCGCTTGATGTCGATGAGCTGCCCCTCGTTGGGGAGCACGATGCGCTTCTGCGGCAGAGGCTGATCGACCGTATCCAGGCCGGCGGCAGCCATCACGGCCAGGAACTCGTCGCGCCGGCCATAGACGCGCTGGGAAACCAGCGTCAGGTCGTACATCTCGTCCGGCTTCGTCTCGTAGAAGATCGCCGTGGTGTCCCAGGGTTTGGTGTTCTCCGCGAACTTGCGCACCTCGCGGTAGAAGGATTTGGCGGCGCGGGTGTCCTTGTCGAGCATGGCCGGCCCTCAGATGGTCATGATGCCGCCGCCCAGCAGGTGGCGGAACGATTCGGCCAGCTTGACGGTGCGCTCCACGGTGTCGGAGCGGGTCGCGTGCAGGCACGTCGCCAGCGCCGCGATCTGGCCGCAGGAGATACCCTCGGCCACCCGGTACTTGGGGCCGCTGGTGTCGATACCGTCGCGCTCAATGGCTTGTTCGGGGTTCGCGCGCGCGGCGCGGTCAGCAAACACCAGCCGGGCACTCTTGCCGTCAGCCGCCACGCCCACCTTCAGCGAGTAGAAGGCAGCAATGGCCGGCATCAGGTCGGCGTCGGTGAAAAGGGCATCGCGGGCGATGTCCGGCACGTTGGTCAGGACGATGCAGCCCTCGCGGCGCTCGGCGCGGTAGTCGGCCTCGGCGCCCACCACCAGCACGCGCGCGTCCGGGTCGTAGGCGGAGAACAGGGAGCACGGCCGCCCGCCGTACCCGGTAAAGGTCGCCTGAATCTGAATCATGGCGCGCCCCCGGCTTCGTCGGACACCTCGTAGGGTCGGATTTCGGCCGCGCCGCCCTGGCCGCCGGCCTCGGCGCTTTCCACATGCACTGTCTGCACCAGCGGATACCCTGCGGGGTCGTCCGTGCCAGGCTCGCCCTTACCGTCGTTCGGCTCGCCAGCCTTGGGAGCGTCGAACAGCGGGATTTCCGCGCGCAGGGTCAGGTCGATGGCAAGGATGGTCAGGTTCTTGGCGTCGGTGGCGATGGACATGGCCGGCATGTCCGGCGATTCGACCTGCACCGGCCAAGCCGTATCCAGCCCAGCGAAGCGGTAGGACGCCTCGAACCGGCGGTTATCCGTCTCGTCGAGGAACAGCAGGAACTGCGCCGCCAAGGAGTGCGCCGACGGCTCATCCGTGGCGAACACCACGACCTGCGCGCGCACGTCGCCCGCTACGGCACGCAGGCCGAACAGCCGCTCCTTGGGGTCATCGGGAATCATGACCATCTGGCGGTCGGCCACCTGGCGGGTGTAGTCGCGGCCGGTCGGGGTGTAGTCCTTCGCCACGGCAACGATGATCGCCGGCAGCTCGGGCGGCGTCGTGGGCGCGTTCTCCAGGTCGGAGCGCAGCCAGAGGGACAGCATTTCCTCGGCGGCGTCGATCATGCGCGCCGGCGCCCAGGCAATCGCCTTGGCGAGCGGGCGCGTGACGAACCCCTCCAGGGGCTTCGTGCTCGGCACGATGGTGGAGAAGTAGCGGCCCATGAACTGGCCGAGGGCGATCTTGACGGGCTGGAGCATGGGCGCTTACCGGCGGAGGAACTGGCCAAGCAAGCGGCCGTACAGGGGCACATGCTCGGCCGGGTCGGCGTTGCTTTGCGGCTCGACGAACTGCGGCAGGGACGCGGCGCCACGGAAGGCGGCGGCGTCCCGGCGCATCCGCTCCACCGGGTCGATGGAAACGGCGATGGGCGCCACGGCCACGGCGTCCATCGCCGCGCCGGCGTCGATGCCCTTGGCGGCCAGCATGGACAGCAGTTGCTCGTTCTCCGCGCGCAGGTGCTCGATGACCTCGCTTGCCGTGTCGCGCTCCGCATTGGCCGAATCCAGCAGGCGCAACACGCCGCGCAGTTGCTCGTCGTAGATGGCCGCCTCGATGTCGTCCAGCGTCATGTCGCGCACGTCGTCAAGGGTGTAGCCCCGGTTCGTGCTGTAGTTCGGCT
>JACCEA010807052.1_pt1 | contig 10666 bp, 9 predicted proteins | sample 7449851 | NCBI WGS metagenome assembly JACCEA01 (sample SAMN15323453, study PRJNA562643) | freshwater metagenome | isolation source: river surface water | place: USA:Blue River Watershed | collected 2017-08-18 | reverse complement strand
AGGCGTGATCATGAGCGACAAGAAAGTCACGGCGACCAGGCCCACATCACGCACCACGCCAGGCAGGCCAACAACCGTGCCATAGATGTCGAAAGACACGTCGGACTTCCACAAACCGCTCATCAGCACCAAGCCGACCACAACGGCCAACAAAGCGAAGTTGATGCCCCCATCAAAACCGATGGCCTTGGAGTCGGGCGTGGGGTCCTGAGGGACAAGTTCCTCGCGGCGCTTGTAGTACCAACTGTCCAGGATGTAAAAAATGGTCAGCAAGCTGCCCAATAAAAACAAGGTTTCAGGGAAGATGTGTTTCAAGGTCCAGAAGAAGTCCACACCCTTCAAGAAGCCCAAGAACAGCGGTGGATCACCCAGCGGGGTCAGCGAACCGCCCGCGTTGGAGACGATGAAGATGAAAAACACCACCACATGGGCCACATGCTTGCGGTTGTCGTTGGCCCGGATCAAGGGGCGAATCAACAACATGGAGGCGCCTGTGGTGCCCATGAAACTGGCCAGCACGGCGCCAATGCCCAAGATGGCCGTGTTCAATGCCGGGCTGCCGTGCAGATTGCCCCGAATGAAAATGCCGCCCGACACAGTGAAGAGTGCGGTGAGCAAAATGATGAAGGGAATGTATTCGGCAAACAGCGCATGCACCATGTTGACGCCTGCCATCTCTGGCCCGAACATGAGGGCAAAAGGCAAAAGAAACGCCAAGCCCCAAGCGGCAGCCACTTTGCCGTAATGGTGGTGCCAGAAATTTGGCGTCAACAAAGGCATCAAAGCGATCGACAGCAAAATGCCCGCAAAAGGCACGCCCCAAATCACCGACAACTGCGACCCGTCAAAATCGGCAGCCCAAGCCCCACTGGACATGGCCATCAGCATGGGCAAAGCCAGCCAGGCGGTTCGTCTCGTACCCCATAACGTCATCAGTGCACTCCTGCAAAAAAGGTGCCGTATGTTAACGGGCGCTTTAATCCTTTTCAGACCACCGGAGAAATTTCAAACACCTGGCGCAGGTAGGCCAGGTATTTTTCATCGTCGCACATCCCCTTGCCTGGGGAGTCGGACAATTTGGCCACAGGCTGGCCGTTGCACCGGGTCATCTTGATGACGATCTGCAAAGGTTCATAACCCAGGTCATTGGTCAGGTTGGTGCCCACCCCAAAGGCCAGCTGGCAGCGCCCGCGAAACTGCTCAAACAGCTCAATGGTGCGCGGAATGGTCAAGCTGTCGCTGAAAATCAGCGTCTTGGTTCTGGGGTCTACCCGGTTGTGCTGGTAGTGCGCGATCATGCGCTCGCCCCAACTGAAGGGGTCGCCACTGTCGTGGCGCGCACCGTCAAATAGCTTGCAGAAGTACAAATCAAAGTCGCGCAAGAAGGCGTTGAAGCCGTACACATCACTCAAGGCAATCCCCAAATCGCCTCGGTACTCCTTGGCCCAGGACTCGAAAGCGAAAACCTGGCTGTCACGCAGCCGCGGCCCCAAGGCCTGAGCGGCTTGCAAATACTCATGCGCCATGGTGCCCAAGGGGGTCAGGCCCAGCAGGTAGGCGTAATACACATTGCTGGTGCCCGCAAACTGGCCTTCGGGGCCCGTGCCCAGGCGGGCCGACAAAACGCGCAAAACCTCCTCGTGCCAAGCACGGGAAAAACGGCGGCGGGTGCCATAGTCCGCAATCTTGAGGGTCTGCAGTCCAGGAGCTTGCAACTGCGCGATTTTGGTCTCCAGCAGGCGGCGCCCCTGCATCAGGTCGGGCACTTTCTGCGTGTTGCGGAAATACACCTCGTTGACGATGGCCAACACCGGGATCTCAAACAAGATGGTGTGCAGCCACGGCCCCTGGATGGTGATGTCGATCTCGCCAGAGGGCAAGGCCGAGACCTGGATGTATTTTTCATTGAGCTTGAACAGGCCCAGAAAATCCACGAAGTCACTCTTGATGAAGCGCAGTGTCCGCAGGTAATGCAGCTCAGAGTCCTTGAAATTCAAACTGCACAGAGAACGGATTTCCCGACGGATTTCATCCACAAATGGCGCCAGCGGTACCCCCGGATTGCGGCACTTGAATTTGTACTGCACCTGCGCCCCCGGAAACTGGTGCAGCACCACCTGCATCATGGTGAATTTGTACAGGTCGGTGTCGAGCAGGCTGGTGATGATCATGGTGGCTTGTCTCTGGCGGCTGAGGCCGCTGCTTGTTGTGGGCCAGTGTAAGGGATACCCCAAAGACTCATGCGGGGCCAATGCCAGAGGTGTCGACGCGCCCACTGGAGAGCACAAGCACCCGTTGTGCATGATGGGACAGGATGTTGTTTTGTTCGGCGACCAACATGGCCACACCTTCGCGCCCCAGTTGCAGCAGGGCATCTCGCATCGCAGCCACCAGCACCGGCGCGATCCCCTCACAAGGCTCGTCGAGCAACAACAGACGCGGTCCGGTCATCAGGGTTCGGGCCAGCGCCAGCATTTGCTGCTCGCCGCCGCTCATTTGAGCCGCTGGCCGTTGCAGCATGGCCTTGAGTTGGGGGAACAAGCTCAGGATGCGATCGCAGCGCTGGGCAGGCGTCTCCTGTTGGCTGGGATGGGCACCTGGGTGCGACAAACCATTGGCGGCTATCCACAGGTTTTCTTTGACCGACAAAGCGGTGAACAAACGGCGGTCTTCGGCCACAAAACCCAGACCGGCTCGGGCGCGGCGGTGCGCGGGCCAGCCCTCGATGGGCTGCCCCCGCCACGCAATGCGCCCCTGCGCGCGGGGACCGATGCCGATCAGGCTTTGCAGCAAGGTCGATTTGCCTGCGCCGTTCAAACCCTGAATGACCACCAACTCGCCTTCGCCCACGGCCAGATGGACGTCAAACAAGGCTTGGGCTTGTCCATACCAGGCGTTGAGCCCCTCAACCGCGAGCATCCAGCAGCCCTTTCATTTCAAAGTCCAGCCCCAGGTAGCGTTCGCGCACCTGCGGGTCTTGCGCCACCGCCTCCGGTGCACCATCGGCCACCAAACGGCCTTGCATCAGCACCAGCACCCGATCCGCCACGCCAAAGACGGCGTCCATATTGTGTTCGGTGTAGAGCACCGTCACCCCTTGCGCGGCCACCTCGCGCACCAAGGCCATCATGTCAGCGCGCTCGGCGACCGCCAGCCCGGCAGCAGGCTCGTCCAGCAGCAGCAAAGAGGGGCTTGGATCGGCACCCGCCTCAGGCAAGCCTGCCAGCGCCATGGCCAGTTCCAGACGCTTTTTCGCGCCATAGGGCAAATCGGCCACCGTGTGGTGGACCAGCATCGCCAAGCCCGCTTGTGTGGCCAAGTGCATGGCCCGCTCGGGCTGACGCCGGTCCAGCCGGTCCCACCAGGCCAAGGGCGCCGCACCGCGCAGCACCAGTTGGATGTTTTGCAAGACCGTGAGCGCCTCAAAGGTCTGCGCCACCTGAAAGGTGCGGGCCACGCCCAGGCGCTGGCGCTCCGCGGGCGCTTTGCCCAACAGCGACTGCCCTTGCCACAGCACCTCACCCGCTGTGGGCACCTGCTGGCCCGCCAGGCAGGCAAAGCAGGTCGATTTGCCCGCGCCATTGGGGCCAATCAAGGCCACACATTGGCCTGCATCCACCTCAAAATCCACCCCGTCCAGCGCCCGCACGCCGCCAAAATGCTTGGCCAGGCCCTGCACCTGCAAAGCGCTCGTTCTCATGCATGGCCCTCTTGAGGGGTGCTGGGCATGGATTGACGTGCTGTGCGCAAGGCCAGCCATTGCTGCACCGAACCCAACACCCCGCTGGGCGCCAGCACCATGACCCCCATGATGACCAGGCCCAAGATGCCGCGCCAATACTCCAGCCCCCGCCCCAGCTCCGCGCCCCCCCACACCAGCAAGGCGCTGCCCACGGCCGAGCCCCACAACTGGTGCACACCACCCAGCAAGATGACCAGCAAGGCATCCACCGACATGGCCACCGAAGCCACCGAGGGGAACACCGCACCCTTGAACGCGGCCCACAAGCCTCCGGCCAAGCCCGCCAAAGTGGCGCTGCCCACAAACACCTGGTAGCGCAAGGCCTGCACCGGCAAGCCACTGGCTGCGGCTCGCAGCGGTGCATCGCGCAGCGCCTGCAAAGCCGCGCCCCGGCTGGAACGAACCACGCGGGCCATGGCCAGGATGGCCAACAGCATGAAGCCGCACAGCACTGCATCCGCCAAAGCACGCGATTCGGGCGCGATCAAGCGCACGCCAATCAAACCGTTGTCACCGCCCGTCAGGCCCACCCACTGCGTGGCCCCGGCCCAAATCATTTGGGCCAGCGCCAGGGACAGCATGGCCAGGTACACCCCGCTGCTGCGCACCACCAAAGCGCCAAAAGCCAAGGCCACGGTCAGCGCCAGCACCATGCCAGCGGCCAAAGCGGCAAACAAACCCGCCCCCCAATGCAGGTGCGACAACGCCGTGCCATAAGCGCCCAGCGCAAAAAACGCCGCATGGCCAAAACTGACCAAGCCGCCCAAAGCCATCATCCATTGCAGGCTCAGGCCAAACAGCATCATCACCATCACGTCCTCGGCCAGGCTGCGGCCGTAATCGCCCTGCCCCCAGGCCAGCAGTGTCAAACCCACAAAGGCCAAGGCAAAGACCCCCTGGCCCCCGCCCAACACCGGCCACAGCGCAAACACCGGCACGCTTTCGCGTTGCTCGGCATGCACGGCCGACCCGGCCAAACCCTGAGGGCGCCAGACCAGCACCACCGCCATGGTCAGAAACACCAGCACCAAGGTCGCCTGCGGAAAAAAGCTCAGGCCAAAGGCATGGATCAGGCCAATCAACACCGCCGCTGCAAACGCTCCGCCAATGCTGCCCAGCCCCCCGGTGACCACAACCACAAAGGTTTCGACCACCACATTCACGTCCATTTGCAAATGTGCGGGCTCTCGCGGCAGCTGCAAAGCCCCGGCCAGCCCTGCCAGACCGCAGCCCAGCATGACCACCCCGAGCATGAGGGGCGCAGGATTCACACCTAAAGCGTTAAGCATGTCGCGGTCTTGCGTCGCGGCTTTCACGCGCTGGCCCCACAAGGTGCGCGTGAGCAAGAGGTGCAGGCCCAACCAGACCAGTGGTCCCAGCACCAGGGTGAACAACTGCCAGGTGGGGAAAAACGACTCGCCCAGCTGGATCGCGCCCTTGAGGCCCGGAAAGCGTGGTGCAAACACCTCTTGCGGCCCAAAATACCAGCGCATGGCATCGTGCAGCGCCAGCGTCAGGCCAAAGGTGGCCACCAGTTGGTACAGCTGCGGCGCGTGGCGCATGCGCCTCAAGAGCAGCAGCTCGGTCAGTGCACCCAGCAGCGCCGCCAGCGCGGCCCCCAAGAGCATGGCCAGCGCATACGTCCAGGCCGACTCAGCCCATTCGGGCCACCAGTGGGTCACCGCGTGCGCAGCCCACAGCGCGCCCAGCATGAAAAAACTGCCGTGCGCAAAATTGACGATCCGGGTCACGCCGAAGATCAGCGTCAAACCCGAAGCCATCAAAAACAAGGTGGTGGCGTGGCTCAGCCCGTTGAGCAACTGCAGCGCCAGTGCTTCAAATCCCAATTGAGCACCTTGTCACGAGAAAAAGATCAGTCCACCCACTGGGTGAAGTCTTGCGCCGACACCCGGGTGGTCTGGAAGGTGTTGACCAGCGCCGATTCGTCGGCATAACCCAGCGACATGCCGCAGACGAGCATTTCGTTCTCCCCTGCGCCCACCAGCGGCAAGATGATTTTGGCAAAACCGTTCCACGCCGCTTGCGGGCAGGTGTGCAGGCCCCGCGAACGGGCGGCCACCATCAGGGTCTGCAAAAACATGCCGTAGTCGAGCAAGCTGCCCCGGCCCATCACCTTGTCGATGGTGAACATCAAGCCCACGGGCGCGTCAAAAAAACGGAAGTTTTTCTGGTGCTGCGCATGCATCTGGGCCTTGTCGCCCTTGCCGATGCCCAGCACGCCATACAGGCCAAAACCGCACTCGCGGCGGCGGTCGATGTAGGGGCTGACCCATTTTTCGGGGTAGTAGTCATAGGCCTCGGCGTAGTCTGCGGCCAGTGCAGGATTGGCGCTGATGGCATCGTGCGCGGCGCAGGTTTTGGCCACCAGCTCGTCACGCTTGGCGCCTTGCAGCACATACACCTTCCAGGGCTGGGTGTTGGTGCCGCTGGGCGCGCGGGCGGCGATGTCCAGCACCTCTTGCAGCACAGCACGGTCCACCGGTTTTGGCAAATAGGCGCGGGTCGAAAAGCGGCTCAGGATCGCGGCGTCCACACTGGCGGGGTCGCTCACACGGGTGCTGACCTGGGGGCCGATGGGGGAAATGCTCATGTCAAGGTCTCCAAAAATGCTTTGAGTGGGGCCGGCAAAGGCACGGGGCGGCGGGTTTCACGGTCCACGTACACATGGACAAAATGACCCCGGGCGGCGGTCAGATCTTCACCTTGGGCAAACAAGCCCACCTCGTAGCGCACACTGGAGGTGCCCAGCTTGGCCACGCGGATGCCTGCGTCGATGGTTTGGGGGAAGGCCAGCGGCGCAAAATAAAAACACTGGGTTTCCACCACCAGGCCAATGGTGCTGCCCGCATGGATGTCGAGCACACCGCGCTCAATCAGCGTGGCATTCACGGCCGTGTCGAACCAGCTGTAGTAAACGACGTTGTTCACATGGCCATACACATCGTTGTCCATCCAGCGGGTGCTGATGGCGCGAAACGCCTTGTAGCGGCTGCGCTCGTCGGCTTGGGGTTTGGCGGGCGTGTTCATCGCCCGAGATTGTGCCAGCGTTGCCAATAGGCCAAGGCCACGTCCCAGGTCTGCATTTGCACCTGAACCGTGGTCTCGATGTCGTGGCCATAGCCGCCGCCCATGCACAGCACCACCGGGAGACTGCGTTGCCAGGCCCAGTCCAATACCACCCGGTCGCGCGCCTGCATGCCGTCCATCGTCAGTTTGAGCCGCCCCAACCGATCCCCCTCGTGCGGGTCGGCTCCGGCCAAGTAAATCACCAACTGCGGATCGAACCGGTCTTGCAGGGTTTGCAGCGCCTGGTGCAAAGCTGCCAAATAAGGCTCGTCGGTGCAGCCGTCCGGCAGGCCCACGTCCAGGTCGCTGGGCTCCTTGCGGAAAGGGAAGTTCTTTTCGCCATGCAGAGACAGCGTGAACACACTGGGGTCATGGGCAAAAATGTGCGCGGTGCCGTTGCCCTGGTGCACATCCAGGTCAATCACCGCCACCTTCAAGGATTGGCGCTGGTGTCGCCAGGCTTCGGCCTGCATCAGGCGGGCAGTCACCGCAATGTCGTTGAACACACAAAACCCGCCGCCCTTGTGCGCATAGGCATGGTGCGTCCCGCCCGCCAGGTTGCCCGCAACGCCTTGCCTCAAGGCATCGCGAGCAGCCGCCACGGTGGCGCCCACCGAGCGGCGGGCCCGCTCGGCCATGGCGGGACTCCAAGGAAAGCCGATTTCCCGCTGCAAGGCGGGCTCCAAAGTCCCGGTGCTCACCCCCTGGATGTAGGCGGGCGTGTGCACCAGCGCCAGCTCGCCATCACTGGCGGCTGGGGCCTCCTGCATCTTGACTGTGGGCAGCTCTTGTGAAAGGCGGTCACGCAACCGGCTGTACTTGCGCATCGGAAACCGGTGGCCCTCGGGCAAAGGCAAGACAAAGTGGTCGGCGTAGTAAGCGTGCATGGGCAGTTCGGGTGGGGACTCGATTCTAGAAAACCCTCTCTAATCTGAGCCGCCAGCAAGTTCATCCCCTTGCAATACCCCGTAGAAACCCTAAAATCCAAACCATGCTGCACTGCAACAAATTTGTACGGCCCCGGCCAGTTACGGCGCAGTCTTGTTGAAACCCAACCTTTTTTGATCTGGAGATCCTCATGATGACCGCTGAACAAATCGTCGCCTCCCACAAAGCCAACGTGGAAACCCTCTTTGGCCTGACCGCCAAAGCCTTCGAAGGTGTTGAGAAATTGGTCGAGTTGAACCTGAGCGCTGCCAAGGCGGCCCTGGACGAGTCCGCCAACAACACCCAAGCCGCCCTGAGCGTGAAAGACGCGCAAGAGTTGCTGGCCATGCAAGCCAACCTGTTCCAGCCCTTGGCCGAAAAGACCGCCGCTTACAGCCGCCACCTCTATGACATCGCCTCGGGTACGGGCAACGAATTCACCAAAGCTTTCGAAGCCCAGAGCGCCGCTGCTCAAAAGCAGTTCGCCTCTTTGGTGGAAACCGCGACTCAAAACGCCCCCGCTGGCTCCGAGCAAGCCGTCGCCATGATGAAGGGTGCCGTCACCGCCGCCAACAGCGCTTACGAGTCGGTGCAAAAAGCCGTCAAACAAGCCACCGACATGGCCGAATCCAATTTGGCAGCGGTGACCCAATCGGTCGTGGCCACGCCCAAGGCTGCCAAGAAGAAGTGATGCATTTCACCGGCCTGTCCCCCGGGGCTCGGCCGGTTCCTCTTTCGCAAGTTGTCTCCTCGGATCCTTTTGAATTTCGTCTGGGAAACAGGGATCCCTTCCAGGGCTGATCGCCAGATCAGCCCTTTTTTTCGCCTGTCAACGTCCAGACTCGAATGCGGCCAAACGGGCTCTCAGGCCCGGCAGCGCCTCGCGCATGGCCGCCCGCCCCGCCTCGATGGAGCGCTGTCTGGCACCAAAATCGGCACTTCTGACGCCGGACAAGGCGGGCCGCACCACCCAATCGGCTTCTTTCAGCGCCAGGTGGTTGATGCTCTTGCCCATGATGGCAAAGGTCTGCATCAGGATCTGGAAGGTGTCTGCAGAGGGGTTGCCCTCTGGGTCGCTGGAAATGTCCACCGCGATGACGAAATTCGCCCCCATGTCGCGGACTTGCCGAACCGGAACCGGTGCCACCAGGCCCCCATCGACATACTCACGCTCTCCCACCCGCACCGGCTGAAATACCCCAGGTACCGCGCTCGAAGCCCGCACCGCAGCGCCCGTGTTGCCCCGCCGGAACGTGATGGCCTCGCCGTTGCCCAAGTCGGTGGCCACAATGCCCACCGGAATCCTCATCTGCTCAAGGCTGCGCCCCCCCACCTGGGTGTTCACATATTTGGCCAAGGCCTCACCGCGCAAAGCCCCCCTGTTCAAAATGGGCAACATCCAATCGGTGATCTCGGCCTCTTGCATGGTTTCGGCCACGCGCACCAACTCAGCCGGTGTTTTGCCACTGGCGTACAAAGCAGCCACCAGACTCCCGGCAGAAGTGCCCACCACAAAGCCCGGCCGCAGGCCCGCCTCTTCGAGCACCTGAATCACGCCCACATGGGCGAAGCCCCGAGCGGCCCCGCCTCCCAAAGCCAAACCCAAGCGCAGCTCTTTGCGCTCGACACTGGGCAACACGGCACCCGGGCCTGTGGGCGGCGTGCTGGGCACACTGCTGCAAGCAGCCAGCACCATCACCAGCGACAGCAATGTCCAACGCCCAAGCCCCACCAGAGCAGGCACGCCAGAGCCCGGGCGAAATTGGTTTTTTTCAGGGTTGATGTTCACTGACAACATTTTTTCCTCAAACCTTATTGATAACGATTCGCATTTGAATTACACTTCAGCCATTGCAACCAACCCCTGTATGAAACCATGAAATTCACACGATCCATTCTGAGCTTGGCCTGCCTGATGACTGTGGCGGCGTCCACCATGGCCCAAGACAAAGTGCTGAACATCTATTCGGCCCGTCACTACCCCAGCGACGAAGTGATGTACAACGAATTCACCAAAGCCACGGGCATCAAGATCAACCGGGTGGATGCGGACGATGCCGGTATTCTCGCCCGACTCAAGGCCGAGGGTGCCGCCTCCCCTGCCGACGTGATTTTGCTGGTCGATGCAGCGCGTTTGTGGCGCGCCGACGTCGATGGCCTGTTCCAACCCATCAAATCCAAGTTTCTGGAAGATGCCATCCCCGCCAATTTGCGCGCCAAACCCGCTGACAACGGCGGCACGGCCTGGTTTGGCCTGTCTACCCGCGCACGCGTGGTGGTCTATGACAAGGTCAAATTCAACAAAAGCGATGTGGACACCTATGAAAAACTGGCCGATCCCAAGTTCAAAGGCAGCTTGTGCATTCGCAGCGGTTCACACCCCTACAACCTGAGCCTGTTCGGCGCCATGAGCGAGCACATCGGGCCACAAAGAACAGAAGCCTGGCTCAAGAGCTTGGTGGACAACATGGCCCGCAGCCCCAAAGGTGGCGACACCGATCAGATCCGCGCAGTGGCAGCGGGTGAATGCGGTGTGGCCGTCACCAACTCTTATTACTTGGCGCGCCTGATGCGTTCGAGCAAGCCCGAGGACCGTGCGGTGGCCGAAAAAGTCGGTGTGGTCTTTCCCAACCAAAGCAGCTGGGGCACCCACATGAACGTGGCCGGTGGCGCGGTGGCACGCCATGCCAAAAACAGTGGCAACGCGATGCAGTTTTTAGAATACTTGGCCAGCCCTGCGGCGCAAAATCACTTTGCCAACGGCAACAACGAATGGCCAGCAGCCAAGGGCGTCAGCTTTGACAACCCGGCCCTGAAAGCCATGACCGGTGGCAGCTTCAAAAGCGAGTTGCTCCCGATCAGCGCCGTGGGCATGAACCAGATCAAGGTGCAGCAAATGCTAGACCGGGT
>JACCEA012540943.1_pt1 | contig 10667 bp, 9 predicted proteins | sample 7449851 | NCBI WGS metagenome assembly JACCEA01 (sample SAMN15323453, study PRJNA562643) | freshwater metagenome | isolation source: river surface water | place: USA:Blue River Watershed | collected 2017-08-18 | reverse complement strand
AGCTGCATTGGTTCCAACTACCGTACTCTTCGTGAAATAAGAATTTATAATAGATGTATCAACCGAAAAAAGTGAAATACATCCTTGTATACGCACAGAATTTTGAGAGAAGATGGAATTCTTCATAACTAAAGATCCAGTAGTTGCATAAATGACACCCGATGATGCTACTGAAGCACGATTCTTAGTGAATTGATCTCCAATGGTATGAACTGTAGAGTTGATTGTACTATATATGCAACCGCCAGCTTTAGCGATACAATCGTAAAATGTATCTGAAATTGAAAATAAGCGACTTTGAACTAGTGCGATGGCCCCACCATATACAGCCTATCAGCCGAATATAATAATGGTTAAGAAATAATCATATAGAGATAACTTTACCTCATTGGAAGAGAAAACATTCGACCTGGATGTCAAAAGACTTTGCGATGACAAATATATCGCTCCACCATTGAAGGCTTTAATACCATTCGAAGTAAATGATGATCCATCAATGATTGCTTGACTATGAACCATAAAGAAAACTGCTCCAGCATTTGCACTTTGATCAAGAAACGAAGATGATTCAACAACTATAGAGGATGTTTCGATGTAACCAACACCACCGCCGTAGCGTCCATCATTCTCATAAAAACTACAATAATAAACTTCTGCAATGGAACCGACCAAAAGGTACATCACGCCGCCATATGCATCAACTACAACAAAAGTAACTGTATCAACAAATTTATTGGAAACAAAAATGATGCATACCTTTATTTTGATAAATTTCACAAGAATTTAATGTGATAGAAGATTTGTATTGTCCCGTGATAACTCCGCCCAAAGATGCTTGATTATTTGTGAAATCGCTATTATTTACACAAACCGTTGCGGTATCAAATGCTGCAATTACTCCACCTATCAACATGGCGTGTTACTTTCGCAAGCTACACATTTGATGTATCATTACCTGCATATGTGGCAACGTTGCCTTTAGCAATCAATCCATTAAGATCTAACGAAGATTCGTAACCAACATAAAATCCACCCCCATAAGGACCCACACAGTGTTCGACACTGATTTCGTCTCCAATTAAGACGGAGTTATCATTTAAATAAACGGAACCTCCAGATTCCTCTGCTTTGTTTTGAAAAAATGTAATATTTTCCATTGTGACCAAACATTCATCGAATATCTCTACAGCACCACCCGATGCTGCACTATTTCTGATAAACTCAGAAGAGGTGATGTCCACGTTGCTCCGCAAACTGATAGAAACAGCACCACCAGAATTTCCAGCTTGATTTTGAATAAAGGTGCAATTGTGAATTTTAACAGTTTGAGATTGAAAAATATAAACCGCTCCACCAGAGCCTCGCACACTATTATTGGCGAATGTGGAATTGTACAAATATCCAACAGAATTGAAAATTTGTATTGCTGCAAGGTCTTGTGCAACATTGTCATAGAATGAAGAATCCGTAATGGTACAATGAGTATCGTCAAAACATGTTATTGCGCTGGTAGAAACAGCGGCTGTAGAGTTATAAATTCGTGAGCGAGTCATCGAGAATTTTGATTCACTTGTATAAATTGCGCTGTTGTCAGCTTGCAAATTGTGGAAGTCCATATCCCAAGTAACAACTTCACAATTAGATGAAAATATGGCTGCACCTTGTACCGCTGCACCATTTGCAATAACAGTAGAATCCACAGAGAGGAATGAATCTTGGCAACTGATAGCTCCACCAATTGCAATGGGAGCAGTAGATTTTCTTGCAAAATTTCTCAACATTGGTGATTGAGTGATATTTACAGTACACTGATCTTGAGCAGCAATACCACCACCTGAAGAAGTTGCGATATTGTCTGTAACTAATGATGATTGAATAGTTAATATCGCATCACTGCAAAATATTCCTCCGCCCACTGAAGCAGTATTGTGATTGAGGGAGTTGTTAAACACTTGCAGCAAACCACCACTGAGATAGACAGACCCTCCACCAGCTGATGTTGAACCTGTAATTGTCACCATAGAACTAAAAATTCGTGAATTTGTACTAGCAATGGATCCGCCTTTCTCTACTGCGGCATTATTTTGAAAAGAAGTACCATGTATGGTAACATTAACATCATTTTCAACAAATATGCCACCACCATTTCTACTGGCTGTGTTAGCTACAAAGGTACTATCTTCAATTGTCAAAGTGGACGATGTTGCAATAATCGCCCCTCCATCAGTACTTAAAGCAGTATTTCCAATGAAAGCACTTCGTAACACAGTTGCGTGAGTTTTACTCATATATATCCCACCTGCTCCATAACCGTCATTATTCTGTACTATCGATTGTGAAATGGTAATGTTTGATTGCTCGACCACTATCGCACCATAGCACTCACCAAGAAGATTGTCTGTATTGTTTACAACCTTTGAAGAGTCAATAGTCAATATTACCTGGTTAGTGGCATAAATTGCCGAACCACAAATTGCGAGACCATCCATTAAGGTGCTATTGAAGATATTCACTCTTGATGAAGACATATACAAGATTCCACCAATACTACCATCAGTAGCTGTACCAATAGTTTTGCCTCCAATTAAAGTTAAAGACTTGAACCATATTTGACTCTGACCAGTAATGTTAAATAATCTATTTTGAGACGATACTTGAAGAATTGGATAGAAACCTGGAGAGCTACTTATTTGGATTGAAGAACGCGGTGGGACAACAATATCCTGAGGAAAACCAATACTACGATTCACATAGATAAAAGGTACTTGCGCCTGCACTGCGCAATTTAAGATTTCATATGAAGAAACTGTGACGGACGTTTGTCCATTCAACGATGAAGGACATATTCCAAAGCATACCCCAACTGAGAACAAAAATGCTGACAGAGCCAGCCAATTTCGATGGAGCATTTTGATCAATCTAAGACAAACCAGAAGATTATGTCTCCAACAACTCTCCAGTCATATTCTATCCCATTTTGAATGATGTTTGCCATCTTGGATGATCTTCCTCATCCAAAGTATTGTGTGAAAAATAGATACATTGGGTTATTTTCAATTATTTCCAAACATTGTTCCGCCCAGAGAAAAATATAATTCTTCCAAATTATTCTTTTGTCGATTGGGCATCATCCATAACTATCTTTAGAATGCTTCGATCAAACAAGGCTTCCACTTCCTCAGGCAATGAAATTCCTCTCACAACCGATGGGGAGTTGACGAAGAAGATTATCAAGGAAGGAAATGGTGAAGACACCGTTCCCCAAGGTGCAGTGGTGGCAGTTCATTACGTTGGTAGATTACAGGATGGCAATATCTTTGATGAATCCTACAAGAGAAAACAACCATTTGTATTTGCTGTTGGTAAAGGAAGCGTGATCAAAGGCTGGGATATTGGTGTTCAAAGTATGAAAGTTGGGGAAATCGCAGTATTGAAGTGTGGCCCAAGTTATGCCTATGGTTCAAGAGGTGCAGGTGGGGTGATTCCACCCAATGCAACTTTATTCTTTGAAGTGGAAGTTTTGGAAATTAAGGAAGACTCAGAAAAATATACTAATCTTCTCATGATGGGAGTATTCTTTATGTTTATCACGGTGGTGTTCTATCTTGTTTTCAATCGCATCTATCCACTGGTGCCACAACCGACTGGAGGAAATTAAAGAGTGTAGCTAAATTGTGTGGGAACTTGCATATTGCTATACGCTACTGGGATAATGTACGATAACGGTCTATGTAAGTAAATAATTACAATAAATCTCATTGTACCCTACGTTTAAATACATATTGACTAATGCAACAAATGCATATTAGTCTGTCAAAAGTAAAAAAGGAACTATCAAAAAATTAGGTATTGCAAACATTCATATCATCACCAAATGTTGAATAATGAATAAGTACTTATTATTCATTATTATCAACAACTAGGACTGTCGTAAGCTTTATACCGAATGCTCGTGCACATTGTTATTGATACTCTAGTCAATCACTAACAACATACTACTGCAATAAAAGCTGTGAACAATATGCAATAATACAACAAATGACATGCACAAAGGTCTGTGCTTCACAACTTCACCTTTTTTATCTCTTCGTGTGCACTCTACTTACAATACATGACATTATTACACTCATAATATTGGCCATATCACACTAGCGACATGAATCTAGTACCTAAACTATTTCATATGCTTTCGCTTCATGAACGAAAATGCAAAACAAACAGGATGAATGTGGTGATGTGGGTAGGGGAGGAACGATGACCACAATCACTCTACAACAAACCACATATCAACTACACCAAAAAGCAACAATACACAATGTTCCTAATACTATTCTATACACTACAATAATACATATCGACAAAAATACTATGCACAATCACAAGACCGAATAGTCAAAATCATCTAACATCTTTCCATTTAAACCAGATATGGTGGAGAATAATAACTCGCATCATTAGCTAACCAACTTATCATTGACAAAAAGAGGACTCATCAATTGTTGAAATTATGTCAATCAGAAGTTTAAACAGAATCCTAATTTTTTAGCTCAAAGATTGGTCACGATGCAGAAAGTACATCTACTTGCTGATGGAAAAAATTTGAGCTACAAGAGAAAGAGTTGAAACTGTGAATAGACCAAGCAGTAAGCAGGTGACTTAGGGATAATGACAGACAGGAATAGATCCATTAGAACGATTGAAAAGCGTCCGTCTTAACCTTTCGTGTCGCTTGATCGTCGAGAACGCTGGCAAGTTCTACCGTTGGTTGAATATCAACAGGATGACCTTTCATTGAATCTATTCGATCCCAAGAAATGTCTATAACCATCATCAATTCATAAATAACCATCCAACATTCGTAAATTTCAGCCTTACCTGAAAAGAAATCAGATGACTTAATACTGTAGACATCTTTGTATCCACAGCGATCATCGGCTGCAAATTTTAATACATCAGTGATCAATTTTTTTGCAGCAGCTGGTGCTTTATTAAAGACAAGTTTCTCTGGGCGGTAAGCACTGATCGCACGGAAGATGGTGGTTTCGTCGGTCTCGCTGGTTCCAAAAGGAGAAGATCCTTCGTACAACTCGTACAACAAGATGCCAAACGCCCAAATATCCACACCAAAGTCATAACCTTGCTGTGTGACTAACTCCGGTGCGAAATACAAAGGATCGCCACAGATTGTAAAGCAGTATGATCCATCCATTGGTTTAGCAAATCGGAATTCAGTCAACTACAAAATATATCATAAGAATTTTATTAAGCGGATAAGCCAAGCATAGCAAACTTACTTTCAATTGACCACTTTGAGTAATATAAAATGAACTGGAGTTTATTAATCGATGAATCAATCCCGCATCATGGACTTTCTCGATTGCACTCAAAACCGACGCGGCATAGTAAGGCTTTGCCTCATCAGTTACCGCTTGAGCACTAAGTGCTTGCGATAAATCACAATCGAATCGCTCCTGAAATAGAAGATACAACCACTTATCATCTTGAAGAGTCATCAATACTTTTGGTAGGCCGGCCTTATTCGCATTCCTACTACTTCCAGTGGTTAAGGTAGTATTACTCAATGCGGCCAAGTAATTCCTTTCATTCATTATCTTCTGCTCCAATCGAGAATCCACCACACGTTTCTTGGCAAATACTTTCGTTGAAAGCACTGCTTTGCTTTGAGCATCCATGAAGTTGCCCATATAACCGAAGTCTCCAACGAAGGTGATCGGATTTGTCAGAGTAAAACAATCGAGAGAAATTGTACTGTCCTTAGGCAAAACATATCTTTCTTCATTCGCAATAGCCAACTTATCAACTTGAAGACGCTTTCCCTTGGTCTTCTTCTTTAAGATTGCATCTTTCATCGATGTATCTTTCTTTAAATTATTGCCTACAACCTCATCATATACTTTTTTGGGGATACAAGAAAGTTTTACTTTCATATCCGCTGTTACATCCTTAAATCTGCTACCAATCTCGTCGACAGACAGGAATGATAGCTCTGCACGCAATTGTCGCTTCTTGGATTCATCTGAAGGAATGCATCGTATAACTCCAGTAATGACGACAGCAATCGCCCATGGGAAGGATCCAGCAGTCTCCTCATTGACGATTAAGTCACCCTTGTTGTAATTAACTTCCTTTGCGGCAACCACCAAACGTTGCAGATCCGCCAACCGCAAGTCATTCAAACCAGGAACAGCGCGGAATACTTCAAACATACCGTCACTCTTGCCACCTTTCATCATCACAGCACGGAAAGCAGCACGCCCGATAGTCCATAAACGACCATCAGTTTTCGCTATGACAGACGCTGCACGAGGTTTTCCGTACATCAGACTCAATTCACCAAATGCTGCACCTTCATCTGTGTATGTGAAAACCTGGTTGTCTTTACCCTCAGGATCTTTCTTGAATACATTGAATTGACCCTTATCAATAATGTACATTTCATCACCTTGATCACCTTCGCGGATAATCACATCACCAGCCTTAACATCGCGCAACTTCATCACCTTGTAAATATTGCCCTTTTGGAGAGGAGACAAGTTGGAAAACATAAAATTATTTGCCAACATACTGGATATCCGTGCAATCTCTTCCTCCGTCTATCAATAACAAATGTCAATAAACGTATTCTGAAATTCTGAACTACCATACCTTGGTATTCTCAATCTTGTCAAAGTCTATTTCCACAACATCGTCTTTATTCCAATTTTCTGCGATATCTTTTCTCTTAGCTTTACTCATGACTTTACGAACTGGTTTGCTTTCTCTCATCATTTCTTCAGAGTTGAGGACTGAAGTGTGAACCTTGGTGGACCTTGTAGTAGATGGGGAAGCATTAGGATTGAGACGAATATTCTCGAAAGAGATAATAATAATAGAAATATCATCTGTTCGGTCGTCGTATGTCAACCATAATCGATATGCTTCAGATACAACATGCTTAGCTGCAGCCAATTTATCATTATATTTCTCAATCATATCTACCACAGCCTGAGATGTAATAAATTCGAACACACCATCTGATGCGATAACTGCAAACTTATCCTTAGGAGAAACTTCCCATACAAGAATCTCAGGTTCAGCAGTAACACCAACTTCTTTTGCAACTGAATCACCGATAGATCGACTGAATGCACAGCCTGGTTTCTCAAGGGTGCTATCCCATACTCTTGGTGGGTCACCTCCTTGATCAATTTCTTCACCCAGATTAGTGCCAAAGTTTTCATGAATAGGTTCATTCCCTTCAATCTGATCCATTGTCATGATACGAGCACCCTATATACAAGCGAACAAATGAGATTAAACTGATGATACACCTCAATATGAAATGAACTAACCGCTTTTTTCAAGCGCTCGCGCTCATCTTTACGATAAGGAGTTTGGTCACTGGATAATGGAGAATACACCAACTTCCCAGCATCATCTTCACTGGCAATAATTGCACGGGAGTCACCAACATTTGCTACGAAAAGCTTATCTCCACGTTGGATGATGGTTATACCAGTCGTGCCACTTAAACTGTCATCTATTTTACTACTATGCAAGCCAAAGTTTGTGTTCAAGAATGAACGAATGTATGTATCTTTCATAGCATTATCATTACCCAATGCTTTTTGAATACCACCATTCTTCTCGATCTCATTTGCTAAATGATATGGTAATTGGTCAGCTGAATAATGCGAACAGTAATCACCATACTCGCCATGCCCGTCAAAGATTCCGAAGAAGTTTGTGGATTTGTCGCCAAGCATTGCTTCACATACAGTGTAGCTATCTTGATTCGCTTTATTCATTGCATTTGGATAGTAACCACGTTGCGATACATAGACATATTGCAAAAGATAATCATAAGTTTCTCCAGTGACTTCAATCAGCTTTGGTTCAGGTGGATGGTCAAGTCTAACCATAGGGCATTTGTCATTGAGAATGTGGAGAAAGTTCTTAGTCGCATTCACCTTTGCTGAACTAATGCCCGTTGGACCTCCTCCAGACTTGTTTGCTTTTAGTGATGGAGATGCATCCTTCACAGGCTTTGATGCTGCTCCACAACCCATGATAATCCTAATACACTATGATGAAGGACTAATGGAGCCGTAAACAACTGAATGGATACTGCACATCAAAGTTGAATGGGTTGATATGATGATGTACTTTGGTGAATCGTGTCAAGATAGTCCACCGGTTCAATTCGCAGAACAAGATACTAATCCGCCCCACGTGTCAATATGAGTTACCCTTAGCGATGATGTACGATTGATCGAATTACAGACGCGAAAGATCAAGGTATCAATAAACCAACAATCGTTGTGGTACTCGAAATAAGAATACCACAGACAAAAGTAGGTATGGTATTTGGTACAATATTGTAATTTAAATCCCGATCTGCTCCGGCGACAACAAAGTTTGAGATACTGGGGCGTTACACCTGCGCGATATAGATGGTTATAAAGAATGATTTGAAAGTTTGCAACTAACTTAAACGAAAACTTTCTCTCTATAATTAATAAATGATCAAATGGCGCTCGCGCATCCCATCTGGCTAAAAAAATCTGGCTTGCTCCTCAAAGCAAATTTATTTGCGATTAGATAGATTCTACCTCAGCATACGGGTTATTCCCAAGCAATAGAGCAGTTGGCAGAGCATTTCAGTTGCTTGAGGGACATCACATTAGTGTTGTCTCTATTATTTGCCGTGACAAAACTTCTGCTATTTGCGCAGATAATTTGCTCATAAAGTTGCCATGAAACGATCATTTGGTCCAGCATTTTTACTGCTGCCGATGCGCGACAAAAGCACAATTGGTGCAGAAGATGTTCTAAAGACTGAATTTCCAGAAACGTCTTTGGTACCTCTGCAAACGTGTCTTCTGCGGTATGGAACTGCGCGGCCTGCTATCCTACAACAACTTACCAAGGAGCCACCAGTGGCATCACTTCCATCAAATGATAAGGATGATAATAACAAACAATCTTCTGATGATTACAGTGCATATACATGCTCTGAGTCTTTGTCTTCAGTAACGACACGGCCGAACAAAAGGGACATTGACAGTTGCTCATCCATAGCAAGCAGTATTTGGTAAGTTTGACACACTTTAATTTTGTCAATTTAATGACTTTGTAATAATGCACAGCTCAAGTGACATTAGCGATACACAACATCAAATGAAGAAATGTTGTCCCGATAGTACACTATCTAATGTACACCAAGAACCTGTTCAGCCCCCACACCTCTCCCGGTTTTTATTTCCTCCTCGAGTTGATCATAGCAAGCCTTCCATAGATGAACTTTTGTATCATCCGTTGCTTTTTCAATCTCAAATGAATAAGAGCAACGCAGAGGAGTTTGCGAAAACCTTCCGTGGTTTTTGTGAAGAAGGTTTTGTGGTGATGGCGCACTACGTCGACGAAACAGGGCAGCAAATCCACAAAGAAGTGTTAAAATGCTGGATTGGATGGGTTCAATACAAAAGACATTTGGAAGAATTGTTTCATTCAATGGTTGATGCTGTCTTTATGGTTATCAAAACAAGTTGCTCCTCTAATGACCGTGAGATCGTCATTTGCAGTGACTTCCTTTATTGTGGTACATATCTCATGTTGCAGTCAAAATCACCATGTATGGTTCAAAATTCGGAGAAAACTTCGTTCGACGTCCCTGTCATCATGGACCATCCCAACCCAGTCAATGAATGGATTGATTTCAGCAATGTTTTTCATTTGGATCAGGAAGAGCAGGACCACCCAATTGAAACTAGTTTGCACAAAAATATTAAGCAGGATGATGAAGAAGAAAGCGTAGAGTTTGAAGTGATCGACTTTGGGGAGGATAATCTCGTTGGATCTCAAGTCCTTCTATCTTCTCCCTCTCTTGATGACTGTGCACAGATGAGTGCCAATGGTTCTCGTTCGAATAATGCGTTGTCATCTAAATTGAACAGTGACGTTGCGAACACATCCGAATTTATATCACCTTCAGAAGATGTTGCAACTCCAATTTTTGTCTTAAAGCAATTTATCCCTTGCAATGTTAAGGACATTACAATGCCCTCCAATAGTGTGTTTGCGAGAGGAAAATCGATGGAAGTTCAAATCAAAGGAAAATTTACTTTCTATATCAATAAAGAATCATTTTTGATTCGACGTCTAGAATTTGCCTATCAACAAGATGATAGTATTCCATATTCCTGATGAATAAACGGTTAGTGCACCTTCTATCTTGTGTATGATTGAATTGTTTGTATTTGCATATTTGTGCTGGTAATACGCATCCAGCAATGAGATTCCATTATTTCAATGACCGATGTCGTTGTAGAGTAAATGATCAGTACTGTAGTAAACCCCCTTCATATCCTGCATTATTGATTAGTTTGTAGCCAATTCGAAATTCAAGCTGATGAGTTCTACCCCCGTTTTGTTCAATGTTACACTGAACAAAGCCCATGTTATATAGCTGTTGAGTTTTATTCTATTTAATGTTTTTTGTTGTTCTAGTGCGTGATATTGCGTCATTGCCAATAATCACAATAATCACTTCTTTTGGGAAGGGTTTGACGTTAGTCTGTTTGTTGAGTTGCGTATTTGTGTGTATGTTATGATGTATATAGTGTACTACATCTCTTGAAAGGGATATTGTTTGTCCTTGCGTGCTT
>JACCEA011398388.1_pt1 | contig 10667 bp, 11 predicted proteins | sample 7449851 | NCBI WGS metagenome assembly JACCEA01 (sample SAMN15323453, study PRJNA562643) | freshwater metagenome | isolation source: river surface water | place: USA:Blue River Watershed | collected 2017-08-18 | reverse complement strand
TATTTTAACCAGTCTCGATAAAATTAACATACGCACTATTGCAGAAGCTAAACGAAATAAAGCTAAAAGAATTGGTGTACAGGCTTTTGCCGAAGCAAGATTGTCCGGCGATAAAAAAGTTAAACTATCTGAAGTTACTCCTGATTATAAAACTATATCTAAGAACGATATTGTTATCAGGATTATGACTTTTGATCACATACCACTAGCACCGGGCCGCAAGAAAACTGCTAAAACTACAGCAGATGCACATGAAAAGGTCAATTTTCCTCCTTTTCAACATTGGAAATTTGACGAGAACGACGAGCTAGTCTGCGTAGGTAAGAGTCACTGGATCGGCGGAATAAAGACTGGAAAATTCAGTAAAGATCACGGAAGAATTACTGAAAACTTAGGACGCATGTTTATTAAGTTAGCGGACAGATATGCCCAAAGATCAAACTGGCGGGGATATACTTACATCGACGAGATGAAGGGGCAAGCCATTTTACAGCTAAGCCAAATTGGTCTTCAATTTGACGAAAGCAAGTCCGAAAATCCATTTGCTTATTATACTGCGGCTGTTACCAATAGTTTTACCAGAATTCTAAATATCGAAAAGAAGAGCCAAAATATTCGAGACGACTTGTTAGAAGAAGCAGGTCTAACTCCTAGCTTAACTAGACAAAACGCTCAGGAATATGCAGAGGAAATTGCTAGACAAGCAGAACTCTACAAAAATATGCGTATGCCTAAGAGCGAAGCATCTGATTATGAAGACGAGTCAGAGGACGAAAGCGAAGGAACTAAAACTTGACTTTGCTCATTTTGACCGCTAAACTTATCAAGTAAGGGCTAATATGAGTAATCTATTCAAAAAAGTTGCGGTTTTTACCGATCTACACGTAGGGCTTAAATCTAACAGTTCAATCCACCTTCGCGATTGCGAAGAATATGTAGATTGGTTTATCGATCAAGCAAAAAAAGAAGGGTGCGAAACCTGCATCTTCATGGGAGACTGGAGCCATAATCGCAACAGTCTCAATTTAATTACACTTAATACTTCCTTAGAACTTCTAGAGAAACTAGGTGCTTCTTTTGATCAGTTTTTCTGGTTTCCTGGAAATCACGATCTTTTCTACAAAGACAAACGTGATATCCATAGTTCAGCATTCGGACGTCACATTCCGGGTGTCACCGTAGTCGAAGGTGTAACAACTATAGGGGATGTAACCTTAGTACCTTGGCTAGTGGGCGACGAGTGGAAAACTATCAGTCAAGTTAAAAGCCGATACATGTTTGGGCACTTTGAATTGCCTTTATTCTACATGAACGCCATGGTTCAAATGCCCGATCACGGAGAACTAAAAGCAGAGCACTTTGTACATCAAGACTATGTGTTTAGTGGACACTTTCATAAAAGGCAAAATCGAGGAAAAATTCATTATATCGGAAATGCATTTCCCCATAACTTCAGTGATAACTGGGACGATGCTCGAGGAATGATGATCCTAGAATGGGGCGGTGAACCAAAATACATTAACTGGCCTGATGCTCCAAAATATCGAGTAATTAATCTCAGCGATTTAATCGATCGTAAAGACGAAATTATGAAAAGCAAGATGCATCTCAAAGTTCATCTTGACATTGATATTAGCTACGAAGAGGCTAATTTTATCAAAGAAACTTTTATTGCAGAACACGATATTAGAGAAATTAGTCTTATTCAAGATAAGACTAACCTCGAAGGTACAATAGAAGATAATCCCGATCAAAAATTTGAAAGTGTAGATCAAATTGTTGTCGATCAATTAGTTAACATTGATTCCGAACAATTTGACAAAAATGTTTTGTTAGAAATTTATAACAGTATATGATTCTAGTCACAGGTGGTGCAGGATTTATAGGATCAAATTATCTTTACAAGTTGTACGAACTAGATCCTAGTCAAAAAGTTGTGTGCATTGATTCACTAACTTATGCTTCTAATTTTCTCTATATCAAGCCTTTAATCGACAAAGGCTTTGTTCATTTAGAAGTAAAAGATATAACATCAGAAATTTATGTTGATTATATTTTTAACATCTTTAAGCCGGAATATGTTGTTCATTTTGCCGCAGAAAGTCACGTTGATAATAGCATCAAAGATTTAAATCCTTTTGTAAACACAAATATTCTTGGGACTATTAATCTTTTAAAAGGTGCATTAACTGTTCCTAATTTTAAAAAGTTTGTACATGTCAGCACAGATGAGGTATTTGGAAGTTTAGATCTAGACGACCAAACAAGCTTCGTAGAAACTAGTCCTATACAAACTAATAGCCCTTATTCAGCTAGTAAAGCTGCAAGTGACAATTTTGTAAGAGCATTTTATAAAACTTACGGATTACCCGCCGTTATTACTAACTGTTCTAACAATTACGGACCAAACCAGCATAAAGAAAAATTTATCCCTACTATTTTGAACAGTATATTCCAAGGTAATCACATACCTGTTTACGGAACTGGTAAAAACGTTAGAGATTGGTTGTATGTAGAAGATCATTGCGATGCTCTCAATCTAGTTTTAGAAAAAGGGTTGGTAGGAGATCGATACAATATAGGCGGTGGGGAAGAAATATCAAACATAAAGCTAGCGAAGAAAATTTTAAATTTACTAGGAAAAGACGATAGTTGGATAGATTTTGTAGAAGATCGGCCTGGACACGATTTGCGTTATTCCATAGATTGCACTAAAATAACAAATGACCTAGGGTATTCACCTAGGTATTCCCTAGACCAAGGCCTAGAAAAAACTATTGAATGGTATAAAAAGAATGTTTAAATTAAAAAGTCTCAGTGTTAAAAACTTTATGAGCGTGGGTAATCAAACCCAAGCTGTAGATTTTGACAAAGAACATCTTACTCTAGTGCTAGGTGCTAATTTAGATCTCGGCGGTGATGACACAGGTAGTCGAAACGGCACAGGTAAAACTACTATCGTTAATGCATTGAGTTATGCCCTTTACGGACAAGCTCTAACGAACATCAAAAAAGAAAATTTAATTAACAAAACTAACGGAAAAAACATGTTAGTTTCTGTTGAGTTTGAAAAGACAGGTATCAAGTATAGAATTGAAAGAGGACGAAAACCCAACGTTCTTAAGCTCTACGTCAATGATCAAGAAATTAAAACCGACAGCAAGGACGAGGACGAGAGTCAGGGAGACAGCAGAGAAACTCAAAAAGCAATCGAACAGATGCTGGAAATGAGTCATACTATGTTCAAGCATCTAGTTGCTCTGAATACCTATACAGAACCTTTCTTAAGCATGAAAGCTGCGGATCAACGCGAAGTTATCGAACAGCTACTAGGCATCACATTATTGTCTGAAAAAGCAGAAGCTCTTAAAGTTCTAGTTAAAGAAACCAAAGACAAAATTCAACAAGAAGAATTTAAAATTCAAGGAATCAAAACTGCTAACGAGAATGTTCAAAAGAGCATCGACAGTTTAGAATTAAAAAGTTCTGCTTGGGAAACGAAGAAAGATCGAGATTTAGAAAATCTCGGCAAGGCTATTGTTCAACTTGAAAGTGTTGATATTGAAGAAGAACTAGCTGCACATACCGCACTCAAAGCATGGGAAGAGCTTGACACTAGAGTTAGAAATCTAAACAAACAAAAGGCAACTTTAGAAAGTGCATTAATTCAAGCTCAAAAGACCCGTGACAAATATTCAAAAGAAGTTGATGCGTTAGCTAATAAGACTTGCCCTTCTTGTGAGCAAGGATTACATGATCATAAGCATGAAGAAATGACTGCAATAGCAATAAAGCATCTAGAAGAAGCACAGAGTTACTTTGACAAAGTTGCAGCCGATTTAGAAAAAACACTTAACGAACTAGGCACAGAAGACATGCCTAGAAAACCTACAACCTTTTATGATACCGAAGCAGAAGCATTAGGTCATAAAAATAATCTAGACAACTTAGAACGTCAATTGACTGACAAGTTAAACGAAAAAAATCCTTACGCTGAACAAATCGACGATTTAAAGAAAACAGCAATTCAAGAAATTAACTGGGATAACGTTAATACTTTATCAAAAGTAAAAGACCATCAAGAATTCTTGCTGAAACTATTAACTAACAAAGATAGTTTTATTCGTAAAAAAATCATCGATCAAAATCTTGCGTACCTAAACAAACGACTTGGTTATTATATCGACAAACTTGGATTACCTCATAGAGTAGTTTTCCAAAATGATTTATCAATTGAAATTACACAGCTAGGCCAGGAATTAGATTTCGACAATCTCAGTCGAGGAGAACGTAATAGATTAATTCTAAGCATGAGCTTTGCTTTCCGCGATGTATGGGAAGGATTGTATCAAAGCATTAATTTATTGTTTATCGACGAGCTCATGGATTCGGGTATGGATTCTGCAGGCGTTGAAGCAGGACTTGCTGTCCTAAAAAAGCTGGCCAGGGATCGCAATAAGAATATATACTTAATATCACACAAGGACGAACTTGTAGGACGGGTAAACAATGTGCTTCGTGTAGTGAAAGAAAACGGTTTTACCAGTTACTCAAACGATGTTGATTATGTCGAATGATGAGCTAAACAAATATAAAGAACTACACAACGAGTTTACAACTAGATTCGTAAAGTATTACAATAGAAACTTACAATTTATAAACAAAGTTAGTCACGACGGAAACACTGATTTAAAAAAGCTCTTAAGGGAGATGATTGCAATCAGTAAACAGATGAAGGACAGTGTTAACGCAGTTTATAAAGAAATGAGAGAAAATAGAAAAGAGGAACTTGCGGCTGCTCGAGCAAAAAGAAAATTTCACAAACCTCAGCATCCTCCGCCAGGTAAAAAAAGGAAAAATAACAATGACAACAACAGCTCAACTTAAAGAACAATTTGAAGACTTCTTAAAAGAAGATGAAAAATTCACCGGAGGAAACTCCGCAGCAGGTACCCGTGCTCGTAAGGCTCTAGCAGAAATGGCTAAACTTGTAAAAGCTCGCCGTAATGAAATTACTGCTGAAAAAAATGCTCGCAAGGAAGCTAAGGCTGCTAGCAAGTAATGACTTGGACTTACCAAGGTCAAGTTGTAAATGAACTGCCTGAAGACTGTGTTGGTTTTGTTTATATCATCACCAACACAATCTCGGGTAGAAAATATATTGGTAAAAAATTAGCAAAATTTAGTAAAACGACCTACAAGACTGTAAAGTTAAAGAACGGCACAAAGAAAAAAAAGAAAATACGTAGTAAGATAGACTCAGACTGGCAAGAATATTACGGCTCAAGTCCAAATTTAACAGCAGACATAGACAAACTAGGCAAAGAACATTTTACAAGAGAAATCTTACATTATTGCACATCTAAGGCCCATACATCATATCTAGAAGCAAAAGAACAATTTGAAAGACGAGTTTTAGAAACTGATGAATATTATAACGGACACATTCAAGTCCGTGTACATGGCTCACATATATTAAAATCATGACAAAATTAGATTGGAACCGCCCAGGCTGGCATTCTCGTATGAATGATGAGTATTGGACAAATCCTAAAACTGGGTTTGACAAAGGGTGGCACGATCGACAAGCACAAAAACAAGAACGCAAGCAAAGACTACTAAACAAAGAAATAAATTTAGGCATTCACGAAGATCACGATTTAGACATTATTAAATTAGATTCAGGCCCTCATGCAGCTAAACTAACTTGCATCACTTGTAACAAATTTATTAGATGGCTTTCTAAAGGCATTCTTTAATCTAACACCTAAGGTTGGCGGGCCAGATTGTAATACCGCTGTGGAAAAACCGGCATAAGAAACCGGACACGTAACATATTGAAGCACTCCCGTGGGTAAATCCCACTATCCTGAAAGATCGGAAGTGAGTCTGAGAGTACGAACCCTATGCTCGACGCTTTGATATAGTATGAATGTTAGCATACGAAAACACCGTGCTATAAACACCCAAAGCACTAGGAACGAAGCTTGGGATAGCGTAAGCGAAGTCGTGGTAGGTAGGAAAAGCACAGAGTCCGTTGGCACAACGGTGTATAAACAAATAACCTACTTCCATAGTCTTGGCTGGGATAACTCACATGAAGACAACGGGACCTGCTAACAGGTTCCGTCTGACTGAAACAATCTACATGAAGTTTTAAAGCTTCGCAATTAAATATTTTTAAAATTGCTCTGAGTGATAACGAAAGAGCAAGTGAACGCAGTTCACTTCATAGATATAAATAAAAACAAATCCATTAATGGAAATATCTATGAAGATTACACAACTCCTAACTGATTTAAATGAAGCAGGACCACGAAGTCTAGCTCAACAAGCTTCTATGAAGGCAGCAGCTAGTGGGATTCCACAAGCAAATAATCCTTTTAATTTAAAAGTTATGCCTGGAGGTAAAGGAGTTACACCTTCAACTACACCTAGTGCAGCAGCAAGTTCAAGTGCTCCATCGGTAAAATATAATGTTCCAACGGCTGCTGTTCCGCAAACAAAATCAAATTTACCACAGCCGACTGTTGCACCTAAAGCAACGCCAGCTAAAGCACAACCTGCAGGGCCTTCTAAATTAGATAAATTGAAGCAAGTAGGAGCTCAGGCTGCACAAGTTGGCGGTGCTCTAAATCGCGGAGCTCAAACTGTTGCTAAAGGAACAGGTAATTTAGTCAAAGGTGTTGGTCAAGGTATCGGATCTGCTCTTACTGGAGTAGGTTCGGTTGCTAAAGGTCTAGGTGATGTTGCTGCTCAAACAGTCGGAGGAGTAACACAAACTGTCGGTGCTGCTGCTGGAGGTTTAAAACACGGTTATAAATCTGCAGGAGCAGGGCAAAAGTTCGGCGGCGGCGGATATTCAGGAACCCCAACTAGTACTCCGGCAAGCCCCGCAACAAGTGCAGGTTCTAATGAAGTAGACAGTTTAAAATCCATGCTACAAGCCATGGACGCAAGACTCAAAAAAGCTGGAATTTAAATCAGTGGCATACCAGTAGTTTTACTGGTTTCAATATTTTCTAAAATTATCTTTGAGATAATCTCTCTATCTTCTCTATCAAGCATGTATGCTTGTTCTATAGTCAGTCCTCCACGCATAAACCACGCCATTTTAAATAACTCGTGTTTTAAGGCTTTTGACTCATTTTCTAGCTGTTTAACTTCTCGATCAATTTCGTCGAGAGATAGAGTCAAAAGCCTCGACCGAAAAAATCAGAATCGTTAAAGTTAATAGGAATAATGTAAGTTGCAGGCGCACCCTGTGACTGCTGCTCTTCGGTTGTAGCAAACTCTAAAGGTTTGAGATCGTTTTGTTCTTTTAACTTGCCTAAATGCTTGTTAATTTTTTCAAAAATATCTTTGTCAACATTATTAACAAATTCTTTGATAAAAACAGGTTCTGTTACTTCTTCCCCGTTGGCTACAATCTTATAAACGCTTTCTGCAGTTAAGTCTACGGTAACTTTAGTCAGTGTATTAAAACTTTGATTGAACAGTTTAATTTTTTCTTCGTCTGAAATTTTTTCATCATTGACCATAGCTAATATTCGATTAGTTTCAAATGTTTTAATACTGGTCTGTGTTAGATGCTTATAAGAAAGCGGTTTAACAAATATTACAAGATCTGGATTAATTGCAATTTGATTAATCCAAGTATTTTGAGATTGCTGATCTAGTAACATGCGTAGGTCAACATCAAAATCAACTTCTTCGTTAATTTTTGGAATTCTATGCGAAAACGGCATCTTTTCACCGTAGGTAGCAAGCCGGATTGCAATGAGAATTGTATCTAAATCTATAGTAGGAATATCCCAAGCGTTTTTAATGTTAGGCATACAGCTTTGTACAACATCTACAATAGCTTGACCGTTCATTAGAGCGTCGGGTGTTTTAAACAATAACTCGTCTTTGGCAGTCATTGAATAAACAGGCAATTCTTCATTTTCGGGATAATCAATGCTGCTAGCCGGCCAATATCTGCCTCGACTAGGAAGTTTGATATAAATTTTTGGCTGACGCATGAACATGGTCAGCGGATTCTTTTTAGGTGAAAATGTGTCGTTCGGCATATTTTTATCTCCGATAAATAAACGTACTGGGATTCTTACAAGTATTTATATACGCAGAAAATGGCGGTTTTTAAACTATGAACGGTGCAGCAGAAGCAATTTTAGAAGATCTGTTAAAACAGGCGCAGATTACCAATAGTCATCTTGCCAACATGCTCAAGCAAGGTGCTTCTACTGGCGGTGGTGGTGGTGGCTCTGCTGGATTTACAAAAAGTCTAAGTATAGCCGCTGTTGCAGTAGGCGCAGTAACAGCAGTGTTTAATACGCTATCAAATGTTGTAGGTTATGTTGCAAATGTAGTTGGGCAGACTGCTAGTAAGATGGTAGACTTTGGAAAAGCAGCCGCTGAAGGAAAAGCTCGACTTAGCGACCTTTTTAAAGTTTTTGATCAACTACCGATTATTGGTAAGGTTTTTGACATATTTGCGCAAATTGTTGCTTACCAAGAAGATTTATTAAAGTCTTATCAAGATTTAACTAAGGCAGGTGCAAGTTTTAGCGGAAGTCTTTATGAAATGCGTCAAATGGCATATAGTGCATATATGACCATAGGAGAATTTGGCACTGTAGTTAAAGAGAATAGTAGTTTATTTGCAACAGCGATCGGCGGTGCAGATGCTGGCCTAAAAACATTTGCAGAAACTCAAAGAAAGTTAGTAGATCCTAACAGCGAAATGGGACGTAGTTTAGCAGGATTAGGTGTTACTGCTACAGAAGCTGCCGACATGCTAGGTACATTTATGCGTATGCAAGGCAACATGAGTCGTCTAAACAAGATGGGTTCTGATGCAATGGCAGAAAGTACCAAAGGTCTAATTGTTCAACTTGATGCTTACTCTAAACTTACTGGAGAAAGCAGAGAAGTAATGGAAAAACAACTCAAGGATCGTGCATTTGATGAACAAAAGAAAATGTTCTTAGAAGCACTCAATCCTACAGAGCGTGCCCAAGCTGAAGCTGCACTAGCCGCAGCAGCTCAAATGGGCGGAAAAGGTTTAGAAGATGAAGTTGCTGTTCGATTAATGAGCAACAATCAAATTAAAGTTGCAGGAACAGAAGCTGCAAACAGTTTAAGAGTAACTACAAGAAATGCTAGTGCAACTGCTGCGGATATATTAGCGGGTTTAAAAGATCTTAAACCAGGTAGCGCAGAAGCAGTAGCAGCATTCCAAGCAGCAAGAAGTAATATTGCATCTGGAACTAGTCAATTTAATCAAGCAGTAGGCGGCGCAGGCCGTGCTGGAGTTTTATCATTCTTTGGTGCATTAAAGTTTTCTACTGAACAAGCTAAGACATATAATCAAACAATGTCAGAGATTGAAGGAAGGCAACTAACTGAAGAAGAAAAAAGACAAGAAATTTTTGCGGCTCAGAAAAAACAATACGAAGGAAATGCTGCTGCATTACAAGCTGCACAACTTCAAGTTAAAATGTTTGGTGCACAATTAGGTTCGAGTTTTTTAACTTTGATATCTAAGTTTTCTCCTGCTATCGAAAGAGTTAGTAATCTCTTATTAGGAACATTTGGTAATGTTGTTGAGTATTTGTCTAAACCAGACGGTCCTATGGACAAGTTAGGTAAAATCATGGAAGAGTATCTTACGCCTATGATTGTTAGATTAACAACATGGTTTGGAGAAACATTTAAAGAATTAAGCAATGCAAAACCCGGGGAGTTCTGGAATACCTTAGGAACTCAATTAGGTAAAGGCGCAAGTATTTTATGGGAGTATATCGGGCCTCCCCTTACAAAACTTTGGGAATCAGTTAAACCAATGATAGCAAATGTGTTTGCTGGCATGATGGACTGGATAATTGCTGCCTTACGTAAAAATAGTGCCATAGCAAGATTTTTGTTTAACGAAACTGAAACTGAAAAAGAAGAAAGAATAAAAATTGAAGCTAGTCCTGAGTATCAGCGTTTACTATCGCAAGCAGAAGACAGAGTAAGAGAAGCTAATCAAATGGCAATGGCATCTGGCGGTTTTGGCGCTAGTTATGTCGACTATGATCAGATACTGAAACAAGCAAAGAATGAAATAGAATCTAAAAAAGCAACATCTAGACCAAAATTATCTACAGGAACACTAGGTTCAATGGGTTCTTTGTTTGCAGATTTTGGAAAAGAGACTACAGTAGACCTGCACGGTAAAGAAGCTGTTGTAACACCTGAACAAATGAACGGCATTGTTAACAATAGTTTAGCCTCTGGCCTAGAACAGTTAAATATGCAAGTAGCAGAATTAATTAGATCTAATAAGGAAATTGCAGATTATGCCCGTAGAAACGTCGATGCTACACGTTCTTTAGGCGGCGACTTATTTGCAACATAAAATATGAGCTGGAAAAAGTACTTTACACCCGTTAATACTGGTGGACAATTTGGTCCAATCAGTGGAGCAATGGGCATGGGCGGAGCGAACCCGACTAGAACTAACTATTCTAGTTATTTGCCCGATGTCTATGCAGGGCATCCGAATCGTTTAGAGCGGTATGGTCAGTATGACACAATGGATACTGACAGCGAAGTTAACGCTGCTCTAGATATTTTAGCAGAATTTTGCACTCAAGAAAATGCAGAAAACGGAACTCCTT
>JACCEA010246786.1_pt1 | contig 10667 bp, 10 predicted proteins | sample 7449851 | NCBI WGS metagenome assembly JACCEA01 (sample SAMN15323453, study PRJNA562643) | freshwater metagenome | isolation source: river surface water | place: USA:Blue River Watershed | collected 2017-08-18 | reverse complement strand
TGCTGGCTTACTGCCTCATCTGCCCTGGCTGGCTGCCCTACTATGCCCCTATGGTGATGCTGATGCTGCCTGCCCTCGGCGGCAACTTCTCGCCGTCCAGAATCCAGAATCTTCATTCAGTCAGCACCAATCAGGCAGATGGAATGATCATCCAGTTATTTTTGTCGATTTCTAGTAATGGACCAATTTGCTAAGACTCCATGCTCCATGACTTTAACATTTTGTCTTCCTTTCGATCAAATTTCTCCCATCCATCTACGTACAATCGACTCGAGAACGAAGAAGACGACAAAAGTATTTACATACAAAATGTGGGAAAAGAAAAACCGTCATTGTGAAAGAAATAAAATTGCAAGTAGTGCACTAGTAAGGACTTGTGTGTGTGTGTGTTTGTGGGGGGGGGGCAAGGGAACATTTTCCAATAAACCATCCCGTTGCAAATTGTCTCCATGCTGCTCCATGAATATGCCTGCCACATTAATACTGGGAACATTTGTACGATTGATAAGTACAACCTAAGAAAGTAGGTCTCCAGCATACGTATGTATACAGCCAATACTGATGCTACTCAGGATGGATCGATGTTGCTGCTCATCCAATATCACGCTATATTGTTGTCCACGTTTCCCTTTTCATCTTGAAAGGAGATATCTCTTGGTGACGTTAAGTTGATCGCATCGTGGACCTTCAATTGACAGAATGGTAAATTCCCTCACTAAAATCTTCCTTGATTATATGTCATAGATTTGTTTTGGAACGTTGCACAATATCGCTAATAATATCTGAATCAGCACATTTTTGGGTGTAAAGTTAAGGTCGCTGTTTTCAATCTTATGAGAGTATCATACGTCAATCAAACGTACTTTGTATTCTACTAACCTTTCAAAAGCTTCTGCATCTTAGAACTTGACATACACAAGTAAAATGCTTATGTGGACTAAAATTGATCGATGGAGACATGAGTTCTATAGCTTACAATAGGAGTACGAAATTGGATGGACATTATTGAGATTCTGTCTTATTACCACCAATTAAATGCTTTGTGTCAAATTATAATAGTTTACAGATTGAAAAACTCAATATTTACGGAATTAAAATTGTGTACGCTACAGTAACAACTTTGTCAAGAGTTATTTAATGCCCGTTGGCTTGTGTATAATTTATCGGTTTTAAAGATAGTATGGTAAAGCATGATTATCTTTCATGGACATGCGAAATGAAGAATCGGATTTTGTTCCTAATTATTGAGGCTCCTAAATTGCTTTGAAGGTGGATCAGTAATAATAAACTCCACTTCATAGCAGTCCTACCAAGCAACAACAAGCATTATTCAAGGGCTTCTTTGGGCTATAGATGAGAACAAATGATAATGCATTAAAGTCGATATGCTTGTTGATGTGTCATTAATGCTCAATTTCATTTTATTAATGAACATGATCTGAGAGGGAAATAGGATACAAAGCTTTCTAGATGAACGAAGATCTTCGTCATTGACCGAGCAGACATTATTGTACAACATCATCTATGGTGGTAACGATTCCGCAATATTGGCAAAGATAGTTTTGATGTGTAGTTTTTGCTTTGGTTGACCCCCTGATTAAAATATGACGATGGTGGTGATAAGAAAGGCGATTTTACATTACAACAAATGATCAACATGAATCAGACTATGGCGGTATATTCTCTGCATTTTGTCTTCGTTTGGGCGATTCATCTTTGTAGATCTCTTCCAATATCTTGGGTCTCTGCACTGGGTATTATATTAGTGGAATCCTAGCTATTTTTGTTGAATCTTCGTCATTGACAATACCATGGATGATATTATTTGCCACTTAGTTTACAAATCGGTAGCAGACTCGCTTTGCTTTCTGATCACTTCATTTTGAAAACCAAAGCAAAAATCTGAATTATCAAGAACACTGTATCAAATGACTGTATATAGGATCGATCATACAAATCAAAACACCCAAGCAACAGAAGTCGAAGCACCGAAAGTCGGCAAAATTTCTGACGCTTTACACAATTGTAGATAGTGGTATGAATATTTTTGTGGTGCGACGATCTTCCAAAACCGACTTCTCCAGCCTCTTGGTTCACAGTTGGTGCGTTTTTGATTTTTTTAAGCATACTCATTAATATTCTCAGAGTTTGTACATATTTTTGGTGTGGGATCACTATCCCATCGATTCAATTTTTTACTGTCCCTATTTTTTGTCCATCGATCATTTTTCTTTGAACTGCTCCCGTAAAAATAAACCAATGAACTCATCCTTCCAACGTCCATCAGCTGTCGGTACCACAGTTCGGTATGAACAGCGTTACCACCCTTCCACAAATAATCAGACAAATATTCCTCTCGAGAATGTTCGATCATACGACCAACAACGTGGTAATCCAAATCAATCTTTACCGACAGATACTGATGATCAGCACGTAGAAACCTCCAATCAGCATCGAACGAACCATGGTCTGATGCCATCAAACAAGGATTCAGAGTTGTTTATTGGGGATTTATCTTTTTTCTGTACAGAAAGCGATATTCGTGATATGTTTTCTCAATATGGTGAAGTAATGAAAGTGAGAATCAAGAGAAACGGACAGACACGCAGAACTTTGATGTATGGATTCGTGATCATGTCTTCACCCGATGAGGCCAGACGAGCAAGAGAAGCCCTTCACGGTATTCGTTACATGGGTAGAGATATGAGGTAAGTTGCAAATTCCGTTCTTATCAGCTGGTTTTGAATTCCAAATTAGAGTTGAGGGAAGTAATGGACAAAGTTCCACACCATCACCACATCAACAGCGAATTGCGGGAGCTAAATTACCAGATTTTCAGATCCACTTGGCTTTTAATAAAACTAATCATTCAGTAAGTCCCTTCCCCTAGTTGGTTTGCGCTAATAATTATGGAACGTTGATAAGGATCGTGGACCATTGAGATGTGATGAAGCATTTCTTCGCGGTATTTTTGAATCAAATAATTTTATTGTGAAAGACGTCGCAATGAAAGAATACAATGCAGAGAAGGTAATTGAGGTATTCTTTTGAAATGAGAGCAAATGTAAATTCTATATGATTAGATGGGTCAACAAGAAGAAGGATTTTGCTTTGTTGCTTTCAAAACTCTCGCTGAAGCAGAGATTGCGTGCTCAATAGTAAATGGACAATTAATTGGTGGTTATTCATTTACTGCTAGCTTAAGTCATCATAACCCAGAGAAGCCGAAGAAGAGTCCCGTTGTTCCTCCTCCACCACAGCCTGTTGTGGTTCCACCAGCACCAGTGCTCCTTCCACCATCACAAGTGCCTGCAATGCAAGTTGGGGCTCATATGCCTTGGAATGGGACTAACCCACAGCCTAACGTCCCTCCGTATCCAATGACCCCATATTACTACGTTTACAATGGTCCAATTTCTGCAAGTGCCCCCTCTTCTCTGACTGCTGCTACGGCAGTGCCTTATTTGGTTGCGCCAGCAGGGCCTCCACCCCCTCAAGTACCTTCGTATCCACAACAGATCGCGCAACCCGCTCCGGTACAACAAATGCCTTATCAAGCATATTATCCGATGCAATCTCCACAAATGTATGTTCCACAGCAATCTCCCATGGTTCAGTCTATGCCGCATTTTCAACAATATCCAAGCTCTTTACCACCGAGACCGAGCAGTTTCCCAAATAATGCCGCTACTCCAGGTTCCCAACAAGATTCACGTCCTAATTATGGTACTTACCGTAACTAGATCATACAAGATCTTATCTATAGCTGTCAATAAATTATGCTTATCACCAACAGGTTGAAAGAATGGACTATAAATACGAATTGCAAGATTGTACTGAGTATCATTTTTGAAACACACTTTCTTTCTCCATATTGAAAAGATTGTGATGTAGAAATTCATTGAAACGCAATACCTTTATTATTTTTCTCTCCGGACGAAGCTGTAATAAGATTTTAGTTGGAATAGTTTAGTTTAGATCAGGTCAACTCCAATTGTTTGTTTTTACAAGTATTTGTGATGAAAAATGTGTCATCGGCAGGAACGAGGTCTAAGAATGCCATTGTTTGTTTGATTATAGTTGTGTGTCCCTGAATTAGTTTCTCCGTGGTATGAGAGATATTGCGGTTGGAAATGGTATACATTGTAGATGCAGTGTTTGTGTAGTAGTGATATGATAGTTGATCCACTTGAACTTGTGTACAACAACTTTGTAGACGTGAAGATCTTTGGCGCAGTACATCTGAAGGTTGGCAAAATGGAATGAGTGTAATAATCTATTGCTTGTATTCTCTCTGTCTGTCTGTCTGTCTGTTGTTTCAGGACTTTTAGGTAGTTTTGAATTGATGCCATGCTGCAGATTATTGCCGCAGCTGCATTCGTGTTACGTTTAGTGTTGTTTTGTAGTTGAGGATGTTTGTAGTCATCATTTACATCTGCATTAGGTTTATTCCAACATGAAGATTCTTCATGAACCGTAGAAATCACTGGATGTGTAAGATGCATCGTTGTTTGGCTTTGCCATCTGCCTGTTGTTGCCATTTTAGACCGCAGGTGACTGCGTGTCTGTACGAATATCATCATGTAGATTTCACAATTTATATGTGTGTAATCAATAATGATCGATATTTCTCTTTTACCAAAGAAATCATTCATTGTCATTTATCTATTCAATTTATGGTGCTGAAAGTCATTGCATGACATTTCCAAGCAAGCAAGTGAATATCCTGACTTTTTACATTCATATCTAGTAGAATTAGGGTAAAATTGGACTGGTCTACTGTACTAAAATGAGCTTCGGGAATGGGCTCTGAGCGTGCGTGGGGCCGCTGCTCTTCTTTTTTATTTTAGCATGTACTTTTAGTAGATTCCAAATTCCATTGTAAATGTATAACGTCGAGGCTATCATTTTGAATTCAGCAGTTAACTTTTCATTTTGATTAAGAAGTGCACACAACTATTTCTTAATACTCTGACTCTTATTCTCCCCCACCTTTCATACTTGCTTCTGCCACCGATGATAAATGATGATGTTATACTTCTATTATAATTACCTTTCGTTCAGGGCTTTTTGCAACAACATGGAGATAAGAATTGATGAGATGGAGTAGGTTTACCAGTGAAACAATTCATCAACGTATCTCTTCCCTATAAACTCTACATTGCATTCTGTAGGCATCAGCATTTAGCTAGTATTTATTTGATGGACCTGGTAGCTTTCGCTTGATTATTCGTTCTCTGCTCACTGGTTGATATGGAGAAGGAGATATTGAGTAGTGACTTTGTTCGCTTTCTGGGTGCTATTATATAATGCTTCCTCCAGATATTGAATAATGGATTAATGGATTGTTTGTTGAAATTATATATATTCTCCCGAACGAGGGTATTGACAACAAGAATATCACTACAAACAATCAAGGAACCGCATGGTGTAGTGCAATCTGGTGTGGATAACGTTAATATAGTATGTAGGATTGGGTCACTAACTTTGGACAACACCAGCCTCTATATATATTCCAATGGAGTTACGTTTATATCGCCAAATATGGAAGAGTTTGACATTACTCATGCGGTAATCTAGTGAATCCAGTGAACTCTATATTTGATAGCTTTGTCCAGAAAATAATTATTGGACGTATAAGACTGGTTTATATATTCATGTTTATATATGTTTCGCAACCCGACATGTAGGAAGATTTATAATGCATATATCGTAGTGTTTGTTAGTTATAAACTTTTATTATTCAATCGATAAGTGCATTTCTAGATGGAATTCCTTTGAAGATGGAAATATTAAGCTTATATGGAAAAGTGGTAAGTTACGGTGTTATTATCAACAACATCCTACCGTTCAATTCAATTCACTTAAAACATTGAGTAATATTTATAATATATCCCTCATGATATCTATATCTCTAGTAGTTCTTACGAAGTAACGTAGCTTACAATAACACGATATTTAATAATTCAATTGACACGGTTCTATTTTGTACTTAGTATTATTGTGTGTCCATAGGGATAAGATGGCAAACGGATGATACGTTGTCTTATGTTATTGATGTATAACAAGAGGAAGCACATATTCTTTTCCAATTAATATAATCTATCTAGCCATTACTATTCACAGGATCTAATTAATTATTATCGTTGGTGTGTTCGTCAGAATCGGGTAGTAGTGTGAAGTGCTCACACAACTTGTGGTCGCGGCAGGCCGTTTTATAGGCTCATCCTCACCTACTGCCCATCACTAACTACGGGGACTAACTAACAACCTATTATTCAGAGGGCACACAACTATTATGTTATGTACGATTAAAATGATTGATTGGGCCTTAATATCTGAGCTAAATTGTAAGTGGGGATCGCCCGGGGGTGAAGAGTAACCGTTTCACCATACGCACCATAAACTCTGGATATCAAAAAAATCGATAATATCTATTTTTATAGCCACAAAATATCGCTTTCTTGAAAAGTCGTATATTTTGAACTTCAATGGCGAATGGGTTGGGAAGAGGTCCACGTCACTCTAAAAATATTGCGGTTGGAAACACTACGCACCATTGACTTTGAAAATGAAGTAGTTTTGGATTTAATTGAGCATAACACCATTCATAAAATACAATTATTATTGTTGTGATTTGTTTCTTTGATAGAAAAATCAACGTTGAGGACGCTGAGTTTAGAGTCTCAATTGTTGCTGTTCGTCAATTTTTGTCTTTCTTCAATAAAAATTTTTTTTTTCAGTCATCATGCAATCTGTATCTTCAGACAACAAGCACCAGCCTCGTAGGGTACCAACAAATTTGTCTGTCGAATCCACACGACCTGGTGGTAACAATCCCACCACCAATACACCATCTGTATTGTTTGTTGGTAATTTGTCCTATTTTTGTGAAGAAAGTCAATTGCATTCACTTTTTGATGAATATTGTTACGTTCAAAATGTACGAATTCATCGCAATGAGGCAAAGACAAGATCTTTACAGTTTGGTTTTATCACTGTATCCTCACCTGGGGAAGCAAAGAAGATGGAGTCGATGTTGAATAATCACTTGTTTATGGGTCGTAAACTGAGGTAAGTCTTTGAATTGATTTTCTTGAGAAATAAATTTTTAACGTATCCTTTACCTTTTTAGAGTATCATTTACTCCTCCTGAGAAACGACAAGGTGATCATGATAATGGCGGTGTCCAAGTTCATGTTAGCTTTTGTTCTTTTTTTGATCCTCAGTCCCTAGTTTTACCAAGAGAATCGTTATTGCGCAAAGTCTTTCTTGATCATGGTAAAATCGTTGATGTCTGTGTGAAGGAATATCGTCAATATGATGATAAGAATATGCAAGAGGGTTATGCGTTTGTAACCATGGCAACTATGGAGGAAGCTCAACAATTATGTGCAAGTTGTTCGTCGATATTCTTTCAAGGCTTCACTTTATCTTGTTCTTTGACGCGCGCTAGTGCTGCCGCTGCAAGCGCTTTGGCTCATCAACATCACACTATTGGGGGTGTTGTTGAAACAAAATATCAAGTTCCATATTCACCAAAAGCTGACATGAATTCTTTACCAATTGCCCAAAATACACAAGTATATCAAACCTCGCCATACCCTTATTACGGTTATGCCGCTGGACATGCAAGCTCTCCCCAGTATGGCATGGCGTCTGCTGCACCACCACAGCCGCCCATGTATATGATGACAATCAATCGTGATAATCAACAGGTATTTGTTCCTTATACCACTGCCAATCATTCTCAATATGTTGTTCAACAATCGATGCCAATGCATGCCCCAACACTAACTGTACCCCATATGACGACCGTTGCAACTCCTGGGTACTACGATCAATATGGTAGAGAAAAACAAACAAATTAGCACATAAACTATTAACATTAATTAACTTTTTCGTGGTGTTGTGTAATAAAATTCATGTCCATACCACAATAATAATAGTCATTCTAGTTTTTGTACATTATATTACGCACCAATAACTCATTCTTCGATTGGTCAACGAAGTCTCATAATTCATGTGGTATATCATTTAATTATGTGAATTGAAAGCTCTCTGTACTGGAATTGCCCTCTTTTTTGTATTCTTCTTCTCTTCCAATTTTGATGATGTTGTTGTGTATGTGCTATTTATGTATCGATTGGATTCATGTGTTTTAGTTGTTCTTCTTTCACTTTTTTGCACATTCTTTTCCATTACACCCCCTGTGATCTTCTTGAATGATAAAAATACCTTAGATCAATAATGGTGTCTGTCAATTACATAACTTGTTCTTATTCTTCTTGTGTGAAATGCGTGTATGTTTGCTTGTGTATATTAATGGTAGCATGATGTGTTGTATTTGAGTGGTAGCAACTCACATTAGTATATATTGGCCATTCAATCGGATAAGGTGAGTTCATGTTAATGTCAATTTGGGATGTTGTCGATATCGATAGGCATTTGTTCATCATGTCTTCAATATCTGCTGTTTATTCCTTTCAATTTCATTCATCGTCCTTCATCCACCCAAGCATTCCTCCGTCTAACACGACTCAATGCTCTCCCGCCCTTACTTGTTACTGTAGTAATTCGTTGTTTTTCTTTCCCTCCCATTAACATGACGCTTACTCGCATTCCTGAGCGTCAAGCGATAGGATGATTCACCATTCATAGAGGATAGGACTTCATTCTATATTGTGGCTGATTTTGGAATTGATTTTGTTTATCTGAGTTTTATCAAGCGATATGCTCCGTGGTCATCATGTGAATTTGAGTGTTTGTGCGTCTTAATTAGGATAATTTTTGTGAGGTTGTAATAATACAGTAATGCATTAGGACAAGCTAATTGTATTTTCACAACATGCTATTGGGTTGGGTATATCTACCCTTTTGATGGATATCCTCATTGCAGTATAATACAGTATTCTAGTGTGATATGAATTAAGTTAAATGCATAAATTGGCAGTTGATGAGTTTGTTTGTTACTTTGATAATAATGGTTTTATTTGTTCATTGTGTTTGTTAATTATATATCTTGTACTAAGCGTCGTTGTTTTGATCATTATGAGCATATTCTTTCCTTGTACTATTCTTATTTATTCTCATAAAGAAATAATTCTGACATTTTTTGTCTCATTCAACAATAATAACAAAATGTATAAATGTGTTGCTGTCTTAAAATTTACGCTCCGCGCTATAACCTGGATTCATGAATAATTAGGACCGGTTACATTGCTTAGTGCTTCTCCAACAAGAGAATTAAATCCGCTAGTTTTGCAAAAAGCTGATTTTTATATTCAAAAGTCGCAGTTTGAAGTGCAACGACGCTCAGGGTCCACGTCAGAACATTCGATCTGTGACGGTCGCTGATTTCCTCCCCGACCCAATACGCACGTATAAGAAATCCCAAATCGAATCTTGAGCAAAGATTCTGAACGGAACGGCTCGTTGCTTTTGTCGTCACAAAATTAACCCATCTGTTACTGCCACTCTAATCATTTGTGTTGCTTTCCATCATGCATAGCTCGGAAAGGCAACCATCACGACGCCCATCAGGCCACGTTGTTGGAGACGCTAACCAACATCAACGTTCTACAAATCGATCTACCAACTCACCATCTGTATTGTTTGTTGGTAATCTGTCTTTCTTTTGTGAAGAAAGTCATTTACATACACTATTTGATGAATATTGTTACGTACAAAATGTACGAATTCATCGGAATGAATCGAAGTCAAAGTCACTACAGTTTGGATTTATTACTGTATCTTCATCAGGAGAAGCGAAAAAAATGGAAGCAATGTTAAATAATCATTGGTTCATGGGTCGTAAACTCAGGTAACATCATTTAAATGTTAAATTAATTTTTTACCGGCTAATTAATTTTATTTCTATCATATCTATCTACATCTATCTACATCATTGTCGGGATTATTTGGTACATGTTGAATAGGGTATCTTTCACTCCACCTGATAAACGACAGAGCGATATACATGATAGTCATGGTGGTGTACAAGTTCATGTTAGCTTTTGTTCTTTCTTTGCACCGGAAGATATCGTATTACCAAAGGAGTCGTTCTTACGGAAGGTTTTGCTTGATCATGGTAAGATCATTGATGTTTGTGTGAAGGAATATCGTCAATATGATGATAAGAATATGCAAGAGGGTTATGCATTTATAACCATGGCAACTATGGAAGATGCACAACAATTATGTGCAAGATTCTCATCGGTACAACTTCAAGGCTTCACGTTGTCTTGTTCATTGACACGTGCAACTGCAGCAGCTGCTAATTCTACCCCAGCACCACAATCACAACCTCCAATCGTAGAGAATGTTGTTTCATCTTCTCCAGCGATTCCACAACAAGTTGCTGATCCTTACGGTAATGGTACATACCCAGCAACGCCTCTACCACAACCAATGTATCAACAGCCACCATATCCTTATTACGGTTATGGTTCCGGACATCCAGTCTCTACCAACAGTGGTCCACCACCACAGTTTTTAGTCCCCCATCAGCCTCATCTGCAACAGGGACCCCTTCCAATGCAAATGCCCATGTATATGATGCCAATGCAACGTGATACTCAACCAGTCTACATTCCTTATTCTATGGGAACTATACCAGGAAGCATTCCTCAGTACCAAAACCAGTCAACTTCGGTACCAACATTGTC
>JACCEA010775999.1_pt1 | contig 10670 bp, 9 predicted proteins | sample 7449851 | NCBI WGS metagenome assembly JACCEA01 (sample SAMN15323453, study PRJNA562643) | freshwater metagenome | isolation source: river surface water | place: USA:Blue River Watershed | collected 2017-08-18 | reverse complement strand
CACGACGTGCACCACCGCCTGACGCCCATTGAGGCTGGCCAGCTGGGCAAGGCGCTGGAACCCGTGCGCATGTTCTGGATGGAAGACCCGACCCCGGCTGAAAACCACGAAGCGTTCCAGTGGATACGCCACCACACCACTACGCCGATTGCGGTGGGCGAAATTTTCAACAGCATCTGGGACTGCAAGACCCTGATCGAAAAACAGCTGATCGACTACATCCGCACCACCGTGGTCCACGCGGGTGGCATCACCCACCTGCGGCGCATCGCCGACCTGGCGAGCCTGTACCAGGTTCGCACCGGCTGCCACGGCGCGACCGACCTGTCGCCCGTGTGCATGGGCGCGGCGCTGCACTTTGACACCTGGGTGCCCAACTTTGGCGTGCAAGAGTTCATGCCGCACAGCGAAGAAATGCTCTCGGTCTTTCCGCACGATTACCGCTTTGAGCGCGGCATGATGCACTGCGGTGAGTCACCCGGCCACGGCGTGGACATCGACGAAAAGCTGGCCGCCAAATACCCGTACCAGCGGGCTTATCTTCCGGTCAACCGGCTGCAGCATGATGGGACGCTTTGGAATTGGTGAGGCGCAATAAACGCTTTGTCCATCAGGCCCATTTTTGACTGTGCGAATTACCGAAGCAGGACCGATCTGAAGAAGATGGATGTGAACTGGTCAATCGGCTCCAAACTTCGCATGAGTTTGGACCTCAAGATGGCACCTTCCCAACCCACCCAGAAAAAACGCGACAGTGCTTGGGGATCTTGACCCTGTGCCAGTTCACCCGTCTCGATGGCTTCGTTCAAGCACTCGGCGACCCGTTTCTCCCATGACACCAATACCGCCTCGAGACGTTCACGGAACTGCGTATCGAGGGCAGCCAGCTCTTGCCCCAGATTGCCAATGAGGCACCCCCGTTTGAAATCGAATTTCACCATGCCATTTTTAGCATTCACGGTGAAATTAACCAGCCTCTGCAATGGCGTTTGTGACGGATCATTAAAAATACGGTCCATCTTTTTGGCGTAGTACGTTTCGTAGTTGTCAATGACGGCGTGGCCAAAATGGTCTTTACTTTTGAAGTAATGGTAAAACGATCCTTTCGGTACGCCGACGCGCTTGAGAACTTCATCAATGCCCGTTATTTGAAACCCGCGTTCGGTCAACAGCTCAGTTCCGCACCACACCAAAGCATTGCGTGTGTCTGTTCGTGTGCTCGCACGATGGCCGCTTCTGCTGTGGCTCGACTCAATAGGACGGGTGTTGATTTCTGACACGTAAGAATCTCCGACTGGGATTTCAGTTTGTTCCAGGGCCTACTGAGGCCAGTAGCGTTTTTTGACCAATTTTTTATAGAGCTTACCCGTTGGCAAACGGGGTAGCTCTAAGTCGAAATCAATCGACCGAGGACATTTGAAGTCTGCCAGTTTTTCACGGCAAAACGCCTGAAGTTCAGCTGCCAAAGCGGGGCCCATATCAACGGCATGAACGGGTTGCACAACCGCCTTGACCTCTTCACCCCAATCACTGTTGGGCACACCCACAACCGCAGCATCCATGACCTTAGGATGTTGCAGCAAAACGTTTTCGATTTCTTGCGGGTAAATATTGACACCGCCACTGATGATCATGAAAGCTTTACGGTCCACCAAATACAAGTAACCTTGCTCATCCAGGTAGCCGATGTCACCGAGCGTCGTCCAGCCCAGGGCGTTGCGCGTTTGTGCGGTGCTGACAGGGTCATTGTGATAAGTGAATTGGGGACCCTCTGAAAAATACACAGCCCCTGTTTGCCCCACTTCCAGTGGAACGCCTTCTTCATCGCAAATATGCAGTTTCCCCTGTGAAGCACGGCCTACCGACCCTTTGTGCGCCAACCACTCAGCAGGCGTGATGCTACAAAAACCATTGTTTTCAGTGCCGGCGTAATACTCGTGCACGATCGGCCCCCACCATTGAATCATTTGCTCTTTCACATCAACGGGGCAAGGTGCTGCAGCGTGTACTGCCATTTGCATGGAAGACAGATCGAATTTTTCGCGGGTCTCTTGATCCAGCTTGAGCAGTCGCACAAACATGGTCGGCACCCATTGACTGTGCGTGATGCGACAGCGCTCAATCGTCTGCAGGGCCAACAGCGCATCAAAGCGCTCCATGACCGTCACTGTTCCACCCATTTTGATCACCGTCATGCTGTGCCGCAAGGGTGCGGCATGATAGAGCGGTGCGGTAGACAGGTAATGGCTGTTGGCACCGTAGCCAAACAGTGGCACCAACAACTTCACCAACATGGTGGCTTGCCCCGCATCGGTTTTGGGCAATGGCCACAACACGCCTTTGGGCCGACCCGTTGTACCTGACGAGTACAGCATGTCACCGCCTTGCAAAGCTTGAGCAATGGCCGAGGTGGGCTTTTGAGCACATTGCGCCCTCCAATCCCCGTGACCACTTTGTTCAACACTTGCACCCACGCACATGCACTGCAAGGTCTTGGGCAGCTTGGTGAACAAGTCTGGCTCAACATTTTCCAAAGCTGAGGAATAAATAAACAATCGCGCACCACAGTCTCGGACGATGTAATCAATTTCGTCCGTTGTCAGGCGCGTGCTGATGAGGGTGTAATAAACACCACTGCGATCAAAGCCAAAGCAAAGCTCCAGCAATTCACGGCAGTTGTTCATCAGTACAGCCACGTGCTCGCCTGGACGGATGCCCAAATCTGAAACCAGGTGAGCCACTTGGTTGGCACGGCTCTCGAGTTGTGCGTAAGTGACTTGCTCACCGCTTTCGCACATCTGAAAAGCGACTTTTTCAGGGTCAACGCTGACAGCTTGAATAGGAATTAACATCAGGCCCCCATTTTTTAATGGGCAATACAGACTTTGCCGAACTGGGCACCGCTCTTCAAATACGCCATGGCTTCTTTGAGCTCCTCAAACGCAAATACCTTATCTGTGACAGGCTGGATCTGGTGCTGAGCCATGGCTCGCAACATGGCCTCCATGCCATCCCGGTGTCCAATAGTCACACCTTGAAGCCGCACTTGCCGCGTGATGATGTGGCCTAAAGAGGTGTTGACACTGCTTCCCGACAAGATGCCAATCATGGCCAAGGTCCCCCCTGGGCGAATGCAGCGCAGTGATTGAGGCAACGTTTTTTCGCCCCCCAATTCCAAAATCAAATCGTAGCCACGCCCCTGAGTGATCTCTCGGGTGGCTTTGGCCCATTCGGGCTGTTCACGGTAATTGATGACCGCATCTGCGCCCAAGGAGGTGGCACGGTCCATTCGCTCTTCGCTCGAGCTGATCACGGTGACATGGGCACCTAAACTTTTAGCGAACTGCAATGCGAACAACGCCACACCACCGCAACCTTGCACCAAAACCCGATCACCTGCCTTGACATGACCATAGGTCACCACAGCGCTCCAAGCCGTCAATGCGGCGCAAGGAAGGCTGGCTGCCTGAATGTCACTGAGGTAGTCGGGGACCACCACCACGCCTTGTTCAGACAGACACATCACCTCCGTCATGGTCCCATCGATCGGACCACCAAGCGATTGTGTAAGTCTTTGCAAATCAGGCTCTCCCCCGATCCAACCCTGAAAGTAAGTCGGACACACGCGATCACCGAGACGAACGCGCGTCACGCCTGCCCCCACGGCAACGACCTCTCCGACACCATCAGAGATGGGAATCAAGGGCAATTGGCCGGTATAGCTTCCGTAACCGCGCTCAGGCACAACAAGGTCGCGGTAGTTGAGCGAAGAAGCTCGCATCCGCACCAACACCTGACCGGCACTGGCTATCGGCTCAGGGCGCTGGGAAAGTTTCAAGTGCTCAATGCCCCACTCCCCTTCAATTTGAAAGACGCGCATTCAGCTTGCTCCTGGTTTGAAACGAAAGTCCTGTGCGACACGTTCAAGCAGCATCGCTGTTGAACCATCGGCCAAAGAAGCAGCGTGAGCTGCCGTGAGGTGCCTTAGAAAAGCATAGGCGTCCAAAAATCCTTCTGCACCCATTGCGTGCAGGAGCGAACCCAATTGAGTTTGAGCCATGCTGGTTGCATAAAGTTTGGCCTGTGCCGCAGCGCTTTGGGCTTCGCCTCCCTGATCGATCAGATGGCAGGCCTCGCTCACCATCAACTCCCCAGCTTGTAATGCGGTGGCTGCTTGAGCCACTTGCCATCGCCATCCTTGGAATTGAACCAAAGACTGGCCAAAAGCGGTTCGTTTCTGACCGTAAACACGCACATCGGCCAAAGCTTGGGACACCATGGCACAACACATGGCAGCCACATAAGTGCGCGCACGATTGATCGCGCCCATGATGTCGGCAAATGCTTTGCCAGGCTCATACAAGAGGTGCGAAGCATCGCAATAGACATTCGTCAACCGAAATCCACCAATGCCCATGCTGCTCAGGGCGCTGCTGGTCATTACAGCAACACGTTCAAATCCTGGCGAGTCCGCACGGACAAAAAAAGCTGCAATGCCTTTGACGCCAGCACCGGCTTGGGTTTGGGCGTAAACCACAACACCGTCCGCGTGAGCGGCGTTGATGATCCAAGTTTTTGAGCCATTGATCAGCCAACCATCGCCTTGTCGAATAGCCGTGGTTTGAATTTGGCCCAAATCTGATCCCGCATGAGGCTCGGTCAGTGCCGTGCAGGCCACCATGCGCCCACGGATCAAATCATCTGCATAAAGAGGCGTCAACACATGGGGTGACGACTTCACCAGCTGCACCGCCACGTTGTGTGAATTCACCAATGCCATGGCAGCACTGAAATCAATCCGCGCCAGCTTTTGCAGCACCTTGACCTTGTCACCAAAAGACAAATCTGAGCCACCCCACTCACGTGGCACCTGAAGGCCCAATAAGCCACAGCTACCCGCAGGCTCAAACAAAGCCTGTCGGTCAAAAAGCCCCCGTCCCCAAGGCGCCACATTCGGCACCAAGTGAGTTTGCGCAAATTGATGGGCCGCTTCGATCACGGTAGCCGCGTGTTTGGACAGCCCTTCTTGATCCAGGATCATTTTTTAGGCCTTGCTTGCCGATTTCTGATCACCAGAGACAGATGGGCTTGTCCGCAAGCGCCGCCACAAGGTGGCCATCAATGGCACCAGACCTTTGGGCAAAAAGATGGTCGCCACCACCAATATCAAACCATAGGTGATGAGGCGGAAGCTGTCTGCAAACCGCAGGAGCTCCGGTAAAAAAGTGACCGATACCGCCCCCACAATAGGACCCGTGAGCGTTCCGCTGCCACCCAAAATGACTGCCAAAATGATGTTCAAAGACTGGTCAACACCAAACGGTTCAGGATTCAAGAAGCCTATGTAATGGGCATAAAGCGTTCCGGCCAAACCAGCCAAAATTGAACTCATCACAAACGCAAAAAGCTTGTAGCGTGAAGTCATGACACCCATGGCTTCTGCAAGGTCCTCGTTTTGGCGTATGGCCAACATCACCCGCCCTGCTCTGGAGTGCAAGATCAAGGCACAACAAGTGGTCGCCAAAACCGCGGCGAGCAATGCCAGGGCGTAATAGTTGAGATTGCTTCGCCCTTCAAAGCTGAAAACATGGCCGAACAGAGTCAACTCTGCTGGACGCGGCACATCCGGTATACCCGCCTCTCCGCCGGTGAGCGCTCTGAACGTCATCAACACAATAAAAATGACCATGTTGTAGGCCAGTGTGACAATCGAAAAGTAGTGCCCCTTCACCCGCAGACTCGGATAACCCGCAACGATCGCCATGGCACCAGTCAACAAGGGCGCAACGAACAAAGTGACCCAAACCGAAAACCCGTAGTTCATCGTCAAAAGGGTGGATATGTAGGCACCTATGCCCATGAATCCCGCTTGCGCGATCGACACATAACCCACAAATCCTTGCGTTAAATTCTGGCCTTGCGCAAGCACAATCCAAATCAATGCCAAGGTCATCAAATGGATGTAATAAGGCGTTTTGAAGGCATGCGGCAGCGCCAAAGCACCGGCCACCGCAGCAACACTGAACAGCAATGGATTGGTCAAAAAGCGTCTCATTTTTTCCCCATCAAGCCTTGTGGCATGACCAGCAAGACCAAGATCATGATCAAAAAGGAGATCACATCCTTGTATGCCGACGACAAGAAACCAGCCGCCAGAGACTCACTGACACCCAAAACCAAGCCCCCCAAAATTGCGCCGGGCAATGATCCGAGCCCACCCAATATCAACACGGCAAAGCCCTTCACCGCGAAACTTTCCCCCACACCTGGAGCAAGCGCCAACAACGCGCCAATCAGAGCGCCTGCCGCAACCCCAAGGGCCGAAGAAATCGCAAACACCACCGATGAGACGAAATTCACATTGACACCCATCAGCACCGCCGCATGGCGGTTTTGAGCAACGGCACGAACCGACTTTCCTGTTTTTGTCTTTAAAAGAAGCAGCGTCACCACAGCGACCAAGGTGACAGATGTCACGATCACAACCATCCGCAGCTGCGCCACGAAGATGCCGCCAAAATCAAACACCTGCTGGTACGGCGTTTGAATGATCACCTGATCGGCACCAAACAAAAGCAAGTTCCCGCCTTCGAGCATCATGGTGAGCCCCAGAGCAATGATGAAAGCATTGATGTGCGGTGCATCTCGCACAGGCCGATAGGCAAAGCGCTCAATCAGCATGCCCATGACCGCACCAACAGGCATGGCCAAGGCCATGCTGACAAAGAGGGACAGTCCCATCGTTGTCGAGAAAACGAACGTCAAGTAGCCCCCAAACATGGCCAATGAGCCGTGTGCGAAATGCGCTATTCCCAATATTCCGAAAACCACGGTCAGTCCAAGGGCTACCAGTGTGTAGACGGAACCAATCGCAAGTCCATTGAAAATTTGTTGCAGTATTTCATTCATCGCATTTCACCGATCGAATATGCCAGCTGAGGAAGACAGAAGCCCACGCGACTCAGTGCGTGACTGAGTCGCGGGTTGTTGGCCCATTGCGCTGTGGACTTATTTGCGGATGCTGCGCAAAAATTGTGAATAGGCTTTGTTGTCAGATGGCAGCTCGGAGACAAAGACCCACTTGCCTTTTTGCCATTGGAAGGCGCCATTGGACGTGTAAGCCTGACCGTTTTGGTCGAACATGGCACCACCATCGTTGGGCATGTACTTCATGACCGCTTCTTTGGGAATGGGCAAATTGCGCACGGCATCCGCAACTTTTTTGGCATCCTTGGCACTTCCCGCGCGTTCGATCGCATTTTTCAGCACATAAACCTGGTCATAGGCGTAGGGTGAACTGGGTGTGGGTGATTGGTTGAATTTTTTTCTGTAGTTGGCATCGTAGGTTTTGGCTTGTGGGCCCAACGCTTCGATGGTCAACTCTGTTGGGCGAAGGTCCCAAACGCCTTCCATTTGTGCACTCGTGACCACCTTGAGAAACTGCTCTTCGCTTCCGCTGGTAAAACCGTAGCGCGGCACATTCAGGCCCAACTCCACTGCTTGGCGATAAACAAACGCTGCGGGCTCCACGTAACCCACAACCAAGATCGCATCGGGTTTGAGACCGCGGATTTTGGTCAATTGTGGTGTCATGTCGCGATCACGAAGGCCAAATGCTTCTTTGGCGACGATCTTGCCACCCACCTTATTCAGTTCTTTCTCGAACGCGTCGACATATTGGGTGTAAAAACCAACCTCCAAAGCGCCAATGACGGCCACGTTTCGAGCACCTTTTTGAGCGACAAATGTGCCAGCTGCTGCGCCTGTGAAGTCTGCTGGTGGCCGTGTCCGATACACGTTCGCAATACCCTGTGCTGTGATGGCGCGTTCAGCCGCATTGCCTACCAGCATGACCGCGTCTTCTTTGGCAATGAAGGAAGCCACGGCACTGGTTGAACCGGAGCAGCAAAAACCCAGAAGGTATTTCACGTTATCACGGTCAATCAGCTTTCGAACACTGTTGGTCGCTTCCGTGGGGTTGGCTTTGTCGTCCGAAGTGATCACCTTGAGTTTGTAGGTGGTTGCACCCGCCTTGATACCGCCTCCTGCATTGATCTCGTCGGCAGCCATTTGAACGGCGTTGGCCTGTGGCAAGCCGTATACAGCACCGCCGCCCGTCAAAGCATCGTTGACACCGATCACCAAGACTTCCTCGGCTGCATGCACAGCGGGAGTCAATGCGGCGCTGATCACCAACGCCATCAACGTCATCTGTTTTTTCAGTTTCATTTTGTCTCCAGTTAAAAGTTTTGCAACGACCCACGATGGGGAGGCCGCTTCTGCATCAATAGCCCAGATAGGCTTTACTTACTTGCGGATCATTTTTTAATTCTTGCCCTGTGCCTTGAAGCACAACTTCGCCCGCTTCCAAAACATATGCACGATCTGCCAGACGCAAGGCCATGGCTGCATTTTGTTCAACCAAAACAATGGTGGTTCCCATGGCCTTGATACCCCCCAAAATTTGCTCAACTTCTTCAACAATTTTGGGAGCGAGGCCCAAAGAGGGTTCATCAAAAATACAGAGCTTGGGCCTGGCCATCAATGCCCGCGCTATGGCAAGCATTTCTTGTTCACCGCCAGAAAGAGTGCCAGCCCTTTGTTTGGCTCGTTGGCGCAACACAGGAAAGAGATCGAGCATTTTTTCGACGTCACTTTTCTGTTCCTTATCGCTGCGCGTATGTGCACCCATTTCCAAATTTTCAACAACCGACATTTCCGCAAACACCTGCCGGCCTTCTGGACACATGGTGATGCCTCTGCGAACAATGGCATGCCCGCTCAGACCATCCAAGCGCTCACCCAAAAATTCGATGCTGCCCGAACGCACCTCGTTAAGGCCACAGATGCAGCGCAAGGTGGTTGTTTTTCCAGCGCCATTGGCGCCAATCAGCGCAACACACTCGCGCTCATTCACATCAAAACTGATGCCATGCAAAACATTCACTTTTCCATAACCTGCAGTGAGGTTTTTAATGTGTAGCATCAGTGCACCCCACCCAAATACGCTTCAATGACGGCAGCGTCACGCTGAATTTCTTCAGGCTTGCCCTCTGCAATTTTTTGTCCAAAATTCAGCACCACGATCCGATCACACACCTCCATGATCAGTCCCATGTGGTGCTCGATCACCAAAACAGCCAAACCACGCTTGCGAATGCGCATGATGACTTCGGCCAGTTCTTTGCGCTCTTTCGCCACCATGCCTGCAGCAGGCTCATCCAGCAAAATCAGTTTTGGATCTGCCGCCATCGCAGTCGCGATCATCAACAAGCGCTGCTGTGCCGATGAAATCGTGGATGTCGGGTCATTTGTGACGTCACCCAAACCCACAAATTCCACCAACTCTTGTGCTTTGGCGCGTTGCTCAGCGTCTTGAGCTCTCGCCTCTTTCATTCGCAGCACGGAGCGCCATGGCGAGACGCTGTAGCTGGTGTGACAGGCCGTCAAAACTTGCTCCAACACACTGAATTCGGCAAGCAAACTCGTGGTTTGAAATGTCCGTGCCAAACCCAGTGGGACACGCTGGCTGATGGGAAGTTTGTTGACATTTTGGTTGCGCCAAACAATGTCGCCGGAACTCGGTGGCACGGCACCGGATATCAAATTCACCGTCGTGGATTTGCCGGATCCGTTGGGGCCAATCAATCCCACAATTTCATTGGAATCCACATCAAAGCTCAAATTTTTAACGGCCTGTACGCCACCAAAATTTTTACTGACTTGATGCAAACTTAGCAGTCGCTCTTGCTCAGGCATGGGAACTTGGTCTTTCCGTTGTCGCAATTGAAGTGGCTCAATGGTCTTTTGTGCCGATGGGTTCGGTCTTTGCACCACCATGGAAGTCAGTTTATTATTAGACCGGTCGTCTACAACTGGGGTATTCCCTGCCCCCGTTGGCGCTGATGCTCAAGGGCTTCGCCTTTGAGCGACCGCACCATCACGGGTGCGGCCAGCACCCCTCCCACACATCGCCGCTATCGTGCGGGATGGCACCATGCCCATTCAGACGGACCACCCGGGCTTTGCGCAACCGGGAAACCACACGACTCGGCGACGCCCCTTCAACCCGCAGAGCCCAGCGCCAGGCCCGCGTGCTCGCGCAGCGGGTGAAAGTGGATTTTGGGGAAGCGCTCTTGCGCCAGGCGCACGTCGTAAGGGCTGGTGCACAAATAGGCCAGCGTGCCAGCGGCGTCGAGCGACATGCGCTGCGGGTAGGCGTTGGTGAACTCTCGCAGCTCGGCCGGGGTGTCGGCAGTGATCCAGCGGGCACCGGTGTACTGGCAGCCTTCCAAGCGCACGTCGCAGTCGTATTCGGCTTTCAGGCGGTGCTGCACCACTTCAAACTGGAGTTGGCCGACCGCGCCCAGCAGCATGGGGCCGCCGATCTCGGGCTTGAAGACCTGGATCGCGCCTTCTTCACCCAATTGGTCCAAACCGGTTTGCAGTTGTTTGGTGCGCAGCGGGTTCTTCAAAATCACCGTCATGAAGAGTTCGGGCGCAAAGAAGGGCAGGCCGGTGAATTGCAGGTTGGCACCGTCGGTGATGGTGTCGCCCAGCTGCACGCCGCCGTGGGTGGTAAAGCCAATGATGTCGCCCGCAAAAGCCTCTTCCACGGCTTCGCGACGTTGGCTCATGAAGGTCACCACGCTGGTGTGGCGCAGCTCCTT
>JACCEA010581051.1_pt1 | contig 10670 bp, 3 predicted proteins | sample 7449851 | NCBI WGS metagenome assembly JACCEA01 (sample SAMN15323453, study PRJNA562643) | freshwater metagenome | isolation source: river surface water | place: USA:Blue River Watershed | collected 2017-08-18 | reverse complement strand
CGATGTATCGCACCTCATCGGTCAGTTTGCTCAAGTCAAGGCGGACATTCGAGGAAAGCATTTCGTCGACCGATACATGCTCTCGTCGATGAAAGACGGGGTGTTCAAAAATCTCCTGAATTGCGGCCAAGCAACCCTCTATCGCAGAACGCTGTGTTTTTTTCGAATCATCCTCAACCCAGGTTGAAAGAATGGATTCGACGTCTGCAAAAGTCGGAGGAGGGTTGTTCCAGGTCGATGAGTTCCCGTCATCAAACCCAGCGTTTGCATATGCTTCTTCTATTGCATCACGAAGGATCGCGTTCTGACGATGCCCCAAAGATGGGACCGCATTACGGATCATGTCTCTGAGGACTTTTCTCTGGTCATAAAGTCCGGTTTCTTCCGCACTTTTTGAGTCAAGTTCCATTGGATTGATGCCAATTACGCTTGACGTACCAGAGGACATCAGGACAGATCGCAGGCCAGGGAAAGTTACATCACCATGAAAGTCCAGAATCAGGACAGGGATGCCAAAGTCGCTAACGCCCTTGCCCAGGACTTTTAGTGTCTCGGTCTTACCCGAACCAGAAGCGCCGAGCACAAGGAAAAAGCCATTGCTCTGTCTGCCTGGCAACCAATTGACTGCTTGACCGGTGTTTACTTCGACTCCGAGCGGGATCTCAAGGGTTGGAGATACCTGTGTGGTAGAAACAATAGAAGCATTTCCGTTTGGTTCGTTAGTGTGTTCGGGCGGATGCTCTGTTTCAGCGGTTGATGGTCGTTCGCCTGGACTGGAAGATTCCTCGTCTGATAGCGCATCTGTTTGGCCGAGATCCAAATTCAGTTCGTTCGAAGTTCTGCGGCTAACAACCTGAGAACTGAGCGCAATTAAGGCGCTAGATGGATCAATCTCAGTCACCGTCGAGTCGCTGCTCGCACCTTGGACAAGAATCGTTTCTACCTCTGAGGCGACTTTCGTGGCAGTTAGTACAAGATCCACATCAACCGCCGAAAGAGTGTCGACTCGAATAGGAATCCCCGAGGTGGTGACATAACTCTGGCGAGAAGAGTTCGCCACACTGGCTAACTGAACATGGACAATCCGGCCAGCCAACTTTACCTTGATGTTTCCGTTGAACAGATCCTGAAGCAGGTTGTGCCAGCGCTCGATATGGTTTGGCTCAAGATCCCTGAGCAATGCTGTATAGAGGTGCTCACGTAGGACCTCTCGCCTTGGTTTGGCCAATGGAGTGTCATTGTGGGCGCCAAACACTTCGGCAAGAGCGTGAAGTGTGGACAGTACTTGGTCTACGGCATGACCCTTCACAACCCCGTTGTCCACTGTGTACGGGATTGCCTCGTCGTGAGTTTTTACCTCGATGACGTCGATTACCAGTTCTCCTCCCTCATCTCGCAATCCAAGAAGGTCCGCCTTTTCGTTGGAGTGCCCTCCAGCACTCAGCCAGCGTGAAGCGTTTTGGGTGTCGAGGCTTACAGCTAGTCCGCTCGGATCTAGTCGCCTGTACCAGCGCATTGCAATTAATTTTCCTAGCGCGCCCTTGACATGCTTGCTCTTATCGCCACCGACGAGACCGAGAATCCCGTTAGGTTCCATTGCAACTAAATCTCTGATTAGTTGCTCTAGCGTGGTCGCGGGGGCAACAAAGTGAGTCTTGCGAAGTTGCTGATCTAATTGCCTCACGAATGGACTTAAGTCAGCGCCAAACGTGGTGATCTGGCGTGCCTTTTCTGTGCGGCGGTCTATCACCTCCGAGTCTCCGAGGCGCGGAAGCATCACGCGATGAGGGTCGGCAACAACTGTCCATGTGCTCGCTCCCGCAACTTGATCTAACCATCCCTTCACCTGGGTGACCTGAGGCTGATGCGTTGCGGTGTTGGCGCGAAGTTCTCCGTGAACTAGGGTGGCGGTGGCAAAGTAGGTCGCGAAGATGTACTCCTCCGCTACCGGTACCACCATGATCTGCTTTTTCAGTTTGTTGTAACGGTACTCACAGGTCGGCATCCAAGGGCTCAGGTCATGGAGTGCCGCTCTGGAGACTAGCGATGTCTTAACCTCAAAAGGATCAAAAATAATTGTTAAGTGAGAGGGGAGATTATTTAGCTCCGCAATAACCTCTGGCCACTTTTTGGATTCCGACTGGACAGATAAAGTCACCAGTCCCTTCTCTTGACCATGACGAATTCGCTCCTTCAGTTGGTCTTCCATGTCCTCCAATTCGGCTGTCCATCCACGGGTGTCGTCTGATGTGTAGCGGAATCTGAAATGAAGGCCCCAGAAAGTTTCATCGGTCGCAGTGTTGTCCAAATCGAGTGCATCAAGAACGGACTCAATGAATCGCGATGGCCTGGGTGCATTAACCAGAACAATTTGCAGACCCGGCCGCGCGAAGGGGCGTAGTTGCGCCAAAAGCTCTGCCAAGAAGTTGGCCGTTTTCAAACCGTCAGGTTCAAGGACACCCCGCGGCGCCTCCTTGAAAAGTGGCATGTGCGCGATAGCGCCGGCATGCCCGAGCAGGCGAGTCTGACCGTCGATTGACGCTAACTTTGGAAGAACGAGGACATTCAAAAATTGAAGATCATCAGCTGCTGCTGCAATCAACGTATTCCGTTCGAGGTCCGACAACTTCTGGCCGAGGAGTTGCAAGTCCTTAACCATTGCCACACTTCGCCAGAGATTTAGCGGGTGGATCGGCGAAAGGAGAACTTCGGTCGAAGTTTCACGCTGGAAGACATACAACTCCATCGACAAAAGCCAATGGATAATGCGCTCTGCCTCATCCATTGCTTGAGAAAACATTTCTTGATAGCCGGCTTGAAGCTGTTTCAACAGTTGGTCGTAAGCTTCAAGATAAGCCTCTGCCGCAGTCAGAATTTCTGGTCGGCCAGCTAGGAGTGCGACAGGAGAGACTGTGAACTCGCCAATATGCCGAATAAGCGTTGACCGCGAGGCTGCCAATCGTTCCGACAGTTCCTCGCAGATGACAGGGGCCATCTGCGCCTCTACAAATTCACTTAGCCAGTTCCTGAAGTCGGCGAAAAGGAAAGGGCGCCAAGACTTGAACGCAGACACCTCGGTAAGCGCTTCGAGGCGATCTGACTCGATCTCAATGACGCCGCCCCATTCTGTTGATGTGGATCGTGACTTACAGAGTGCAATAACGTCAGAGCGCGCGGATGCAACGATATTCTCATTGGGGGTTGTGCCATCCGCCTTGTTATCACCGTAGGTGAGTGGTTCATCTTCACCCTGCGATTGATCGTTTTCTACGGCTTGAGTTGTCTGCGCCACAGCTTCTGCAACGTCAGCCAGCGCGTTTTGATCGCCATTTAGAAGCAATTCAGCGACCTTAGATTCAACAGGAATCTTGGTTGTGGCTTTTCCATTAGGCTGTGGCGTTTGCGTTGTTGTCGTGGAGAGTTTTCCCTTCCACAATGTTTGAACATCTACCAGATCAAGATCCTCCATTCCTGTGAAGGATCTGTAGTCAATTGAACGGAGCTTGCGCCTCAGCGGATTAAATTTGGCCTTGGGCTTACCATTTAGTTGGCGACAGAAGGCGGACATCCGATCCCAGTCTTCCGGGGTCGCATTGCGAACCATCCCCAGCATTTCCGCGTTCAGCTTTAAACGCTTAATGACCCGAGCCTCGGTACCTTCGTCTGCCAGGTGAGAGTCAGGAAATAGACCGAGCGCAGATAGCTTGTGAGGCGCTGTAATTGATCGCTCAGTTGCGGGAAGGTCTTCAAGGACAACAGAAAACCTCACGAGAGACTCAAGAGCAAGTGCAGGTCCTCGTTTTGATTTAAGCGCATCCCAAAGAGTCCGCAGCCATACCACCTCTGCCTTGTCCCGCTCTGCATCGCAGAGACGCGCAATCAACGGTTGTTCGTCCAACTGACGGAAAGTGTTCAATGAAGCTGCCTTAGCCAGAGGACCTTCGGCAATCACCACGATTGTTTTTAGATTTTGATTTCGCCACTGAACTGCTGACTCCTCGTCATGCGCAATAAGACTGGCGTGCTTGGGATGATCTGTACGAAACCGTTGGACAAGTTCTTCCTCACCAACAAGCGCAACACGTAGCTTGGTTTTGGTCTTTGTGAATAAAGACGCGAGATGCGTTAGCAGTTGCTCTTTGTCGATTGGAGAAACGTCTCTGACGATTACGCCAAAGTCCTCTCGTGTTGTTGAATTCTCTATTTCACCGGCGAGAAGTTCGGCGATGCGAACGGCTGTTCGTTTATTGATGTCACTCATAGCTATCTTCCAAAAGGCCAACCACAGCAACGCTGTCAGCGAGACGCCGAGCGAGACCTATTGATTCGAGGCGGGTTAAAAACCGATCGCTGTTCTCCGAGAGTTCGCGTGAAGGAACATGAGCCCCGATCTGCGCAAGAAGTGATCCATCGGTTGGCAGTCCGCCGACCACGATGCCCCAACGCTTAAGAAGAACCTCTAGGAAGTCTCTGTACTCCAAGGGTTGACCATTGACATCAATAGATGAAGCGACAAGTACTTCTAGTGTCCTATCTGTAGGTACAAGCCGCTTGTTTGGATTTTTTTGCTGTGGGTACAGCAAACCGGAGCGGACACCGAGCAAACGGAGATAGCCGTCTAGCCCACGTCCTGAACTACCTTCGACCGCACGCACAATCTCTTCTGAGAGTTCCCTCTCGACATCTTCGGGATCCGAGTCAGTCACTATTTCTTGTAACTTTTCGCTGAGTTTGTTCTTTGGGTCAACAGGAGCATGTCCATTAGCCTCAAGAAGGCGATTTATCGTCCCTGTAGGGTTCTGCTGCCAGTTGAGGTCAATACTCCGAAGTAGATCGCAGAGAACGCTGGCGACGTAAAACCTAGCATCCGCGATCAGTTGGGCTACACACCGTGTACTTGCATCAGCGACGTTTGAGTAGCGGTCACCCGTTGCATCCAAGAGCAGTAATCGCCTGGCGGTTCCGTATCTTTCGTTTGGGCGAGTCGATGCATGACTGAAGATGGACAATGCGGCAAGCAAAATGATTCGCTGAAGCGAGGCGATTGGGTTCGGCTTTAACTTCAGTTCATAACTGGCCAAAGCGTCTGCAGCCGCTCTCAACTCGGATTCGACATCCGAAAAGCCAGTCGAGATATCTTCGCCTCGAGAGGTAGACGGTGTCTTTTTCTTCGTTCCCTCAACGAGCGGAGCTAACAGTGCGGACAGATCATCGAGTTGCGATGCGTCTTTTCCGGGGGTGGTCAATTCGTTGAGTAGGTCGAGCACCTTCAATCGCTCTCCCTCATTGATACCTGACCATAGATGGTGGACGAATGCTCCGGCGCCGTCATCCGATGCATCCGTCGTCACCGTCAGTGCAGTAGGTGAAGAAAACGACGACCACTCAGGCGAAGTGCCAAAGACCGCGCCATCCGCGCCAAGGAGTGTTCTTATTAGTGGCAATACCTTGGTCATGAGTGCAGACGTACGTAGGTCGTCAGTCTCTCCAAGGCGGCCCCAACGCTCTCGTTGACTATCAATCAGCGCCTGAGCTGCTTCAGCGCGCTGATCGAGCGTGTTTCTATTTAGGGTCGCTTCGAAGAGTTGCTCCAGTACGCCCATACGTCCCACGCACTCGTGTTCATTCCGCATAAGTGAATTTGCGATGTGAACAGGCTTGATCTTCGCCTCCATGAAGCGATACCCGTGCCGACGGTGAATTTCATCACTGATCGCTTTTCGTAGTTCTTTATTCATTTCCTACCTCAACTCGCAGAGTCGTAGCGACGATTAGCAAGATCAACTACAACCGTTGTTCTCAGTTCGCTGTGGGGGTCCAAGACTTCAATCGTCCGGATGTCTGAGCTTTTTTCAGCGTATTGCGAAAGAGCATCATTGAACTGACTCAACCGTCGCATGATCTCTTCGCTACCTTCTGAAATGGATCCAGTCAGGAGCGCCTGCAGGAGAGTGGTATCGATCATCAACCTTGCAAACCGTGGGTCGTCTACCGACGCGAGGAGAAGATGACTAACCGGTTGCTCGCCAAAGGCGCGTCTGAGAACTGGTGAAAGTTCCGGTTTGTAAAGTCCCAACTTCAACCGGGCAACAGACAGTCCAGAGACCATTGCCTGGCTTCGTGCGCGAGGCGAGTAGGTCAGGCGCGTCCACAGTCTTAACGCATCACTCTTTGCTGCGTCACCTTTGTTCCACCATCTGTTCAAGAGCGCTATGAGACGGCTTAGCCTAATGGCCATGGCCAACTGTGTGTCTTGTAGTTCTTGGAAAAGTTTGTCGGCATCCGAAAGCAGTAGTAGTCGCCCTTCCTTGTGCTCGAAGTACCACCGTCTTTTGAGAGCAGTGAAATCGTCACGGACAGTTTGGGGTTCCTTATTGGCCACTTAATCTAGATTTCTTTGCAGAACATGAAGCGCATCGTCACCTGCAAAGTCAGCAGGTTGAAATAGACCGCGCCAAAGCTTTTCATCTACGCGCGGATCAGTCTGCTTGAGCGGATCTAGCCCGCGAGAGAGATACTCAAAGATGATCCCTTCCCCCTCGAAAGCGTTCCAGTAGTACCTGGCGGTTTCAGACTTTCCAAGTTCAATAAGTTCCTCGCAGGATCGACCGCCGAATATGAGATATGAAACGAATGCAAGAGCCTCTCTGAACGTTACGCGGGCGCCGCGCTCACCGACAGCGGTCAGTATCTTGACCATTCGCTCCTTGGGCACTTCTGTGCGTAGCATCTTTCTGTTATAGGTAACGCCACACGTTGCTTGTGCAGGGCAACTGCTGCATGACTGGTACCAATGGTCATCAGTCAGTTTCTCAATGATTGCTCGGGTCAAATCTGCGGACAAAACTCGCCGAAGACTAAGGTCAACAACGACGGTCTCCCCTGGCGAGGGCCTCCAGTTTTCCTCGTCCTCATGCTGCGTCGAATCCAGAGGCCTGTATGCGACGCGTTTCAGCAGGTTGGCCTGAATTTCATCTAGCCAGGGGTATGTTTTCCGGTGACTGCGAACTAAATCCACGAGAGGCCCCTCGTTTATCGCAATGCAGAAGGGCTTGCCTTCGTCTCGGGCCTTTTGCCAGCGCAAGGCAATGTCGGCCGACGAGAACTCACTGGCGTCTGTAATAACCTCAGCGTCCTTAAGATCGTTCTTCATCAGCATTACCGCATGGGTCTTGCCGTCGCCTGCATTTCCGGTAATCACAACCGATCCACCAGCACGAACAATCTTGCGGACTACCTCCTCCAGTTTGGTCCGGATGTTCAGTTCCTTCAGTCTACTGAGGCTTACGTGATCACTGAATGCACTCTCATTCCTGTACAGGAATCGGATGAATTTCAGGCGTTCATCTGTTTTGTTTTCTGTACTCATCGTGTTTTTTCCTACAGAATTTTTCTGCGCGAATAGGGTGCGCTGCCCGTTCGGTTGATCTGCTCGTTCAGGAATGAGGCGGGAAACGCGCTCTTTGAGCGGGGTTGATGCGTTTAGCGCGTCTAGTGCTGGTTGGTGGTTAATTCGTGCAGACAACCACCGACTCACCCAGAAAGAAGCGATGTCTTGTTCATGTGCGCCATCGCTAGGATTTAGGGCGTATAGGGGTTCCTCGTCGACGCCCAGAAGTGTACGTTCCAGGTTCGTGGCAAGCGAAACGCCATAAATGATTCGAGGGGAACCGTGCTTTAGCAAATTCGATTGATCCAACCCTAGGGCGGCAAATCCTTCTCGAAGTTGCCGTAGTTTTGGGCTCTGTCCCTCTCCGAAGACAAAATTCACGTTCCTGAAATTCTTTGACTCTTCAGCTAAGTACGCCAGGCCTTGTTCAGCCTCCGACGACAGGTTCGGCGAACCGAAACCTTCGGTTCTACCGAGGCAACGGTACTCGATGCTAGCTGCTTGCCCTCTCAACGTTCCGAGGGGGAGGCGCACTCTGTTGTACTGCGCAGAGTGATCGGTGTATAGACTGGTTGTCCCCAGAAATGTTAAGTGGGGGACCTTACTGATTGGGCGCCCAGCCATTTGACTGGCAATGATGCTGACTACGTCCTTGTAGCGAGTTTGGTAGTCTTCGACCACTCTGGGACTCATCATCATCAAGCAGATCAGTTTCCCGCCAAGCAGATGGTTGTAGGGGGCTACAGCACCGCAGACGGTGATTTCCATCATGCTCGTTGCTGAGAAACGTTTTTTTAGCTGTTTGATTACGACTCCGACTGCCCACTCCCCATCGGATGTTTTTACAAGTTCACTTATCTGACCCGACCAAGTCGCTAGGACTCGGTAGGCTCGGAGTATTTCTCTTGCGGCTCTCGCGCGTTTTGATCGATAAAGCGGAGTGCGTGTCAACAGGAGCAACTTCTCAGGTGAGAGGTCTTCCGCTCTGTTTGCGTTAGGCGCAACCTCCTCATTTCTCAGAGAATCTTCGCGCTCTCGAACCGAGTCCTCTTCAATCACTGCGAGGCGACTTAGGGTGTCATCGTCCACACTGCGGTCAATCCTTGGATCGACGGGGAGGTCCTCAAGAAAGAGTTGGGAGTAGTCCTCCTCTAGGCGGGTCCGAAATGCTCTCAGGACTTCGGTGTCGGTGACCGTTTCAGATCTGATTACCTCAATCAGTCCTTCAACAGTCCATCCGAGTGAGTGGTCTCTTGGGGTCAACTGCATTACCGTATTCCCCAATGCCGCTATTCCCATCACTGGATGGTTAGGTTGCGCAGCATCGCGAACTAAGTAAAACAGATTGCGACCAGGACTAGACCGGTATCTGGTACTCCAACTGTGTCGGAAGTAGCGCCATATATCGATCAGTCGGATATTTGTATGCGTGTCCCGCTCGTCGGAGACTAATTGCAAATATGGTTTACAAATATTAAGTAATGCTTCTGTCCTCTGGTCTTCCGGTAGACTTTTGACAACCTCAAGTTGGTCATGCAGGCGTCTTCCATCGGCGATCAGGTCGGTGACGGGCTTAGAAGAGGAGTATTTCGTTGGACGCTCCATAGAAAAAATAAAGCGCCGATTTGACTCCTCTGAGAGTTGGTCGTTTCGACCAAACAATAATTGCTGACGAATACTCTCCTTCCGAGTAGCTGGGCTTGTGGATTTTGGTGGGCGAACGTATATCCAATGGCTGTCAAGATGGAACTCCCATCCTATCTGCAACAGGTCACGGAGTATTGCTGCGGATACTCGCAAGCGAAGGGCATTGCCACTGGTATTTTTGATTGATGAGACGAAATCTCCCAACCGAATTAGGGCCTCCTCCTTGCTCGATTTCAGCAACTGTCTAAGTTGATCGTATGCCGCTCCATCGTCGTCAAGCCGAGGTTTGAACAGGCGCCAATCTTCGCCTTCAGGGGGGCCAGAGGATGCCCCCACGAGGGTGGCAATGTCTAGGCTCTGACTTTCAATCAAATCCGGCGTTAATATTTCAGGAGTTTTCATTGCAGCTTATTTTCTTTTGTTTACACCGCAATGGTTGCGCTGAATAAATGATCTGCATGGCATCTGAGTCGCTTGCGATGCATGTTGACCATCTCATTTGTTTTTTTGATCCTGTGACGATTGAGTTTTAATCCAGACTTCAATATCCTGCTTTAAGAAGCGCCACATGCCGCCGACCTTGAAAGCAGGTATTTTGTTTGCTGCTGCCAGACGGTAGATGGTTCTATCAGTTACTTTTAGGTAGGCGGCGACGTCACCGATGGTCATGACACCGTCTTCTGCTGGCTTATTGGGCATGGACACGTCTTGATTTGTGGTAGAAAACGACAGCATAGTGCAAAACTTTCAATTCTGTGCGCATCTCTTGAAAATTTTGCTGGTGTGCAGGCTCACCGGGTGAGCTAGGCGTTAGGTTTTAATTAGCAGGTCTGCTGAGAGAGCATCCAGCGGACGACATGAAAGGGGCTGGCTATGTCGTTCTGGCAAATCTTGGGTAGGTTCGCGTTCTCGGATCAAGGGGAGACGATTCAGAAGTTCTCCGATACGACCAGCGTGTCATCGGACGGCACGACCTACACGCGTATGGGTTCTACGACCGTTGGGTCGGATGGTTCATTGTTCACTCAGACCGGCAGTTTCAGCAGCGATGGAAGCACGCGCATGGGGAGTACTGCGACCGGCCTAGGCGCGGTTTTCAACAACCCTCGAGATGACTTTGGGGTAGGGTCAAGCAGATCCCGAGATAGATTCGATGATTTTTAAGAAGGTCCGCAGCAGTGCGCGTTGAGATCGTTGTTGGGAACATCGTTCGTCAATCGGACGTAGACGCCCTGGTGAACTCAGCGAACGCGAACCTGCGGTTTGGTTCTGGGGTCGCTGGTGCCATACACACAGCCGCGGGGCCGGAACTGGAACTGTACTGCCGCCGCTACTCGCCTATTGCACTCGGCGAAGCTGTTGTCACCCCTGGCTTTCAACTTCCAAATCCGTACGTCATTCATGCCAGGGCAGCCAGTTACATCAATGACGATCACCCGGAGAAGTACCTGGACCTTGCAATCGCCCAAGCGCTTAGGGTTGCAAAGGATGCAGGCATCGAGTCGATGGCGATGCCCGCTATCGGTACGGGCGTCTTCAAATTTCCGCCCGAACTAGCCGCTGAGATCATTCTGAAGGCGTTGCTTAGCCGAGCCCCCGAATTTCCAGACATCACTCTGGTGCGCATCTGCTG
>JACCEA011891497.1_pt1 | contig 10671 bp, 9 predicted proteins | sample 7449851 | NCBI WGS metagenome assembly JACCEA01 (sample SAMN15323453, study PRJNA562643) | freshwater metagenome | isolation source: river surface water | place: USA:Blue River Watershed | collected 2017-08-18 | reverse complement strand
AACTCGCTTTCGCTATGCTTCCATCTAAATGATTTCAGCTTGCTCGAAAAAAAAAGTTACTGGCCCATTATGCAAAAGGTACATGATTACTATAATATTTTTATAGCTTTCATTGCATATTAGCATCTGATTTCAAGTCATATTGCAGCCCCACATCGGGTACTTCTTTCACCTTTCCTTCACAGTACTCGTACACTATCGAACATCAAAAATTGGTTTTGACTTTGAGGGTGGTACCCCAATCTTCAAACTGAGTTGCTGGCTCTGTTTTACTTAACTTACCTAATATTGTTTTAAATTGAATTTTTTTACGGGGCTTACACCCTCTATGGCAAAAGTTTCAAAATAACTACGAAGTTATTTATTCTTTTTTAAAAAAATTATTTAAATTTTAAGTAAATTGTCTACTTTTCGCTTTCGCTCACCACTACTTACGAAATCTCCGTTGATCTACTCCATTTCAAGCTACTGAGATGTTTCACTTCACTTGGCAAACCACTTTTAAAAGTAAAAGTATGTCTAATCTAGATGAGTTTTCTCCATGGAAAACAATAATGATCTTATTGTTTTTCGTATATTTTACGTCCGTTTTTAATGTCTAGGTATCCATCAAGATGCCTTTATAGTTAAAAATCAATTTTATTTATATACTCTCAAGGTTGGTTTCGAACCAACGACCTAGTGGTTAACAGCCACTCGCTCTAACCAACTGAGCTACTTAAGAATTTAAGTATAATGTCCAATTTTTTAAACAGAAAATCTTTTGACTTTACACGAAAACGATGTTTTCGTTTGACTTTAAGATATCGTGATTTAACAAGTTTACGTTTACCTCGACTTTTTTTTATTCAACGATATGGTACCGCTTGCAGAGCAAGACGATGTGTTTCATCTCGCTTTTCACGTATACTAGATACTGGATTTTGCATTTGTAGATTACTTCCAACAAAAGACTGTTTACTAGTACGTCCAAAAAGTTTATTTCGATATGTTTTTGTTTTTGTTTTTGTTTTTGTCCTTACTTTAATATAAGTATCTGCAATAGATTCTAGTTCTACTTTTAGACGATCCGCAAACGGTTTTGAAGTGTTACCTTGTGATTGAAATATAGAAGAAAGTGCACCAAGTGCTTTGCGCACACCACGATCACGTTCAAGAAGAACTACTTTATGTATTATACGTTTACGTCGACGACGTGTCTTCAGCCCTATAAATGGAGTAGCTATATGAAAAAATGATTTAAAAAAAAAACTTGTCTTATATTGAACTTTTTTTTGTATAAAAAAATTTGCTCGTTTTTTTACAAAATCACGAAAAATTGATTCCCTACCTGATTTTTTACCCTTACGAAAAAAAAAAGAAAGCCTACGTGTAGCTATAAACCCAGTAGGTTGTGTATATAGAGTTGGTACAGCTATAGGTTTTGTTACTGCACCTTTTACTGGATATTGATTAGTAAATTTAAGTTGTCGAATTTGATTTATTATTTTTACATTTGAGTTCAGCTTTGACATATAATTTATATTAATTATATTTTGATTTTACGGGTAGTGGGAATCGAACCCACAGTTTCTGCTTGGAAGGCAGACCGTTTACCATTAACGGATACCCGTATGTTTATATAAAAAATACGGAAAGGATGGGATTCGAACCCACGGTCCCGTAAAGAACGCTAGCTTAGCAAGCCAGTGCCATAGACCACTCGGCCACCTCTCCAAAAACTAAATTAAAAAAAAAAACAGCAGAAGAAGTACAATCACTTGTGGATCTATATATAGAGAAAGTATACCTCAAACACTAAATAGAAAGATTAGAAGTGTTAGTGAACTTAGTAGAATAAAAAACCTACGGAACACAAAACTAAGTGAAGGTGTAACAAATGAACGACTACGTCCGTATATTTCAGTAGCGATTCCTTGTGGTCCAAAAAATTCTAGAAGACCGCGATCCCTATTTTGATAAGTATGTACATATGATAGACGAAGTACCGGTGCTGCTATTCATTCATTATAAACTTTATCAAAAAATCATTTACGATTTAGAAAAGTATATAGAGAACGTCCAAGTTTTATTTCTTTTAGATTAAACAGAAAATCAAATCCAAGAGTATATTGATATAGTGCTAGAAAAGCTCCTCCAAAAGAAAAAAAAAGAGGTACAAGTTTTATTGTAGATTCAAGTCATTCAGATTCAAGTATATATTGTTTAGAAGGTAGTGTAAATAGAGAATTACCTCAAAAATCCGTACCTAGACCTATCCTCCTATCACGACTAATATAACCCACAAATAGACTAAGTACAGAAAGTAGTACTAGTGGGAAGGCCCTAGAAATAGGTGACTCATGTACATGCTCGTAAGAAACACGTAGTCCATTTGCTGGACGTAGAAATGTAAGTGCAAGTAGTCGAGTAGAATAATATGCAGTAAAAAACGCTGCAAATGAACCTAGAGTATGTACAAATCGACCTTCAACAGTAAAACTACCATAAGCGAGTTCAAGAATCACATCTTTAGAATAAAATCCTGTTAGAAATGGAAACCCCCTAAGAGCAAGAGAACCCATTACTATAGCTGTATATGTAATAGGTAGCCTTTTAATTAGACCACCCCTCTTACGCCTATCTTGCTCGTCAGACCTTGCGTGTATAACTGAACCTGCACCTAGAAAAAGTAGTGCTTTAAAAAATGCATGATTAGATAGATGAAACCTAGAAACAGCATATCCAGAAAGACCTGCCGCAAATACCCTATAACCTAGCTGACTACATGTAGAATAGGCTATAACACGTTTTAGATCATTTTGTAGAAGACCTGTTGTTGCAGCTAGAAAAGCTGTCCTTCCACCCAGTATTGTAATATAAAAACTCCTATATGGAGCATATTCGATTAGTGGAGAACAACGACAAAGTAGAAATACACCTGCAGTAACCCTAGTTGCCGCATGAATTAGTGCGGAAACCGGTGTAGGCCCTTCCCTAGCATCAGGTAGTCATGTATGTAGACCTACTTGAGCTGATTTACCTACAGCACCTACAAAAAGAAAAAAAGTAATAAAATCAAGTACATTTATAGATGTAATAAAAAAAGGAATTGTATATTCAGACCTTAGAGGCGCTAGAGAAAATACTATAGAATAATCAAATGAATAAAAAATTGCATATACAGCAAAAATTGCTATAGAAAGTCCTAGATCACCTACACGATTTAGAATCCTTGCTTTTACTGCAGATTTATTTGCTTGTATACGCCCAAACCAAAAATTTATTAGAAGAAAAGAACAAAGACCTACGCCTTCTCATCCAACAAACCTTTGTACTAGATTTTCAGCTGTAACTAGAATAAGCCTAAAAAAAGTAAAAAAAGAAAGATAAGACCTAAATCGAGGTAGATGTGGATCTTGTGACCTATATTCAGTAGAATATAGGTGTACAAGAGTAGATATGGAAGTAACCACAACTAGCCTGACACAAGTTAGGCTATCAAAAAGAAATCCTCAATAAATAGTAGTTGCTTCTAGAGTCCTTCATGGACCTATACGCACAAGAGTTGGTGCATGGCAAAGAGCGACTTCATAGAAAGCATAAAGTGATAGAAAAAAAGAAATCGCCACACCTATTGTAGTAAAACGAGCAGCTCCTGCTCCACCAATTCAACGACCTCCGAATCCTGCAAGAAGAGTATTCCTAAACGGAAAAAATATAATTAGTAGATACATAAGAAATTATTAATATACAAATTCAATATTAATTAAAAGTAAATTTATTTAACGATGGACTATTTGGGCATATACTGGTAGTTTACGTAGTGCAAATTGCAGCGCAGGGCGTAGAAGTGATATATAACGATGAGATACTTTAACTTCAAAAAGTATACGACCAGGTTTCATAGCACAATATCAATGATCTATATTACCTTTTCCACGTCCCCTACGAACTTCTTTAGGTTTTGCTGTATGCGCTGCATCCGGAAATACGCGTATTCATATTTTACCCTTACGCTTTAGACGCCCAGTTATAGTACGTCGAACTGCTTCTATTACAGAAGCTGATAGAAAACCTTTTTCTACCGCTTGAATACCATAACTACCAAACGCTAGATGGCAGCTTTTATTTTCATATGTTTCACGTAGATGATGTCGATTTTGCTTACGAAAATGACTAAATGATGGTTGTAGCATATATTTTTTATATTAATTTATATAAATTTATAATTTAATTAAATTTAAAAATTAAAAACGAACCTTATTATTAAATTGTTGTTGATATTTAAATATTGTTATTTTTTGTTTATTATTATTTTGTAGTTGTTTAAAAGGTTGTTGATTTATAGCATAAAAATCTTTATTTTCGGTTACAAGTAGTTTAGGTATTGACATATATGAGTATATTGCTTTTTTTAGATCAGTAGAAAAATAAGATTGATAACAGAGTCAAATTTTTATACCTTGTGCACCTTTACGCGTTATAGCTTGTGCTGATCCATAATCCATACGACTACGATAAGTATAGAAAGGAATAACACCTTTTTCACCTAGAATATGTTTAGTACGACGCCAGCGATTTACACGTCCTTGAAATCGAATACGTACTCCAAGCATTTCTTTTCGTTGTGAAGAAAATACTTTTAGTAGTTTTATAAGAAAGCGTAGAAAAGTTGTTTCTTTTCGATTACGTGGTAGTTTTCCTAGTGTAAAAGCAAAAAAAGATGCTAGAAAAGAAGCCTTTTTTATGTAGATAGCAAAAAACGTAACACGTATTAGATCTTGAATATAAACAGCTACATAACGAAAACGAGATACCCTTTCACGTTCGATACTCCTTAGAAAAGCACTTGATGTTTTTACGTTTTTATTAAAAGGCCCAGCTTGACTTAGTTCATTAATAACTTTACGTATAATTGAAATTTCTGGTTGATTATTTGAACTAACGACACTAGAATGTCATTTTAGAAGTTTCGTTAGACTTTCTTTATTAAATATAAAACGTGTAAATGATATACCATTTATCCTATAAAGAGACCTACGAGTATCAGTCCTCCTTAGAACAAGGTTTTTTAGTTGATTAAAACGCCTACGTGAAAATACCCCTATATTGCTAGTATTACCTTTAAGTTTTATTCCAAATGTTTGTGGAGTTATTTTACGATAAATACGTTTATTAAACAGTCCAGCAATTTGACCTTGTACACTGAAAAAAAGTCGTTTTGTCATAGGATAAAATCCTCGAGAAAATGAATATATCGATTTTTTTTTTGAAAGAGTTTTTAGTGACTTTAGATTACTGTTTTTAAAACGAAATATTTTTTTGGTAGAAACCTCAGCAAATTTATAATTTTTAAACGACTTAGATGTTTTATTATATATTGAATTTGTTTTTATAGCTTTTTGCCTAAAAAATAGATTAGAACCAAAAGGAATATTTACTTTAAATCCATCTAGAAATTCTTTTTTTTTACGTAGACGTGAAAGTGTATTTATCTGATTAACTTGATATATACGTCCAAGTTTACCTATATTCTTTTGAAAATCATTATTTGATATAGCTTTATAGTTGTTTGTATTTAGAATATATTTACGTAGACGTGCCTTATTTTTTGTTTTCTTTACTGAAAAACGAAGATAACGATTAAAACGACGAGATTCATTTTTATTAACTAGTGTTAGACCATGTTCAGCACTTTTTGTAATTTTTTTTATAGTATTATAATACTCGGTAAAGTAATTTGATTTTGATCGATCTAGAAAACTAAATCCTGAATTCTGTAGTCGTAGAAATAGCGCTGGGAATTTTTTTTTATATTTTTTATTAAGATAAATTTTTTTCTTAAAAATAGGTTGCTGTTGTGATTTTATATTAAAAGAATTAAATTGAACCTTCTTTATTATTTTTTTTATTTTAGTAAAAACAAGTTTTTTATTAAAATCATATTTTAGCTTACCTTTCGATCCTATAGAAATTAGATTTTTACCTTTAACTCAAGATACAAAACGAAAGAATTTAGAAAGAGAAGCTATTTGACTAAAAATACCAACACAAGTAGAGTTTATTAGCTTATATGACTGCTTACGTGCATATAGCTTTATAAAAAAATTAAAATCCCTTTCAGTATAGGGATTAAATGTTATTTCATACTTTGACAGTGCAACTAGTTTACGCGCATAAACATAGCGAATATGTCAATTACTTTGATTAAAAAAATCAAAATAAGAACCAGAAAAACCAAATATACTAGGTAGGAAAAAAGAAAGTCCCTTATCTATATACTGTTTAGATATTGATACTTTATTACTTCCAGTAATAGATTGAATAGAATATATATATAGACTTTGAAGTTGATGGTACCCTACTTGTTGAAAAAATATACTAGTAAACCTACTTGATAGATAAATGGATCGGTTATTATAAAATTGATTTTCAATTGAAGTTATTATTGACGAAGTATTTAGTACAGCAAGTGTATTATTTGATTGAAAGGAGTTTGTAATAGTAAATTCAATAAAACTTTTTACAAAACAACTACAACTTTTCACTGTATTTACTTTAACAACATAAAAAATATTATGATCTACAAATAGCTGAATATTAAAATAAGACTCCCTTTTTTGATAAAAAGAAAGCAGTTGAATTTGATTAATATTTAGACTAAATCGATCCTGTTGTTTTATATATAGAGCTTTTTTTATAGTTTTACGCGCTGTTCACTTTTTTGAACCTGAAGGAATTACTTGAATTTTATCATTAAAGTATATAGAGGTTTGATACACCGATTATTTATTTTTATATTGATTTTTATTTATAAGTATTTTTAATTAATTAACGCTTTTTACCTTTTTTAGATTTTTTCCTTAGTTTTATATAAATGAAAAAACCATGAATATGACCCCCTACACTCTTAAAAAGACGGAAATCTACTGGAAAAAAACGACGAGTAGTACTCAGTTTTGTATAAGTATATCGAAGAAATAGATTCTCTAGAAAACTTTGCCTTCCAGATACAAAGTATCCACCACGAGAACTTATAACGTTTTCCAGACGAACAGTTTCTTTTTCAGAAAACCCTAGTCGTACTGTATTATTAAAATTATATCAAGATGAAACTCATTTACGATGAATTCCTACACGAAGACCGATTGGATGTGTTTTTTGACCCATATATATTTATATCAATATTGATTAACTTAACGACGTCCTTTTTCTTGTTTTTTTTTCTTAGGTATTGGACGTTTACGTGTAGGTGCAAATTCACCTACAAGATAACCTACGTTTTCAGGTGTAATTTCTAGAGGAAATCAACGATTACCATTATAAACCTGAAAACGTCGATTGACCCTAGATTCACTTATATATGTAGAACGATTTTGAATAAAAACTTCAGCTGTATTTGAAGTTAGCTGTACTTGAGGATTTATATAAATAGGTTTTCAAATAGAACGAGACATTACAAATTTATTTTTATATTAATTTAATTATTTACGTGGTGTAAGAATACGAAAATTTTTTCGTTTTGGATTACGTGTAGGTTGTCCTTTTGTAGGTCATGATTTAAATGTAACTGAGGGACGACCACCGGAAGTCTTACCTTGACCACCACCATGTGGATGATCCACTGGATTCCTTGCAACCCCTCGAACTGATGGACGTGATCCTAGTCAACGAGATCGACCTGCTTTTCGTATATTAAAAAACAGATTTTTACTTAGATTTATAGAATGAGTAGACACAATCCCAAATGTAGCACATACTTTAGTATTAATAAGACGTTGACTTCCTGATGGTAGACGTACTTTTGCTCAAAAAGAATTATTAGATAGGTTAACTCCTACTTTTTCATGATTTATAGACCTTATTTGACAAAAAGTACCTGCAGATCGTGCAAAAATAGGTTGTTGACCTGGGTAAGCTGCTACATTATGAAGAAAATCACCTGCTTCAAAAAATGAAAGTGGAGCTACATCACCAGGTTGTAGTAGTTTATTTACAACTGAATTTGTAGATTTAACTGAACTATACACATGTACTTCTTGAAAAAGTTTTAGACCTTCAGGAGCTATTATATATGAATAGGCTTGACTCTCTGTCGAATTATTTTTATGAAATAGTTTAGCTAGGTAAGCATTACGTTGTGGATCATATTCGAATCCTACAACAATCCCGATACCTGAATTACGTGATCAATCTATTAGACGATAACTTTGCTTATGTCCCGCTCCACGATGTCGAACAGTTATTTTACCTTTAAAATTACGCCCAGCTTGTTGATTTATACCTTTACGAAAAGAAGGAAGACTACGATAACGAGTTAGTTTCATGTTTATATTTTTATATAACTTAATTATGATATAACAGATAGAGTGGGATTCGAACCCACGGTGCCTAAAAGACACGCCAGTTTTCAAGACTGGTGCCTTAGACCACTCGGCCACCTATCTAATAAGTATGTATTCATACAAATGTAAAACTTAACGTATATAAGGACGTCGACGTGCTGTTTTTCCATTCGAATGTGTACGTTGGCCACGTACTGGCAGTCCATGACGTAGACGATACCCATGTACAGTACCACTACTTTGAATACGTTGAAGATCTTGTTTTAGTTGTTCCTCTAGATTACTTTCAACTATAAAATCTTCTTTAATTTTTTTTGCAATAGATATTCGTTGGACTTCAGTTAGATCACTAACTGACAGTTGAGGTGCAATCCCTAGTTCACGACAAATTTCTTGCGAACGAATTATACCTATACCATATAGTTGAGAAAGTGCAAAAACTACTTTCTTTTCACGAGGTAGTGTTATTCCAAATATAACTAGATTCATATTTTGTGTTATTATAATTAAATTATTTAATAAGTTATGCATTATCCCCTCATGCATATACAGCTAGAAATAGGAATATTCACACTACATCAACAAAGTGTCAATATCATGCTGCACATTCAAATCCTACATGTATAGATACTGTATAATGATGGCGTATCCTACGATAAAGTGCCACACCTAGAAATAGTGTACCTACTATAACGTGAAAACCATGTAGTCCTGTTAGCCTATAAAAAGTAGATCCATAAACACCATCTGCAATATTAAAAGGCGCATTTAGATACTCATATGCTTGAAAACCTGTAAACAGAATAGCAAGTAGTAGTGTTATTATTAGACTAACTATAGCTTCTATACGATAACCCCCCAGTAGAGCTGAATGAGATCATGTAAGTGATGCTCCTGATGTTAGTAGTAGAGCAGTATTTAGCAGAGGAATTAGTCATGGGTTCCTTGTTTCTATACCTACAGGTGGTCATACAGCACCTAGAGCTGGTGTTGGATTTAGACTTGCATGAAAATATGCTCAAAAAAAGGCTAGGAATAGCCTAACTTCAGATACTATAAAAAGTATCCTACCAAAACGTAGTCCGTTTTGTACTGTACTTGTATGTTGTCCTTCAAAAGTACCTTCACGTATCACATCACGTCATCAAAACCCAGCATTCCTTATTGTTGCTATAAAACCTAGAACTAGTAGAGTAAATCCTATAGAAAAAGAATGCCTATGTAGAGTAAGTCCTAGTAGTAGAAAAAATGCAGAAAAAGAAGTTACTAGTGGTCATGGACTGGGATCTACAATATGGTATGGATGAAGAGTTGTTTTCTTCACAAATTGTTGATTTATAATTGTATTATTAGTTACCATTATATAAAATAAAACATTCGGAGTGGAGCGATTCGAACGCCCGACTTTCTGTACCCAAAACAGACGCACTAATCCACTGTGCGACACCCCGTCCATTATGTATTATAAAAATTAAATTAGCTTAGTTACATATAATTTTTCTTTTTATTATAGTATATTGGTTATAATTCAGCCACAGGTTCCCCTACGGCTACCTTGTTACGACTTCATCACGGTTACAACACCGTCTGTCATACGTAAACTCTTAATTAAAAAATTATAAACCTTTTTAAAAAAGAGATATTATAATTTTTATAAAAAAAAGCTCAACTATACTTCGAGGCAATGTTACTCCCCTGACGTGACGGGCGGTGTGTACAAGGCCCTAAAGCATTCACCGTGACGTGCTGATTCACGATTACTAACGATTCCGCCTTCATGCAGGGCGAGTTGCAGCCTGCAATTCGAACTAAGGTAATTTTTACGAGATTAACGCAGATTCGCATCGTAGTCACTCTTTGTAATTACCATTGTAACACATGTGTAGCCCAGCCTATAAGGGCCATGACGACTTGACCTCAGCCCCCTATTAACTTACACGTTAATGTTTAGATATAAATATCGCATTAAAACATAAGCACGCAGCATAATACAAACTAAAAGTTTAACTCCAAAAGAATTAAACTTTAGTTATTAGCAAAAGCTGCAAAGGGTTCTGCCCGTTACGCGCTTGCGCGGCACATTTCATAACACGGGCTGACGACAGCCATGCAACACCTTGTCGAGGCTGGTAAGGTTTTGCGCGGATCATCGAATTAAACCACATGTTCCACCGTTTGAAAAAAGCCCCCGTCAATTCCTTTGAGTTTCAACCTTGCGGTCGTACTTCTCAGGCGAGGAGTTTACGCGTTAGCTAAAATCATCTTTATATACAAGACTCTTTAACTCCCATCGGTCAGGGCATGGACTACCGGGGTCTCTAATCCCGATCGCTCCCCATGCTTT